>Ga0137418_10001501_pt1 | contig 21503 bp, 18 predicted proteins | sample CZODoug3_1_2_16f_FD_122242 | JGI IMG/M metagenome (GOLD analysis project Ga0137418, IMG submission 122242) | Vadose zone soil fungal communities from Angelo Coast Range Reserve, California, USA - CZODoug3_1_2_16fungal (Hybrid Assembly) | ecosystem: Environmental > Terrestrial > Soil > Vadose...
GCAAAGGCGGCAGTGGCGCACGAGCGCGCGCCGGCGCAGCGTCCGGTCTGGGTCGACACGGTCGAGCTGCGGTTTCCATCCGGCCGCACCGCCCTCGAGGTGGTGGTGAACGACGCTGCGCAGCTCGCCTGGGTGGTGAACCTCGGCTGCATCGACCTCAATCCACATCCCGTGCGGGCCGACGATGTGGAGCATCCGGACGAGCTGCGCGTCGACCTCGACCCGGTTCCGAACGTCCCCTGGCCGCAGGTGCGCGAAGTGGCCCTGCTCACTCGCGAGGTGCTCGAGGAGCATGGGTTTCGATTTCGGAGTCTTTCCGGATCGGAGATTTCCCAGGAAATTGTCCCCGTTTTCGGCTCAACAGCGGGCGCTCGTCGGGTCCTTGTCATCGGCGAAGGAACGCTGGGCCAGGAGCGCTCGGTGACCGCCGCCGAGTTGAGGGCTTGGGTCAAGAAGGGGTGCAGGGTGATCGCCATGGGACGGGCCGCCAGGGAGATCGTTCAACCAGGCGAGCTTCCGCTGGAGGAGGCCGGCCAGGTCCGTCCCTCCCTCCCGGGAACGCTTTTGGGGACGAAGTTCGCGAGGGAAAGCGTCGATCCCCTCCTCTGGGGCTACTCGGTGCCACCCGGCGTCTTTTACAGCGGGGGGCCGCTCTGGATTCCACGGACCGGCTCGAGCTTGAGCGGCGCCGTCGAGCCCCTATTGATCTCCGATCCGAAGAGCGCCTCCTACGGCAAGTTCCTCACGCCGCAGCAGTTCCGGCAGCAGTTCGGAACCAACGTAGCCTAAGTATCTGTCCAAACTTACGCGGCTGTTGCCGCGCCGGGAATACTATATCTTCAGCAGGGCGCTATCCAGCGCCTTTTCTCTTAATACCTTCCATCTGGAATGGCGATCCTCGAAGGTCCGCTGCACTATAATAATTAACACTCCTCATGGTTCGCGACGGCTATCTTTATGCAGTCCCATTGATTGCTGCCGGCTTCGTGTTTGGCTGGCTTACTCGGCCCGCCTGGGCGATTCCGCCGCTGCTGCTGGCACTTTTCTTCTTATGGTTTTTCCGCGATCCGGAAAGGGAGATCCCGGATACTCCGGGGGCAGTTGTTTCTCCGGCTGATGGTAAGGTCACCGATGTTTCTGTCATTGCAGCCGGCGGCGAGAAGCGGACCCGCATCAGCATCTTTCTAAGCGTTTTGGATGTTCACGTGAACCGCTCGCCCATTGCCGGGGTGGTGCGTGAGGTGCGCTATCAGCGGGGACGATTCCTGAACGCGATGAACGCAGTGTCCGCTGAGCACAATGAGCAGAATATTGTCACCCTGGAAGGCTCGGGCCAAGTTGTCATCTTCAAGCAGATTGCCGGATTGCTGGCCAGGCGGATCGTTTTTTATCCCAAAGTAGGGGACCCTCTGCAGCGCGGCCAGCGCGTCGGACTCATCAAGTTTGGCTCGCGCGTGGATGTGCTGTTCGACGCCGATGCCCGGCTGCAAGTGAAAGTTGGCGATAGGGTTCGGGGCGGCTCGACGGTTATCGCCTATTTGCCAGCTCAGTCTGAGTTGGCGGCAGCAGGTGGTGCCTCGGCAGATGAAAGGGCGCGATGATGGATTCCGATAACCCCAAACCGTCGCACAATCCACAGCGCCCGCGCCGCCAGAGCAAGGGCATGTACATCATTCCCTCGCTTTTCACCACGGGAAACATGGCGGCGGGGTATTACGCCATTTTGCAGATCATGCACGCCACGGCAAACGAATTCTGGCACCTGGACAATGCAGCTATCGCTATCGGTTTCGCGGTGCTGTTTGATGGCCTTGATGGCCGTATTGCGCGCATGACCGGCACCAGCAGCGATTTTGGCAGAGAACTGGACTCGTTGGCGGATGTGATTACGTTTGGCGTCGCTCCGGCGATGTTGGCCTGGACCTGGGGATTTCACCTGATGACTCCAGTCACGCTGACTCAGCTGCACCTTAATCTTGGCAAGTTGGGCGCGATTGCAAGTTTCCTGTTCTTAATGGCTGGGGCCAGCCGTTTAGCGCGCTTCAACATTACGACGAATCCGCAACCTTCCAATCCCGGCCGTCCCGGAAAGAAGTACTTTGTGGGCATGCCCATTCCGGCAGGAGCCGGCGTGATCGCTGCGGTTGTTCACTTTGCATCTGGCGATCCGATCACATCCTGGTATACCGCGCTGACCTGGCTGTTAATGGTCGCCGCGGTCGCTTACCTCATGGTAAGCACCTGGCGTTTTTACAGTTTCAAGGACATCGATTTCGGCTCGCGTCATCCGTTCCGCCTGATTTTGTTCCTGGCCGCATTGTTTGCCTCCATCTACTATTTTTCGCGTCCCGTACTTTTCGGCGGGGCCTTGCTTTACACGTTGTCCGGCGTCTTCTGGCGGCTGCAATGGGTTTTCCGGCGCAGGAGCGGCCCACCACCGCCTACCTACAAGGAGGCGTCGCTCACCTCATGAGTTCCTCCTCGAAGCCCGCTATTTCTGTCCCTCACGCCACCAGCGCGCGCGGCAATCTGTATCGTGTCGCCCTCGTGGGCGCCGCTTCGCTGAAGGGGAAAGAAGTTGCTGAAATGCTCAATGAGCGGAACTTTCCCGCCGTGGATGTGCGGCTGCTTGACGATGACGAGTCACTCGGCCAACTGGAAGCCATAGGAGACGAAATCAGTTTCATCCAGAGCGTCAGAGCGGAACAGTTCGATAATGTGGACTTCACGTTCTTTGCCTCGGACGGGGCGAGCGCGCAGCGAAACTGGAAGACTGCGCACGACGCGGGCAGCACCATTATTGACCTATCGGCCGGCCTCGAGGATGAATCCGGCGCTACCGTGCGTTCACTTTGGGTAGAAAGAGAGCGAGGACAAGTTCAGCCGCCTGAACTTCAGCCCGGACCTTGCGTCACCGCTCACCCCGCGGCCGTTGTTCTGGCGTTGTTGTTGCTGCGCGCACGCCATGTGGGGAGCGTTCGTCGAGCGGTTGTCACTTTGTTCGAGCCCGCCTCGGAGCGCGGACAGAAAGGCATGGACGAACTGCACCAGCAAACCGTGAACCTTCTTTCCTTCCAGCCACTGCCGAAAGACGTGTTCGACGCGCAGGTCGCGTTCAACCTGATTGGCAGCTACGGACAAAAGTCTCAGCCTTCACTGGGTTCAGTGGAACAGAGGGTGCTGCGCCACTACCAGAAAATTGCCGGGGATAATGCCCCGCAGCCCTCGCTCCTGCTGCTGCAGGCGCCGGTATTTCACGGCTATGCGATGGCTGTCTTTCTGGAAATGGAACAACCTGTGGACTGCGGTCAATTGTCGCTGGCGCTCAGCGGAGAGCACGTTACCATCGCGGGCGCTGGAGAAGAAGCGCCCAACAATGTGAACGCGGCCGGACAAGCGGCGGTTCTGCTGTCGGTTAAGGGCGATGTAAATAATACCAATGGAGTCTGGCTTTGGGCCGCTTTCGACAACCTGCGCATCTCAGCCATTAGCGCCGTCGAGAGCGCCGAGAGCTTGATTGCCACGCGGCCGATTGGGAAGATTCAATGATGCCCGCGGCGGCGGTCGCGTCCGCGATGTTGCTGTTGCTGGCGACGGGGTGCGGTTATCATACGGCTGGGCATGCGGTCCAACTTCCGCAGGACGTCAAGACCATATCTATCCCCACCTTCGACAGCCAGACCAAAACCTACCGGATCGAGCAAATTCTAACTGCTTCTGTGGTGCGTGAATTCACGACGCGCACGCGTTACCGAATCCTCAACAATCCAAGTGACGCGGCCGACGCTACCTTGCACGGAACTGTGATGTCGACGTCGGCCTCACAGGTTACCATCGACTCCGCTACCGGTCGTGCTGCCAGCGCTCTGATCGCGGTGAGTATCAAAGTTTCGCTGTCCGACCGCAATGGCAAGGTGCTCTACGAGAATCCGGCGTACGTTTTTCGCGAACAGTACGAAGTCTCGCAAGACCTCGGTAGCTTCTTTGAAGAGGACTCGCCCGCTTTCCGTCGGCTCTCGCAGGATTTTGCGCGCACTCTGGTTTCTGACATCCTGGAAGGTTTTTAGCGGCTTGCAGAGAAATGTGCAAGCGGTACCAGGCAAACGTCGTGGTTCCGGCCTGAAAGTTCTTTCCCGGAGAGATGTGTTAACCATAAGCGGTAAAATGTTCGAGATGTTTTCCATGACGGAGCTCTTCTAATGCGGGCATTTGCGCAGGCCGAGCGCTTCGTCAGCGAACTCGAATCGCGCAAGTTGCGCTCGGCCTACGTGTTCGTGGGAGATGAGGACTTCTTTCGCAAGCGCTTTCGCGATGCCATCCTCGAGCACCTGGTGCCTGCGGATCTCCGTGACTTCAGCCTTTTCGAATATGACCTTGCGGAAACCGACTTGGCTGAAGTTCTCGACCGTGCTCGCACTCCGTCGTTGATGGCGCCGTTCCAGGTCTTTTTTGTGCGCGGCGTGAAGAATTTGTTCGGTCGCGGCTCTAACCAAGAAAAACTTGCGGCCATCGAAAATTATTGCCAGAATCCCAATCCCGACGCGCTGGTTGTCTTCGTGGCCGATCACATCAGCATTCCCGCCGACGTCCGCCGCATGGAGATGCAGGACAAAGAGCGCTACCAGCGCATCCGCGAAACCATGGGCCAGTACTGCGGCATCGTCGAGCTGGCCCGGGTTGAAGAAGGCGAAGCGGTCCGCTGGATCGGCGACTACTGCGCCAGCCGTAGCGTGAAGATCGATCCCGATGGCGCGCGCGAATTAGTCGACTCGCTCGGAGGCGACATGATGATGATCTCGAACGAACTGGAAAAACTCATCCTCTACGTCGGGGAGAAGAAACGCCTCACGCTGGGTGACGTGGAAACCATGGTGCTTGCCGCCAAGCAGCGATCGCTATATGAATTGACCGATGCCATCTCCTCCAAAGACCGCGTGCGCGCACTCGAAGTGCTGGACGCGATTCTGACCTCGGGAGACGGCGAAGAAGCCGCCATTGGACACATCTACATGCTGGCCAAAACCTTCCGCCAGATGCTGGTGATTCTGGAGCGCAACGTCCGCGACCAGCGCATGCTATGGGCAGCACTGTGGCAGGGTTTCCGTGTGCCTCCGTTCGCCGCCGATGACATCATCAAGCAAGCCCGCCGTTACAAATCCCGTCGCGATTTGACCCGAGCCATTCGCCTCGTAGCCAAAGCGGATCTGTCGCTGCGCTCGAATCCCGTCAGCAAGCGCCTGGTGCTGGAAAAGCTGGTCATGGATCTGACTACCGAAGCGAAGGTGGAAACAGCGGGGTGGATGCAGGAGCAGTTGCCGGTGTGAGAAAAGCAGCTCTCCGTGGGTAGCCGTCAGCTCTCCGCCTTGCCCTCGCCACCACCATTGGATTTGGAACTGCATGACGGACGTCCCATCTTATCTCTCGCGCGTTGGCTATAAAGGATCAACGTCGCCTACCCTCGAAACCCTGCGCGCGATCCATTACGCCCACCTGCTTACCGTTCCTTTTGAGAATCTCGACATCGCGTTGGGCCGGAAGATTGCGCTCGATCAAGACTCCTTTATCCGAAAAATCGCAGAGCTACGGCGAGGTGGATTCTGCTACGAGCTGAATGGCGCCTTCGCCGCGCTGCTACAAGCATTGGGATTTCGAGTCACCCTGCTCTCGGCGCGGGTTGCTCGCCGCGATGGCGGCGAGAGTCCGGAGTTCGACCACCTCACGTTACGTGTCGACCTTGATGAGACTTGGCTGGCGGACGTGGGCTTCGGAGAATCGTTTCTAGAACCCCTGCGGATCAAGCCCGGCGTTGAGCAGATGGACCGCGCGGGGACGTTCCGCACCGTCGAGCGTGGCGAGCGCCTGCTACTGGAAAAGAAACAACCGGCCGGCACTTGGAAAGGCCAGTACTCATTTACTTTCGAGTCGCGCCGGCTGGAAGAGTTTGCCGGCATGTGCGAGTACCATCAACGGTCTCCCGACTCGCATTTCACGCAGAATAAGATCTGTAGCCGAGCCACACCGGAGGGACGGATCACCCTCGCGGGCATGAAATTGATTGTGACCAGCAACGGTGAACGCGAGGAGCGACTACTGAAGTCCGAAGACGAGTGGAGAGAGACTCTCCGGGAGCGCTTTGATGTCGTTCTTTAAGTCGGGGCTGAAGTCTCTTTTGCGAGTCAACCGCGTCGCGGCTGAAGCCGCGCCCTTTCCAAGCACGACAACGTGCGGCCCGGAGACCTAGCAAGCTAGGTCTCTACGACCGAATTACTTCAGCGCCTTTACTCGTGCCGAGAGCCTAGACTTGTAGCGGGAAGCCGTTTTCTCGTGCAGCGTGCCCTTCTGGATGGCCTTGTCGAGGGCAGAGACTGTCTGGCGATAGACCTGCTCGGCGGCTGGTTTATCGCCCTTGGCGATGGTCTCACGCAGTTCGCGCAACGCGCCGCGGAGGCGCGAGGTGTTGGCGCGGTTGCGGGCGGTGCGCCGTTCGGTCTGGCGGGCGCGTTTCAGCGCCGAAAAATGATTAGCCATGAGTAGTTCGTTACCTTTGCTTATACGAAAGATGTTCCGGTGGGTACGGAAACCACCATTTTACGGGACTAAGTCTCATGCGGTCAAACGCTTGTGGGCGAACTCTTCCACATTGACTCGCACCTCGGGGCGGGGTAGGCTTAAAGCAATGGCAGTCGCTTGCCCCTTGGGCGCGAGCATTTCGGCTGGTTCCACCTCCACACAGAACAATCTTGTTTTGCCAACAGGACGGGATATGCCTGCCCGGAGGGAACGGCATCTAATTTCGGCGGTTGAAAAGTAGTGCGCAACAGGCGCGCGGAGGGATGCGCCAAAACTGAATGAAAAAGAGTATCGGGATTACTCCCAACATTGAGACTCTGTTCGGCACCCGCGATGAAAATGTGCGCCTGCTGGAAGATGGCTTGAACGTCACCATCGACCTGAAGTCGAACTCCATTGAACTGGAAGGCGCGGCACGCGATGTGGCCCGCGCCGAGCAAGTGTTCGCTGATTATGAAAGCTTGCAGCGCTCGGGACACACATTCCACAACGGCGATCTCAACAGCATGCTGCGCGTGCTGGCGGCGGATGCCAACTCAACGCTGAAGGGCTTAGCGGAGGCCGGCCGGCAGCGCTCATTCGGGCGGCGTACGGTGCAACCGAAAAGCCCAAATCAGCGCCGCTATCTGGAAACCATCGAATCCCATGACATGGTTTTTGGGGTAGGCCCCGCGGGCACGGGCAAGACGTATCTGGCCGTGGCCATGGCCATTTCGGCGCTGCTTTCAAAGCGTGTGAATCGCATCATCCTGGCGCGTCCGGCGGTGGAAGCGGGAGAGCGCCTGGGCTTTTTGCCGGGCACGCTGCAAGACAAGATTGATCCCTACCTGCGTCCGCTCTATGACGCGCTATACGACATGCTCGATCCGGAACGTGTCGATCGCTATCTGGAGAAAAACGTTATCGAGATCGCGCCCATTGCCTTCATGCGCGGCCGCACATTGAACGATTCGTTCGTGATTCTCGACGAGGCGCAGAACACCACATCGGAGCAGATGAAGATGTTCGTCACCCGCCTGGGATTCAACTCCAAGGCGGTGATCACCGGAGACATTACGCAGATCGATCTCCCCAGCGCCCGCCGCAGCGGACTTCTCGAAGCGATCGATGTCCTGAAGAGGGTGGAGGGTCTAGCGTTTGTCCACTTCGACGAGGCCGACGTGGTGCGGCATCACCTGGTGCAGCGCATTATCCGCGCTTACGACGAGCACAAAACCCGCATCGCCGAGCAGCAGATTCTGCTGTTGCCGGAAGTCAAAAATGGAAATGCGAAAGGCGCGGAAGTCGGTGAGCGAACCAACGGAAAGTCCAGCGCCCCTGGAATAGGAAGCGGGCAGGACGTTGCCGAGTCACGGACGGAAATCGGAACTGAGGAATAATGTGCAGGTGCCACGCAGGAGGGCGCCGGATTGGGCCCTCCTGTTTGTTTTGCCGAGCGCTGACACGGATCCATGGTTGGACAGAAAAGAAATTTACCGCAGAGTTCACCGAGAAAGGTCGCGAAGAGGAAATTGGTTACTTTGAACAGGCGAATTGCTGGGCTCAGCGGCGCCATGCTCGAACGCTTTGTACTGCGGGCGCGACGGGTAGTGGGATTAAAGGGCACGATCAACGTCCTGGTGACGGGCAGCAGCGAGATGCGAGTCTTGAATCGAAGGTTTGGCGGCAAGGACAAGCCCACAGACGTATTGTCATTCCCTGTTTTGGCGCAGATCGAGAGAGGAAAATTCGCGGGCGATGTTGCGGTCTGCGCAGACATGGCCGCAAGTAATGCTCTGCGGCTCGGACATTCCGCGCTCAAAGAAGTGAAAATCCTGACGCTACACGGACTTCTCCATCTGGCGGGCTACGACCACGAGAGCGATAATGGCAGAATGGCCCGCAAGGAGAGCAAGCTTCGACGAGAGCTGGGGCTGCCCGCGGGGTTGATCGAGCGAAATAAGCAAGCAGAAAGCAAAGGACTATCAGTTCGCAAACCTCGCACATCACGCCGCGGTGCCGCAGGCTCGCGGAGGCCGAGATGAACCTTGCTGTTGCCGTGGCGCTGGTTCTGATGTTGGGTTTGCTGATCCTGGTTTCCTACGTGGATCGGGTCTACCAGGAGATCGGCAAGTTTCTCTCGCGCGAATTCCAAAGTAATATCGAGATTTTTGAGCAAAAGATTGAACCTAAGCTGCATGTTAGCCGCAGCCGCGCATCGCTGTCCATGGCGGTGCTCACGCAGTTGATCACCGCCGCCATTGGCTTATTGCTGGGTTTCACGGTTTTCAATGATCAGAGGTGGAGCGTCTACGAAATCCTCCAGGCGACCCTGAGCCTGATTCTGATTGTGATTCTGTGCAACCGTTTCCTGCCGTTCGTATTTTTCTCCCGCACCAACGGCGCATGGCTCGTACGCTGGACACCGTTGCTGACAATCCTGATCTATTTAGTGCTGCCGGTGACCATCGTGTTGGGATTCCTGCAGTCCGTTGCCTCGCTCACTCAACAAAACACAGGAGAGCAGCCGGAGAGCCCGGCGGAAGCGGTGGACGCGCTCATTGAGGCCGGGCGGGAAGAGGGCATTCTGCAGGAGGGTGACCGTGATCTGATTCAGTCGGTGGTGGAGTTCAGCGGCAAGACAGTGCGTGAGGCGATGAAACCGCGTCCCGAGATATTTGCCGTCCCCAGCTCCACTACAGTGGAGCGATTTATCGAGTTGCTGCGGACCAAACACTACTCCCGCGTCCCCGTGTATGAAGGGAACATCCACAATATTAAGGGAATTGTTTACGCGCAGGACGTGCTGCAGGTGCCGGATAGTGAGGCGCGGGTCCGGACACTGGACAGCTTGATGCGGCGTGACGTTTATTTCGTACCGGAGAGCAAGCTCGGAAGTGATCTGCTCCGCGAGATGCAGAAGGAGAATATCCGGATGGCGATTGTCGTGGATGAGTACGGCGGGGTCGCCGGGCTGGTCACGATTGAAGACCTGGTGGAAGAGATCGTGGGGGAGATCCGCGACGAGCATGAGAAGCCTGAGATCATCCGCGAAAGCGAGCGTTCTTACATCGTTTCCGGAGGAATGGACGTAGACCGCCTGACGGAACTCTTTGGGGTGAAGCCGGAGGGGAAGGAGTCGTCGACCCTGGCCGGGCTGGTGACCGAGTTGGCCGGACGCATTCCGCAGAAAGGTGAAGTAATCGAGGAGGACGGTTTGCGTTTCGAGGTGGTGGAATCTACAAACCGCAAGGTTGAACGAGTACGAATTAGCGTGCCGCAGCCGCAACAGTTGAAGTTGATTTGAGGAACGCTTCTGGCTGTTGGCTTCTCGCTACTAGCCAGCCCGTTCACGACCAAGGGGTGCAACGAGAAGCCGGTAGTCAGTAGCCAGCAGCTCGTAGCTAGTAGCTCAATTCCCTATGCCATTTCGCTCCGGTTTCGTCTGCATTCTCGGCCGGCCCAATGCGGGCAAGTCGACAATGCTGAATGCGCTCGTCGGTGAGAAGCTCGCGATTATTTCGCCTAAGCCTCAGACCACGCGCAACCGCATCCAGGGAGTTGTTCATTTGCCCCAGGCTAAAGGCCGCGATGCCGGGCAAATAGTTTTGATCGATACGCCCGGTGTGCACAGGCCAGATAGTTCCCTGGGCCGCAGGATGATGGTGGAAGTGCGCGAAGCGCTCGAAGGATGCGATCTTGTGCTGGTCATCATGGACGTGACGCGCAGGTTTGACCCACGCGACCAGTTTGCGCTCGACTTGTTGAAGCAATCTGGCACGAAAGCCTTTCTCATCCTCAACAAAGTCGACCTGCTGCGAGACAAATCGAAGCTTCTGCCGGTGATCGAGGACTATCGCAAACTTTATGACTTCACGCAGGTCATTCCTATTTCCGCACTGAAGCGAAGCGGGCTTGACGTTCTGCTGAAGGAAGTAATTTCCGCGCTGCCTCGAGGACCTGCGTATTTCCCCGCAGATCAAGTTACCGACCAGCCAGCCCGGTTCATGGCGAGCGAGATCATTCGCGAGCAGGTTTTGATGGAAACGGAAGAGGAAATTCCATACGCCACCACTGTGGTTGTGGACACCTTCGAAGAAGGGAAAAAACTGACGCGTATTTCGGCGACCATCTACTGCGAGCGGGACGGCCAGAAGGGAATTCTTGTTGGCAAGCGTGGAGGGATGCTGAAGAGAATCGGCACAGGGGCGCGGCTGCAGATCGAACGTATGCTGGGGACGAAGGTCTTCCTGGAACTGTACGTCAAAGTGCAGCCGGGCTGGCGCGATTCGCGGAGTTTCGTGCAAGAGCTGGACTGGCGACGGCAGTTGGAGCAGCTGACCGCGTCTCGTGGCTCGCTTGACAAAGAGCAATGAAAACAGAACACTGAGCTCAGGTGGCGAATTAGCAGAAGATTGCCGCTCACGCGGGAACCCCTGTAAAATCCCCGTAGAGCAAATAACCGAGTCAATGCGAGGATCATGCCTTCCGACGGCCCCGACGAACAGTTGTCTGATTACGACTTCGATCCAGAAAAATTGACACTCCGCCTCCAGGTCTCTCTCGCCGCCGATAAGAGCGCGATTGATGCGGTGGTGCAGCAGGTCATGGATACCATTCGTCAGACGAAGTGCGCCGATGGAAAAGAAGACGCCATTGAACTCGCTTTGACCGAGGCGCTGGCCAATGCCGTGGTTCACGGCGCGAAGGAAGACCCCAGTAAGACCATCGAATGCCTGGTCGCTTGTGATGAAGAACGCGGCATGATCATCGTGGTCCGCGATCCCGGATCGGGCTTCGACCCCGCTGCCATTCCGACTCCGACCGTGGGGCAGAACATCTACTCCAATCACGGTCGCGGAATCTTCCTAATCAACCAGCTCATGGATGAAGTGAAGTTTCTCAAAAACGGTACCGAGATCCACATGATGAAGCGGTAGGAGCTGCTCCCACCAGACACTTCGTCATTCCTTGGTCGTAATTCCCAGCGTTTTCATCTTACGGTAGAGATGACTGCGCTCCAGTCCCAACACTTCGGAAGTGCGGCTGACGTTTCCGTGATTTTCATCCAGCTTCTTCAGGATGTAGTCGCGCTCGTACGCATCACGGGCTTGATGCAGAGTGGAGAACTCGCTTCCAGAGGCGCGGCGATTGCCGTCGCGATAAACCAAAGGAGGCAAATGTTTGCGGTCGAAGCGGGTGGTGGTGGGATTCATGATCACGATGCGTTCAATCACGTTGCGCAATTCGCGCACGTTGCCCGGCCATGAATATCGCATCAGCAATTCGATGGCATCGTCGGTGATTTCACGCGGGCGGCGGCCGTAAGTTGCCGCCAGCTCCTTGAGAAAGTACCGAGCGAACAGTGGAATGTCTTCTTTGCGTTCGCGCAATGGAGGGACGAAGAAGGGGATCACGTTAAGCCGATAGAACAAGTCCTCGCGGAAATTACCTTTTGAAATCTCTTCTTCGAGGTCTTTATTGGTGGAAGCAATCACGCGAACATCCACAGTGATTGTTTCTTCGCTGCCCACTGGGATAAAACGTTGTTCTTCGAGCGTGCGCAGCACTTTCGATTGCGTCTTCAAACTCATGTCCCCAACTTCATCGAGAAACAGCGTTCCTTCGTTCGCTTTCTGAAACTTGCCTTCTTTGTCCGTGGCCGCTCCCGAAAACGATCCCTTGTGATGTCCAAACAATTCGCTTTCTATGAGATCTTCGGGAATCGCTGCACAATTTACCTCGACGAAGGTCTGATCCTTGCGCAGGCTTTGGGCATGAATGGCGTGTGCCACGAGCTCTTTCCCTGAGCCGGACTCGCCGTAGATCAAAACCCGGCCGTTGGTCGGGGCCATGAGTCCAATCTGCTGGCGCAGAGCCTTCATAGGAATGCTGTCGCCCACGATCGTGCTCCTGGCATGGAGCTGCTTCTTGAGGTCGACATTTTCCCGCTCCAGCTTCTTCGATTCGACCGCGTTCTTGACCAGAATCAAAGTCTTGTCGAGGGAGAGAGGCTTTTCGAGAAAGTCGTAGGCGCCGAGTTTGGTGGCGCGGACAGCTGTTTCAATGGTTCCGTGGCCAGAAATCATGATCACTTCGGGCGGGTTGTCGAGTTGGCGAATCCTCTCCAGGGTTTCCAGGCCGTCGATGCCGGGCAGCCAGATGTCGAGCAGCACCACGTCAAAAGCGCCTTTCCGCAGGCGCTCCAGGCAGGCTTCGCCGCTCTCCGCCGACGAAGCGGAGTATCCTTCATCGGTCAGTACGCCGGCCAACGAATCGCGGATTCCAGCTTCGTCGTCAACAATGAGGATGTTAAGCATGCTGAACATTTGCAGTGGCGATAACAATCTCGGAAACGACCGGCAGCTCTACAATGAACCGGGCGCCGACTGGCTGGTTTTCCTCAACGCGAATGGAGCCATGGTGCTCCTCGACGACGCGACTTACAATCGCCAGGCCCAGTCCCGTGCCACGCCTCTTAGTAGAAAAATACGGCAGGAAGAGCCTCTCTTTGAGTTCGCGGGTCACCCCATGACCGGTGTCCGCCACGGTGATCTCCACCACCTCGCGCGTCGCCACTAATGCGGTCGAAATTTCGATCTCACGGACGAGTGAATCCTGAAGCGCTTCGGCAGCGTTATCCACCAGGTTTGCCACGGCGCGTTTGATCGCTTCCGTATCCGCCATGACTTGGGGAAGGTCCGGAGCCAGCGACCTGTGAAGGCTGATTCCATCCAGCCGTCCCTGGAAGAGTGAAATCGCGCTCTCTATGATTTCGTTGATGTTTGCAGGCTGCGGACTCGATGCCGGGAAACGTGCCAGTGTGGAAAACTCATCCACCAGCCGGCGGACGGTTTCCACCGCTCCCGCGATCGTTTCCGCGCACGAGCGGACAATTTCAAGCGACGCTGGAGTCGGTGAGCGTTCCAGGTGGCGAGTGATACGTTCTGCGGAAAGCGCAATAGGAGTGAGCGGATTCTTCATCTCATGAGCCACGCGCCGTGCCACCTCGCGCCAAGCCGCCTGTTTCTGACCCTTCAATAGATCAGACAGATCCTCGAACACAATTACGTATCCCGACCGTTCGCCCTGATGCCGCAATGTGGCCACGGTGATCGTAACGTTCAGTGAACTTCGCTGGAGTGGCATTTCCATCTGGCTGGTAGTCATGCCCATGCGATCCGCACGGCGCAGGAGTGGCTCGAAGTCTTCCAAAACCTCGCTTGGAAATACGTCAGCCATGGTTGCGCCCTGAAGCATCCGTGCTCCGCCGTGATGACCGTTGTCGGGCTGGAACATACGCAGCAGCGCCTGGTTGGCGTGGGTCACACGCCGGTCGGCGTCGAGCGAAAGTACTCCGGTCGGGATGCTTTCAAGAATGGTTTCCATCTGCCGGCCGCGCTGTTCAAGTTCGGTGTTCGCCGCGCTCAAGTCACGGCTGGAAGCCTCGATCTGGCGCCGGCTGACTTCCAGTTCTTCCGCCATGCGGTTGAACGATCGAACCAGATCGCCGATTTCATCGGCCGCACTGACATCGACGCGGTAATCCAGCCTGCCCCGGGAGATTTCCTGAGTGGCTTCCGCCAATGCAGCCAGCGGGCGAGTCACCAGTTTGGACAAGAACAGCGCCAGCCAGGTCGTGACAAACAAAACCATCATGGTGAGCAGCAACAGAAGTCCCATGTAGGTTCGGCGAACCAATCGACGCTCACGAGCCAGTTGAAAGTAACGCTGCTGGCTGGCTTCCACCTGGTGCACGGTCTGCGAAAATTGCGGAGGAAGCGGAATGGCGACCAGGATCAGTCCCGCATCTCCGACGGGGGCGCTGCCCAGCGTGTAATCTGTTTGTTCCCAACTAAACTGTGCGGGACGGCCCGCGGCCGCGGCTTCCAGAGGCAACTTTGACTTCAGAAGTTGCCAGGCTGCAGGCATGTTGACACTGGTCTCGGCCTCGCCATCCTGCACAGCCACTGCAAATCCACCTTGCAGGGTGAGTGCATGATTGTGAAATTCGTTGACCACGCTGGAAAAACCGCGGCCGGAGAACGCGCGCTGCGTCTCTGGAGAAGCAGCCATAGCCTGCGCTTCAGTTCGCGCGTTCTGCGCCGCATAGCTGGCCAGCAGAGACGCCATGGCATGTGTGTCGGCACGCACCTCTTCCACCGGCGTAGAGAACCACTTGTCGATGGAACGATTCATCAACCCATAGGCGAACCAATACATAACCATCACCGGCACGAAGGAGAGTAGTAGAGCTCCCACCACCATGCGGGTGCGAAACTTCGAGCCCAAGACTCCCAGTCGCCGCTCGGCAAACAGTTTCAGCAGGTTTCGGCCCAGGACGAACGTCAGGGCTGCGAACAGAAGAAAAATCAGCGCTGAAAGCGCCGCAAAGACTACGATCTCCTGATTGTTTCCCGGTTGCAGGAAGCGCAGATCGAAGGCGGTCTGCGACACCAGAATAACGAGCAGCAGAAAGACCACGATAGCCAGCAGAATGATGGCCTGCTTGCGGTTGGGGGCGTTCGATATTCGAGTTGGAGCGGGATGTGCCACGGGATTCTTGTCGCCTGCACCGTGAGGAGAGGCCGCATTCTGTGCACGGCGGAGACGTTGAAAATCATTATAGATGCAGAGTCCGACCCGCGGCACAGTTCGAACTCGGCGGCGAAGCAACGGGAGGCAGGCTGCGAGGTCTCCACGTCTATCTTGCCAAAGTTGAATCGGGTGACACTGAACTCATCCGGGCTGCGCTTCGGCTATGAGGCAGGAAACTTCGTAAAGGGCACTCGTCACATTGAGCCTGTGATTTTCGGCAATAATTCTTGCCCACGCCGACGATCAGACCATGCATTTCGTTGTAAACCTGCGCCACAGTCGTGCGCCGGCTGGTGCTCATGCGAGATGGAGGGTGGCCGGCGCCTGCGACGCCTGGCCGGTGTGCCGCCCCGGGTTCTCCAAGCTTTGCGGTCAGGGCTTGTGTGGCGAGAGGATTTAATGCCCGTTCGAATAGTTGGCGGATGTCTTCGTAGTCGGTTTTTTCTGGCAGAATGCCGTGCCGATCGAGAATGCGCCGGGTGTAGGCATCCACCACGAAAACCGGGTAATTTCCTGCATAGAGAAGAATGGAATCCGCAGTCTCGGGCCCTACGCCGTTCAGGCTCAGCAATTCTTGGCGGAGTTTTGCGGTGGGTTGCGAGAACAATCTGCTAAGTGATCCGCCGTAATGCTGATCCAAGAAGGCTACAAACGTCTTTAGTCGGCGAGCTTTCTGCCGAAAATAACCAGCGCAGTGAATGAGGCGTTCCAGTTCGGGCAGTGCCACTTGCCGAATTCCTTGCAGCTGAAGAAGGCGCGCTGAGCGAAGATTTGACAGAGCGCTTTCTACGTTCGTCCACGCCGTATTCTGCGTTAGATAAGCTCCGACAATCACCTCGAAACGCGTGCGCGCGGGCCACCAATGCTGGCATCCCCAGGCGGAAAACAGCATCCGGTAGTAGGCCTGAATCTGCTTTTCGTTTCTACCCAGCGGCACGGCAACAAGTCCCTCAGGTTGAGTGTAACTCTCTCCGCCAGCATCGACTGGGGCGACCGGGTCGATGCCCAATTCTTACCGAAGTGCATGTACGTGAGCCCTCCCTTCGTGCGGCGTCGCACGAAAAAGCCACATTTGGCGCGCTTTTCAGAAATGCATGCCTCTCCGCCCGTGAGCGTCCTCCCAGGCCAAGTACTAAAGTTACTGGTGCGGTAACCCCCGTTGCGTTGACAATTTGTGTCAACGCGAAAAGCGCTGCTCTCCTCTCCCCAGTAAAGGCAGCAGGTCGCGCCTAATGCCAGTGGAGTCGTTCGCCATGGCTCCACCGCGTGGATAGGAGATCGACGTATGTCGCAACGGCTGGGTGACCTTCTCGTCAAAGAGAAGATCATTACCCCAGAACAGTTGGACCAAGCAAACAAGGTCCAGAAAGAAACCAAGTGTCGCCTGGGCTCCGCCCTGGTGAAGCTGGGCTTCCTCACGGACGAAGACGTCACCAACTTTCTCTCGCGTCAGTATGGCGTCCCAGCTATCAACCTTTCTTATTTTGAAATTGACCCCGCTGTAGTCAAGCTGATTCCCTTCGAAACCGCCAAGCGTTACCAGATTCTTCCCCTGAGCCGGGTTGGCGCGTCGCTCACCATCGCCATGGTGGATCCCACCAATGTGTTTGCGATGGACGACATCAAGTTCATGACCGGCTTCAACATCGAGCCGGTCGTGGCTTCGGAAAGCTCGATTCAGTTGGGCATCGAGAAGGCCTACGGAACCACTAAAGACGAAGATCTCGAAACCGTAATGCAGTCCATGACGGAGCTGAACGATGCCGACGTGGAACTGCAGGCGGAAGAGACGCAGATGGAGTTGGCCGAACTGGAGAAGGCGGCCGATGAAGCTCCTGTCGTCAAGTTGGTGAACCTGGTGCTCACCGATGCGGTTAAACGGGGCGCGAGCGACATTCACATGGAGCCTTACGAGAAAGAGTTCCGCGTGCGGTTCCGCATTGACGGCGTGCTCCAGGCCATCATGTCACCCCCGCTGAAGCTGAGGGACGCGATCATTTCACGCCTGAAAATCATGTCCAAGCTGGACATCAGCGAAAAGCGTCTGCCTCAAGACGGTCGCATCATGCTCAAGATGAATATCGGCGGCCGCAAGAAGCAGCTCGATTTTCGTGTCAGCACGCTTCCTACTCTGTGGGGCGAAAAGATCGTGCTGCGGTTGCTCGACAAAGAGAATCTCCGCCTGGACATGACCAAACTTGGTTTCGAGCCTGAGTCACTGGTCAAGTTTGAAAAGGCAATTCTCAAGCCCTACGGGATGGTGCTGGTCACGGGGCCCACAGGATCAGGAAAGACCAACACCTTGTACTCCTCGATTTCGCGCCTGAATCAGCCCGACACCAACATTATGACTGCGGAAGATCCGGTTGAGTTCCAGTTGCAAGGCGTCAACCAAGTGCAGATGAAGGAACAGATTGGCCTGAACTTCGCGGCTGCCCTGCGCTCCTTCCTGCGCCAGGATCCAAACATCATTCTGGTCGGCGAAATTCGTGACTTCGAGACTGCGGAAATTGCCATCAAAGCAGCCCTCACCGGCCACCTGGTGCTGTCTACGCTGCACACCAACGGCGCTCCCGAGACCATCACGCGTTTGATGAATATGGGCATCGAGCCATTCCTGGTGGCCACGTCGGTTCACCTGATCTGCGCTCAGCGGCTGATACGCCGCATTTGCAAAGACTGCATCGAGACGGTCGAAGTGCCGGTTCAAACGCTGATTGAAGAAGGTTTCTCGCCGGAGGAAGCCAAGACCATCAAGATTCAAAAAGGCAAAGGCTGTGGGGTGTGTAACAACACAGGATACAAAGGCCGCTGCGGCTTGTACGAAGTCATGGAAGTCGACGACGAAATCAGGGAACTCGTGCTGGTGGGAGCATCGGCTGTGGAATTGAAGAAAAAAGCAATAGAGCGAGGCATGATCACGCTGCGGCGTAGCGGATTAATCAAGGTGGCTGCGGGCATGACTACTCTCGAAGAAGTGGCCCGCGAAACCATTCACTAAGCAGTTGAGGCAAGGAAAGAGGAAAAACCGTTATGGCGCTTTCGTTAAGTGATCTGCTCAAGCGAATGCTGGAGATGGGAGGCAGCGATCTCCACATCACCACCAACTCGCCGCCGCAAATTCGCGTACATGGCCACCTGGTTCCTCTCGACCTGCCGCAGATGACTCCGGCCGAGACCAAGCAATTGGCCTATAGCGTCATGACCGATTCCCAGAAGCATCGGTTCGAAGAAAGTCTCGAACTGGATTTCTCCTTCGGATTGAAGGGACTGGCCCGCTTCCGCGCCAATGTGTTCAATCAGAGGGGCGCCACCGCCGCAGTTTTCCGCCTGATTCCGTTCGAAATCAAGTCTTTCAACCAACTTGGCCTGCCGGCAATAGTGAGCAAGATGTGCGACAAGCCGCGCGGACTGGTGCTGGTGACGGGACCGACGGGCTCGGGCAAATCGACAACCCTGGCTGCCATGATCGACAAGATCAACAGCGAACGACATGACCACATCCTCACCATTGAGGACCCGATTGAATTCGTGCACATGAATAAGAACTGCGTGGTCAATCAGCGCGAACTGCACGCCGACACCAAGAGCTTTACCGACGCGCTGCGCGCCGCGCTCCGTGAAGATCCGGACGTGGTGCTGATCGGCGAAATGCGCGATCTCGAAACGATCGAGTCGGCGCTGCGTATCGCTGAGACCGGCCACTTGACCTTCGGGACGCTGCATACCAACTCCGCATCCTCCACGATCAACCGAATCATTGACGTCTTCCCGGCACACCAGCAGCCGCAAATTCGCGCGCAGTTATCGCTGGTGTTGGAAGGGATCCTGTGTCAGACCCTGCTGCCCAAGATCGATGGCAAGGGCCGCGCCATGATTATGGAAATCATGACGCCCAACGCTGCCATCCGAAACCTGATCCGCGAAGACAAAATCCATCAGATTTATTCCTCCATGCAGTCTGGGCAGGAGAAGTTCGGCATGCAGACATTCAATCAGGCGCTGGCAACCGCTTATTTCCAGAAACAGATCGCGCTGGAAATTGCGATGCAGCGCTCCAGCAACCAGGATGAGTTGCAGGAAATGATCAACCGTGGGGCAGGGCTGTTGAATAAGCCCACGACAGCCGGGACAACCCTAGCCCGAGGGGCAGCGTCTTCGAAACGCTAGGGCGAGGCATCGATAGTCATACGGCTCGTCCGGCGGGTGGCGGCAGGATGAGCGTGAAGAGAAACAGCCGCGAAGGATTTCAACAGAAAAGTCGCACAGCGAGGAGAGGTCAAAATCATGCCAGTCTTCACATTTTCGGGTAAAGATGCCGGCGGACAAAAAGTTGCCGGGGAGCGAATGGCGGCAAATAAACAGGTGCTGGCGCAGCAGTTGCGGCGCGAGCGCATCACGCCGGGTGCGATCCGGGAGAAGGGCAAGGAATTCGCCATGCCCACATTCGGCTCGAGCAAAGTCAAGACCAAGGACATCGCGATTTTCTTCCGCCAGTTCTCGGTCATGATCGATGCCGGTCTGCCACTCGTGCAGTGTCTGGAGATTCTCGCCGCCAATCAGGAGAACCAATCATTCCAGAAGACGCTCAACGGAGTACGCACCACGGTGGAAGGCGGCGCTACTCTGGCCAACGCCATGCGCCAATATCCCAAGGTATTCGACGATCTGACCACCAACATGATGGAGGCGGGGGAGACCGGCGGTATTCTCGACGTTATATTGCAGCGTCTTGCCACCTACGTTGAGAAAGCCGTCCGCCTGCGGTCTGCGGTCAAGTCGGCGCTGATCTATCCCGTCGCAGTGGTGAGCATGGCAGTATTAATCGTCGGCGCACTGCTCAAGTTTGTGGTGCCGATCTTTGCAAACCTGTTTGCCGGCCTGGGAGTAACCCTTCCCTTACCCACCCGCATCGTCATGGGTCTGAGCGCATTCGTGCAAACCTTTTGGTGGGTCTTTCTTGTCGGTGGGGCGGGCTTAGTGTTTGGTGTCAAGCAGATGCGTAAGCATCCGCGGGGACGCTACTACTTCGATAAGATGCTGCTCCATCTTCCTGTCATGGGTTCGTTATTGCGCAAGATCGCGGTTGGGCGCTTTACACGTACCCTCGGCACCCTGATCACATCTGGCGTCCCCATCCTGGAAGGGTTGTCGATCACAGCCAAGACTTCCGGCAACGCAGTGCTCGAAGAGGCTCTGCTGAAGGTGCGCAAGGCCATTGAAGAGGGACGCACTATCGTTGATCCACTCAGAGAGTGTGGTGTATTCCCGAACATGGTGACGCAGATGATTGGAGTGGGCGAAGCTACGGGCGCTATGGATTCCATGCTCCAGAAGATCGCCGACTTCTACGAGGAGGAAGTGGACGCGGCCACCCGAGACATGCTGGCCATGCTGGAACCGGTCATCATCGCCTTGCTGGGCGTCAGTGTGGGCGGCATTGTGATTTCGCTCTATATGCCGCTATTCGCCATGATCGCAAAACTGGCGGGCTAGAGGAATCGAAACGTCCGCAGACCGGGTTCGCTTAGGCGAGCCGGTCTGCTCAACCTATCGGACTCGCTACTTCGCGAGATTGCGCCACCCCAATCCACTGGCAACTCACCCGATGAAGATCCCCGCCGTAAGCTCGTTCTCTTCTCGGACAGCCGGCAGGACGCTGCGAAGCTTTCCGCGGGAATGCGGCAAGCGCACCACCTGGATGCCGTCCGGCAGGCAGTCGTCGATGCTCTTTCCCGATGCGGCCAGGGAGCTGCCGCTTTTTTCAAGCAGGCACAGGGTGACGCACTTACTGATGCTGAGCAGGCGGCCGCTGCCTCCTACCTTCAAGCCTCACCGCAGGATGCCACAGTGCTCAGCATGGGGACTGGCGCAGCAGCCAACATGCAATTTCCATCCGTGCCGGGCCAAACCTATGCACAGGCGGCTGCGGCTATTCTCGCAGCTGCGGCTGCGGGCCCATACTTGCTGGCCGCGATCTTCCGGGATGCGGAGCGCCAGCTCTTGGCCGTCGGCATAAATCCCGGAGGCTACAGCAAGGATGCTCTCTGGACTGATCCAGAAAACCAGCAGGGGAGCTGGCATGATCTCTATGACTGGAGCACAACGCCGCCAATAGACCGCTATGCTGATCTTACCCCGAATGAGCAGCAGCATCTCGCTCGGCTTAGGAACCTAGCCCAGGCCGCTGTTGTCAATGTCCTGTTTGCTTCGGGTCGGCGTGGACTTGAGTCACTCCAGGTCGCCCATGCCGCTGTTGCGGACGCTATTGCCGGTCCAGCCGATGACGTCCTCCGCCAGGCTGCGGATAGCGCGCCGCGCATCCAGACCGGAGAACTGGTTATTCCAGAGCGTCC
>Ga0137418_10001503_pt1 | contig 21490 bp, 18 predicted proteins | sample CZODoug3_1_2_16f_FD_122242 | JGI IMG/M metagenome (GOLD analysis project Ga0137418, IMG submission 122242) | Vadose zone soil fungal communities from Angelo Coast Range Reserve, California, USA - CZODoug3_1_2_16fungal (Hybrid Assembly) | ecosystem: Environmental > Terrestrial > Soil > Vadose...
CCGGTGATGATCACGTCCTTCTTCCGGTCAGCGATCACCACGTAGGCGTCCTCGGTGTGGCCGCCGTCACCCGTGTGGAACCAGCCGTCGGCCAGCGCCTTGGCGGTCTCCTGGGGCTGGTTCCAGTAGCCCTCGAAGACGTTGTTGGTCCGCGTGAGGATCTCGCCGTTCTCGTCGACGGCCATGCGCACCCCGACCGCGGGCACGCCCGCGCGCGAGAGGCGCCGGGCCCGCTCGCTCCGGTCGATCCCCTCCCATTCCTGGGGCGCGCGGTTGATGGTGAGCAGCGGCGAGGTCTCGGTGAGCCCGTAGATCTGGATGAACTCCCAGCCCAGCTCGGCCTCGATCCGTTCGATCGTCTTCGACGGGGGCGGGGCGCCGGCGACCACGACACGCACACGACCGGCGCCGGGGATGTTCTCGCCACGCTTGCGCCGCGCCGTGGCCGCGTCGAGCACCGCGGCGATCACCGCCGGCGCGCAGTTGAAGAGGGTCACCCCGTGGGCGTCGACGCGGCGCAGGATCTCCTCGCCTTCGATCTTGCGGATGATCACCTGACGCGCGCCGATCGCGGTCACCGCGTAGGGCATGCCCCAGCCGTTGCAGTGAAACGTCGGCAAGGTGTGCAGGTACACGTCACGGTCGGAGAGGCCGAGGTGCCAGCCGAACGTCACCGCGTTCAGCCAGCAGCCTCGATGAGTCAGTTGCACGCCCTTGGGCCGGGCGGTGGTACCCGACGTGTAGTTGATCGACACCGTCGCGTTCTCGTCGGTCACCCGACCCCGCGGCGCGGCATTCGGCCGGAGGTACAGCTGCGGGTCGGTCGAGGCGCCGAGCACGAAGCGATGCTTGACGTTGAGCTTCGGGAGCGACTCGTCGAGCTCCGGATCGATCAGCGCGACCGTGGAGCCGGAGTGCTCGACGATGTAACGGACCTCCTCCGCGTTCAGCCGGAAGTTCACCGGCACGATCACGCGTCCATAGACGCTCACGCCGAATAGACTCACCAGGAAGCGCGCGGCGTTGGGCGAGACGATCGCGACGCGTTCGCCCTCGCCGACCCCCATCTCGTCGAGGGCGGCCGCGAGGCTGCGCGACATCGCCGCGAACTGCGCGTAGGTGATACGGCCGAGCCCGCCGCCGGGCGGGTTGGGTTCGTCGACGATCGCCTGGCGATCGCCGTAGACGTGCTCGGCGCGCTCCAGGAAATCAGCCAGGGTGAGGGGCACGATCATGATGACGGCCCGGCTTCGCTCACTTGGCCTTGGCCGCCCACTCCGGATGATGCTCGATGCCGAGCTGCTTCATCTCGTAGAGCTTCTCGCCCCAGGCCGCCTTCTGCTTCTCGAGCCCGCGCCGCTCGGTGATCTTGTCCCATTCCTTGGCGGCGTTGTCGAGCGCGTCCTTGGGCGACTTGCGTTTGGCCAGCGCCTCGGTGATTTCGAACGACAGCTTGCGCTGGTACTCGTCGGCGGCCGGGATGACCGGGTCGGGCACCAGGTACGGGAAGCTCTGCTCGATGGCGCCGAGGTACTTGTCGGCGTCCGGGAACAGCTTGCGGAACTTCTCCGAGCGCAGATGGGTCACGCGCCAGGGGTCCATGATCGTCTTGGCGTCCATCACGATCTTGAGGCTCTGGTCCGGGAGCGAGATGAACTCCAGGACCTTCATCGTGACTTCCTTCTTCTTCGAGTACTTCGCGACGGCCATGCCGCGGCCCGGCGTGATGGCCGGGCGGTTGACGATCTTGCCGTCGATTTCGGCGCCGGGCACCAGCCCGAAGCCGGCCTTGCCGACGATCACCGATTCGGCCGGATTACCCACGCGCTTGCCGGTTGACGTCCAGGAGTAGAGCAGCGGCACCTCGCCTTTGACCAGCATCGTCTTGGGCTCCTCCGACTCGAAGAGGAGCACGCCGGGCGGATAATACGGCATCGTCCGGACCATCTCCTCGAGCGCGCGCACGCCGGCCGCGGTGTTGATGAGCGGCTTCATGTTCGCGTCGAAGTACTGGCCGCCGTAGGAGAAGAACCGCGGGCGCCACCAGTGATAGGAGTAGCCGCTGCCGCTCGGCTTGTAGGAGGCGCCGGCGCCGAAGAGCTTGGCCTGGCTCCCGTCCCAGCCCCAGCCGCTGAAGAACTCGGCGGCGTCGTCCCAGTGCTTCCAGGTCTTGGGCGGCTGCAGATCGTATTTGTACTTGGCCTTGAACTTCTGCTTGTTGTCCGCCCGGTCGAAGGCGACCTTGTTCCAGTACATGATGTGGATGTCGCCGTCGTAGGGCATGCTGACCAGCTTGCCCTGGTAGCGCAGCATCACCTTGGCGAACACCGGGACGATATCGTCCATCGCGAAGTCGAGCTTCAGCTTCTCGATCCAGGGCTCGAGGGGCTCGAAGTGCCGGCCGTAGTCGGGCATGTTCGAGGGCCCGAACATGACGAGGTCCCACGGGCTCGCGCCGCTGTTGAACTCGAGGAGCGTCTTGGCCACGAACGCATCGGCGGGAATGACCTCGGTCTCGAGCTTGACGCCGAGCTTGTCGTAGAGGTCTTGCTCGATCAGGGTGAGCGAGTACTTCACGAACTCCGCGTTCACCACCGCCCGGATCGTCTGTCCTTCGTACGGCCGCGCGGCGGGCGCGCGGGCGGGCCAGGTGAGCCAGCCGATCGTGACGAGGCCACCGAGCAGCATCGCGACCGAGGTCGCGGACCGGAACCGTCTCATGGGGATCCCCCTTGTTTTCGTTTCCTCAGCCCTTCGTCCCGCCGAGCGCCAGGCCCTTGACCAGATAGCGCTGAAGCATGAAGGCGACCGCAAAGGCTGGAAGCACGCCGAGCACGACCGAGGCCGACGCTTCGCCGTAGAACATGTCGGTGCCGCCTGACGTGAACGAGGTCACCAGGACCATCATGGTCTTGGTCTCGATGCCGGTGAGAACGATCGCGAAGAGGAACTCGTTCCAGGTCGCGATGAACGCGAACAGAGCCACGACCGCCATCCCCGGCGCGATGATCGGGACGACCACCTGGACGAGCGCCCGGAGCCGCGAGCAGCCGTCGATCATCGCCGCCTCCTCGATCTCCACGGGGAAATCGCGGAGGAAGCCGACGAGCAGCCACACCGCGAACGGGATGTAGAGCACGGTATAGATGACGACCAGGCCGAGGTAGTTGTTGGTCATCCCGAGCAGCTTGTAGACGATGTAAATTGGAATGATGAGCGCGATGGCCGGCAGCATCCGCAGGACGAGCAAGAAGATCGACAGGAACCCGCCGCCGAAGCGCCAGCGGGCGATCGAGTACGCGGTCGGCAGGCTGAACACCAGTGCCGAGATCATGCTCAACGTCGAGAGCACCATGCTGTTGGTGAAGTACCGCGCCCCGCTCGATCGCGTGAACAGCGCGGCGTAGTGCTTGAGCGACGGCTCGACCGGGATCCACACCGGTGGGAACGCGAAGAAGTCCTCGTTGCCCTTGAGCGACGTGGTCACGATCCAGAAGAAGGGGCCCAGGAAGAAGACCAGCGCGGCGAAGAGCCCGAGGTACGTCAGCGCGTGGCCGACGCGGCGCCACAGGCGGTGGCGCTTCGCCCGCTGGGTCGCCACCACGCGCCGCTCGAGGGCGATCGCCATCAGGCCGCTCGCGCCTCGCGGACCCGCTGCATCCAGATGAAGACCAGGGTCAGGACCAGCACGCCGCCGACGATCACGTAGGAGAGCGCCGCGGCGTAGCTCATCCGAAAGTCCTTGAAGCCCATCAGGTACGTCGTGAACGCGACCGTCTCCGTGCTGCCGCCGGGCCCCCCGAAGGTCAGCACGAAGATCAGCCCGAACAGCTTGGTCAGATCGATGAGCCGGATCATCACGCCGACCGCCATCGTGAACTTGAGCAGCGGCAGCGTGATCGACCAGAAGCGCTGCCACGGGCTGGCGCCGTCGGCCCTGGCCGCCTCGTAGAGCTCCGTGGGAATCGACTGCAGCCCGGCCAGCAGCACCAGCATCATGAATGGCGTGTTGAGCCAGATCTCGACCAGCACGACGGCCAGGATGGAGACGAACGGCGACGAGAACCAGTCGAAGTAGACGTCGATGATCCCCAGCTGCCGCCCGAGATTGTTGATCGCCCCGTACTTCACCCCGTACATCATCCGCCACGCCATCGCCGCCATCACCGGCGAGACCATGGCCGGGATGGCGAGAAGCGCGGTGATGATGGGGCGCCCGTGGATCACGCGACTCAGGAGCATCGCGATCCCGAGCCCGAGCAAAAGCTCGAGCACCAGCGACGGGGCGATGATCAGCGCCGTATTCCATACGGACCCGAGGAACCGCGAGTCCCGGAAGATCGCCTCGGCGTAGTTCTTCCCACCGACGTACTCGTACTCTGGGCCCACGGAGAGGTCGAAGTTCTGGAACGACAGGTAGAAGGAGTACACGAGCGGAAACACGATGACGAAGGCGATCAACGCCAGCGCGGGTGAGGCGAAGGCCAAGGGCTCCCACTGCTTGCGCTTCATCGCGAGGCCCGCGAACCGCATCGTGCCGGAAGAAAACCATGCCGGACATGGCCTGTCAAGGCGCGTCGAACCGCGGTAGGATCGCTCGGCTGAGGAGGGTCGACCATGCCCCGTCGCATTGCCATCCACGCCGGTCACGTGATCGCCTTCGACGGCCGCGGCCACCGCCTGCTGCGCGACGGCACCGTGATCGTCGACGGCAACCGCATCATCTCGGTCGGCCCGCGACAGGCCGCGCCCGCCGAAGGCCTCGCCGAGACGATCGACGCGCGAGACTCGATCCTGACGCCGGGGCTCATCTCGACCCACGCTCACATCGGCGGTTCGCCGCTCGACCGCTCGTTCATCGAGGATCGCGGCAACCCCCAGTTCTTCTATTCCGGACTGTTCGAGCTCCTGCCGGTCCGCGGCGCGGCGCAGGACGAGGAGGCGACGCGGGCGTGCGTCGACTTCTCCATGGCCGAGCTGCTTCGCGGCGGCGTGACCACCGTGATGGAGATCGGCGGCGCCAGCGAGTACGTCGTCGCTCGCGCCGCGGACTTCGGCCTGCGCGTGTACGTGGGCCTCGCCTTCCGCTCCGGCCGCTGGCTCACGCGCGACGGGCGGCGGGTGGAGTGGGAGTGGGACGAGGAGCAAGGCCGCCAGGGCCTCGCCCGGGCGATCGAGCTCCACAAACGGCACGACGGCGCCCACGGTGACCTCGTCCGCTGCTTCTTCTCGCCGGCTCAGGTCGACACGTGCACGCCCGACCTGCTCCAGGCGTCCAAGCGCGCCGCCGACGAGCGCCAGCGCCCCTGGCAGCTTCACACCTCGCAGTCGGTCGTGGAGTTCAACGAGATGCTGGGCCGCCACGGCAAGACCCCGGTCGCCTGGCTCTCCGAACTCGGCGTGCTCGGCCCGAACGCGATCCTCGGCCACGCGATCGTCATCGGCGGCTCGTCGTGGACCAACTACCCGGCCGGCGACGTCGCGATCATGGCCGACGCGGGGTGCTCCGTCGCCCACGCCGTCTGGGTCTTCGCACGGCGCGGCGTCGTGATGGAGTCGTTCGCCGGCTACCGACGCGCCGGCGTGAACATGTCGCTCGGCACCGATACGAATCCGCAGAGCGTCATCGAGGCCATGCGCTGGGCGGCGGTCGTGTCGAAGATCGTCGAGCGCAACACCGAGGCGACGACCGCCGCGCACGTCTTCGACGCCGCGACCCTCGGCGGCGCCAGGGCGCTCGGGCGCGACGACCTCGGCCGCATCGCGCCGGGCGCCAAGGCCGATCTGATCTTGTGGAAGGGCGCCTCGTGGGGCATGACGCCGCTGCGCGATCCGGTGAAGAACATCGTCTACAACGCGACCGCCGAGGACGTCGATCGCGTCTGGGTCAACGGCCGCCTCGTCGTCGACGCCGGGCGCGTGCGGGCGGCCGACGAGCGCGCCATCTTCGCGGCGCTCCAGGCCGGGGGCGAGCGCATGTGGCCGCGGATGGGCCCCTTCGACTGGGCCGGCCGCGACGCCGACGCGCTCTCGCCTCAGACGTATCCGGAGTGGGCCTAGCTCACCCGTCTAAGCGGTATCCGATTCTCGGCGTTGACGGAGGCCCGGACCATTGGTTCCTTGCCTCCATGCTGGCCGTTGTCGGGCTCGAGGCGGGCGTCTGCTGCTTCATGGCTTACAGGGTCCTCCGGCGATCCGAGCAGATCGAGGCGCTCACCGCGGCGACATACCTCGAGGCTCGCAAGGCCCTGAGCCAGTCCCGGTAGCACAGAACGCTCATCTCGCCGTCAGCTTCAAGTCCTCGTACGGGCTCGAGTAGGCGTGGCTCGTGATGAGCGTGAGGCCTGATTCCGCCACCCGCGGGCCGTAGCCGTTGATGAACGCGAGCTCCCAGATCGGCGCGATCATCGCTTTCTCGTGCATGAGCTGCTGGATCCGGTGCAGGACGACTTCGCGTTTCTTGGGATCCATCTCGCTCGCCTGCTCGGCGATGAGCCCCTCGATGTCCGGATACGTCCCATAGGTGAACGTGCCGCCCGCCGCCACGAAGGCGTCGAGCCGGGTGGCGGCGTTGCCGAATGCGCCGCTCGCCGTCTGGATGATGTTCTTCAGCTTCTTCTGGCTGTTCTGGAGGATGAACGCGGCGCGCTCGAGCGGACGCAACTGCGCCCGGATGCCGACCGTCTGGAGATAGTTCACGACCCCCTCGCCCAGGTTCGCGTAGGACGCGTCGCAGAAGTACTCCCCCGCATCGAAGCCGTTCGGATATCCGGCCTCGGTCAGAAGCTGTCGCGCCTTCTTGACGTCGTGGACCGGCATCGGCGCCGGCCAGTAGAACTCGAACGTGTGAGGGATCATGCTGCCGGTGATCCGTGAGAAACCGAGGGTCTCGGCCCGGTTGATCGCGGGTCGGTCGATCGCGTAGCTCGCGGCCAGCCGCACACGCTTGTCGGCCCAGGGCGACTTGGCGTCCGTCCACTGCTCCGGGAAGACGAGCCAGAAGGTGCCGGGCGGGTAGTTCGGCTTCAGCGTGAGCCCCGGCGTCCGCTTGAGCTCCTCGGCGAGCGCGCCGCGGATCGAGTAGGCGATGTCGGCCTCGCCCCGCTTGAGCATGGCCAGGCGCGTCGACTCGTCAGGGATCGACTTGAACACGAGCCGCTTCACGCTCGGCGTCTTTCGCCAGTACTGCTCGTTGGCCTCGAGCACGAGCTCGATCCCGGGCGTGAACGAGACGAACTTGTACGGGCCCGCGCCGACGGGCGCTCGCTTGAAGCCGTCGTCGCCGACCTTCTCGACGTACTTCTTGGGAACGATCCAGCCGGCCCCGGTGGCCATCGTCCCGTAGAACGTCATGAAGTCGGGCCACGGATGCTTGAAGCGGACGCGGAGGCGATGCGGATCGATCACGTCGATCGAGGCGATCCGCGCCTTGTACGGTCCCGATGCGGCGCCCCGATAGCGCTCCATGGAAAACTTCACGTCCTCGGCGGTCAACGGATCGCCGTTGTGGAATTTCACGCCACGCCGCAGCACGAACTCGTAGCTGAGGCCGTCCGGCGACATCGACCACGACTCGGCCAGGCTCGGGGCCATCGGAGTTCCCGGCATCGGCTTCACGAGCGCGTCGTGGAGCGCGTAGAGCAGCATGAACGGGGTGATGATGCCGGTCGTCTCGGCGGGGTCGAACCAGCCGGGAGCAAGCGAAATGTGCACGGCCCACGTGAGCTGCCCCACGGGCGCTTCCGAGCGCCCCGCCGGCGCTTCCGAGCGCGCCTTCGTGGGCAGGATCAGTCCCAGGAGCAGCAGCGCTGCCAGGATCAGCGCCGAGAGGGAGTACGGTCGGCGCGGCACCCGTTCGGTCATGAGGACCCTCCTCTGCGTTCGCGAATCGTTTGGGAGCGAAGCCGAGGACCGACGAACGGAACCCGAAGTGGCGCCGATTATCCGCGGATGTCCAGCCGTGTCAACCCGGATACAGATGGCAGGCGACGAGGCGGCCGCTCTCCGGCGCCAGCGGCGGCTCGTCGCGGCGGCAGCGCTCCATCACGTGCGGACAACGCGTGTGGAAGCGACAGCCCGGCGGTGGATCGAGCGGGCTCGGAATCTCGCCGCTCAAGATGATCTCCTCCCCGCGCGCACCCGGGTCGAGCGGCAGTGCCGCGGAGAACAGTGCCTGGGTATACGGATGCTTCGGGGAGAGCGCCACCTCCGCGGCGGCGCCGAGCTCGACGATCTTGCCCAGATACATGACGGCGATCGTGTGGCTCATGTGCGCCACCGCGGCGAGGTCGTGGGCGATGAAGAGGTAGGCGACGCCGAGCCGTCGCTGGAGGTCCCTCAACAGATTGAGGATCTGGGCGCGGATCGAGACGTCGAGCGCCGACACCGGCTCGTCGAGCACGACCAGCCTGGGCGAGAGCGCGAGCGCCCGCGCGATCGCGATGCGCTGCCGCTGGCCGCCGGAGAACTCGTGCGGAAAGAGCTCGGCGGCGCGCTCGGGAAGCCCGACCAGGTCGAGGAGCTCGAGCACGCGCTTTCGAAGCGCCGGGCCGGTCGGCCGCTCGTTGATGACCAGCGGCTCGCCGACGATCGAGCCCACCCGCATCCGCGGGTCGAGCGACGCGTACGGGTCCTGGAACACGGCCTGCACGGCGCGTCGATAGCGGGAGAGACCCCCGCGGTCCAGCGCCGACAGCGGCGCGCCGTCGAAGCGGATCGCGCCGCTCGTCGGCGGCTCGACGTTGAGGATCATCCGCGAGGTCGTCGTCTTGCCGCAGCCGGATTCGCCGACGAGGCCGAGCGTTTGGCCCGACTCGATCGTGAACGAGACGGAGTCGACGGCGCGCACCAGCCCGGCGCTGCGTCCGAGGATGCCCCGCCGCACGGGAAAGTGCTTGGTGAGCGCCTCCGCCTCCAGGAGCGCCGCGCTCATGCCGGCGCCTCGAGCCAGCACCGGCTCGTGTGCCCGGCGCCGAGCGCGAACTCGGGCGGCTCCTCGGCCCGGCAGCGCTCCATCGCGTGCGCGCAGCGCGGCGAGAACGCGCAGCCCCGCGGCAGCGCGGCCAGATCCGGCGGCTGGCCCTCGATAGCCGTGAGCCACTCGGTCTGGACGCCGAGCCGCGGTACCGAGTCGAGCAGCGCCCGCGTGTACGGATGTCGGGGCGCGCCGAAGATCGTCTCGACCGACCCGGCCTCCACGATGCGGCCGGCGTACATCACCGCCACGCGGTCGCACATCTTCGCGACGATGCCGAGGTTGTGGGTGACGAAGATCATCGCGAGGCGGTGACGCTCCTGCAGATCTTTGAGCAGCCGAAGATACTGGGCCTGGATCGTGAGGTCGAGGCTCGTCGTCGGCTCGTCGGCGATCAGGAGCCGCGGCGGGGCCGAGATGGCCATGGCGCCGACGACCCGCTGGCGCATGCCTCCCGAGAGCTGGTGCGGGAAGGCGCGCAGCCGCGCCGCGGGCGACGAGATTCCGACGGACGCGAGCAGCTGGACCGCACGGCTCGCGAGCGCCTTGCCCGAGAGGCCGTGGTAGCTCGAGAGCGGTTCGCGGACCTGCATCCCGATGGAGAACACCGGATTCAAGCTGCTCATCGGATCCTGCAGGATCATCGCGACTCGCTTGCCGCGGATCCGCTGCATCTCGCGCTCGCTCTTCTTCAGCAAGTCGTCGCCGTCGAGCCGCACCTCGCCGCCGAGGATGCGCGCCGCGGGCCGCGGGGCGAGCCGCAGAATGGAAAGGCACGTCATGCTCTTGCCCGAGCCCGACTCGCCGACCAGGCCGAGCGTCTCGCCCTCGGACACGGAGAACGACACGCCGTCCACCGCCTTGATCGTGCCCCAGCGGGTCACGAGGTGAGTTTTCAGGTCGCGGACGTCGATGACCGGAACCGTCATGCGAGTCGCGCCGCGCCGAGCCCGCGCCAGAGATGGGTGAGTGGATCGAGCCCGAGCGCCAGCCGCGCGAGGACGTCGCCCACCATCGGGACCAGCGCGAAGCCGTGGCCCGAGAAGCCGGCCGCGACCAGCAGACCGTCCACGCCCAGCACGGGACCGAGCACCGGCAGATCGTCAGGCGTGAACGCCTCGATGCCGGCCCAGCTGCCGGCGACCGTGCGCGTGGCGAGCGGCGGATAGACGGCACGAGCGACCTCGAGGCTTCCGCGGACGCTGTCGTCCAGCACTTCCCAGCGGTTCACGGTCTCGTCGGGGACGCGCGCGGGCCAGCCTCCACCGATGAGATAGGCGCCGTCGGCGAGCTGCTTGAGGCTCAGCGGTCGGCCGAAGCAGCCCACGACCGGGATCAGGGTCGCGGGCGCGGCATCGGTCAGCAGCATCTGGAGCCCTCGGCCCCGAAGCGGAAGACGCACACCGATCCCGGCGAGCAGCGGCGCGCTCCACGCGCCGCCGGCCACGAGCGCGACGTCGCACGGCAGTCGGGCGCCGTCGCTTCGCAGGACCGCGACGACGCGCGTGCCCTCCACGACCAGCGCGGCGGCGCCGACACCTTCTTCGATCCGCGCGCCAAGACGTCGAGCCGCGGTCGCCCACGCCCGCACGGTGGCGACGGCATCCGCCTGGCCGTCGATCGGACAGTGGACACCGCCGCGGCAGTCGGCCGAGAGCCCGGGCGCCAGGCGCTGCGCGGCCGCGGCGTCGACCAGCTCCACGGGAACGTTGTCAGCGCGCTGCTCGCCGACCGTCGCGCGCGCCTCTGCCCAGCCCGCGTCGTCGAGCGCGATCCTCAGACCGCCGCCGCGTCGGTAGCCGGTCTTCGCGTCGAGCTCACGGTCGAGCTCGGGCCAGCGCCCGAGGCTCTCGAGCGCCATCGCCCGCTCGGCGGGGTCGCGGCCCATGACCCGAACGCCCGCCGCGCTCGCGCTGGACGCGGCGTCGCCGACCCGCGCGCGCTCGAGCACCGTCACGCGCGCCTGAGGATCGGTCCGGCGCAGGTGGAACGCCGCGCCGAGCCCCATCAGACCTCCGCCGATGACAACGATCGCGCGCGCCCCCAACGCCATGCGCGCGCGCTCAGAGCTGGCGGAGCTTCGGATCGAACGTGTCGCGCAGCCAGTCGCCGAGCAGGTTGAAGGCGAGCACGACGAGGAGGATCGCGAGCCCCGGAAAGAACGACACCCACCAGGCGCTCGTGACGAAGTCGCGCCCCTCGGAGATCATCGAGCCCCACGCCGGTGTGGGCGGCGGGATGCCGGCGCCCAGGAACGAGAGCGAGGCCTCCAGGATGATGACGTAGCCGACCTGGAGCGTGGTGAGGACGACGAGCGTGTTCAGCGTGTTCGGGAGCAGATGCCGGAGGATGATCCGTCGGGCCGAGGCGCCCGCGATGCGCGCCTGGGTGATGAAGTCGAGCTCCATCAGGGTCAGCACCTGGCCGCGGATCACGCGCGCGAAGCGCGCCCAGAGGATCACGGCGATCGCGATCACGACGTTGACGAAGCTCGGCCCGATCGTGACGGCGAGGATCAGCGCGAGCAGGATCACGGGAAAGGACATCGTCGCGTCGGTGGCGCGCATGAGCACGGCGTCGACGCGTCCGCCGTGGTAGCCGGCGACCAGGCCCACGCCGGCGCCGACCGCGCTGGCCAGCAGCACCGTGAGCACCCCGGCCGTCAGCGACACCCTCGAGCCCCAGATGATCCGGGAAAGCAGGTCGCGTCCGAGCCGGTCCGTGCCCAGCACATGCTTCCACGTGCCGCGCTCGTCCCACACCGGCGGCGTGAAGCGCTGCCGCAGCGCCTGCTCCTCGGGGTCGGCCGGGCTGAGGACATCGGCGAACAGCGCCGCCACGACGAACACGCCGATGATCGACAGCGGCACCATCGGCAACCGTCGCCCCCGCAATCCCATCCACGGCCGCGCCGGTGCCGCCGCAATCGCCCCCGCCACTGCCCCGTGGCCAGACTCAACGGTCATTCAAGTCCTCTGTCCGAGCGCCGGCTTCGCCGGCGCCATCGAATCCTGGGGGAGGCTCGGAGGGGCCGCAGAGGCCCCCTTCGATTACCGGACATAGCGGATGCGCGGATCGATGAACGCGTAGACGCAGTCCACCGAGAGGTTGACCACGGCGACGATCGCCGCCGTCGTGAGCACCACGGCCTGGATCACCGGGAAGTCGCGCGACGAGATGGCCTCGTAGGCGAGTCGACCCAGACCCGGCCAGGCGAACACGGTCTCCACGACGATCGCGGTCGTGACCAGGATCGAGAAGTAGATCCCGGCGAAGGTGACGACCGGAATGAGCGCGTTCTTGAGCGCGTGGACCCAGACCACGCGCGACTCGACCACACCTTTCACGCGCGCCAGCTTCACGTACTCGGAGTCGAGCACCTCGAGCATGCCCGAGCGCAAGAGGCGCATCATCCCGGCCACGACGAACCAGCCGAGCGTGAAGCCGGGCAAGACGTAGCTCGTGAACCCGCCGACGCCGCCGGCGGGCAGCCACTGGAGGCGTCCGGCCACGACCTCGATCAGGACGATGGCCACCCAGAAGGTCGGCAACGACTGCCCGAGCACCGCGATCACCTGGGCGGCGCGATCGATGCCGGTCCCCTTCCACACCGCCGCCAGCACGCCCAGCGGAAACGCCAGGAGCAGGCTCACCGTCATCGCGAACGCCGCCAGGCGAAGCGAGTTGGGCAGCCGCTGCGCGATCAGCTCGCCGACGGGACGCCGCGCGCGCAGCGACGTCCCGAAATCACCGGTGAGCGCGCGGCCGACGAACGAGAAGTACTGCTCGACATACGGCCGGTCGAGGCCCAGATACTTCCGGGTGTTGGCGAAGTCCTCCTCGCTCGCCGACATCGGGAGGATCAGGTGGAGCGGATCGCCGGTGGCCCTGGCCAGTACGAATACGACCACCGAGAGAATGGCCAGGGCCGCCAGCGACTGGACGAGGCGCGTGAGGACGAACCGCGCCACGCCCGCTCAGCGCTTCGACGAGGCGAGCTCGTCGAGGAAGAAGTCGTACATCACGGTGCCCGGGTTCCACTTGCCGAGCGTCTTCGACGCCGCGTAGGGCGAGTGCAAATACACCACCGGCACGCCGTAGTGCTCGCTCCGGAGCCGCGTGTAGACGTTGCGCAGCAAGGTGCCGATCTTCTCCTTGTCGGTCTGCCGCATGACCTGCTCGATCATGCCGTCGATCTCCGGATCGTTCACGGTGTCGCTCGCCTTCGACTTGCTGTACGCCTGCTTCTCGAGGAACGCGTAGGCGCCGATCCAGTCGCGGTTGGCGACGTTGTAGTAGCCGAACGCGCCGGGCGTGGCGCGATCGAACCAGTTCTTGCGAAACGCCGGATAGTCGACGGGCACCAGCTTCGGCTGGACGCCGACCTTCTGCCAGTAGCCGGCCATCGCCTCGGCAAACGCCTTCCCTTCGGGCAATCCGGGGAGCTGATACGCGTGCATCGTGAGCGGGAAGCCGCTCGCGAACCCGGCCTCGGCGAGCAGCTTCTTGGCGCGCGCCGGATCGTACGGATACTGCATGTCGGGCGTCGCCTTGAAGCCGATGTCGCGGTACGCCCACGAGAGGCCCAGGGGGACGTAGGCCGGTTCCGCGTAGCCGCCGAAGATCGACTGCGCGATCTCGTTGCGGTCGACGGCGAGGTTGAGCGCCTCGCGCACCCGCTTGTCCTTGGTCGGCTGACCGTCGCGCGGCAGGACCCACCACGTCGTCAGGATGGCTTCTTCCCGGCGGAAGTGAACGGGGAACGATTCGCGCTCGACCTCCTTCACCCGCTCGCGGCTCACGTCGGTGATGTCGACCTCGCCCCGGCGCAGGAGCGCGATCCGCGTCGTCTCTTCGGGAACGAGCTTGAAGGTGATGGTCTTGAAGCGCGGCACGCCGATGCGCCAGTGGCTGTCGACGGCCGCCAGCTTGATGTGCGAGCCGGTCACCTGCTCGACCAACTTGTAGGGCCCGCTACCCACCGGCTTCTGCGCGAACGCGTCGTCGCCGGTGGCCTCGATGTACTTCTTCGGCAGGATCATCCCCTCGGTCGAGAGCGAGCGCGACAGGTAGGTCGGGATGATCAGGGTCGGCTCTTTGGTGACGATGACGACGCGGTCGGGCGCCGGCGTCTCGATGTCGGCGATGAGCGTGCGCAGCGGCCCCGCGTAGCCGGTGGTCGAGCGCTTGCCGATCGCGCGTTGCAGGCTGAACTTGACGTCCTCGGACGTTGCTTCCTCGCCGGTGTGGAACTTGACGCCCTTCCGAAGGTAGAACGTCCAGCGCTTGTGGTCGGCGGAGGGCTCCCAGCGCGTCGCGAGTCCCGACTCTTTCGACAGCTGGCCGTCCGGCGTCACGCCGACCAGGTAGTCGAACATGAGCGACATATAATACTTCACCACGTGGCCGCCCAGGACGGGGTCGAGCACCTCGGTCGAGAAGCTGGAGAGCGCGACGGTGAGGTCCGGCTTGCTCTGCGCCGCGGCCGGGCCGGTCAGGAAGACGACCGACAGCAGTGCCGCCAGGAGTCCGATAGAGAGCCTCATGCTGAGCTCCTTTTTTATTCAGCGGGATCGAGCACTTGAGTCTTCGGCTCGGAGACGCCGCGATGGTAGCACGAGGCGGCGCGGGAGGAGCCCCGCGGCCCGGGCGTCCGGCTTACAATGCGGCGCATCTCATTTTCGAGTCGGAGGATCGCCACATGGCCGAGCTCGGCTTGCGAGACGCCACCACGATCGTCGAAGCGTCACTCAGGAAGGGGCGCGAAACCAGCTGCGCGCCACTGGCCGTGGCCGTCCTGGACGCGGGTGGACACCTGAAGGCGTTCGCGCGGGAAGACGGCGCGGGGATCATCCGTCCGCAGATCGCGATGGGCAAGGCCTGGGGCGCGCTCGGGATGGGAATCGGCTCACGGGCGCTCGCGCGGCGCGTGGCGGAGCAGCCTCAGCAGCAGGCGTTCTTCGCCGCGCTCAACGCGATGTCCGACGGCCGCGTCGTCCCGGCGCCGGGCGGGGTGCTGATCCGCGACGCGGGCGGAGCCGTGATCGGCGCCGTCGGAATCTCCGGCGACGTCTCGGACAAAGACGAAGCGTGCGCGCTGGCCGGGATCGCCGCGGCCCAGCTCGTCGGTGACACCGGCTAGCCGCGCGCCACGGGGCGCCGGCGAACTCCGGGGCTTACACCCAGTCGAGATCGGTGGCCACGAAACAAGGGAGCCGAGAATGACGCGGTCTTTGCGCTGGCTCGCGCGGCTCGCGGTGGCGTCGGTATCGATCGCAACTCCGGCGCTCGCCGCCACTCCCGAAGGGCAGATGACGTGGGGGGTTCACGCCTCACTCGCTCCGGCGTGGTTCGACCCGGCGGAGACGACCGGCATCAGCACGCCCTTCATGGTCCTCTACGCGCTCCACGACGCGCTGATCAAGCCCATGCCCGGGCAGGCGATGGCGCCGAGCCTCGCCGAATCGTGGGCCGTCTCCAAGGACGGGCTGACGTACGAGTTCGTGCTCCGCAAGGGCGTGAAGTTCCACAACGGCGACCCGGTGAGCGCCGTGGACGTGAAGTTCTCCTTCGAGCGGTACAAGGGCGTCGCCGCCACGACCATGAAGGCCTACGTGGCGCTGGTCGAGGTGGTGGATCCGTACCGCGTGCGCTTTCGTCTGAAGAAGGCATGGGCCGATTTCATGACCTTCTACGCCACCCCCGCCACGGGCGCCGCGTGGATCGTGCCGAAGAAGTATGTCGAGCGGGTGGGCGACGACGGCTTCAAGAAGGCGCCCGTCGGCGCCGGTCCGTATCGCTTCGGTGCCTTCAATCCGGGCATCGAGCTCGTGCTCGAGGCCTACGAGGCGTACTGGCGCAAGACCCCGAGCGTGAAGCGTCTGGTGTTCAGATCCGTCCCCGACGAGTCCACGCGTCTGGCGATGCTCAAGCGCGGCGAGGCGGACGTCGTGTACTCGATCCGTGGTGCGCTCGCCGAAGAGCTCAGGCGGACATCGGGGCTCACCCTCAAGCCCACCCTCGGCATCTTCGTCGAGTGGCTCTCCATGCACGAGCAGTGGGATCCGAAGTCACCGTGGGCGGACCGGCGGGTCCGGCTGGCCGCGAACCTCGCGATCGATCGCAAGGCCATCAACGACGCCGAGTATCTCGGCTTCGGCAGGATCTCCTCCGGCATCATTCCTCAGGATTTCGACTTCGCCTGGGTGCCGCCGCCCTACCCCTACGATCCGACCCGTGCCAAGCAGCTCCTGGCGGAGGCCGGACATCCCAGGGGCTTCGACGCCGGCGAAATCTTCAGCGATATGGTGTACGTGCCGATCGTCGAGGCCGCCGCCAACTTCCTGCAGGCGGTCGGGATTCGGACGAAGGTTCGCGGCCTGGAGCGAGCGAGTTTCCAGAAGAGCGATCAGGACAAGAAGCTCAAGCTCGCGCGGGTCGGCAGCTCCGCCGCGGGCAACGCCGCCACCCGCATCGAAGCGTTCGTGGTCTCGACCGGAAGCAGGGCGTACGGCGGCTTCCAGGACATCGACGGTCTCTACCAGGAGCAGGCCGGTGAGCTCGATCCCAAGCGGCGCGCGGCGATCTTGACGAAGATCCAGCAGCACATGCACGAGCGCGTCGTGTTCGCCCCGCTCGTCGAGCCCGCGCTCCTCAACGGCTACGGCCCCCGCGTGGCGGAGTCGGGCTTGAGCCTCATCGCCGGCCACCTGTACTCGGCGCCGTACGAAGATCTGAAGCTGAAGGGGAAGTGAGGCTAGCCCTTGACCGAGCCGGCCGCGAGTCCCTGAACAACGAAGCGCTGGCCGAGGAAGTAGAGGATCGTGATGGGGACCGTCGCGAGGACGGCGCCGGCCATGAGCTGACCCCAGATGTACTGGTCGCCGACCACCATCATCGAGAGCTTGATCGGCACCGTCATCGTGGTCTGGTCCGAGGTGAAGACCAGCGCCAGGAGGAACTCGTTCCAGGCCAAGGTGAACGAGAAGATGGCGGACGCGACGATACCCGGGGCCGACAGCGGAAGGAGGATCCGGAACAGGGCCCCGATCTTGGTGCAGCCGTCCACCATCGCGTGCTCCTCCAGCTCGGCCGGAATACTCCTGAAGTACCCCATCAGCATCCAGGTGCAGAAGGGCACCGTGAACGAGAGATACGTGAGCATCAGCGACTTCAGCGTGTTGCCCAGGCCCAGCGCGACCACGATCGCGTAGAGCGACACGAACAGCATCGCGGTCGGCAGCACGTACTTGAACAGGATGAAGCGGCCGATCCACTCCCGCCCCCGGTACTTGTACCGGACGATGCTGAAGGCGGCGAACGCGCTCACCACCACCGTGACCGCGGTCGTCACCGAGGCCACCGCGAAGCTGTTCCAGATGTTGGTCAAGAGGCCGTCCCGCTCGATGACCCGGATGAAGTGTTGCAGGGTGGGGTGGCGCGGCAGGTAGGTGAAGTCCTCGTAGAGATCCTTGTTCGTCTTGAGCGCGGTCGTCACCATCCAGAAGAGCGGCACCGCCACCATGAAGACGAAGAGCGCCAGCAGCGCGTAGGTCGTGACCCGGATCGAGAGCGGTTCGCGCATGCTCCGGCCTCCCTCAGGCGTTGGCCTTGCGCTGCAGCAGGATCGTCACCGCCAGCACGAGGGCGATCAGCAGGGGCAGGAAGAGCGTGGAGACCGCCGCCGCCTCGCCCAGGCGAAGGTTCATCATCCCCATCACGTACACCAGCATCGTGTAGACCATCGTCGCGTCCGAGGGGCCGCCTCCCGTCAGCAGATAGACCGGCTCGAACGCGTTCGCGGTCCAGATCGTCGTCAGCAGCAGCACCACGCCGATGATGTGGTAGAGCCCCGGCAGCGTGATGTGCCGGAACTGCTGCGCCCGGGAGGCGCCGTCGACCTGCGCGGCATCGTAGAGCTCCTGCGAGATCGTCTGCATCCCGGCGAGGAACGAGATCGCGTAGAACGGAAAGTTCCGCCAGACGTGGGCGACGATGACCGAGAGCATGGCCGTGCTGCGCTCGGAGAGGAAGGCGATCGGGGTCGCGATGAGCCCGAGGTCGATGAGGGCGTAGTTGATCAGGCCGCTCAGCGGATCGTAGAGCCAGCGCCACACCAGGTACACGACGAACGCCGGCATCGCCCAGGGCAGGAGCAGGAAGGCGCGGAAGAAGTTGCGGCCCCGGATCTGCTGGTTGAGCACGAGCGCCACGGCCATGCCGAGCACGAACTTCATGGCCACGGCGGACACCGTGAAGACGACCGTGTTCCAGACCGCGGTGGTGAACTGCGGCCAGGCGAGGACATAGGCGAAGTTCTTGAAGCCGACGAACTGGCCCGGGGACCCCACGGTCTTGTCGGTGAACGCCAACCAGATGGCGTAGAAGAACGGGTACAAGACGAGCCCGATCAGGATCAGCACGGTCGGCGCGAGGAGCCCGATGCCGCCGAGCGACTCACGCGTGCGCACGGACGGCCACCGCGCGGGCCTCGCCGGAGCGGGAAGCGTGACGGCGACGGATCGGTGCCGGATAGCCACGGTCGACGTTCTCAGGCGTACTTCGAGTAAATCTTGGTCAAGACGTCGACCGTCTCCGCGAATGCCTTGTCACGGGTCCAGTTGTCCACGACGATGCGCTGGAGCATCCGCGAGATGGTCGTGTTCGTGAACTGCTCGCGCCAGGCGTCGTTGAAGACATCGGGCCAGCCCTGCGGCTCGCCGCGCTGCGACATCTCGATGAGGCCCTTCATGAACGGCTTCTTCTTCCAGACCTCGAACTTGAGGTAGTCCTTCAGAACCGGGCCCCACTGGCTCACGCCCGATTCACGGTCCATCTTCCCGGGCTCCATCGAGTCCCACAGGAACTGCTTCGCCAGCTCGGCAACCTTCGTGTACTTCATGATCGACCGGGAGCCGAACGTGACCGGCTGGATCAGCCCCTTGGGTCCGCGGGGGTAGGTGTAGTGTCCGGTCTTGGCCAGGAGCTCGGGGTTGTTGGTCTCGAGCCAGAGCGAGATCGTGATCGGGTTCAGGACGAAGACGGCCTTGCCCGCCTGATAGGTCGAGTTGTTCATCGTGTTGTCCCAGGTCGTCACGCCAGGCGGCAACACGCCCGCCTTCCAGACCTCGGCGAAGAAGTCGAGGAACTCCCACACTTGAGGCTTGTGGTCCGCGAGGACCACGCGCTTGCCCTTGTCATCGGCCAGGCGCGCGCCGTAGCTCTTCATCATGTCTTCCCACACCTGGGCGTCGGTCTGGTTGCTCAGCGGGATGCCGAGACCGAACGTCCGCGGCGGCTGCTGCGTCTTCTTCGCGTACACCAGGAGGTCCGCCCAGGTCGGCGGCGGCGGCTTCAGCCCGGCCTTGTCGAGCAGGTCGTCGCGGCTGATCAGCATGAACCCCTGGAAGCCGTACATGATGTGGTGAACCCGCCCGTCGGGCTCCAGCATGATCTTGGGCGCATTGCCGACCCATCCACCGTACGTCTTCTCCAGCTTCTTGTAGAGGTCGGTGACGTCGAGCAGCTGTCCTCGGGCCCGCAGCTCGACCGCGTTGGACTCGACGATGTCCGGCGTCGCCTTGGCCTCGATGGCGGCGGTGATCTTGGGCAGGAACTCCTTCAACGGCACCATCGTGATGTGTAGATCCACGTTGTTCTTCTGCGCCCACTCGCGAGCGAAATTCGCCCGCGCGTCGTCGCTTTCCTTCAGGAACTGATAGCACCAGTAGTTGAGCTTCGGCCGCTGGGCCACGGCCGGCGCCGCGAAGGACAGCGTCGATGCGGCGCCGGCGCCGACAGCGAGCGCGGCGGACTCTTTCAAAAAATCTCGACGGGTGTGCCGCTTCGCGGTGCGTGCCATCGTCTTCCTCCCTCGTCACGCGGACGCGTGACGCCCACCACCGTGGGAGCTCGACGGGTCGGAACCAGACAAGGCGCTACGTTGCCGAGACTATGCCCCGCCGGGTTGGCCCGGGCAAGGCCGGGAACTCCCCCGGACTCTGTCGGGTAGATCCCTCGGCGCTGACCTGTCCGTCGTCTGGTACTCGTCCTCCCGGCTACTGCCAGAACTCCCGTGTCGCCCGTCTCGCGCCCTCGGCCATGCTGGCCAGCTTCGCCCACGCAATGTCCGGATCGACCGCGGCCTGACCGACCCAGGTGCCGAATCCACAGTCCGTCCCCGCGATGACGTTCTCGCGGCCGACCAGTCGCGCGTAGCGTCCGATGCGCTCGGCGACGAGGTCCGGGTGCTCGATGAAGTTCGTCGTGGAATCGAGGACGCCGGGGATGAGCACCTTGCCCGCCGGCAGCTTCACGCGCTCGAACAGCCGCCATTCGTGCGCGTGACGCGGGTTCGAGGCCTCGAAGGAGAGGCCGGCGGGCCGGGCGTGGAAGACGATGTCGATGATGTCGGCCAGGGCGACGTCGTGATGATGCGGGCCCTCGTAGTTGCCCCAGCACACGTGCAGCCTCGACCGCTCCGGGGCAACGTTCGCGAGGGCCTGGTTCATCGCCTCGACGTGGAGCCGGGCCATCGCGCGGAACTCGTCCAGGCTCAGGTCGGCGAACTGGATGTGCCGCCCCATCCCCAGATCGGGACAGTCGAGCTGCAGGGTGAAGCCCGCTCGCGCCACCGCCTCGTACTCGGGCCGCATCGCCTCCGCGATCGCGAACAGATAGGCCTCGTGGCTCGGGTAGTGGTCGTTGCGGAAGAACAGCGAGATCACGCCCGGGGACGCGGCCGATATGAAGCCGCGCTCGGCCTTCGCCGCATCGCACGCCGCGCGGAGATTCTCCGCGTCCATCGCGGCGGCGCGCGGGTCACGGACGCTGATCGGCCCGTCGCAGGCCGGCGTGCGGCGTCGCGATCGCCCGGGGTCGCCGAAGACGCGCTTGGCCATCTCGGGAAAGTCCACGAGATCGCGGTACGTGAGCGGATGGCTCGCGCCGCCGAAGCCGTTCAGGCGATCCTTGACGTAGGTCGCGTAGCTCGGCTTGGACATCTCGCCGTCATTGATGATGTCGATCCCCGCCGCGAGCTGGCGCGCGACGACGTGGTCGACCGCCTGGACGAACTTGTGCTCGAGCGCGCCTTGATCGAGCGCGATGCCGTCCTCGCGGGCGAACATGATCTGGATCAGCTCCTCGTTGCGCGGGAGGCTGCCGATGTGGGTCGTCAGGAAGCGATTGTTGCTGGCCATGCGCGGTCCTCGGGGCTCGTCGGTGCGTGCGGCGGCGCGTCGGGGCTCGATCGCGCCGCGCGCGGGACATTACGTTGAGATCGACGACGCAGACAAGCGCGCTTCGGGCGGCGCGCCGTGACCGCGCCCCGCGCCCCGACGACACTTACCTCGTCACACCAGCGGGCCGGGGGCCATCTGCGCTGTACCGGGTCGGCGAGGAAGGCTAAGCTCGCGGGCCTTGCAGGCGATGACGACATGACGCTTCCGCTCCTCCCGACGACGCTCGTCGGCTCCTATCCGCAACCCGAGTGGTTGATCGATCGCGAGATGCTGA
>Ga0137418_10001504_pt1 | contig 21485 bp, 18 predicted proteins | sample CZODoug3_1_2_16f_FD_122242 | JGI IMG/M metagenome (GOLD analysis project Ga0137418, IMG submission 122242) | Vadose zone soil fungal communities from Angelo Coast Range Reserve, California, USA - CZODoug3_1_2_16fungal (Hybrid Assembly) | ecosystem: Environmental > Terrestrial > Soil > Vadose...
GGCGACTTGACCGAGATGGACGTCGACGCCATCGTCAACGCCGCGAACAATGACTTGCAGCTTGGCGGAGGCGTCGCGGGCGCGATCCGGCGCAAGGGTGGGGAAACAATCCAGCAGGAGTGCGACGCGATCGGCAGCATACCGATTGGCGGCGCGGCGATCACCTCGGGCGGCAAGCTTCGTGCGCGCTTCGTGATTCATGCCGCGAGCATGCAGCTGGGAGGAGAAACGACGGAGCGCGCGCTGCAGACTTCTACCGCGCATTGCCTGCGAATCGCCTCCGAACGGAAACTCCGCTCCATCGCATTTCCCGCCGTCGGTACCGGCATTGCCGGCTTCCCGCTTTCCGACTGCGCCCGGATCATGCTCTGGGAAGTGGCCGGTCATCTGAAGGGCCCCACGTCGCTCGAAAGAGTTCATTTTGTCCTGTTTGATGCGCGCTCTCTCGCGGCATTTGAAAAAGTCTTGGCGGAGATGGCCGCGCGCGGCGAATTGGACTCCGCGTCCGCAGCCGGAAAGCCATGAATGCCCTCGCTGAAAAAGTGCGCGTCGAACTCGCACGTTACGAGCACCCGCTGTTCGTCTTTGGCGCGCGTCCAGCCGCGGAGGGCGTCGAAGTCGAAATCCGATATTCGCCCCCGGAACCGCGGGTTCATACGTATGTTTTTTTGCTTCGGCCGCGAGAGATTGAAAATCGCCAGTTTCCGTGGACCCTTCAGAAACAGCTCTACGATTGTTTGCATGATTTCATCATCGAGATGTTCACATGCAATCCCCAACGGCAAGACGAGTGACGCCCGAAACTCGCCTCACGGAAGGCGCTCGGGGTGAACGGCTCTCAGCATTGCTGGCCGCCCGCATCCGCGCAGGCGGCCCCATCCCATTTGCCGAATTCATGCGGGAATGCCTCTACCATCCCGAACACGGCTATTATTCGCGGCGCGCAGCTCGCCGCCGCGGAGATTACTACACGAGCGTGGACGTCCATGCAATTTTCGGACGGCTGATCGCCCGACAGCTTGCGGAAATGTGGGAGTTGCTCGGCTCGCCGCAGCCGTTTCTGGCGGTGGAATCGGGCGCCGGCGTCGGGCGGCTCGCCGCGAATATATTGGACTTCGCCGCCCGGGAACTCCCCGCATTCTATGCCGCGACCGAATACATTGCCGTGGAACATTCCGCCGAGCGCCGCTCGGAACACGCAAATGCCCTTGCTTCGCACGTAAGCAAGTCGCGCGTTTCAAGCTGCGCGGAAATCCCGGAAGAGATCCCCAATGGATGCATTTTCTCGAACGAATTGCTGGATGCTCTGCCCACGCACCGCGTTGTGATCGATCGCGGCCAATTGCGCGAAGTATACGTGGGATTTGAAGGCGGCAAGTTCATCGAAGTGCTTCTCGAGCCGCACACGCCTGCGATCGAACAATATTTCCGCGAGCAGGGAATTGCGCTTCCGGAAGGTCAGCAAGCGGAGGCGTGCCTGGACGCATGCGGCTGGATCGAAAATGCGGGACGCTCGCTTGGCCGAGGCTTCGTCATGACTATCGATTACGGCCAGGAAGCGCGCGCTCTATACGATGAACGGCACAACCGAGGGACGCTGCTGGCTTATCGCGACCACCGGATCACGGAAAACGTTCTCGACGCGCCGGGGGAACAGGACCTGACTTCACACGTGAATTTCACTGCCCTGCAAGTGTGGGGATGCCGTACAGGTCTGCAACGAACGGGGTTGGTCACGCAGTCGCAATTTCTGGTCGCGTTGGGCAGGGCGAATGAATTTGCGGATCTTTACGAGCCGGGGCAATCGGAAGTCGAGAAATTGCGCGCGCGCCTGTTGCTGAAAAACCTGATCCATCCGGAGGGCTTGGGCGAAAAATTCCAGGTCCTCATCCAGCACAAGGGAATCGAAAATCCGCGGCTGACCGGGCTGTCAGGCTATTGAGGCGCGTCACGATGCGGTTTCGGAGTAGGGTTTCTTCAAGGACTTTTCCGCTTCGGCTTGCGCGCCGCCGGTATCGTCCCCAGTTTGCTTGGCCTTGCTGTATTCGTTGACCGCGCGCGTGCGGTCGTTCGTAATGTCGTAAATCCGGCCAAGATAGATGTGCGACCACACTTCCGTCCACCGGGTAGTGGGGTCCGTGCTGCCCTCGAGCGCGTCGCGGAACGATTGCGCTGACGCGGCGTAATTCCTTTGATAGAAGAACGCCTCACCCATGCGGAATTCCGCCAAAGCATTGTTCCGTTCGAGGTCCAGTGCGCGCTGGTATTGCTGCACGGCATCATAATAGCGGCCCAGCTCGGCGAGGGATTCTCCGCGAGCGATGATCCCGCGGACGCGCAGCCGCTGGCTCGATTTCAAAATGAAGTTGTGTGGATCCAGGATGATGCCGTTTGGTTTCGGCCGCCCGAACGTCTCCACGGTAAACGCGGATTCCTTGCCGGCGACTTGGATGGTCTTGAGTTCGGGGTTTCCTTCCGTCTGAACTTGGATCTCGATGTCCATGTTGAAAAGCTCGAGGTTTTGTTTGGCCTTGCCGACGATTCGGAATCCCTTCTTGGTCCGGTACGTGACGTACTCCAGAGTGAATTCCGGGACGCCGGTCGAACGCAGCCACTGTGTAAAGAAGGGCCGTAAATTCACCGCTCCCGTGGGGGCGGTTGGGGCGGCATTTCCTAGCGCGAACTCTGGAGCAGATCTTTGCCCCGCGTGGGCCTCCGCTAATTTTTCAAAATCCTCGATGTGCGCGGCTTTGCCGGAGTACCGCGCATAGAAATCCTTGAGCAGCGCGAAGAAGTTTGCGTCGCCAAGCTGCGCGCGGAGCATATGGAACACCATCGCTCCCTTGTTCACAGCCACAGAGCGATAGTCCTCTGATTCCGGCTCCAGCCTCCCGGCCTGGGCGATCGGAGCGGAGTCATCGAACATCAGCGCGCCCACGGCAAAATCCTCGAGTGCTTTGTTCAGAGCCTCTTTGCCCGAAATTTCCTCGACGTACAGCCCCTCAGAGTAGCGCGCCAATCCTACCGTGACCCATACGTCAGAAGGGGACGCGGCCGCCACCCGATTTCCCCACCATTGTTGCGCCGCGAGGTTTGCGAGCAGACGCGCGTTCGGCTGAGCCGTCCATTGGTGCGCGCCCACCAGTAACAACCCCGGCGCCGCATACCCGGCCACGGTTCCGTCCGGGAGCTGCGCGATCTTCATACCGGACTCCGGCAGCGGACCAAACCGGCCATTGAAATCGTCCAGGATATGCGCGAGCGTGTCCGCGTAACTTTGCGCCGTGTTCGCCATCGCCGCGGGCGTGAATACTGAATATGTCACGCCCTCCGCGCGCACCGGGCTCAATTGTAGCGGCGCGATGACAAATGTTCCGGCAGCTTCGGGTTTCTCCACGCGGAACGTGTACAGTAAGCGTTCGTTTTCCATCGAAGGAGCCGGCGGGGCGGTCGAGGGCGACGTGGGAGCTGCGGATCTCGAGTTCCCAATGGGTGGGGCAGGAGAAATTTTGGGTGTGACAGACGTCGGAGCTCCGGCCGATGTGCCTGTACCGACGACGGCCATTGTTCCGGGAACTTCGATCTGGAAAACGCCTGTATAGCGGTTCGTGGGGAAGTCCGTGAGCGGGAACCAGCGCGCCGGAAGCAGCAGGTATCCGCCGTCTTTGTCAATGTGCGCCAACTGCACGCCCTCATCCGAGCTGGTTCCTCTGCTTGAGAGCGGCCCCGCATACTCGAATTGCAGTGTGACTTTTCCCCCCACCGGCACCGAATCCGGCAGCGTGACGCGCAATTTCCGTGGGGTGATTTCATCCCTGTCGTAGGCCAATGGTTTGCCGGCGGAGTCGCGGACCTCGTTCACTCGAAGGGTCTGGCTCAATTCGACATCCACGATGGTCGAGGGCTCATCCGCCGCAAAATCAACTTTTGCCTGCGCGGTCATCACCCGCCCGACGGCGTCCAGCGACGCCCGAATCTCATAGTTGGTCGCGCGAAAGGCGGTTGAAGGACCGGACCGCACCGGAGCAACGCCCCGGCCCGGACCTTGTCCCTGCCCGGGAGCTTGAGAGAATCCCGAACCAGCAAGGGACACCACTAACGCGGCTAATAAGAAGTATCGAAACTTGAACATGAACCTGGCGCGCCTTTCAGTATGACCGAGCACTTGAACCAATAGGATACCAACTTGTCGCATCGAGTTGCCAGTCCCAGTGCGGCGAAAAAACCGCTGCCCGCCCAAGAGCCGGGCGGCCGCTACAAAGGCAACACTCCCAACTACGTGGTGTTATTGTAGCGGCCGCGCCGTCCCGTGTTTGTCGGGACGGCGCGGGCATGTCTACTATCAAGCTAGATCATTACCCCTTTGCACTAGGATTCGCCAGCATGCCGGCGATGATGTCCGCTGCCCGTCCGATGGCGCCGGGAGGCCCCAGCTTTTCTCTTACGCTGGCGAGCCCTCCGCGCATTTCTGACCGGAGTTGCGGCGAATCGAGCAGCCGAATCACCTCACTAGCCACTCTTGCCGGCGTGAAATCTTTCTGAACGAGTTCCGGAACGACGCGCTTCCCGGCGATCAAGTTGACCATCGCAAACATCGGCGTACGCACCAGCCAGCGAGCGATCGCGGCAGTGACGGGCGCAAGCCGGTAAATCACAATCATGGGCGTGTCCATCAGCGCCGCTTCGACGGTTGCCGTTCCGCTCGAGACAATAGCCACGTCCGCCGCGCCCAGTGCGTCGTAGGTCGCGTCTTCCACCACCTGCAACTGGACCTCCGGTTTCAGATAACAGGATATCTGCGCCTTACCCACGCCGGGGGCGAGCGCCAGAACAAATTGCACCGGGTGGCTCCTTGCTATTAGATGGCAGGATTGCACGAGAGGTGGCATGTGGTGCGCGATTTCTCCCGCGCGGCTTCCCGGCAAGACGGCGACGATTGGTTTGGCGGCATCCAATCCGAAAAATGCCGCGAACTCCTCACGCGATCTTTTTGCGGCCACATTCCCCACCAGGGGATGCCCGATAAAATCCGCCGTTACCCCGCGCGCGCGATACCAATCTTGTTCGAATGGGAAAATGCAGAGCCCGCGCACGAATCGACGGCGCACCAGGTTCGCGCGCCACGGCCGCCACGCCCAGAATTGCGGGCAAACAAAATAGATATTTTGCACGCCTTGCTGCTTCAATGCCCGCGCGAGGCGCAAATGGAAGCCGGGGAAATCCGTGAGGATCGCAAAACGAGGCCTCCTTCGTGCGGACTCTCCGATCAGGCGTTTCCACACGCGATTCAACGCAGGGAGCTTCTTGGCAATTTCAACGATTCCGACCAGCGACACTTCCGCGCAATCGGCTACCAGTTCAACCCCCGCTTCCCGCATGCGCGGCCCGCCCATTCCGTAAAGATGAACGTCCGCCCGCTTGCGCAACGCTTCTGCCAAACGCGCCGCATACATGTCACCGGATGCTTCGCCGGCGGAAATGAGAATTTGTGTGGGTGGCATCGCTTCGCGCGCGCAGGAATGACCGCCTAATCATCGGCGGGCAACGAAGTGCCCGCTCCGCTGCCCGCTGGTTCAAAGGACGAGCGCAGCTCCTGATCCTTGTATTGAAGCTGGTAAAGGCGGTAATAAATCCCGCGCAGGGCGAGCAATTCCTGGTGCGAACCCTGCTCTCGAAGCCTCCCTTTGTGGAATACGAGTATGCGATCGGCATGCTGGATGGTGCTGAGCCGGTGCGCAATGACCATAGCGGTGCGGCCTTCGAGCAGGCGATCCAACGCCTCACGGATCAGAGCTTCGGTTTTCGTGTCCACGCTGGATGTCGCTTCATCCAGGATCAGGAACCTGGGATTGCGCGCAAGAGCGCGCGCAAAACTAATTAGTTGCCGCTGGCCGACGGAAAATGTCGCGCCACGCTCGCTGACGTTCGTTTTGACGCCTTCCGTCAACGTGTCCAGAAGAGAGCCGAGTCCCACTTCGCGCAGGGCGGCCTCCACGCGCGCGTGGCCAATTTCTTCATCGCCCAGCCGGACATTCGATTCGAGGGTGCCGGTAAACAGGAACGGGTCCTGGAGGACGATACCGAATTGGCGCCGCAGGTCGTGCACGGCGTACCGGCGAATGTCCACGCCATCGAGCAGGATTTCGCCTCGCTGAATTTCGTAAAAGCGCAGCAGGAGCTGGATAAGCGTGGTTTTTCCGGCGCCGGTGTGGCCGACGATGGCAAGCGTTTGGCCCGGCGCGATGCGGAAGGATACATCGCGCAGCACCCAGTCTTCCTCGCGCGGATTTGCGCCGCCGGTGTATGCAAACCACACCTTGCGGAATTCGATTTCGCCGCGAGGAGCGGTGAGCGGCAGGGAAGCTTCGGCGGGCGGAGCCGGCAGCGGCTCGTCGAGCAATTTGAAAATTCGTTCGCACGCCGCCATGGCGGATTGCAGAATATTGAATTTTTCACTCAGGTCCTGGATGGGCCGGAAGAAGCGTTGCGCGAACTGCATAAAGGTAACGAGCACTCCTACTTTCACCGCGCCGGCGAACGAGAGCAACCCGCCGTACCAGAACACGACCGCTATCGCCGTTGTGCTGAACAATTCGACCGCGGGGAAAAATACGGCGAAGGCCAGGATGGCGTCCTTGTACGCCTCCATGTGAATGCGATTCAGTTCCGCGAACTGTTCGCTTGATTTTCGTTCCCGGTTGAACAGTTGCACGATGCTCATTCCGCTGATGTGTTCTTGCAGGAACGCATTGATCCGGGCAATGGCCGTGCGGATGCGCCGGTTCGCGTCCCGCACGCGATCGCGGAAAATCCACGTGGAGATCAGGATCATCGGCAGCACCGCGAATGTCGCCAGCGCCAGCCGCCAGTTCATCCACATCATCACCGCGCCAATGCAGAGCAGCACGATGGCGTCGTTGGCCATGGCCGCGATGCCCGCGGCAAACAGGTCGTTGAGGGCATCCACGTCGGTGGTCACTCGCGTCACCAGCCGACCCACGGGCGTGCGATCGAAGAAACTCATCGGAAGGCGCTGCAGGCGCTCGAATACTTCCTTCCGCAGGTCGTAGAGTGTTTGCTGGCCCACGTTTTGCATGATGCGGACTTGCAGATATTGCACGGCGAAGCTTAAGAGCAAAGCGGCAAGGAATCCGAGCGATACGAGGCTGACGCCGCGCAAGGCATCCGCTGCGGGAAGCGAACCATTCGTCCCGGGTACGATATACCTGTCAACCCCGAACCCGAACAGGTAAGGCCCGACGACTTCGAGCGGCCCGACCAGCAGCGTCAAAAACACCGCGAAGACAACGCTCCCCTGGTACGGCCGCAAATAGCCCATTAGCCGCCGCAAGAGTTGCGAGTCGTAAGCCTTTCCTAGAGCCTCTTCTTCCCGGAAGTCGCTCATTCGCGTTCCAACTCTTCTTCGAGCAATTGCTTCTGATATAGATCGGCATAATAGCCGCCGCGCTCCAGCAGCTCGGCATGCGTGCCGCGCTCGACGATCCGGCCGTCGCGCAGCACCACAATCTGGTCGGCGTGCTGCACCGTCGAGACGCGGTGGGAAATCAGTATCGTCGTCCTCTGCCGCAGGATGGACTCCAGGCGCCTCAGGATGCGCTCCTCGGTTCCGGTATCCACGCTGGAAAGAGAGTCATCCAAAATCAGAATTTTGGGATCGCGAATCACCGCGCGCGCAATGGCCGAGCGCTGCTTCTGGCCGCCCGAGAGCGTGATGCCGCGCTCGCCCACCATCGTGTCGAACTTCGCGGGGAACTCGCCGATTTCAGCGGCGATGCTGGCGACCTCGGCGGCGTCATGAATTTGCTGGTCAGTGGCGCTCTCGACGCCGAAGGCAATGTTTTCACGCAGTGTTTCGCTAAACAGGAACGTGTCCTGGGGCACGTAACCCACCGCCCGCCGCAACGTTTCGAGCGGCCACTCCTGGATCGGCTGCCGATCGATCAGCAGCATTCCGGGCGACACGTCCCAGAGCCGCGCGATCAGCGCAGCCAGGGTGGATTTCCCGCTTCCCGTGGGGCCGACAATCGCCAGGATGGATCCTGCCGGGACATGCAGGGAAATATCGCGCAGCACAGGCTTGTTCACTGCGGCGGTTCCGTTTCCGTTCGTTCCGTCCATATCATTTCGCGCGGTCGGGTACGTGAAAGTCAGATTCCGGAATTCAATTTCGCCGCGGAGTTCCGCCGTTCTGCCTGGAACGACGGCTGCATTGTTGATCTTGGGCTCCGAATCGAGAATGTAGTTCAGCCTGCCCATGGAAGCGCCGCCACGCTGAAAAATGTTGGTCACAAATCCCAGCGCAACCATTGGAAATATCAGGCGCGTCATGAAAGTATAAAACGCGATGAGTTCGCCGAGTGTAATGCGGCTCAAAATCACTTGGCCGCCGCCCTGCCAGAGCACGAGGACGAACGTCAGCCCCACCAACATCTGGAGCAGCGGCATGAACAGGCTCCAAAAATAGATGAGCCGCAGGTTGCGATCGATGTATTCGCGGTTCGGCTGATCGAAGCCGCGAATCTCGGCTTCCTCCTGCACGTAGGCGCGTACGACCCGCATGCCCGCGAGGTTCTCCTGTGCCTTGGCGGAAAGCACGGCGAGAGACGCCTGGATTTTTCCGTAGAGCGCATGAATCTGCCCGCCAAAGACCCACACCGTGACGGCAACCACCGGGACGGGAAGTAAAACGTAAATGCTGAGCCGGGGAGAAATCCAGAACATCAGGACCACGGCGAGCACCATGGTGGCGAACGTGTTGGCGCTATACATGATTCCCGGACCGAGCACCATGCGCACCGAGTTCAGATCGTTCGTGCATCGCGACATCAACTCGCCCGTGCGATTACGCACGTAAAACTCAGGTTCCATCAACACCAATTTGTTGAGCAGGTCGTTTCGCAGGTCGTATTCGATGTCTCGCGACAGCCCGATCAGAATCTGACGCGTCGCGTACGAAAAAATTCCCTGGATGGCGCAGACGATGATGAGCGCCGAACAGAAAATCGCGAGCGTGTGGGCGTTCTTTGGATGGTAGTAGGGCAGCAGGAAGCCCAACGAAATCTGCGTCAGCCGGCCGAGCTGCGCAAGGGGGGCCTCGGCGCCTTTGATGCAATCCACGATGGCGCCGATCATCAGAGGCAGCAGTGTCCCCGTAATTCCCATGCCGGTTTGCGTCAGCATTCCGAGAATTACTTCGCCCGTATGCCGGCGGACGTATGGGTACAGCCGGGTGAGCTGCGCCCATCCGGAGACACGCTTGTGCGTGGTCTTCGCTGCGGAACCTGCCAAAGTGTTTGCTGCTGCGCTCATCTTAGAATCGACTGCGGGGTCTCCAGCGCGGGCACCTCACCCAGGTAACCTCTATGAGACTGGTCGAGCGATTGATAGCGTTTCGCTTTTGTATTCCAACGTATGGCGATTGTCCGGCCGGTTTCAACTGCATCTGACGAATGTTCTTCGCCGGGCCCGGCGGGCGTGAATCGCAACTCGAGACCCTTACCGGTATCCGGCTCGAGTTCGAGCCACCAGCCCGTGACGCGAAACGCAGGGGACCCTCCGAGGTACCCTCTCGGATTTTTCAGGTGCTCATCGCAGCGCAGCTCCTCCGCCCACTTCCCGTCGCCTTTCTGAACGATCACTGCGCGCGTAACGAATATCGGGGATGGATTTTCCGGCCCAACGGCCCCGTGCGCGGCCTTCTCAAACCGGTTTACCACCAGCAATTGCTCCGACCCATTCCGCGCCAAGTCTCCATGGGCGACAATTTCCGCCTGTTTGCCCAACACAGCTTCTGCCACTTGCTGATTCTCCGGAACTGCCGCGGTCGCAGCGGGCGGGGCTGCTGCCTCCGCGGGCGTCGTTTGCTGCGCTGAATTGCATCCAACCAGCAAAAACGCCACCACTCCCACCACCAGTGCCGCGACCATGCGCCGAGTCTTGTTATCCATTTGATTCTAGCTCGTCTCGGTCCGACCGGGACGAGGGTTTTCGGCAGTGCTTAAGAAAAAACCCATGTCAAAGTGCGGGTTAGGCATCCCGGCCCTGTCGGGGACGCGGGCTACAAAAAATACATACAAATTAAGAGCTCGGAAACGCGAGTGTAATCTCAACCACGCGTCCCGTATCCCGCGCGCAAAGCACTTCCATCGCTTGAGGAACGTCGGACCCGGCCCAATCAAATTGATAGGACATCAATTCCAGTTCTTGACCGTTTTTTGCGGCAGGTCCACTCGAATTGGGCTCGCCATAAAAATCGATGATGCGATCCTGCGGGTCGCCGATGCGCAGGCCAACTCCGGTCACCCAGTTCTTAGGATCCAGAAACTCCACACGCTTATCACCGCATTTGCCCTCTTGAAAACCGAGCGTGGTGATCGTGACGCTTTGGATTGTGGATTTTGCGTCCAGTTCGAGGCGGATGGAGCGCCCTGAGCAGTCATCCCGCCATTCCTTGATTCCTGATTCCTGACTTTCGGCGCGGCTCTTCAATTTGAACCGCTTTTCCGCCACAGCTAACGTATCGCGCCCGGGCCGCAGCCCCGCCAGCAATGTTTCATTCACCCCCCGCCGCACGGTGGTGTGCGGGGCGTCTGTTGCAGCCTTCTGCGGCGTCACTTGCGCTGATCGGCCTTGCACTGCCAGGACCAGACTAACGCACAGCCAGAATTTCATCCAAACGCGCTTCAAAGTTTTCCTCTCCCTCGGACCAAAGGCGAATCCGCTCAATCGGCAGAGTTTCCTCCGCCAAGCGCATCCACGCCATCAGCTTCTGGATATTCTCCCGCGTTTTCTCCTGATATTCGCGCAAATTCTGCGGCTGCGACATCCACATCAGGAACCGGGCCTCGTCCGGATGTTCGGGCTGCGCGACATGTCCGGCTTCCGGCGTAAGCAACCCCGCGTGCCCGGTGAACGCATGTTCGAAGCCCAGATCGGCCATGAAATGGCCTGACTCGGCAAATATTCCTTGATCGTAATCCGGCCCAAAACAGGAGATATGGAGCCGCTCCGGTTTCTTCTTCCAACTTGCGGATTCCATGTCGCGAATCCAGAGGTCCCATAGCGCCGCGACCTCGAAGCATATGTCGCTGGCGAGGTGTTCCCGCGCGAGTTCCACGATTCCAGAAGGCGTCAGCACTTGAGAACGCAGATCATATTCCTCGAGGGGCGACTCCGTCGGATCGATGGCACGGATCACCAACTCAGTAAACCCAATTGGACCGGCGGCCAGGGGGACAGTTCCGAGGAAATGCTCAAAATGGGAAAGCATGTTCGTCTCGGTGAAATTCCGGACCCAGAGACTGACGTAGGCACGATTGGGCATCGCGCTATTATACAGGCTTCCCCCGCAGGACCGAAAATCCAAAGGCGCTGAACGAGCGAAGTTACTTCTCACCCTCGGGTTTGATGGGGGGTGGCATCACTGAAGTACGCGGGGGCGCGGGAATCGTTTGGGCCGCCGCGGGAGCAAAAAGTCCGGCCATCCGCTGCCGGAGCGTTTCGCCCATTTCAGCGACCACGGCGCTGCAAGTCGACCGGAGTTTCTTTTCGGTTGATTCCGTAAGCTGGCCGATCAGTGATTCGGACTGCTGATTGAGTTTGGCCACTGTAGTCAACAGCCAGGAAGTTGACGCGTTTTCGAGCCGCTGTCTGTACTCGTCCAGCGCTTGTGTGCTGAGCGACTGCAAGGAGGCCCGCAATTGGCGGTCAAGCGACTGCGCCTCAAGGCGCAAGCTGTCTTTGGCTTGATCGGTCTGCGAGGCCAGTTCCTGCTTGCCCTGAGCGAGGCCTTGCTGCGTTTGCTGCGTAAGGACGCGCTGGAATTCTCCGACGAGCATCCGCGCGTCGCTCTCCAGCTTCGAACGGATTTGCACCGTATGCGCCTCGGTGCGCGCCGCATTCTGTTCGAACCAGGCATTCGCCTTGGCATTGAGTAAATCGAACTGTTCGTGCGTAAGCTGGCCAGCACGGTCGACGAAACTCGCGGCAGCCGCCTCGCCGGCCTGCTTCATCTGGAGTGAGGCCTTTTCCGCGACGTCCCGCGCGTTTTCTCCCATCTGGGTCTGCGCGTGTTCCACGTAGCTGCGGCTGTAATGATCCAGCTCGGTGGCGAATTGGCCCGAGAGATCACCCGCCTTTTCTCGCAGGCTCGCCGTTGCCTGATCGAGCCCTTTTTCCAGGGTCGATTGCATTTGCGTTTGAACCTTCTTCTCATACCAATCGGCGGACTTGAAGAGCGCCTCGAAGGTGGCGTGACTCGTTTCCGTCGCCTTGGTTTCGAGTTCCGTGAACCACTTCGTGGACGTGTTCCGGACCGATTCCGCAAATTCCTTTTCCACCTGCGCGAGGACTTCCTTCGAGCGCGTCACGGAGTCCTGCACGCTCCGTTCGGACGCCTGCCACAACCGGGTTTGATGCTCCTGGAGCGCCTTTTCGGCCTGGGCTTGGTCGAACGCAATCTTGCTCATCATTTCCGTGACGCGGAGGATTTGCGGTCCCAGCCGTTGTTCGAGTTCCGTTGCCAAGTGCTCGATCGTTTGGAGCCCCGTGGCTTCGAGGACGGGCTGTAGCCGCTCCGCCAAACCGGCGACGGCCGATTCCGCCTGGCGATTCATCTCCGCACCCTGCACCTTTAGCAGAGCTTCACCGCGCCGCGCCAACTCCTCCGCTGCGGACTGGATGACCTGCCCAATTTCGCCCTTGCGCGTTTCAACCTGTTCGAGGGACCGCTGCAACTGGGAGATCGCTGCCTGGCTCCGGGCCGTTTCTTGATCGATCGATGCGCGCAGTGTGCCTAGGGTACTTTCTGCTTCAGATGTAGCTTGCGAAAACGCGGTGCCAATCGTGGCGATTCTTTGCTGTAGCTGTTGCTCCACCTGTTGCGCGGAAGCGTCGCTGTTCCCTGCGAGCCGGTCGGCGACCTGCCGCGCCGCGTCGTCAAGCGATGCCTCAATTTTGTCGTTCCAGCGAGTGCTCGCTGCCGCGAGATCTGCTTCGAGCAACCCGCGCCAACCCGACTCCGCTGTGGAGGTTTCCACGGCAATGCGATCGCCCAGACTCTTAGCGGCCTGCTCCAGTTGCGTGAATCGCGCTTGCGCCTCGGCGGTCTGCTGCTCCATCCCCTTACGCCAGCGCTGGAGCTCGCCCGCGGCGGCTTCTTCCAAATTTCGCCGCGATTGCTCGATGGCGGTTTGGACTTCACCCGCATTCGCGCTCAGGGTGCCGCTCATGGTTTGCAGCTTTTCGATCGCAGACTGCAATTGGGTCTGAATTTGTTGTTCGAAATCCGCCCGCCGAGCTTGCTCAACCTCGACGAGCTTTGAATCGATTTGCATCCGGGTTTCGGCAATCCGGCGATCCAGTTCGCGCGACAATTCGGCGCGCAAGGCCTCCACACTCGTATCCCGTTCACTTTCCAAGCGCTGCAGCCCTTCGCGCTGCATACGTTCAATGTGTGCAGTAACCGCGGCTTCGACGGATTTTTGAGCGGCGTCCTGAAGCTGGGTTTGTAGCGCGGCAAGCAGTGGGCGTGTCTCTGCAGCGACGGCACGACTTACGGTTTCACGCACCGAAGCCTGCACTTGCTGTTTGGCATCCACGACCAGCCGCGCAACGTGCCGCGCCAATTGCAGCGACGGATCGGAGCCGCCCGGCAAGGGCAATACGCGAATGTTGTCTTCCGGAGGCTCGGGCATCGGAGGAGCAGGAGGAGCGTCAGGAATCCATTCAGGAGCAGAGGGCGCGATCTCGGCACTCTCAGCAGGAGACGGAATCACGCGGTCGGACGCGACTTCCGGGAATGGGAACCAGTCGCCTGGCGGAAAGGCGATACCCCAGACGTTGCCGGATACTTCGAGTTCCACGCCGATTTGAAATAACTCACGCACCGTTCGTGGGCGTTGAATCCAGCTGACGCGTGCGCGAACCGTACGCGGCTCGCGCCCTGCTTCGTTATGGGGCACCTCAAAAGTGACCCACATATTCTTCAGAATGTAGTGTTTCGATTGGTAGCGGCAGCCGTGGCAATTAATGATCAGCGTTGAAGTGCGCTCTTGAAACGGCCGGCCGAGCGCATCTACACCTGTCACCGTCAGAGGCACAGCTTGCACGATTCGCGTCGTGCGGCGTTTCTGAGACTCCAATTCGGGGTGAACTTTAGAATCAGACACAAATGCCCTCACCATCAATTTTTAACCATAACATTGCCGTTATCCGGCGTCGAGCACAGAAAGCCAAATATTCGTAACGGTTAAGGCCCTACGCACTTCAACCGGTCGGACCAATCGGTTGCAGCCTCCCCTTCTGGATTCAGGGTGAACAAGTAGAGCCCGCACCCGCCGCCGTAAGTGTCACTTCAGGTTTATGGACGCCAAACGAGGCTGTGGGGCCTTTTCAGGAAGCGCAAACTCACCTGGTTTGCAGCACGCAGAATCGAGCCTCGAAAAGTCACGCCGCATATCCGGCCTTTCCCGCAAATGCTTCAATGTTTCTTTCAAGATGGACGAAGCCACAGCGTCCTGCGGGACGACCAGGCGGTAGTGCATCCAGCGTCCCTGGCGCCGGGCCGCCGCGATGCCGGCGCGCCGGAGATAGGAAAGATGGCGCGAAATCTTGGGCTGGCTGATCCCGAGGATCTCCACGAAAAAACAGACGCAGATTTCCTTGTCGGCGATGAGGTTGAGCAGACGCAGGCGGGTGGGATCGGCCAGGGCGCGAAAGAGGAGATCCATCGCGAAGGGCTTGTTCTTTTTCCGCATTCCGGGAAACATTATATATGGCTTGACAGATATGAGCAAGCGGCGTAGGCTGCATATATATGCACATGCGCATATGTATTGCGCACGGCGGGAGGAAGATATGGCAACAGAAACTGTAAAAGCAGTGAAAGCGCACATCGCGATTCACGTGCAGAACGTCGCGAATAGCATCGATTTCTACCGGAAACTCTTTGGAATCGAACCCTGCAAAGTGCGAACTGGCTACGCAAAATTTGATGTCGCCAATCCGCCGCTCAACTTCACCTTGAATGAAGGAGCCACGGAAGATCGCGGCGGTTTGTCGCACCTGGGAATTCAAGTGGAGACGACCGCCGCAGTGCTGGCCGTCCGCCAGCAGTGGCAGGACAGAGGATTGCTCACCCGCGACGAAATGAAAACGGAATGCTGCTACGCGCTGCAGGATAAGGCGTGGGTCCGCGATCCCGACGGGCATGAGTGGGAAGTGTTCGCCGTTCTCGAAGACAACCTCCCGGAGAAGGCCCATACAGAAAAGTCATGCTGCGCACCTGATTGTTGCCTCCCTGCGGCGCCGTGAGCGCCGGCCCTTATTCCGGCATTCGACAAAGGATTCTCCATGGAGAAAAAATATAACGTTCTCTTTTTGTGCACGGGGAATTCGGCGCGCTCCATCATGGCGGAAGCCATACTCAACCGTAAGGGTCCGCCCAATTTCATGGCCTATAGCGCGGGCAGTCATCCGTCGGGGCTGGTACGCGCGGAGGCGCTGAAACAGATCGAACTTTCCCGTGCCTCGACGAATGGCCTTCGCAGCAAGAGTTGGGACGAATTTGCGAAGCCTGATGCGCCGAGGATGGATTTCGTTTTCACCGTTTGCGATAACGCGGCGAGTGAAGTTTGCCCGGTGTGGCCGGGGCAGCCCATGACTGCCCATTGGGGCGTCCCCGACCCCGCCGCAGTGACGGGGTCGCCCGAACAGATCGAGCGGGCGTTTCGTGACGCTTTCATGATTCTCGAACGAAGAATCACCTTATTTCTGAGCCTGCCTCTCTCCACTCTCGGCCAGCTCGCCATCCAGAGGGAAATCGACCGCGTAGGTCAGCAATGAAGATTTCACTCCCTCGCCGCTTCGCGTCGGAATTTCTCGGGACCGCGTTCCTGGTAGCGGCCGTCGTGGGCTCCGGCATCATGGGGGACCGGCTTGCCGGAGGCAATGTGGCTCTGGCTCTCCTTGCCAACACGATTGCCACAGCGGCTGCACTCGCCGCATTGATTCTCGCTTTCCGGCCGATATCTGGCGCTCATTTGAATCCGGTGGTGTCGATCGCTGAGGCATTTTCGGGCAGGCTGACGCGGGTAGAGGCCTGCTTCTACGTGGTTGCGCAAGTCAGCGGAGGCATTTTCGGCGCGGCGTGCGCCAACATCATGTTTTCACTCCCGCTGTTTTCCCTTTCCCAGCATGCGCGAACAGGGGCGCCACTCTGGTTCAGCGAGTTTGTCGCCACCTTCGGATTGATTCTGATCATCCGGGGATGCTCGCGCTTTGAGCCGCATTGGCTACCTATTGCGGTGGCGTGTTACATCGCCGCGGCGTATTGGTTTACGGCGTCCACATCGTTTGCGAACCCCGCTGTCACCATCGCGCGCTCGCTGAGCGACACGTTCGCGGGCATTCGCCCGGCGGATGTCCTTCCCTTTATCGTTGCTCAAGCGTGTGGCGGATTTTCAGCAGTTCTCCTCTTCGAGTGGCTTAACCCTCAACGGAGCGATGCTCGATTCGAGTCTTGAATGTCTGGTCCCGTGACGCGATACTGGCCTCATGCCGGAAATCGCATCCAACTCAGCCCTCCGCGTCCGCCATCTGCGAAAATCGTACAAGGACGTGGTCGCGGTCGACGGCCTCGACCTCGAAGTGCAGGCGGGCGAGTGCTTCGGTCTTCTGGGACCGAATGGCGCGGGAAAAACGACTACCGTCGAAATCTGCGAGGGTTTGACGGCGCCGGATTCAGGAGACGTCGAAGTGCTGGGCCAGCGGTGGAGTTCGAACGCCCCACAGCTCCGCCAGCGCCTCGGGATTCAATTGCAGGATACGCAACTCTCCGAGAAGCTCACCGTATTCGAAACGGTTCGATTGTTTCGAAGTTTTTTCCGGCAAGGAGCGGAAACCTCCGAAGTGATCGCGCGGGTGCAGCTGGAAGAAAAACAAAAATCGCGCGTGGGCGATCTCTCCGGCGGCCAGAAACAACGCCTGGCCCTCGCCTGCGCGCTTGTTGGCGATCCCGACTTTCTTTTTCTCGATGAGCCCACCACCGGTTTGGATCCTCAAGCCCGCCGCCAGCTTTGGGAATTGATCGAGGAATTCAAGCGTTCGGGCCGCACCATTCTGCTCACCACCCACTACATGGACGAAGCCGAACGCCTCTGCGACCGCGTGGCCATCATCGATCACGGCAGGGAAATCGCCCTCGGCACGCCGCGCGAATTGATCGCCTCAACCTGCGCGGAGCAGATGGTGGAATTCACCGCGGGCAGCGCATCGAAAGCACTCGATGTCCCGGCTCTGCGCCGTATCGAGGGCGTCCGCGACGTTCGAACGGAGAATGGCGCTGTGCTTCTGCAGGTGACTGAACTTCACACCTCCGTCCCCGCCCTGCTCGCGGAATTGACGCGGCAGAATGTTTCGCTCACGGAGCTTCGAACCCACTCCGCGACATTGGAAGACGTCTTTGTAACTTTGACGGGGCGCCATTTACGCGATGAGTGATAACGCCATCCCCGAGGTTCGTTCCAGGGAAGCCGCCAAGAAGGGTCCTCGCGGCACTTCGCTCGCAGACCACCCGCTCGTGCAATTGACTTTGGTGCGGTTCCGCGAGTTCATCCGCGAACCGGAAGCCCTGTTCTGGGTGTTCGCGTTCCCCATTCTTCTTGCGGCAGGGCTGGGCATTGCGTTTCGCAACCGTCCGGCCGAGGTGCTCAAAATCGCAGCGGTCACTCCGGAACTTGCACAATCTCTGCGGCAAGAAAAACTTCTCGAGGTTCAGCAACTGGATGCGGATGCTGCGAAAGAATCGTTACGCACTGGGAAGGTGGCGCTGTTCGCAGAGCCTGGGCCCCACGGCTCAGTGGTCTATCAGTATGACGATACGAATCCCGAAGGCCGCGCCGCCCAGATGCTTGCGGATCGAGCTATACAAAGGGCGGCCGGGCGTGTCGACCCGGTTCCAACAAGTGACCTGCTGATGCGCGAGCCTGGGTCACGCTACATTGATTTCCTGATTCCCGGATTGCTCGGAATGAATTTGATGGGCAGCGCGATTTGGTCGATGGGATTCGCGATCGTGGATGCGCGGCGCAAGAAACTTTTGAAGCGCCTGGTGGCCAGCCCGATGCCCAGGCACTACTATTTACTCTCGTTTCTACTTTCGCGGATTTTGTTGCTGGTGGTGGAAGTCGGGGCCCTGCTTGGATTCGGCGCTCTGATTTTCCACGTTCCCATTCGGGGTTCGCTGCTGGATCTCACGGCTCTGTGTGTCTTGGGCTCGTTTTCTTTTTGCGCTTTGGGACTCTTGCTTTCCTCTCGTGCAAAGACAATCGAAGCGGCTTCCGGTCTCATGAATGTCGTGATGATGCCGATGTGGATCGCGTCCGGCGTGTTCTTTTCCTCGCAAAAATTTCCTGGCTTGATGCAACCGTTCATCAAGGCGCTTCCGTTGACCGCTGTGATCGACGCTTTGCGCGCGAACATCCTTCAAGGCTCGAATTTGGCGCAGATGGCTCCGCAAGTCGGCATCATGGTCTTCTGGCTGATTATATGTTTCGCCCTGGCTTTGAAACTCTTCCGCTGGCGCTAGACTCTCCGGGGATGCTCGCAACGCGAGTCAAGGTAGCTTCCCTTCGTCACGACGCAGGTGTGCAGAGGATTCTAAGGAGTTCATGTTCTCGAGTTCCTTGGCCCCAGCAAGTTACTGAAAAAAGCGGAATACTGTCATTCTGAGCGCCGAACTTGCGCGAAGAATCTCTCTCAGGCTTTTGATTGGAATCAGGAGGGACTCTTCGCTTCGGTCAGAATGACAACCACAGGACTTTTTCCGCAAACTGCTAAATAGAACGATGCTTGAAAGTGCGATGGCCCTTGTTGTAGCTGGCGACGGTTTGGCCTTCGCCGAAGAGTTTATATTTGTAGGTGGTGAGTCCTTCAAGGCCCACGGGGCCGCGCGCGTGCAGTTTGCCCGTGCTGACGCCTAGTTCCGCGCCCAACCCGTACCGGAAACCGTCGGAAAACCTGGTGGAGGCATTCTGAAAAACGCCGGCAGCGTCGACGAACTCCATGAAGCGCGCCGCGACATCGTGGCTTTCCGTTACGATCGATTCCGTGTGGCGCGAGCCGTACCGGTTGATATGCTCGATCGCTTCGTTGACGCCGTCCACGATCTTGATCGAGATAATCAGGTCGGAGTATTCCTTCTTCCAATCCTCTTCGCTCGCTGGGAGAACTCCCTGGCCACCGGCAAATTCCAAAGTTCTCGAGTCACCTCGAACCTCGACGCCGGCCGCCCGAAACTGGGCGATCATTTGCGGCAGGAACGCGGCGGCGATGTCCCGGTGCACCAGCAAAGTTTCCGCGGAGTTGCAAGCGGCCGGGTATTGCACCTTCGAATCGAGCGCGACATCGAACGCTTTCTGCAAATCCGCGTCCTGATGGACGTACACGTGGCAAATCCCCTCCCCGTGACCCAGGACCGGGATGCGGCTGTTTTCGGTAATGTAGCGGACGAACTGCTCGGAGCCACGCGGCACGATCATGTCGATCTCACCATGCATCGTCAAAATCAGGGCCACATCTTCGCGCGACCGCAGCAGAACAACCGAGTCGGAGGGGATATCGGCGAACGGCTCGAGCGCTTCGCGCCAGATCGAAACCAGCACCGCGTTGCTCTCCGCCGCCTCCGCGCCGCCCTTGAGGCACACTGCATTGCCGGACTTGAGAGCGAGCGAGGCCACTTGCGGCACCACTTCGGGCCGGGCTTCGAAGATTACGCCGACCACACCCAGCGGGCAGCTTTCCTTGTAGAGAACGAGATGGTCGTCGAGCTCCGTGGCGGCGAGACGGCGGTGCAAAGGGTCCGGCAGCCGCGCAACGTCTCGCACACGTTCGGCCATTTCCACGATTCCGCGCTCCGTCGTCCGCAAACGGGCGAACATGGTGCGCGACATCTCGCCACTTTCGACGGCGGGAAGCGCCGCCGCGCAATCCTTTTCATTCGCGGCGAGAATCTCCGCCGAACGGCTTTCGATGGCCTTGGCCGCGGCAAGCAACGCCTCATCGCGCCGCTCACCGGAGAGCGCCGCGAGAACGTGCGCCGCCCGCCGCGCGCGCCGAACTGAGTGCTGGATGTCCGAAACTTCGAGTTGTTTCTGCACCACGCTCATTTGCGATCCATAAGAACGATATTATCGCGCTTTACGAGCACACTTGCACGCCCGTTGGCCCTGCCATTTGCCGGCCCCTTCGAACCGTTGCCGATCATGCCTTCCGCATCGCCGCGAGAATAATCCGAAATCCCGCGCGCGAATTCCAGGCCTTCAGCGTCCACGATGCTCACCACTTCGGCGGCCTCAAATTCGCCTTCGACGCGCACCACACCCGAGGCGAGCAGACTCGCCTTGCCGCCCGTCAGCGCGTCGCGCGCGCCCGCGTTCACGACTACGCGCCCGCGAACTCCCGCGGCGTAGGCGATCCAGCGGCGCTTTCCCGCCATGCGCGTCTTCGACAAAAACACTGTGCCGGCCGGCTCCCCGTCAAAAATGCGTGCAAGCGTGTCCGGTCTTTTTCCGTTTGCGATGACGGCCACGCCGCCCGCTTGCATGGCGATTTCTGCCGCATCGAGCTTCGTCAGCATGCCGCCGCGCCCGCCTTCGGAAGGTCCGAGCGCCAACGATTTCAATTCCGGCGAAATTTCCTCGACCAGGGGGATCACGGCAGCCGCATCCTTCGTGCCCGTGGGCCCCAGTTGCATCAATCCGTCCACGTCGGTCAGCAGCACGAGCACGTCCGCCTCGATATGGCTCATCACCAGCGCCGCCAGGCGGTCATTGTCGCTGAAGATGCGTTCGCCCGCGCGAATATTCAAGTAGTCGAGTTCGGCCGTCGAAACAGTATCGTTTTCGTTGACGATGGGCAGGACGCCAAGTTTCAAAAGCGCCTCCATCGTCTGCCGGAGGTTCGAATACCGGTTGCGATCGACGAAATCTCCCTCTGTGAGCAAGACCTGAGCGAGCTGTACGCCGTGCGCCTGAAACAGTTTTTCGTACTCGTGCATCAGCAAGCTTTGTCCGACGGCCGCGCACGCCTGCCGCATCACGAGGTCATTCAGCCGGTCGCGATGAAGCCCCAGCCGTCCACGCCCCAACCCGACGGCCCCGGAAGACACGAGCACGACCTGACGGCCGTCCTTCTTCAGCGCGGCAATAGTTCGCGCCACCGGAGCGAGATGCTCGACGTTGAATTGACCGTCGCTCCCCGTCACGATGCCGGTGCCGAGCTTGATCACCGCGCGCCGCGCCGCGCGCAGCCTCTTCCGTTGCTCGCTCTCTGGATTCTGATTTTTCACGGCTTTCTACTTTATCACCGACTCGTCAGGTCAGTATGCTAGTTTAGGTCATTTCCAAGAACGTAGACTTTTCACCTGTCACGGCTCAAGCGGCAAGCTCAGGTTTGCGAATCTAGAA
>Ga0137418_10001505_pt1 | contig 21464 bp, 20 predicted proteins | sample CZODoug3_1_2_16f_FD_122242 | JGI IMG/M metagenome (GOLD analysis project Ga0137418, IMG submission 122242) | Vadose zone soil fungal communities from Angelo Coast Range Reserve, California, USA - CZODoug3_1_2_16fungal (Hybrid Assembly) | ecosystem: Environmental > Terrestrial > Soil > Vadose...
TCCGGGCGGGAAAAGACACGCGAATATGAACAGGACGAGGCAAGGAAAAATGACACAGTTGCCGGGCGGATCGATTGATTCCTGGCATGGATAAGCAAGAGGCGCTGAGTCCAGCATCAGCGCGGACTGTTGGTGAGACTGCTTCTGGTGGTCCGCGTTCCCCTCATACAGCCTTCCTGCCGATCATACCATCCACCGAGGCCACACCTGACCCTGAGAATGCCAGGCACAGCGTAGCGGCCAGCAGGGTCAAGGGAAATTCGAAACCCGCGGGATTAAAAAATCCGTTCTTCAAATGCACGAGAACGACGGCGACCGCCATGTCGAATGCCAGCAATAACGCAACCGTACGGGTAAAAAGTCCCAGGACCAGTGCCATGCCACCGAAAAATTCAAGCAGAGTCAGGGCGATGGCCGCGGCTTGCGGCGCTGGAATCCGGAGTGAGGCCAAGAATCCGGCGACATTGTGAAATCCCGTGAAGAACTTTTGGCCACCGTGCATCAGAAACACGACGCCAACAACGACACGAAGCACAGTGATTCCCCAGGAGCGCATGTCTGATTTGTTGGTCATAAAGTCTCCTTAAGGCGGACAGATCTGAATTCTTAATTCGGTATTGGGCAGGCGGAATTGTAGCACTCGCAGCCCCGGCTCAGACCTTCCACTGCGCGGGTTAGCGCGATCTAGTGCGGGCTCCGGCGATGCGCGCAAGATCCCTTCGACTCCGCTCAGGGCGGGCTTTCGCTCGGCGTGAAAAAGGGCTGCGCTCAGGATGACTGCGTTGGAGCGGAGACTGTCAGGTTTCAAGAACGCAATAAAAAAGCGCCCTGGACTTTTCAGTCAAGGACGCCTCGGCAGCCCTCCCCCAGAACTGCCAAACCACGTGTTGGATAGTAGAGGCAGCTTCGCGTGGTGTAAACGTCACTTTGGTAACGCGGAATTTTTCGCAGTAACCGCAATTGCGAGTGTCTGAAGTAACTTCGCAGCGAGACCAGCGCCGCCTTTGCCGTCGTGCTAGTTCGCTGCTAACAAAAGAGAAAAGTGATCGAAGCGGTATTCGCGACGGCCTTCGGTTACTCGCGGCTTGATCGCGCCGGATTTGACTTTTTCCACAGCGTCGTGAAGACGGAGAAGGTGCCCGGGGTCGGCCACATTACGGTTGACCAGTTCGGGGTTCACAGGAGAACACCGGGACGACATCATCGCTTCTGCCAGGATTGGCCGGCGTCGGCGGTGGTCCAGGTTTCGGGGTGTGACGTCGTGAGCTTGCCGTTCTGCCGATCGGTGAATTCTATGGTGATTATGTCTCCGGTTAGAGTTACACCGGCTGCGGCAGGGACGACGCGGGTCCAGCTCTCGCCGCCGTCGCTGGAGTGATAGAGAACCCCGCTCATACCTCCGGCCCAGACTTCCGCACCGGCCGCCGAAACGGCGCGGAAGACTATGCTGCCCGGCAATTTTCCTTCGGGAGGGTTGCTTCCAGCCTTTCCGGCGCTAGCGGTCTCAGCCTGTGCTGGCGCATTGCGCATCAGGACATAGTTGGTACCAGGTGAAGACCGTGCGCTGACGTTCACATCCGTCCACGTCTTTCCTCCGTCGAAAGAACGTCGCAAGGCGCCGCTGGAGGTGATGGTCCAGCGGGATGCGCGCACGCTGTAAACCTCTACGACTTCCGATGGGGGGGGCACTGGCGCGTCAGTCGGGAGAGCCGCGGCGGGCGCAGCGGAAAGATCTCCATTCCACACCGGCGCTTTAGCTTTCGCAACTTCAGCCTTGTCGAGAGAGAGTTCTGACTGTGCCCGATCATTCACAGTCGCCTGTTCGGCTTGAAGGGCTGGGGCTGCGGCGGTGACCTGTACGCTCTCCGCAGTGGAGGCCGGCGCGGATGATCGAGGAGATCGCTGTTTTTCAAGCGCTGCGGGCGCGGCCGCGGAGCTCTTCAGAGACTGCGCAACGTCAAGATCGGCAGAGCCACGATGAAGTCGGCTAGCGTTCGCATTGTCTCCACGGTTGGGTTGCGGTGGAACCCGAAATGCTGCGTTGGGGGTAAACTTCGCCTCGTCGTTGTCTGTTTTCGAAGCGGCCCGTCTTTCTTTCTCCGCCTTCGGGCTGGGCAGACGATCCTTTTTCCGGTGGTCGTTTTCCACCCGATCGTTTGCCAAATGATCGGCCAGGGCAGGAGTAGTAGCCGCCACCTCCTGGCGCTGCAGGGAGCTGCCGGCCACGTGTGTCGAGTGGCGCTGCCGCAATTGCACAACTCCGACAGAAGCGGCGAGGGTGATGCCTGCGGCAACGACTCCCCAGCGCAGGAACCAACCCGTGCGCGAGACGGTGCCTGGGCGAACACCAGCCGTGGTTGTGTCTTCGATGACGGGAAGCGCTAAGGCCACGATCTCGCGGCAGTCTCCACAACGAGCCAAGTGGTCGGTCACACGTGCGCGCTCGGGATCCTGGAGTGACTTTTCGCCGAAGGCGGTGAGAAGGTCAGCGTCGGGGTGGAGATCTGACACAGATGCGGGGCCTCGCAGCCGCTGGCGCACGATTTTGGGAAGGGGTGGCATTTTAGCTTTTGGCTCTTCAGCTTGGAGCTCTTAAAATATCAACTGGCCTCGGTTCCTGTTTGCGGCTAGAGTGTTTCGCCCCTTCGGGGCAAGGGCGCACCTGCGGCGGCCCCCCTGCGATCAGGAGTTCGAACCTATACCCGGTCCCGGACGGGCTCTAGCTTCTACCCCTTTGACTTCCACCGTCTTCTCTAAGAACGCTCGATCTGGGGATTCTTGCGCCAGGCTGCGGCGGATGTCCAGCTGCAGGTCTCGGACGTCGACGTCCAAGGCCTCCTCGGCTTGGCGACGGCTTAGGCCGCGGCGGGTCAGGCCGGCCAGGATCTGTTTGCGCAACGATTTAGCCAGCTTGTCGAGCTTGCGGCTGATCGTCGATTCGTGGACGCCCAGCATTCGGGCAATGTCGGCCAAGGTACGTCCATCTAGAAAGTAGGCTGCCAAGACCAGTCGATCTTCGCTGGAGAGCGCGGCCAAAGCCTCGTCGGTGGCGGATTCCAACTGGGAGTCGGGAGATACCACGGGCTCGGGATCGGGGGCCTGAAACTGGACTCCGTCTTCATTCTCTTCATCAAGGCTGACGAGGCGCTTCTGACGGCGATAGCGATTTACATATTCCTGTGCGAGAACGGTGCGCAGCCAGCCTTCCAGAGATCCGCGGCCAGTGTAGGAAGAAAGTTTGCATAGGCGCTGGCCGTCTCGCGTGGTGGTGCCGTAGAGATCGGCATACAGGGTGTCGGCCAGCTCGCGCGCGGCCGAGTCTTCGCGCGCGATGCGCAGGGCTGACTGGTAGAGTTTTTCACGATAGCGAGTCAGGAAAAGCTCCCAGGCGAATTCGTGACCAGCGGCGCAGGCGCGGGCGAGAGCGAGTTCCTCAAGGCGCAGGGTGTGGAAGAATGTACGAGCTTCGGTCTCGTTGGCTGAGGCGGGGAGAAACTTTCCTCCAATTTCGCAGAGAATGACGGCGAAGGATTCCTGGGTCAAGCCTAGTTTTTGGCAATCGGCCTTGGCGTGGAGTTCGGCTCGCAGTGCGGCTACTGCCGATGGCACAGCGGAAACTTGGTTAGCGATGGTCATTCGGTGTGGTAATCAGCATCTCAGCGGCTAAAGCCGGTTGGGCTTTTACGGCACGACTAAAGTCGTGCCCTAATACGAAGCGAGCACTTCCGCACTCGTGCCTTTGATACACGTCCAGCATTTCCGCAGGCTGCAAAGTTGTGCCTCCCCCAGCCTGGGTTGAAATTGGTGACGTCCCTCTTCCGATGCTATCAACTATTTAGACGCCTGAGGCGTGAATTTTGTTCGCAAGGCCCGCTGCCACTACCGTTCTTCGGGCGAAGTGCAAAGGGCGGTGCGTCCCGGAATGGAGAAGAAGCCTTCTGAGAGCGGGACGCCATGGGTTTGCCCTGCTGGGGAGGAGCCCTAATGAAATCGAAAACGTTTCTGTTGGTCACTATGTTGGCGATCGCGGGTGGATGGGTGCTGGCGGGGCCGCGTGTGGTGCGAGCAGGTGAGGGGGCGTCTGCTTCAGGATACAAAGTGCTGGAGCCTATCCGGCATGGAAATTTGACTGTGTTTCCGGTGCTTGCCTCGAAGTCTTATCCGACCGGCGAATTCCTGACTCTCGACGAAGGACTCCGATCGGGAGAAGTTGTGGTGACGGAATATGGAAATGTGCGGGGATTGATCCGGCGGCACCCTCCTGGGATATCGCCGGCGATTCAGCGTGAGGGCGCGGAAGTGAATCGACTCGTGCTGGTTAATAACTCCAGGCGGCCGTTATTGCTGCTGGCTGGCGAGATTGTTGCCGGAGGGAAGCAGGATCGCGTGATCGGAAAAGATCGGATTGTTCCGGCAGAGAGCGATCCCGTGGACTTAGGAGTGTTTTGCGTTGAGCCGGGACGGTGGGTAGCCACGAGCGAGCAGTTCGGCGCGTCGGGGTCGATCTATGGCATGAAGGCTGGAAGCGGCGGGGGCGAGATGGGCGGAACCCTAATGGCGCAGCCGTCGGTGCGGGCGAAGGCCATGGCGGATAAAGATCAGAGTCAGGTTTGGGCGGAGGTGAGAAAGCAACAGTCTGCGATGGCCGTAGAGGTGCAGAACAGGGCTCCCGCAGCGGCTCCCGCAGTTGCGAGCACGAGCTCCTATGCACGCGTCATGGAGAACGTAGAAGTGAAGAAACAAGTGGACGCGGTCGCGAAACCGATTGAGCAGAACTATCAGAGCCTAATCAAACAACTGCGCGACCGCGATGCAGTGGGTGTGGTGGTGGCGATGAATGGAAGAATCATTTGGGCGGACGTGTTTGCCAGCACGAATCTGCTGGAAAAATACTGGCCGAAACTGGTGCGGTCGTATGCGTCAGAAGCGGTGGTGACTCGGGCCAAGGGTGCGGAAGGCGGCGAGAAACAGGCGCAGGCGTTTCTTGAAGACATGGATGGACGCAAGGAGACGATCGAGAGCGAGCCGGGAATTTATCGCCATACCGAGGTCGACGGCGATGGATTCAAAGTGTTCGCGCTGAGGTCGCTGCTGCCGAAGACTGGATTTGATGTGCACGTAGCCAAGATGGCGGACTGAGAACAGCCGGCGATCAGGTAATCGGGGGTTGCCGCCACTGATCACCGCCATCCCCAAAATCCCTGGTTCGATGTGGTGCCGTAAAGATTGCCGGGTATAAGAACAGATCAGTCGCTATGGGAAGAAGCGTACCAATTGCGCCAGGCAGCGGAGTCGTTGGGACGACGCTGTCCAGTAATGTCAGCGAGGGCCTGAAACGCCCAGGCATGGGTTTGCGCGTCGAGCGACGGATCGTCTGTATAGTTGAGCAACTGCGGCACCGCGGTCAGGCGTTGCTCCTGGGTCAACATGCCGGACTGGGCCAGGCCGCACGCAGCGCGCTCGCGCACCAGCGGTGATGGATCGTCGTGCATGGCTTGCAGCAGAGGAGTGATGGTCGAGGAAGTGCCGACAAGGGCGAGCCCTTCGGCGGCCCAGCGGCGAGAGTCTTCGTCATTCTTGCTGTTTCTGTCTTTATTCTGCAAATGTGAGCTGAGAACTTCGACCGCTCGTTCGCTCTCGACTCCGCGGTTACCCATCAAGCCCAATGTCCACAACGCCCAGATTTTCCTCGCGTGATCGGAGGAGTTGGATTGCGCGATCAGACTGTCCAGGCTGGACTCGCTCTTAGTTAAACCGTAGGCGGCTAATTCAACTTCGACCGCCGAGGTCCGCACGCGCATGTCGCTGGAGTTAAGCGCGGCAGTGGTGAGCGTGCTAAGTCGAGAATCCCATTTCAGCCTTCCGCGCCATTGATCGACGCGCGAAGTGATTTGATCGGGAGCATTCTCATCGCGGCTGACGGCGTGCTCGAGAAGAGCCTCAGCCTGTGCCTGCGGCTGCTGACGGTCGAGTTCACGAGTTGGAATTCTGGATGCATTACCGGCATCGGGCCTGATGTGCGGCGAGAACAGATAGGCGATGTGGTCCCAAGCGGCCAGAGCGCTGCCAACGTTTCCGACCAGCAGTGCCATCAAGACTCCGGCGGCGATAGCTAGGGAAGGACCGATGCGACGGGCACACGGGGAACTCGCGCTAGTCTGGTTTGCGGATGCATCAGTTGTGCCGGTTGCGACATCAGAGCGCGGACCGAGAGTTCCATAGTCAGGCGTGGGCTGCAGACGCGGATCGCCAGCAGGCACAGTTGCGCCTGGCTGGCCCAGTTCCGGCGGGATGAGCGGAGAGACATCCATTGTGAAAGTTTAGGGGAGGCCGAAAATAGGGTAAAGTTACTTCTGGGCATCCCACATCCTAGGGTTAGATGCAAGATCGCGGCCACCAGAATCTGGAAACTGGCATCAGATTCCCAAGCCGCCGTCACCCGAGCCCAATTTCCCGGAGGAATTTTATGCAGCCAGAAGTTAGGCAGGCGAGACGCATGTGCGGTTGGCTTTGGGTCTCAATGGCAGCAGCTCTGTCACTGGCAGCCGCGGCTGTGGCCGCGGCGGGTCCTGGATATCACATCATTGCAACTTATAAGTTGGGTGGCGATGGCGGTTGGGACTACTTGACCCTGGACGCTGCGGCGCGGCGGCTTTACATTTCGCGCGCGACACATGTAATGGTGGTCGACGCCGACAGTGGAAAAAGTGTGGGCGACATTGCTGACACTCCGGGCGTGCATGGCATTGCCCTGGCACCAGAGCTGGGCCGCGGCTTCGTCAGCAACGGCCGCGAAGGCACGGTGAGCATTTTCGATCCGAAGACGCTGGCGACAAGCAGCAAAGTGAAGGTTGGCGACAATCCGGATGCGATACTTTATGACAGCGCGACCAAGCGGGTTTTTGCTTTCAACGGCAGAAGCCAGGATGCAACCGCATTGGATGCAGCCAAGGGGACGGTGCTGGGCACCATCAAGCTGGGTGGGAAGCCGGAGTTCGCGGCGAGCGACGGCAAGGGCGAAATATTCGTGAACATTGAAGACAAGAGCGAACTGTTGGCCATCGATGCCAACAAGCTGGAAGTAAAGACGAGGTGGCCACTGGCGCCATGCACGGAACCCAGCGGACTTGCCCTGGACCGCAAGAATCGACGCCTGTTCGTTGGCTGTGATAACAAAATGATGGCGGTGGTGAATGCCGACAATGGCAAGGTCCTCTCGACACTGCCGATCGGTGAAGGCGTGGATGCGACTTGGTTCGACGATGAAACCAACCTGGCTTTCGCATCGTGCGGCGAAGGCGTGCTGACCGTGGTGCGCGAGGAATCGCCTGATAAGTTCAGTGTGGCCGAGAATGTGCCAACCCAGCAGGGGGCTCGCACGATGGCCCTCGATTCGAAGACGCACAACGTATGGGTGGCCACTGCGAAATTCGGGCCACCGCCTGCTCCCGCACCCGACAATCCTCATCCCCGGCGCTCGATTGTTCCGGACACCTTCGTAGCGCTGGTCATCGGCAAATGAAAAAATATCTGAGTCCAGTGCGGGCGGTGATGTGGTGTGGACTGTTCGTCCTGCTGCAGGCTCTTCTGTTGCAAGTATGCGCTGCGTATTCCGTACTGACACACGAGCAGGTCGTAGACATTGTGTGGAAGGACCAGATTCAACTCCTGATTAAAAAGCGCTTCCCCAGTGTGACCGAAGAAGATTTTCGTAAAGCTCACGCCTTTGCCTATGGTGGGTCGCTGATCCAGGACATGGGCTACTACCCGTTCGGCAGCAAGTACTTCAGCGACTTGACGCACTACGTTCGCAGCGGCGACTTCATAGAATACCTTCTCAGCGAGTCTTCCGATGTTAATGAATACGCTTTCGCTTTAGGAGCCCTGGCTCACTATTCCGCGGACAATGTGGGTCACCCCACAATCAACAAAGTTGTGGCCATCGAGTTCCCAAAACTTCGCCGCAAGCATGGGGATGACGTCACTTACTATGACAATCCCAAGGCGCATATCCGCACGGAATTTGGGTTCGATGTGACGCAGGTGGCGAAGAACCACTATACCTCGGACCGCTATCATGACTTCATCGGTTTTGAAGTTTCGAAGGAACTGGTCGAACGAGCGTTTCAGAAGACCTACGGCATGGCGCTCAGCGAAGTTATTTCCAATGAGGACATGGCGATTGGCACGTTCCGCCGTGCCATCAGCCAGATTATTCCAGAAATGACCCGGGTGGCGCTGGTGGCGCGGAAGAAGGAAATTGTGGCCGATACTCCGAATTTCAGAGAGCGGCAATTTCGCTACTATCTGTCGCGGACCAACTATCAGAAGGAATGGGGGAAAGGATACCGCCGTCCGGGATTCGGAACACGCTTGCTGGCATTCTTTTTGAAGTTCGTGCCCAAGATTGGTCCTTTCAAGGCTCTCGACTTTAAGATCCCAACCGTGCAGACCGAAAACATGTATGTGACCAGCGTCGATAGGACGGTGGAGAACTATACGCAACTTTTGCATGAGGCTGGGGCGGGAGATCTGAAACTGACGAATACTGACTTCGATACAGGCCGACTGGCACACGCTGGGGAATATCCGCTGACGGACAAGGCCTATGCTCATCTGCTGGATCAACTGGCAAGCCACAACTTCGACCGGGTAACGCCTGAGTTGCGAGATAACATTCTCGCTTTCTATGCTGATCCGAATGCTCCGGTTGCGACCAAGAAAAAGCCTAAGGATTGGCAAAAGACGATGGACGAATTGGAGAAGCTCAAGTCGCTTCCCCTCACGGAAAAACCGAAGACCCAAGAAACCAGCCGCCCAGACAGCTCGGATAAGCTGCCGAGCGGGACAATTTCGGATGTTGTGATCTCCGCGGGGGGGCGCTAGAACTCTCCAGCTAGCAGAGTACCTGTGCCGTCGAGCGGCGCAGGCAAAACCAGCCCGGTCCCGCAAAATCCATGATTGTCTCTCGTATCTTCGCCTCTCGGATAACTCGTACGACCGTTCGCTTGGAACCCAGTTTCTGTGTGGGGTGAGGCGTATGATCTGGCCACTTTTTCTAGTAACCGAGGCTTTAGTCTTCGATTTTTTGACACGTGACGGCATTTTTGACTCTAACCATTTTTTGAGGGAATTTTGCTATGGCGGGTCTGGAAGACAAATTTTTTCGCGCGCGTCTTATCAAGCGGGAAGAATTCGCGCCGGACTTGTGGATGGCGCGGATTGATCCGGGCGGCGATTTCAAGTTTGTCCCCGGACAGTACGCCACTCTGGGAATTGAGAAAGATGGCACGCGGATCGAGCGCCCCTATTCGATCGTCTCGTCCCCCGTGGAGCAGGAGATTGAGTTCTTCTTTGAGCTTGTGCCGGAAGGAGCTCTCACTCCCCTGCTGTACAGACTGCAATCTGGGGATGAATTGCTGATGAGAAAAGTCCCGAAGGGGCGGTTCTTGCTGGAAACGCACACCGGTCGTAACAATCATCTGCTGGTTTCAACGGTGACGGGCGTAGCGCCGTTCGTAAGCTACGTTCGAACTTTGCACAAAGAGTGGAAAGAGGGACACTTCGATGGCTCGCACAAACTGTACCTGCTCAACGGTGCGAGCCGCCCATGGGAGTTTGGGTATCTGCATGAGCTGCTACGATTCGCACAGGAAATTCCGTGGTTCACGTACGTGCCCACGCTGAGCCGTCCCTGGGACCACGGAGATTGGACGGGAGAGATGGGCCGCGCCGACGACGTTCTACGAAAGTACGCCGACCAGTGGGGCCTCGACGCCGGCAATACCATTGCGTATCTCTGCGGCCATCCGGAAATGATCGAGCACAGCAAGGCCATCCTGAAGCGGCGGGGATTTTTAGAGAAGGAGGCGATCAAAGAAGAGATCTACTGGGTTCCGGCGAAATAGTACCGAGGACGAGCGGCGAGGACGAGCGGCGCGGCCGGCTTCAGAGACGGTATATATGCAATTCGGCGGCCGCAATGGCCCGGGCCCTGAACTGGGAGAATGGGCTGGAATGAGCAGAGGACCTGATCAGTTTTCGGCCGGGGCGAATACGACAAGCACGACTAATTCCTCTGTGACGTCGTAGAAGCGGTGTTCAACTCCGGCAGCAACAAAAATCACGCTCCCTTCACTTACCGCTTGGTCTTCTGATTGCTCTTCCTGCGCTTGGCGTCCGACAGCTTGCTCTGTGGAACCGACCCGCATGCGGGCGTGACCGCGGACTACGTAGTAGAGTTCGTCTTCATGGTGTGGCTTCTGCGGATCGGTTATTCCGGCGGGAATGACGTAAAGTCCGGCGCTCACGGCTGGCACACGGAGAAACTCGCGGTAAAGCTTGCCGCTTCGCGCGCGTTCTGCCTCGACTTCTGCGAGGGTGCGAAACGAACTCTTCACGCGAGAATTCCCCCGAAGACCAGATCAGTGAATTGTGGAATTAGATTCTGCGTTTGCAAATCGCCTTCAGGCTTGTACCACTGATAGATCCAGTTAATCATGCCCAGAAGTGCGAAGGCCGCGGCCCGCGGACTGACTTTGCTGGCGGTTTGCCGCGCTCGCTGAGTTTCTTTTTGACTCTCCGCCTTTTGCACGTCCGCGATGAGGTTTTCCACGAAGTGGACGTAGTCCTTCTTGCGAGAGTTGATCCGCTTGCGCAGGGCGGGTGGGAGAGGATGGTTTTCGTGAAGCATGACCGTGATCTCGCGATCACGCGGGCTGAGAACAACCTCGATGTGCAACCGGATCAAGGCGCGAAGGCGCTGTTCCACATCGGCAATGCCGCGCACCGCATCGATCACCCGCTCCTGAGTGATATCCATGGCGTGGTTCATGATCTCGAACAGTATCTCGTCCTTGCTTTGAAAGTGATGGTAGAGGCCGCCCTTGCTGAGCTTGAGCGCGGCCGCCACGTCGTTCATGGAGGTGGCGTCATAGCCGCGCTGCTGAAAAAGGCGGGCAGCCGTGCGCAGGATTTCCTGCCGAGAGTCAACCAGGGTTTCACGAGCCATCGCGTGACATGGTAAACATTCGCGGCCGGGAATGCCAATGCAGACGATCTTCTAATACTTGTAAAAACCTCGGCCACTCTTGCGTCCCAGCCAACCTGCATCCACCATTTTGATTAGCAGCGGGCACGGCCGGTACTTGGTATCGCCCAAGCCATTCTGCAAAACACGCATGATGTCGAGGCAAACGTCCAGCCCGATGAAATCAGCCAGTGTAAGCGGCCCCATGGGATGGGCCATGCCCAGTTTGAACACCTCATCGACCGCTTCCGGCGTAGCCACTCCTTCCATGACCGCAAACATGGCTTCGTTGAGCAGCGGCATCAGGACCCGGTTGGAGACAAATCCAGGAGCGTCGTTGACCTCCACTGGCGTCTTCTCCAGCTTTATCGAAAGGTCCCGTACAGTTGTGAAGGTGTCTGCCGAGGTGGCCAGCCCTCGGATGACCTCCACCAGCTTCATCACCGGGACGGGATTGAAAAAGTGCATGCCGATGACTTTGTCCGGGCGCTTGGTGAATGCCGCCAGTTTGGTAATGGAGATGGAAGAGGTATTCGAGGCGAGGATGACTTCGGCTCGGGTCAACCGGTCAAGGTCGCGGAAGATTTCTGTCTTGATCTCGAATTTTTCCGTGGCCGCTTCAACGACGAAATCACAATCGGCGAGCCTCGCCCGATCGGTAACCGGCTGGATACGCCCTAGCGCCGACTCCTTGTCGGCGACTGTGATTTTGTTTTTCACCACTTCGCGCTCGAGATTCTTGCCGATGGTATCGAGTCCCCGATCGAGGAATCGCGGTTCCACGTCGCACAACACCACGGCATAGCCGCAGCGGGCAAAGACGTGGGCAATTCCGTTGCCCATCGTGCCCGCGCCAATGACTCCTACTCGTTTCACTTCCATGAGTCCACCCCTGACAAGCGGAAGCTGCGCCAGTCTGAAAACGTTCGAGTCTAACACCACCGGAGTCGAAGGGGAGCCACGATGGGGTAGCGAATAAACCCGCAAGCGCAAGAAAAGTTGCGCATCATGGATATGCCCGGAATCCCTCTAGTGTTCTGCGGTTCCAATGCCTTTCGCGCCGGGCATCGCGGCAGCGCACCCCTCGCATCCCACCAGACAACAGAACCGAGGCTTCTGCGGAAGCTTCGGACAGCGGAGGTGCTTATGTTTCGGACGAGAAGGTTGCAGGGCTTCAGGCTGGCCGCGCTGGCAGCAGTGGTGTCGCTCGCCTTCGGCAGTACGGCCTGGGCGCACGATGACGACGACTACTATTATCGCCACGATGAAGCTCGCGAGCACGGTTATCGGAATGGATACCGAGACGGTATAAACCACGGACGCTACGACCGGATGCAAGGCTATCGCTACAACCACAAGAGCGATCAGTGGGAAGATGCCGATGGCGGTTATCAACATTGGATGGGTTCGCGTGGCCGCTACAAGAATGCCTATCGCGACGGATACGTCAACGGGTACCGGCTGGGATACGGCATGTACGGTTTCCGCCGCGGCTGGGACGGCGATCGTGACGACTACTACCGCTGGCAGGACCGGGACGATTGGCGCTGACCGTTAAGAAGCCAATCCAGAGGCCTGGTTCGGTATACACTGAGCCTCGGATGCTTTTCGCTCGACGCCGCTTAACAGTAACGATCCAGCCTGCAGCCAAGCCACGCACGGAACGCGGGCACGGTATGGCTCCTCGGATGGTAGCGTCCTGTCAAAGAGGGAGCCCTCCTCCTGCGAGAGTTCTCTCCCCGGTGCTAAAATAATTCATTCCGTCGTCTATCGAAGATCCGACTTATTTCCTCCACGAGGTATACCATGGCAACCCTTGAAGCTTCCCGTCCGCGCACGCTGCCGCGCGAAGGCCGATTCGTGAATGAGCCATTTTTTGATTTCACCCGCGAAGAAAACGCGCGCAAGATGCGGGCTGCCATCGAGAAAGTCCGCGGTCAGCTGGGCCGCGAGTACGACCTGATTATTGCCGGTAAGCGCGTCAAGACGGCAGACAAGATTCGCTCGCTAAATCCAACGCGGCCCTCCGAGATTGTCGGCATCCACCAGAAAGCCGTCCAAGAGCACGTTGAGCCTGCGATGAACGCCGCGCTGAAGGCGTTTGAATCCTGGAGCCGCACTTCGGTCAAAGAGCGTGCCAATCTGCTGTTCCGCGTCGGCGACCTTCTGCGCCAGCGCAAGATGGAATACATGGCGTGGCTGGTCTTCGAAGTCAGCAAGAACTGGGCAGAAGCCGACGCAGACATTTCCGAGACCATCGACTTTTGCGAATTCTACGCTCGCGAGGCCCTACGCCTGGCGAAAACCGAGACGCCGGCGCAGATGCCGGGTGAGCACGATTCGCTGACATACATTCCCTTGGGTGTCGGGGCCGTGATTCCACCGTGGAATTTTCCCTGTGCCATCATGGCCGGCATGACGCTGGCCTCCATCGTCTGCGGAAACACCGTGATCCTCAAGCCTTCGAGCGATTCTCCCACCATCGCCGCGAAATTCGTCGAGCTGCTCGAAGAAGTTGGAATGCCAGAAGGCGTGGTGAATTTTTGTCCAGGCTCGGGCGCCAGTTTTGGGGACGCGATCGTTGTTCATCCCAAGACGCGCTATGTGGCGTTCACGGGTTCTCGCGAAGTTGGCCTTCACATCCACAAGAGCGCTGCGGCGCAGGTTCCGGGACAGATCTGGATCAAGCGCACCATCCTCGAAATGGGCGGCAAGGACGCCATTATCGTGGACGCCGATGCCGACATCGACTCTGCCGTCGAAGGTGTGGCGCAGGCTGCTTTCGGCTTCCAGGGGCAGAAGTGCTCAGCCTGTTCTCGCGCCATTGTGGACGAGCGCGTCTACGACAAGTTTCTCGACCAACTCAAATCGCGCGTGGAGAAAATTAAGGTTGGTGATCCTGCGGAAAACGCAACCATGGGCGCGGTCATCAACGAAGGATCGATGAAGACGATCCTCAGCTACATTGAACAGGGCAAGAAAGATGGACGGCTCATCACCGGCGGCGAGCGTGCCAGCGAGGCGGGGGAGGGTTACTTTATCCGGCCCACGGTGATTGCTGACATTCCACCTAAATCGAAACTCGAGCAGGAGGAAATCTTCGGCCCGGTGCTGGCCGTCATTAAATCGAAAAACTTCGACCACGCGCTGGAAATCGCCAACGATACCGAGTTCGGCCTGACCGGCGCTGTCTTTACCAAGTCGCGCGACAGGATTGATCGCGCCGTGCGCGAGTTCCACGTCGGCAATTTGTACATCAATCGCAAATGCACGGGAGCCATGGTGGGCGCGCATCCCTTCGGTGGATTCAATATGTCTGGGACGGATTCCAAGTCTGGCGGCCCCGATTATCTGTATTTGTTCACGCAGGGCAAGTCGGTGGCGGAAAAAGTCAGCTAAGCGTGTGACCGTGATTGCAGAAAAACAGGAAAGGCCGCCCTCGGGCGGCCTTTCTTGATGGACCGAAACGTTCCTAGGGCGCGACTCCCGCCGGCGGTTGCGGCACACTCCCCGCAGCTGTGGCTGCGGCGGCCTCGTTCAGTATTCGGTGATGAATCGTGAACAGCGCTAGCTCCAGCCGGTCGGAGACGCCGATCTTGTCGTATACGTTGCGCAGGTAATTCTTGATGACCTGCTCGGTGGTGCCGAGTTGAGTAGCGATTTCCTTATTCTTGTAGCCCTGCACAATGAGTGCGACGATGCGCAGCTCTTTTGCCGTAAGGCGATCGCGCACGCGCAGTCCGACCATATCGTTTTCAGTGAGTTCGCTGGGCACGGCCACGTCCTGCACCCAAGTTTCGCCGCGAGCGACCTTGCGCACGCAGTCCACCAAGGCTGCGCTGGTGACGTTGCGGTAGACCACGCCATGGGCGCCGTTAGCCATGTGTCGCTGCGCACTCTCGCCGGTATCGGCGAGGACGATCACGCGAGTCTTCGCTTTGTTCGCGGCCTGCACGATGGCGGCAAAATCGTTGTGAAATCCCGCCGCCGCGACCAGCACCGCGGCACGGAATTTGTCCAAAGCCATGAACATCTGCTCCGGCGTTTGCGCCTGGGCAACAATACGCATCTCGTCTTCCACCGCCAGCACCTTGGCAATGCCAGCTCGGAAGATTGCCTGGTTATCGGCCAAAATCAGTTTGAGCATTTTGTTATCGCTCCAAAATTTTAGGAGTTCCTCACGAACTCATACGAGTCGATCACACAGGCCACACCTCGGCCCTCGTTGCCAGCTTCATCGGTGCGCACTACCCGCCCCTTGCACTGGATGGTTACATTCTCTTTGCCCCCGGTAACATCCGGCGGCAGTGTGATTTCAAATTCCACGGGCGAACCCATCTCCAAAGAGGCCTCAGCGCGAATGTAAACCCCGGCGGCGCTGAGATTCCCGGTTATTCCCTTGGAGTCGCTGCTGGCGTCGTCCTTATGAATCTTGATGGGTAGTTCCAGCGGAAATCTTTTGCCGGTCCGTGCTTCGGACACAATGCCTCCTCTGCCGTGGCTTGATCCCCGCCCTTCTTTAGACTGGGCCAGGGCCATCGAAACAAGCTCCCAGCGGGCGCACGCCCGCTTTTTGCTTACGCTGGCGTTATATCACGGATGATACCGCTAAGAAAGCCTGATAACTGATTAGTCAAGGGTAGGAACTAGATTCCCCTATGGGGACAGGTGACGGTGGATGCCGACAATCCGCGACTCGCCACTCGACTGGCGTTGGCTAAGCCCATTCACGCCAGGGCCTAGGGACGCGTGTTAGCTTGGTTGAGATAATCGCTGACCATCGGAAAGTAGGTTCACATGCCACGTCTATCCACCACCAGCGCATGGCAGATTCGCATTCAGGTTTGGCCGCTGCTTCTTCTAACCTCGATCGCAATAGCCGGCGCACAGGCACAATCAGCGCCCCATCCAGCAGCCGGGGGGGCGAGTACCAACCAGGCCTCGAAGAGCAAGACAGCGGAGAAGAAGGCCACTCAAAACGCAGGTGGATCCTCCGTTCAGGCCCCGGACGTTTTAGTGCAGCTGAATGGCGCCTTAGAGGGCCTGGCCGCCAGGGTTTCTTCGGGTGTGGTGCAGATTCTTGTGACCGGTTACGGCCCCGCGCACGAGGAAAACCGTTCGCAGACCGCGTTGATCGTACGTCAGCACGCGGTGGGCTCGGGAGTCATCGTAGATGCAGACGGCTACATTGTAACCAATGCCCATGTGATCGAAGGCGCGCAGCGTATCCGCGTTGCGCTGCCCATTCCGCTGGGCGATGCTGCGGGTTTAGTGCCTGTCGGCAAACGTCGGATTCGGGAAGCGCGGTTGCTGGGTTTCCACAAGGAGACGGATCTGGCATTGCTCAAGATCGAGGACAAGGAGTTGCCGACGCTTCCATTCGTAGGGCACGAGCGGCCTCATGTCGGACAGCTGGTCTTTGCCATCGGGAGTCCCGAAGGTTTGCAGAACTCGGTCACCATGGGGGTGATCAGCGCCGTAGCGCGACAGCCTGATCCCAGCAAACCCATGGCTTACATACAGACAGACGCGCCGATCAATCCGGGCAACAGCGGCGGTCCGCTGGTAGATATGAAAGGCACGGTGGTCGGAATCAACACCTTCATTCTGTCGGCGGGCGGCGGCAGCGAAGGCCTGGGTTTTGCCATTCCCGCCCCCGTCGTGGAGTTTGTCTATCGCAGCCTCCGCAAGTACGGACACGTCCACCGGGTGGAAATAGGCGCCGGCCTGCAGGAGATTACTCCGACGCTGGCCGAGGGTCTCCACCTGTCACAGCCCTGGGGAGTGTTGGTCGACGACGTCAAGCCCGATGGTCCGGCTGCGGGCGCTGGGCTGCAAATTCAAGATATTGTGCTTTCTGCTGACGACCGGCGTGTCGAGACGCTGCCGTCCATTGCCGCCGCGCTCTATCTACACCGGCTGGATCGAGTGTTGAAGCTGGAAGTATTGCGTGGCCACGAACGAAAGACGATTTATATCCCTGCCGTCGAACAGCATGATCCTATGGACCAGCTTCTCGACGCGGTGAGCACTGAACGAAGCCTGATCCCGCGTCTGGGCATTCTGGCGATCGACTTCACCGCGGACTTGAGCAAGGCGGTCGGCTCTCTGCGGATCCCCTCCGGCGTGCTGGTAGTGGGCCGAGCTGCTGATCTCATCAGGCCCGAAACCGGTCTTCAGGCCGGGGACGTGATTCATCAGTTGAACACAACTCCTATCCAATCCATGGAGGAGCTGCAGACCGCGGTGCGGCAACTCAAAGCGGGGGACTCGGTGGCGCTGCAGGTGGAGCGCGATAATGGACTGAGGTACGAGAGCTTCGAGATGGAGTAGAGCTCGGAGCCAGGTGGCGCGGACAGTGTCCGGTCCCGAGGCGGGTGCCGGAACAAATCCATCACTCTGCGCCGGCCCCGATTCCCGCGGCCTTCGGTCGGGCAGCGCGTTCGATTACCGGTCCAAGGCGCGCGCCGAACGCTTCCAGAACCCGAAGATCGTCTTTCGTGAACGCATCCTGACGGGCCCGATAAAGAGCCAGCACCGCAGCGACTCCCGTGGATCCTTCGAGCGGCAGAGCAAGAGCCGAGCGTAATGTGCTGTATTTGCTTGGATCGTTGAGGTAGCCGGGCTCGACCGACGGATTCCCGTTCAAAATCGGCTTGTGATTCTGCGCCACCCAGCCTGACACTCCTTCGCCGAGCGGAATCCGCAACGAGGAGAACAGTTTCAGGTTCTCTCCGCTCACAAATTCGGGAACCAAAACATTGTTCCTCGAAAAATATACGGCCATGGAGTCGTAGGGTACAGAATGTTTCAACCGCACCGCCAGCAAAGAAAGAATGTCTTCAAGTGCGAACGACGCGCCCTGTTCCTGGCAGAGATCACTGAGTGCCTGCGCTTGCTGGCCAGCGGTGGCAATGATTGCGGTATGGTTTTTTGCCGGTACCCCACATGCCGACTCCGCCGATTCCGCAAAACCGGCAGCCGGAGCCAGGCCTCTCTCGACTCGAATGTCAGTCGACAGCTTCGGCGGAGCCTGCAGAGGCTGCTCACGAGCGAGTTTTTCCAGTTCCACGTAGCGCCGTTGCAGGATTTCTACTACCCGCGGGTCGAAGCTGGTGCCGGCTTCCGAAGCTACCTCAAGCATGGCCTCATCGAGAGGCAGCGCCTTGCGGTATTGGCGATCCGAAGACAGTGCGTCGAGGCAATCGACGGCGGAGAGAATTCGCGCTCCAATTGGAATGGCCTCGCCCTTCAGACCGCCAGGATAGCCGCTGCCATCCCACTTCTCATGGTGCGCGCGAACAATGGGCACCACCGGGTAAGGAAAGTCGACTTGTTCGAGAATCTCCGCCCCAACGATGGGATGGACCTTCATCTTTTCAAACTCTTCTGGGGTAAGTTTTCCAGGCTTCGAGATGATATGTTCCGGGACCGCAAGCTTGCCTATGTCATGCAAAACTGACGCCGCCCGCAAGGCCTCCGTTTCGTCCTCGCTCAGGCCGAGGTCTCTGGCCAGCTCCATGGCATAAACCCGTACCCGCTGCAAATGTTCACCCGTAGTCTGATCCTTGGCCTCGATGGCTAGGGCGAGGGCTTCGATCGTCCGCAGGTGGAGACTGGAAACCTGCTCGGCGTGGCGCTTTTCCGTCTCAAGCTTGCCGAGGTAAAGCCGATACGACCGGTACATGAGATAGATCGGAGGCAAAACTAACAGAGAGGATTGCCATCCGATGTGCCCGTTCAGGAAGTGGACCAGGCCGGCGATGGCAGCTCCGACCATGTAATAAGGAAACGACCAGAGATAGCTTTCGGTCCAGACTTTCGAGACCGGCTTGCTTTCAGTCAACCCGATGATCGCCGACATGGCTGTGCTGTTGAAGGCGAAGTGCGTAATCGCCGCGACCAGCAGAGCGAGAGGTCCGGGACCATGAAGAACGTGAGTTGCCACCAATTGGTATGCGCTGTATGCGGCTGCGCTGGAAACCGTCACCTGCGACACATTGAAGACGAGCTGAATGAACTTGGGGCGGCGTGCCGGCCTCCAATAGAACTGAGCCAGGGTGCTGGCCAGCCCGATCAGCAGGGTCTCGGGCAAACTCAGTTCCAGAATTCCCAACAATGTGAATAGGAAGTTGACCGACAGTGTGCCTTCGATGCCGGGCAAACTAACTTTTAACGATGACGCAAGCAGTGCCGCGCCCAGGTAGCAGGCAAACTTGACCGGGTCGCTGGACTGCCAGTGTGTGAGAGCCAGGGCGAAGCAACCGAGAGCGGCCAACGCCATCAGAGCGATGAACACACTTGCGCCAGATTTTCGTTCTTGCAGCATCGAATCCTTAAATTCTTGCCGAAGTGGAGGACAATGTCCGCCCAAAAACAATATGGTTCGGTTACCTTCGTGTTTGCCAGGTTGCGGGACGCTTTGTCCCCTGGCCACGCGAATGGGACAAAGTGTCCGGTCGGACCGGTCGTGGAATTTTCTAAATCATTGATTCCTAAGGCGCAATTCCTGTCGTCGTGGACCCGTACCTGCACTCGTAAGGGTGCGATCTCTGGCCCTTCGTGGGTGCCGGGAATCTATGCAATTACCGAGGGGATATGAAAAGACTTGTAGTTTTGTTGTTGATGGCCGCGGTGACGGTGGCCCGCGCCGACGATTCGAAAATATCACCGGAACTGCGTAATCTGCCTCCGAACCAGCAGGCGCAAGTCATTGTGCAGTACGCGCCCGGCACGCAGCTGAATTGCAGCGGGTTGTTCGGCCTCATCGGTTGCGTGGTGAACGACGTTCTGCAACTTGGGGGCGCGATCCTGGGGCAGTTGCCCCTGATCAATGGCGTGGTCGCTTTGCTCGACAGCAACGGCATCGTGAGCCTGTCGAATCAGTCGAACGTCGTATACATCAGTCAAGACCGGCCATTGATACCATCGGTCAACAATGCCGCCTCTGCCGTGAACGCGGAATTCGCTTGGCAGTCGAATTATACCGGTGCCGGTGTTGGGGTTGCGTTGATCGACAGTGGCGTGAGCAATCACCTGGATCTCAATCAAGGTATTCTTCCGGTCTCGCGAGTCGTATATCAACGGTCGTTCGTTCCCGGAAACTCGAGCAGCAGTGACCAGTTCGGGCACGGCACTCACATCGCGGGGCTGATCGCGGGAGATGGTCTCAGTTCAACCGGCTGGCTGTTCAGCAAGACTTTCAAGGGAATTGCCCCGGCGGCGAATATCGTCAACCTGCGAGTACTTGACGCGAACGGCGGCGCCACCGACAGCCAGGTGATCGCTGCCATCCACCAGGCGATTTCTCTGAAATCGCAGTACAACATTCGCGTGATCAATCTTTCGCTGGGCCGCACGGTATATGAAACGTACAAGCTTGACCCACTGTGTAAGGCGGTCGAGGTGGCCTGGCGCAATGGAATCGTGGTGGTAGTGGCGGCGGGAAATAATGGACGTTATCAGCCGACGAGTGGCTACGCCACGGTGACTTCGCCGGGCAATGATCCGTATGTGATCACTGTCGGCGCGATGAAGACCATGGGGACGCCGACGCGCGTCGACGACCTGATTGCCAGCTACAGCTCCAAGGGTCCAACAGTGGTAGACAGGATCGTGAAGCCTGATCTCGTGGCGCCCGGGAATCTTCTGGTATCGCTTGACGCATCCGGTTCTACGCTTTACAACCAATACCCCGCCAATCGCGTGCCGTACAGTTACTACGTCAAGGGAGGAAGCAGCGCCTCGTCCCCGAGCTACTTCACCTTGAGCGGAACCAGTATGGCTACCGGCGTGGTCAGCGGAGTCGTGGCGGACCTGTTGCAGAAGAGTCCCAGGCTTACGCCGGACCAAGTGAAGGCCCGGCTGATGAAGACGGCATGGAAATCGTTCCCAGCCGATAGCAGTGTTACGGATCCCGCCACAGGCATCACTTACACCGATCAGTACGACGTCTTTACCGTTGGCGCTGGGTACGTGGACCTCGAGGCCGCCCTGATCAACACCGACGTAGCCAAAGGGAGCGCAATGTCTCCCACTGCTACTTACGATCCGAACACCGGCAAAGTATACATTTCCAACAATCCCTCCGCGGTTTGGAACAGCTCGAGTACGTGGGCATACTCCTCCGTGTGGGGACCTGCCGAGTTCATGACTGCCATGCCGGAAGTTTCTGGCAGCAATGCGCTGTGGGGAAGCAATGCCTTATGGGGCAGCAATGCATTGTGGGGTAGCAACGCACTCTGGGGCAGCAATGCACTCTGGGGTAGCAACGCACTCTGGGGCAGCAATGCACTCTGGGGCAGCAACGCATTGTGGGGCAGCAATGCACTCTGGGGCAGCAACGCTTCGGGCGGAGAGAAATAACAAACTCTGAATTTGACTGAAGGGGCCTGCTGGCCGGTAGGCCTTTTTCTTTAAAATGCGCTTCCCACAG
>Ga0137418_10001508_pt1 | contig 21458 bp, 17 predicted proteins | sample CZODoug3_1_2_16f_FD_122242 | JGI IMG/M metagenome (GOLD analysis project Ga0137418, IMG submission 122242) | Vadose zone soil fungal communities from Angelo Coast Range Reserve, California, USA - CZODoug3_1_2_16fungal (Hybrid Assembly) | ecosystem: Environmental > Terrestrial > Soil > Vadose...
CGGTGATTGCGGTAATGGCTGCCGGGAATCGAGATCCAGAGAGATTTCCTGATCCCGACCGCTTAGACATCACCCGCACGGATAACCGGCATCTTGCCTTCGGGTGGGCGGCGCACTTCTGCTTTGGCGCAGCGCTGGCGCGGATCGAAGGTCAGGTTGCCTTTGAGCTGATGCTGCGCCGGCTGCCTGATCTGGCCCTCGAGCCGGGGCCGCTCGTGTGGCGCCATAATCTTGGATTGCGGGGACTGCAAGCTCTTCCGGTCACATTCAAGAACGAGAACACCAGTGTAGGCCCTTCACGTTACGATCTATCGCCATGCGCCTAGAAATTACCCCGCAGCGGGCGCTGACACAAAGGCGCGACGCGGCAGAGAAAATTTGCTTGCCGGTTGACGAAGTCCACATCTGGTCGGCGGGTCTGCGCGTTGGGGGCGCCGCGCTTTGCACCTGTTGGGATTTGCTCTCACCGGAAGAGATGCGGGTCGCCTTGTGCCATCGCTTTGCAAAGGATCGCCGGGAATTCGTTGTAACGCGCGCGCTGCTAAGACAAATTTTGGCGCACTACGCCGGCCGAACGGCGGCTGATTTATGTTTCGATTCCGATACTAGCGGCAAGCCTGTGCTTAGGGGAACACAGAGCCTGCATTTCAGTGTGTCCCATTCTCGGGATCTAGCACTATTAGCGATTGCGCACAGTCAGGTTGGAATCGATGTGGAATACATGCAAACGATTATTCTCCAGGAAATAGTAATCGAACAGTGCTTTGCTCGCGCTGAACGGTCTCATTTGCAAGCGCTCCCTGCTGAGGCACGCGCTGTGGCGCTCTATCGTTGCTGGACACAGAAGGAGGCCGTTCTCAAGGCGCTTGGCGTGGGTTTGCTCTATCCTCCGCGACACGTGAATGTGCTCGCAGATGGTAGAAAGTCTCATGTCGTTAGCGCGCTAGGGCGCAACTGGTTGGTCCGGCAGGTCGCTGCACCTGTCGGCTATGCTGCAGCAGTAGCCATTGAGAAGCCAAACTGTAGGCTTAGGTGGCGCCATTGGAGGTTAGAACGTTTCCCCAAGCAGAGAAGCACATGCGCCCCCGTGTGCGGGCGCTTGGAGCCATGAACAGATATCGGGAGGCCAACGTGGCGGCGCCACCGAAAGTACTACGTACAAAGCCAAGGTATGGTCCAAAGCTGCGGGAGGCGCGCTTCGAGGACTATGACCAGATTGCAGGGCTTGAATCCCGGTTCGGGCTCACGGCCAAGCCTTACGGGGAGTGGGTCCATCTCTGGCAGGGCAATCCGCTGTACCGCGAGCTAAAACCTGACTGGCCGATAGGCTGGGTGCTCGAAGACGAGGACGGTAAAATCGTCGGCTCGATGGGGAACATTCCGTCCTTATACGAACTTGACGGAAGGAGAATCCTGGTTTCCTCGGGGCGCTCCTGGGTTGCTGACCTCGCATATCGGAGCGCGTCGTTGTCGCTCCTAGATAACCTGCTCAGACAGCGCAACGTAGATCTTTATTTGAATAATACGGTCAGTCATAATTCCGTCGCCGCCGTGACCGCCCTTGAGTGTTCTCGGGTGCCGGTCGGCATCTGGGACGAGGTAGCCTACTGGATCACAAATTACTTGGGGTGCTTCCAGGACATGGTGGCGATGAAGAATTATCGTCTGACCAGGCCGTTTGCCTTTCCGTCGTGGGAGGGGTCTTGGACACGCCTGAAGAGTATGCGGGCCCGACTTTCCAAACCCCTGAGCTATCCTCTTTCCGCCGCTGCATTTCTCAAAGACCATCTGGCAAAGACATCATTGCGAGAAAGCGACGTCCAAGTGCAGGTTTGCCCAGATTTCGACGATCGCTTCGATAGCTTCTGGGAAGAGCTGAAGAGAAAGAATCGGCACTTACTTCTGGCCGTCCGTACGCGCGAAGTCCTGGATTGGCACTTCAAACCTGCATTGTTAGGCAACCAACTCTGGATCGTCACCGTCGTTGATGGTTCCCGATTAGTTGCGTATGCGATTTTCAAAAAGGTAATCAATCGAAGGTCCGAGTTTAAACAAGTGCTGCTTATCGACTATCAATCTCTGGAAGATAGCACGTCTATGCTTGAACCCCTCCTCTCCTGGACTTTGAGAAAGTGCCGGTCCGAAGGTGTCCACATGTTGGAACACACTGGCCGCTGGCTGGAGAAAGAGGAGTTCATTAACACTGCGGCGCCTTACCGGCGCAAGCTGTCTACGTGGACATACTTCTACCGCGCAAATAATCCCGAATTGAGAGAGCTCCTGACCGACAGACGAGTTTGGGCTCCCTCCTTATTTGACAGCGACGCGACCCTCTAACTGTACTCAAGGAGAGCTCCTAGCTAGACACGACGGTTGTCGATCCATGGGCCAATGGTGTCCATACTTTTTCTCACCTCAAATCGCTTAGGGCGAATTCCCGGACGTCAGAAATGCTGCCGGCAGGTGGTCCCCGCGGATGGTGTGAAGACAAATGGTTCCGCTGCAACCGATAGACTCTTCGTCAGGATGGTCGGGGCAATGACAAGAATATTCATCCGTCATTTCCTCTTTCCACGTCGAGATTACTCCCGCAGTGCGAACGTGAATAAGCAATTCCCGGCGTTGACTGCCACGTACTGCTTGCCCCCCACCGAGTATGTCATCGGGCCGGAAATGACTGCCGCACCGAGGGACGTCTTCCATAGCAGCGCACCGCTGCGGGCATCCAAGGCATAGAAATAGCCCTCGCGTCCCCCGCTGAAAAGCAAATCCGAAGCGGTCGTCAGGATGCCTGCCTCGGTAACGTCGGTCATCTTGAATTCCCATTTCCTTTCGCCGGTCTGCGGGTCGAGCGCTCGGACCGCGCCGTAGCCCTCTTCCTCTTTCCGGAAATTCGGAGCAGGAGACCAATTAAATGGAACGGACGATCTAGTTGTTCCCCCGGAATAGTCCCGGCCCTCGTGATACTCGCCAGGAAGTTTGACAAATATAGACGCGGAGTCAACCCATGTGGGAATGTAGAAAAGCCCGGTGCGCGGACTGTAAGAGGGGGAATACCAGCTAGTCCCACCAGGGTTGCCGGGATACACAAGAGTCCCATCCAGGCTGGGAGTCTGGCCCTCTACTCGCAAGGGTTTGCCCCTTTCATCGAATCCACTGGCCCAGGTGACCTTGACGAATGGTTTTCCCAGGAGGAATTGCCCTGTCGTGCGATCAAATACGTAAAAAAAGCCGTTCCGGTTTGCCCACAGGATGACCTTGCGCTTCCGGCCTTGCCACTCGATATCGGCCAAGACTGGAACTTGAACGGCATCAAAGTCGAAATCGTCGTGGGGTGTGAATTGGTAATGCCATCGCAGCTTACCTGTGTCTGCGTCCAGCGCAATCACGGAATCGGTGTAGAGATTGTCTCCGGGCCGTGCGTCAGAGTTCCAGTCCGGGCTGGGGTTCCCCGTGCCCCAATAAGTTAAGTTGAGATCAGGGTCGTAGGAACCAGTCATCCAGATTGGCGCTCCCCCTCTCTCCCAGGAATTTCCACTCCAGGTCTCGTGGCCTGGGTCGCCCGGTCCCGGAACTGTGCTGAAGCGCCAAACCTCCCGTCCTGTTCGGGAATCGTAAGCGGCGATAAAGCCTCGAATGCCAAATTCGCCACCGGCGACGCCTACAAGCACCTTGTCCTTTATTACCAGGGGAGCGTGAGTTATGACATATGCAGCCCTCGCCTTGGCCACCGTGGTGTGCCATAAGAGGTGGCCATCTTTGGCGTCGATCGCGATCAGATGCGCGTCGAGGGTGCCCATGAAGAGCGTATCACCTAGAATGGCCAGCCCGCGGTTCACTCGACCGCAGCAGGGGCGCCCATGTTCCGGATGATATGAATAAGTCCAAAAAACCCGGCCCGTGGCTGCATCCAAAGCGACCACGTCATTCGGAGCCTGGACGGTGTACATGATCCCGTCTACCACTAGAGGCGTGGCCTCGAACTTTTCCAACGACCGAGCCTGGTAGATCCATTGCAACTCAAGGTTCTTGACGTTTGCCGCGGTGATCTGGCTAAGCAGGCTATGGCGCTGACTGAAGGTAGTTCCGGAATATGTAAGCCAGTTTTCCGGCTCCTTGTTGGCCCCAAGAATGCGTTCGAACGAAATCTGTCTCGACCAGATTGGGTTTGAGAGACAACCAAACAGAGCGATCAGAGCTATTAACCGCACTCGTGGGCTCATTGACCGTCGATTCCCTTCAGGGAGGCCAGGTAACTAACGACATCTGCAAGCTGCTGGTTGTTGAGCTTGTCCCGGTAGGAAGGCATTAGAGATTTGTCAATGAAGCCGTACTCTTTCAGATTTGCCTTCTTGAAGGACTGCAGCCGCTCTTTCGAATCGATAAGTTGCACCGTGAAGGTGTCTTGGTTCAGAAGCCTTCCGATAATCGTGATTCCATCCTGGGTTACTATGCGGATGAAGCGGCTCGAGGGAAGAACTGCGGCATCAGGGTCGAGGAGAGAACCCTGCAGTTCAACTGTCCTCCGAACCGACCCAATTTCAGTGAGGTTCGGCCCCACCCGCGAGCCCTTATCCCGGACTCGGTGGCAGTTGAGACATTCACCCTTGCCTTCGAAAATGAACTGGCCTTGAATTGCATTACCGGAAGCGAACGTGGCACTGGACGTGGATTTCATATAACGCAAGTAGGCAACAATGGCCCGCATTTCGATGCGCGAGAATTCCTTCGAAAACGCGGGCATCGAAGTTCCAGGGACTCCCACATTAAGAATTTGAATGAGATCATCGTCGGACGACGCTGTCTTGAATTTGCCACGACCCAAATCCACTCCGTAGACAGAATCACCGTCCGGACCATGGCAAACCGTGCAATTGGCCAGGAAAAGTTGCCGGCCATTCTCCGTCTCACTGAGAACGGATGTTTGCAGTTGGGCCAGCGACGTGCGATATACCAGCGCCGTGGCGAGGAGCAAGAGGCAAGCTCTAACCACCCGCATATGGTTTTCGCCCTCCTTCCGTGTGATTACCTTTACAACGCATCCGGCCGTATGCTCCGCAAGCCTGGCCTTCAAGCTGTTAGCCCGATAGAAACCTTCGCTGCCTTTCTCAGGTCGAACATTACGATCCGCTCATTTTCACGAACGCAAGGAAACTGCGCACGCAAGTACTCGCGCAACCCTGCATAGTATTCAAGCCACCAGAACGTCGACGAAACGAAAACGACAAAACCGGCTCCAGTTTCTCGCAGCCGTTCGAGCTCTCGAATTGCGGCTGCATCATCAGACGGTTTCCCCCAGTACGCTCCGCCTTTTTCGAGGAACGGTATGCAGCGCCGTGGGGCGACCAGGGCGGACGCCTCCGGGCTCACTTCGCCCGCTAGGATAAAAGCCGCTTCCGTCGGAATGATCTCTGTGATCTCTTGGGTAGCCGCATAGAGGCGGTGCCAACCTGGGTCCGCCCTGCAAGGCAGAGGGATGCCACTCATGGATTCTCCTACCACTCGGAAGACCTCGGCATAACGACCCGCTCCTGCCACGACGCCCCTATATCGGTTCATGGCGCGAAACGCCAGATCATAACGGAATTGTCGTATTTGCGAACGATGCGCCCACATCGCCTTCAACTTGCGTCGTATAACCAAGCTGATGTCCTCCGCTCGATCAAATTCGGTGAGAGGAGTCAACACCTCATAGCTCAGCAGAGTTGGCTCTGCGATTCCGGCAGCGCGAACCGCCTTCTGAACTATTGACACAGTTGCGCGGTGATCCGGATGAAAGTCCTGCTCGTGCGTCAGGTAGAGGACCTCCGGTTTTTCCCGCTGGAGGATAGGTTTGAGGGCGCGCGCAGCATCAATGGTATCCTCCTTAAGATACTGGTCCGGCCGCCTCAAAAACTCTACAGAGGCGACTCCCAGTATCTCTGCGGCCCTCTCCGCTTCACGCTCTCTGACGCGCCAAGCTGCTTCTTTTGACAATTCAGGCAAACCACATTCTCCGGACGTGAGAAATACCGTGGCCACCCGGTGGCCCCGATCAGAGTGCAGGCAGATCGCCCCACCGCAGCCGATCGACTCGTCATCAGGATGCGGGGCGATCACCAGAACATTCATTCGGGTACACCCTCCCTCCTAAGGTCGAACATCACTATGGAGTCGTTTTCAAGAACACAGGGAAACCGTTTGCGCAAGTATTGGCGCAGCCCAACATAATAGTCAAACCACCAAAAAGTCGACCAAGCGAATGCGATGAATTGCGCGCCGGTTTCTTGTAGACGTTCCAGTTCCGCAATAGCACTCACATCGTCACGAGGACTACCCCAGTATTGGCCGTCGCGCTCCAGGAACGGTATACGCTTACGGCCAGACAGCAAAGGATCTGTCTTCCACTCATCCTCATCAACGAGGATGAACGATCCGCCGAACGGCACGACCGACACGATGTCCCGCGATGCCCGCTGGACTCGATGTGACCAGGAGTTGGCCTTCCACAGCTCTCGATTTACACAGATTCCGAGCCTGTCGCAGTGTTCGGCGGCAGCCTTCGATGCGTAATCGAAAAGCGCCAAATCGAATCTGAGCCTCTCTTCAAATTTCAACGATTGGTAGCCATTGCCTCCATGCATCCGGTAGCAGGCCTGTGGTTCCGTGACCTGTTTCATGCGCCCATGAAGCGCCGCCAAAGTAGCTAGATACAAATCTGGGCCGGGCCTTGCCGCCCAATGTGTTTCACCCTTGGACGAACCGCGGTCTGCACTACCCCCCACGTCAGGCAAAGGGAAAACGCTTTGCAGGAACCTACGGGGGTATGCGTTGCCGGACGGCAGGTAACCCGCCACTCCCTCCGGACCCGCACGCAGCACCAAATCACGTATGTCTTCATCGGGAAGAGATTTCCACCAAACCTTGCCTGTTTCCCGCGAGGAGTCGTCCCATTCCAGCCATGGCCAATGCACTTTGACAACATCTGGCTCAGAAAAGGCGTCTACAGCCGCTCTCACCGCTGTTGGGAACAGGACATCATCCGAGTCGAGGAACAAGATCACGTCCCCGCGGCTCAATGAAAAGCCTGCATTCAACGCCGAATTTTGGCCGCCGTTTCCCTTCAGTAGCGGAATGATTCGTTGGCCGTAACTCGCAATGATTTCGAGCGAGCCGTCTGTGGAACCGTCGTCCACCACAATCACCTCCGTATTGCGGTAGGTTTGGTTGAGAGCGCTGTCAATGGCTTCGCGCAGGAAACGCTCGTAGTTATAGTTGTTGACGATGACGCTTGCTAAGTCGTTGCTCATGCCCGCCTCGCACGAGGGAATGAGAGTTGCCTGTCGTCGCCTCTGCTGAGAACGGACTCATACGCCTTAAGGTATCCGGCCACCATGTTGACGTTGCCGAACCGCTGCCGGGCATGATCCCGAACTATTCCTCGATCAAGGGCCAAAGCTCGTGGAACGAAGGTGATCAGCGCCCGCATGGAGTCAGCGTAAAAACCCGTTTTCCCGAAGTCGATTACTTCTTTGACAGAACCTCTCTGGAAGGCGATTACTGGCGTGCCGCAGGCCATAGCTTCGATCATCACAACCCCGAAAGGCTCATCCCATCGGATGGGGAACAAAAGAGCACCAGCATGTTTCAATAAGGCCACCTTTTGCCGATGATCCACCTGCCCTATGTAGATGACATTCTTGCCGTCGATCAGCGGTTCGATTTTCTCCCTAAAGTAAGCCTGTTCCTCCTGATCGAGCGGCTGGCCCGCTATAACAATAGGCAAGCCAGCTTCCTTCGCGATTTCAATGGCGTCCAGTGGTGACTTCTGCCCGCTTATGCGCCCCAAGAAGGCCAGATACTTGCCGGGCGACGCAGAGAACTCATAGGATTCAAAATCACAACCGTTATAGATCACCCGAATCTCGCGTCGTCGGTTTTCTGGAATTTCAGCAATCTGTTGCCGGCTGACAGCCGTGACTGCAGCGTCTGCATAACGGTTCAATAGCCAAATGCCGTCGGGCGTTATCGGATTATGGAGTGTGTGCAGGATTGGCGTTCGGGAAAGAGCCCCAAGGGGAATCGCGTAGCACCCCACGTGAAAGTGGATCAGGTCGAACGAGTCGCTTTGTTGGAGCGCTTCGGCGATGTTACATGTCTCGTAATACTCATATTCCCAGGCCAGCCTTCTTTCCATCGCTTCGATCAAGTTCCGTTTACAAACGGCCTGGATCCTCGCGCTCGTGGGCGAATCGCTTGAGGTAAACACAGTAACTTCATGGCCCTGCTTCACGAGCTCTTCGGCAAGCACGTAGACGATGCCCTCTACACCTCCGCTCGTACCAGGGGATACTCTGGCCCAAAGGGGTGGAACCAGAGCTATTCTCAACCGGCGGGGTGTGTTCTGCAGGTTCATTGTGCTGTGGATCCGATCTCCGCGGATGCAAAAAGGCCTGGAAGGGCGGCGAAACCGCATAGTTCGATTCCCATTTCAATTAGCGCTTCCCGGACCCTGGCGTCGCATAATGTTTTCACCTCTATTCCGCGTTCACCTGTATACGTCGTATATGGAACCTCCCCTTCACCCGGGTGACAGCCCAACTCCGTGATACCCGGCGGTAGTTGCGACATGATTTCGATCAACGCGTCTGAGGTGATTCCCTCTGGATAGGGCGAGCCCTTAGCGGTCTGCCCGTAAAAGCGTCCGCAATAGCGCACTTCCGGGCTGCAATCGCGCACTGGGATCCTCAATTCTAGAGCGGCTTCGAGAACCACAGAGCGTGCCGGCTCGCGAAGATGTGCATGCTGGTGAGAATCGATATGGCTGGGATCTCTGCCCGTCAGAGTTCGAAAAACGGCAAGCTGGCGTGATGCTTCGTCACGCAACGCCTTCACTTCGTCGAGTGGTACGACGTTGTAGACAGGCGTCCAGTTCTCGTCTTTGTAGACCCATTCTCCGAAGTCAAGGTGCAATCCCAGGCTCAGACCAGGACGGTTTCTGGCATACTCCGCGGCTTCGACGGCTGCCGCCCACCGTACCATCAGGCTGGCGCTAGTCACGATGCCGTGATCATGCGCATGCGTGACGCCGCGATTCACCGCAGCGCTGTGGCCAAAATCATCGGCATTCACAATCAGGTATCTCTTAGCGGACATATCTCACGGTCCCAAATCCTTCAGCAACCTTGCCAACACGGTCTCGGCCTTGAAATATTCTTCGGCAATATCTCTGGCAGCTCGGCAGTGTCTCTCGTAATCGCACTCGATCGCTTCGAAAGCAGCCAAGATCTCGTCCATCGTGTTAAAGGCGAACAGCCCCTCACCTGTAGGGAGGACCGTGCCGAAGCCGGTGTCCTGGGTGATTACTGGTCGCCCAGCTGCAAGATAGCAGGCGCTGCGATCACTGAACCATCCAGTCTTCAGGCGCACGTTCGCATCCTTAGCCACAGTAAATTCGCCGCGCGACGCCTGCAGATAATCCTTGTAGGAGCACACAGTGAGCGGATGAGAGTCCGTCAGACGCCAGCCGTTTGACTCCAGCACATTCCTGTCTTCGGGGGATAATTGGATCAAGCCGGTTGCAAGCTCCACGGGCTGTGTGGCGCGTTTCGGCAGATCGATGAACTTCAAATACTCGCGATGCTTGCTCCAGTAGTAGGTGTTTCCCCCGAATACGGTGTCGCGGCCTTCTTGTCTCCAGTTACCGACAGTCGTAAATTCCGCTTTGGTAGGTGGACCGGCCTGCCACAGATTAAGCACGACAGGTTGGCAGGTCTTAGCCCTGAGATTGGGTAAGGGCGGCAGGGAACAATCCGGCGTGCCAATGTTCAGTCCAAACGTCACGACATCATCATGCTCCTCGACCAGCGTACGGACGTCTTCGTCACCCTGGGCGAACCGCACCTCGTGGACAACGGGGTCGGTGCACACATACACGAGCCGCCCCACCTCTAGACCTTCTTCTGCCAGGCGCGTGGACCCTGTGATGCTGAAAACAACATCGGCGTGCGCCAGTAATTCTTCCGCCGACTCTCGGTCCAAGCCAAACCATGCTTTGTCCCCATAGCTTCTCCGGTAAGCCCAACGATCGCTGAAGCCGAACATTTCGGCGACCTGGGCCAGATACGATATGGCATATCCCGAAGTGTTGACTCTCGCCTTTCGAATCGGATCGTATGGCCACGAAGACGAGGTTTCGAAGTAGTACGCATCGTGGCCGAGCCGCCGAAAGCCAACCGCGTATTGCATTGCTTGCCACGCAATTCCGGGGAAAGGTTCACACGCGATATTCCCGAGAACGACGATGCGAAGCGGCGTCATTTAAGTACGCCCATCTGCACGAGACGCCCGTGCTCCAGTCCCAACATCACATCGCAGCTTTCGAGCGTGCTCAGGCGGTGCGCGATCGTGAATGTGGTGCGACCTCGCATGAGGCGTTCTGTCGCTTTCAGAATGGCTGCTTCGGTTTTCATGTCGACCGAACTAGTGGGCTCATCGAGGAGAAGAATGGGAGCATCCTTCAGGAACGCTCTGGCCAGCGAGATGCGTTGGCGTTCTCCGCCAGAAAGCCGGATCCCGCGCTCGCCGACTAAGGTTTGGTACCCATTGGGTAATGCCAAAATGAAGTCGTGCGCGTCGGCCATCTTCGCCGCTTGAACGATCTCCTCCTGTGTAGCTCCGGGCCGGGCATAGGCTATGTTCTCGGTGATACTCGTCGAAAAGAGGACGGGTTCCTGCAGAACGATCGCGAACTGGCTGCGTAGATCAGCCAGCCGGTAATCGCGCAGGTCCACCCCGTCCAGCAGGATCTGCCCGCTCGTGGGGTCGTAAAAGCGGGTTAACAGAGTGAGTAGAGTTGTCTTGCCGGCTCCTGTCCGGCCAGAGATACCAACACGCGCCCCACTGGGGACCTCGAAACAGATGTCTTGGAGGACCGGATGATCTTCCTCGTAGGCGAAAGACGTATGTTGGAATGCTACAGCCCCGTATGCCCGGACTAGGGGGCGGGCGTTAGGGCGCTCGGGAACATCCGGCAGCTGATCCAGAACCGAAAAGGCTCGTTCAAGACCAACCCAATGTGTTTGCAATGACGCGGCTTTGCGACCGATAGTTTTTAACGGTGCGTAGAGTTGGCCGAGGTAACTGACCACGAGAAGCAGACTTCCCAAAGTCAGTGTTCCTGCCCGGACGTGATAGACGCCAATCCAAAGGACGCACGCGGTCCCCAGAGCCGTCGTCAAGCCCACAAGCAAACCGTAACTTCCGCCGAGCAAATCCAGCCGAATGCGAGCCCACATCCCCGCCCGGGATTTGTGGACGTAGCGGTCCTCCTCATGCTTCTCTCTGCCGAACGCCTTAACGACGCGGACGGCTGAGAGAACTTCCTGCAGGACTCCCATCGCGCTGCTTTCGAGCTGCTTAACTTCTTTCGAACGCTTGCGAAACCGGGGCCGGTAGGCCATGGAAAGCATGAAAAGGACAGGCGAAATGAGCATCGCAACTAATGCCAACTGCCGATCGATACGAAACGTCACATAGAACATAGCCAGCAGCGTGACTACCGAAGTGACAAACGGGCCTAGCCCATCGATGGTGAGATACTGCATCGACGCGGTGTCGTACTGTATGCGGTATACGGAATCCGTCGTGCCCTTAACATCGTGATATCCCAGCGAGAGGCGCTGCAAATGAGAGAAAAGGCGAGCTCGGAAATCCAGAAGCAATTTTTCTGCGGTCCAGGTACGGAGAAAAGAATTTGCAAGTGTGAAGAGGTTTTCGAGCGCTGCGATTCCTAGAAGCAGAACGACCGCGATAGTCAGGACGGCGGCGGTCGACCGAGTAGTGTATGCGGGCAAGACGCGGTTAAGAAACCGTGGCAGAGGGTGCGTGCCAATAGCGCTGTCTATTGCAATCTTCAGAGGGAGTGGCGTGAGCAGGCCCAACGGAGTTGCCACGAGGCCCAGAAGGAAAATGCCGACGACATGAACCCAGTAGGGTCTCGCCTGCTGCAGAAGCCTTCGAAACAGCGCCAGGTCTGGATGCTTCATTTTACGCATTCCCATTCTCGTGTTCGTGCCGGACGAGCCCGAACTTGAATGTTGGATTCACCTTGCTCCTCATAGCCGGTTCCGATAACCACTCATCGAATTGCCGATCCAGTGCGGTCTGAGGCTCTCGCAACCCTTGCTTCCGGGAACGAGACCTGAAACCTGCCGCAGCGATCGATGAATCTGCGTTCATCGCTTGCCGTCCCTCTAAAACTGAAAACGCACCAGCACTTGCAGGCGTCGTGGCGGCCCCGCGCTGATAGAATCTCCAAAAAAAGGGGAGCTCAAATTGCCCACAGGCCTGCCGAAGTTAACGTGATTGAGAACGTTAAACGCATCCACCGCTACAGTAGCGCTCGCGCCCGTATTTTCCTCCTTCTTATGTTTCCCAGTTTTGGCTGCGCCCAACCTAAATGTCTTAGCAAGTCGAAGATTGAGGGTCGTGGACCCTGGTCCTTCCAGGCTGTTTCGCGGGACGCCAGGCGGCCGGGCATTGGCAAACGTGGTCCCGTAATCGTCGGTTCCAGTTGTCATCGTGTAGGGTTGCCCAGAGCGGACCGACAAGGATGCGCCGAGGCTGACACTCTTAGGGGCGGTGAAGGTGCCGTAGAAATAAAAAAAGTGCAGAGCGTCGAAGTCAGACCGAGACCACTCACCGCTCAGATCATACTGATTCGCGGGAAACGCCGCGATTCCGGCAGTATCATCATACGATCGGCTCAGCGTGTATTGGGCCATGCCGTTGAAAAAACGGCTGATTTTTGTACGCACGGTCAGCTTCAAGGCGTTGCTCGTCAGGTTCCCCGCCGATTCGATCTCCCGAAGAGTGCCGATCTCGGGATCAGGGCGCTGAACATAGAGAGGAGGAAGGGGAGCATTGAGGTCGCGCGACCGAAACAAATCGAACCCGCGCATCCCGACGTAGGTGGCCGTGAAGGTCGTCGATTTTTGTAGCTGCGTTTCCACACCAAAGCTGTACTGCAGGTTGTATGGCAAACGAAGATCTGGTGCAAAGCGGACAATGCTGCTTGGAAGGGTCTGAGCCACACCACCGGCGGTGAATGGGTTTGGATAAGTCGGATTCGAGAGGACGATCTGTTGTAAGGTTTGACCATTGAAGCGAAGCACGTCAGCTATCGCCGCCTGGCCGGTAGTCTCGTAAAAGATCCCTGCCCCACCGCGAAATACGACCTTCCTGGATTTCCCCGGAGCGAAAGCGAATGAGAGACGCGGAGCAAAGTTCTGGGGATTGGAAATGTAGTTCTGCCAGTCATATCGGAGGCCCAACGCTATCGAAAGCCCCGGGCGAACGCGCATTTCATCCTGCACAAAAAGGCCCACCTCTTTCTGCCAATACACCAGCTGACTAGTCCCTTGCTGGTATACGAAGGAAAAAGGTTTGCCCTGCACGTAGTCTTGAAGAGAAGAGAACTGGAATGTGCCGTCGAAATTCGAGCGGTCATTAAGACTGTAGCGGCCGAGCTCCGGGAGATTGCCCCCGGCCTTGATCAAGTGTTTGCCATGGGACCAGGACAGCGTTTCGTTAAGCTGCAGGTAGTTGTGTAAGTCATTGTAGTTAGTCTGGCCACTGCCACCCACGAATGCGTCGAGTACCACAATGCGGGGCTGTCCCTGGAGCACACTTCGGATGGTACTGTCCGACGTGGTCGCCCGAACGGAGAATTCGTTCAGCATGTTCGGAGTGATCGCGGCTCTGTCGCTGACATAAAGGTAGTGTCTCCTGCTGGTTCCATCGGAGGCGGTCTCTGGGAGATTCACTCCTCCGACGCCATTGCCCTTATCCGTCCAGTTGAAGTAGCTGTAGCGGATCGCCAGGCTGTTGCCTTTGCCCAGCTCTCGATTTATACCCGCCAAGAAATAGGTGCTGCGCTGTGGATTGGAAAAATTCTGGCTAAACTTCCCAGTGCGCAACTGGGCGTATACGATCGCTTGCTGGTCATCCTGCTTCTGGCTGGCGCTGACTTGGAATGTGGTCTTCTTGCTATTCCCCAGGGGCCCGGTGAAATAGCCATCGAAAAGCGAGAGATGCTCAGGCGGCCGGGTCTCTGCGAAAGCATTTCGCGCGTCGAGCCTGTAGTCGCGGAATGACGCGTCCAGAGAGCCGTGGAAATCGGAAGATCCATTTTTGGTGATGATCTCGATTCGGTTCTTTCCGGGGACTGAATACTCCGCTGAATAAGGATTCTGATTGATCCTTACTTCCTGAATGGCTGACGCCGGGACTCCAACGTCAGAAACCGTCATTCCGTCGACGGTTACGACCGCCCCCCCCGAACCGGGCCCCAGCATCTCGGTGACGGCCCGCACGACGTCGTTATCTAACATCGGCAATGAATCTAGTTCCTGCCTATCCAGCCTAATGATGTCTGCATTCTCGGTAGCGTCACGACTCAGTTGGTCCTGCGAATTCTTCGCAGTAACTTCCTCGTGCAGTTCGGCTAGTGGTAACACAATACGTAGCGGCGCCGAAGAGTGATGCCCGACCTTCACACTGCTTCGCAATATCTTGAAACCCTCCTGCTGCACTTCAACCTCATAACTGCCTGGTGTTGCACCCGCGAACTGGAAGTGCCCTTCCGAATCGGTCGTTGTGGATCGTTCGTTCTTGAGACTTCTTCCGCGGAGAGTCACTCTCGCTCCCGTGATAGCCGCATCGGTCGGATCAAGCACTACGCCGGAAACGCTAAAGACCGCATCCGGAGTCGTAGATCCTTGCTCAAGGCGGCTCGAAGAGTTCTGCTGGCCGACGGCAACCGAGCCCAACGATAGAATGAGCAATCCCAGGATGGACACGGTTCTGAGCGCCAGGAGGATGTTCCGGGTTCTGTTCACCACAAGGAGGCGAAACTCGCCGTCTGGAGTAGCAGGTGCCCCTATCGTGCAAACTCGTCCGGAAATCCGCAATTGGCCGTCAGCGGTGTATTGCGGGTTTGCTCTACGAGTATTCTGCCAGGCAGCACCGTTCCCCGAGGTAGCCGCGAAATCTTGCGACGAAGTACTATTTCGCTCCTTCCTCATATTTGCTCCAACTCCGTCACGAGGTTACGTAGCTGCATCCAGTACCGACGGGCGTCAGCGCTTCGGGTAAAGTCAGGATCGTCGCCTAACCATCGAACGGTAATGTAAAGCCGCGCAGCTTGCAGAACCCTCTCGAAGTCGGCGGGCACCTCTTCAGGCCAACGAGTTCGGAGGTAGGTCGCCGTGCATACCTCTACAATCTTGCTTTCCCATCCATCCGTCAGGCAGGCCAGATCAATCAACCCCTCGCCGACGGCAGCGGATTCCCAATCGATGGGACAGACACGCCCCTGGTGAAATAAAATGTTGTGCTGGTAATACTCGCCATGAATGATTGCCGGTACTGAGTCCAACAACGGAGATAGGAACTTCTCGGCACGCGCATAGAGATGGCGAAGCCAGGATGAGTTCCTGTAATTTGGGCCGGCGAAATCCACCGTGCGACTAATCCATCCGAGGTAGTACTCCTTGTCATACCTTTTCAGGAAACGGAGAGGCTCGTGGCTCAGGAGACGCTGACTACTCACATGGAACTGAGCAATCCATCGGGCAGTCTTTCCCATCGCCATTGGGTCATTCAGCTTTCCGACCCGCAGGCTGCCGTCCAGGTACTCCAAAAAGAGCCAATACTGGCCTGTTTCTGAATCCGTGTAACCGCCGTAGAACCTCGGACGGAACTTGTTCGTCTGCGCCAGGATGTGGCGGTAGGTCGCAATCTCATGCCCCACGCCACCTCGATGTCCGTGACCCGTGTAGTCGACCCCTGCCGTATACTTGCAGAAGAGTCGGCGCGGCCTTCCCCGCCCAATCCGGCAAGTGACAATCTCGCATGGAAATGTCGTCGAGTAAGGTGTGGGCTCACGGGCCAAAAGAGTGAGGGACCGTCCGCTCACATCTTCGCTCTGGAGCGCCGACGTGAGACCTCTCCTTAATGCATCGGTCTTCGGGAGTCCGGAAACGAAATCCTGCATTCGTCTTAAACCTCTAAACCCAGAGCCTGCGTGCCGGCAGCCAGCCGGGGAGCATAGATGCGCAGACGTCTCATCGCCTTTTCTTCCGAACCTGCTGCGAGCCGTATCATCTCCCAACCCACGGCCAAAAGGATTTTGAACAGAACTCCACAACGTACCTGCTCCTCAACTCGTCGGAGCTCTATACTTGCCCATGTTTTTCGCGCGGTAGACCAGTAGCTCACGGCATCGATCTCCGCCAGGTCGGCTGCAGGGGTTCCCCAGCCGGCGTCCTCCCAGTCCAAAGGCAAAAACGCAACTCCAGAGGGAGTGTGTCGAGTAAGAATGTTTTTAGATTGAAGATCGCAGTGGACCAAAGTCCACGGAAGCCCTTCACAGCGTTCTTCGACGACGTGCCAGTTTCGTTCCAAGACTTCGAAACAAACCAGCGTCGTTTCGATGGCCGGTCGATCTAGCTCGCCCCAATTTCGCTCAGACAGGCCCTGGCAAAGTCCTCGTCGAGCCGTCCGCAGAATTTCCAGATACCACGCCGGTCCACGTTCCGGCAGGCGGCCGCGTATCGGCAGATTGGAGGCCGAGCCGTGCAGGAGCGCCAACCAGTGCGCAAAGGCTATCGGAAAACTCTCACCCTTATCTGCAACCCGCTTAATCCCGCCATCCTCGAGAAACAGCCAGCCGTACTCTCCGGAGCCCTCTTCGAAAAATCCATAACAACGAACTGCCTCGATCGAAAGCCGGTCCAGAACTTCACGGTATATAAATGCTTCAAGTTCACCCTCCGCTCGCGGGCACCGCTTGGCAACAATACCTGAGCCTCCCGGACCTATGCCTTCGATCCTGCATACTGTCGATCTCAACGTGTTCTTAAGAAGTGTTATTCCGCTGGGTTCGGAAGAGCCAGGATGAAGACGCAACCAGGCTTGAACGGCAGGACGCGTCTTCTCCACGATCTGCTCTGGGCTGGCTTGTTTAGACACTGGCACTCATCCTCTCTGCTTCTCGTTCCGAGTGGCATTTCCCCGGCCAGTGGCCTTGATCGATCCCGTCGCTGTAGTCTTCGTGGTACATAAACTAAGCATCACCACCACCCTTAATAGGAGCCAGTCAATTCTTGCCTTCCACGATGGACCGGATGATCGGGACGCAGACTCCCCATCGATTGGGGCACCGCGTCGGTGGCTCTCCTAAAGTGCCCAGAGAAAAGTTGCGCCGACGATTGCTCAGCTTGTCTTTCTTGAATTGCACGGAGAGCCAATGCCGTGGCGGCCTCGCACTCCTGCAGGACAGAGAGACCAAGCAGCAGGCTCATCATCGCCACGGTGGCGCACGCGGTCCACGCGCGGGTAGTACCCGCTCCGACGGAGATGGCAATCAATGTGGACAAGACTATGAGGCCTATCTCCGAGCATTTCGGCGACACTCTCCACCGCACGAGTTGTTTTCCCTGGCCGTGCTCTTCGGCGACCATCTGCAAACGCGCCGATCCCAGAAGACCGCTGCGGATCTCTAAATCCCAGTCATCGAAGTCTGTACCCCTGCGGACAACGCCGCCGAGTTGCTTCACAGCGGATTCAACTCCTTCAAGCCGATCTCGAGCGGCGCGCCAGACTTCACTCCAAAGAACGATCGAATTCGCTTTCGGCAGGCATGGGCTCTCTGCTTTGAGCCAACGCCAAGGGGTAAGCCCCCAACGCACCCGCCCGAAGAGACGCGCCAGCGGCTGCAACAAATGAAGAAGCGTGGTGATGCTTATCAGACGGGCCTTCTCGAAGAAGTTCCGAGTCGGTCCACACCTGCATGTGCGCGTGCCGCTGCTGATTGCATGAACGACGGGGGCCCCTAATGCGAACAGCGAGAGCGGCGCGGCCAGAAGTAATGGCTTCCAGCTGTACCCAAGTCCGGTTAGCAAGGCGAGAAGCCCCACAATGAGAAACCATTCAGGCATCAAAATCAGAGACGAGAGCAATCCTGGTGTGGCCCCATAGAGGCGCTGGAAGGGGGCAGTCCCCCAAATTCCTTGGTATATTCGGCCGCCACGCGGAAGAATCGTGAAGAAACCGTTGCCATATACTCTGCCCGCCCAGGAGACATGACCAGCCGAGTTGTATTTCTCAGGCCACTTTTTCTCGAGTAAAGCTTCGGCTCGGCCGTAGCCCCTCTGCTGCTTCAAATACGTTCGAACCGAATTGCGACGGTGGTGCCACACAACAGCCGCTGGGTTGAATCCCAACTTCCAGTTGCGTTTTTGGAGGCTCCAACAGACGTCCACATCGTCGCCCGCCACCCGAAAACGTTCATCGAAGCCACCAATTTCAAGCAGCGCGGACTTCCGATAGGCCATGTTGCAGCCTGGAATGTGTTCTGCCTCGCGATCTGTCAACATCACGTGGATGGGGCCGCCCGGTGAATTTGCGACGCAATCGGCGACCCAGCCATCGCCGCAAGGAGGAAGATTCGGACCGCCCGCAGCGATGAATGTGCTGTGAAGAAATGTAGCCGCGAGATACTTCAGCCAATCCGGGTCAGGGTAAGCGTCATCGTCGATATAGGCCACGATTTCGCCAGTCGCTGCGAAGAGCCCGGTATTGCGAGCATTGCCAAGGCCTGAATTCGGAGTTCGAATTAAACGGAACCCGTAATCTCGCGCACAATCGGTGAATTGATCGGTCGAGCCATCATCGACCACAATGACTTCAAAGTCCGGATAGTCGATCTTCTTCAAGTGGCGGAAGCACTCTGCAAGCAATCTGCGGCTTCCGTTGTATGTGCACACAATCACCGAGATCCGCGGCCAGTTCGTGTTGGGGGAAAAGGGAACCTCGGCGTAGACATGTCGCATGACGTCTAGCGCTAGCTTTGGGCTTCGATCACGTCGCGTGAGCCCAAAATCCCAGTCTTCGACTTCGTATCCGCCTCGATGCCATTCATCCGTCCAGGAAAAGACAAATGTTCCAGCGCAGCCACCTGCGAAAGCACTCCGCACTTGCCATTCAAGCGAAGCAGCTTGGGCCTGCTCACCGTTTCGCCGGCTGTCCAAACCGATCTCCGCCAGCAGCAAAGGGCGGTCGCCAGCAAGGGTTTGCAAACGTGCCAGGTAGGCCTCGAATGCGCGCTGCGATTCGAGATAAACGTTGAAACAGAAAAAATCGAGGAAAGGGAGTTCCAGAAATTCAGTTGTCGGAAAATTTACGTAGGTAACGAGCGCCTCGGGGTCTTCAGCCTTTGCCACCCGATAAAGATTCTCTATGAATCTCTCGACTCGCCGGCGACCCAGCCAGCGCACAATTCCGGCGGGAATTTCATTGCCGACGGCATAGCAAAGCACCGCCGCGTGACCGGCGCACTTCCTCACAGCCTCGCGGACGCGCGCTTCAATCGCCCGGGCAGTGTGCGAATCATCCAGGAATGCGACGTGTTGTTCCCAGGGCAGTCCCACCATGACTCTCAGGTTCGCGCGTTGCGCTGCATCCAAGAACCACCTGGGCGGGACATTATAGGTCCGGATGGTGTTGATCCCTATCGCAGACATGGCCTCGAAATCCTGATCAACGCGTTCTGGGTTAGGATATTCGGTGCCGTCCTCGCTGGGATGAAAGGGACCATACGTAACACCCCGGACATATAGCTTTTCTTCGCCGATGAAGATAAATTTTCCCCGCACTTGAGGACGCAGTGAAGTCCGGGGACTGGGTATGGGCCAACAGTCTAGAGCTGCAGTTGGGCTGCTCAAGAATTCCTTGCCTCCCGCGAATTGGTCCTGGCGGCAATTCAGCTGGATCGCTTAAACCGGACCCGCTGCCGCCCGTTGTCTGGGCCCTTGATCCAAAGGACTAACGAGCCGTCGGCCATGTCGATGGAGATAAATGGAACCCCATTTGACGGCGCGGCTGTGCTCGCGACTCAGGTCGTCCAGCTCGGCCGGGTGGAAATCAGCAGCAGGTGCCTTGGTTGCGCGCCACTTTAGGTGCTGCCGTTCATACTGCAGTCACACGGTATTAATACAGAAGGACTGCGTCAATCGGCTGGCGGACTAACCGGGATGGTTAGTACTGCACCACGAGAAGAGTCGGGTGGAAATCGAAGGAATAATCAATTCAAGACGCTGATGAAAATACAAAGGATGGAATTGCTCACCATTACACTTTGCCTTGTATTGTGCTTGCGAACGTATTCCTCGATCCAAACCTGCCTGTTGCTTCATGAAACCCCTAGAAGCTGTTGCATACCTGAGCCCACGATGTGGCGGCCAGGGAGAGTGCCGCGATCATCACAGCCATGGGTTCATCTTTACCTCCCTGGTTCAGGGTGGCGGAGGGAGTTGGCCTCCAAGATTGCGACACACGCGCAATCGTTAGGGGAGAACCCTACAGCCATCCCCGGTCTGGCGCTTTACCGTCGAACCACGCCAACGGCATGCTTGCTGGCCACCTACGAACCTAGCGTTACTGTTTTCGTACAGGGACGAAAGCGCGTCAACCTCGGAGGGACCGTCTACCTCTGTGACGGATCGTCCTTTCTCCTGTCGTCGATCGATGTTCCTGCCGAGAGTCAAATCGTCGAAGCTTCAGAACAGGTCCCCCTGCTGTCGATGTTTCTCCGACTTGATATGCCGACAGTGCGCGAGGTCATAAGCCGAGAAGAGTTGCCAGAATCCGAAACCTCTGTGCAATCTCGTGGAATTGCTGTTGGTGAAACAACGGTTGGACTGCTTGACGCCTGCTCTCGGCTGATCGAACTCCTCGACACTCCCGAGGATATTCCGTTTCTCAGCGCGCCAGAGCGTTGATGCTGCCACACGGAAAGTCCAAGCGGTGAAGTCCAACGCCAGCAGCGCAGACGTGCCGATGCCATCACAGTTGGCCGACAGACTGCGCAAGCACCTTCAGGCTCACGATGGAAAAACAGACCTGCTGTTCATCAACCGGCGTGGCCGTCCGTACTCAGCAAACAAACTGCGGGCAAAGGTTCTCCACCCGCTGCTTGAGAAGCTGAGTATTCCACTAGGCGGGTTCCACTCCATGCGTCACGGGGCAGCCAGTGCTCTGCTTGCAGACGGCGCAACACCGGCTGTGGTGCAGAAGCAACTACGGCACAGTGACCCACGGATTACGCTGGGAGTCTATGCACACGTGATCGGGGACCAGCAACGCAATGCAGTTGAAAACCGTTCGGCACGGATTGAACAGTTTGCAGTGAATTAGTTCAATTGGTGTCAACGGTGATTTGGTGTCAAATCCAAAAACAAACGCTGTGAAATGAAGGAGATTGGTAGGGGCGGTGGGGATCGAAACTATTAGTTTATTGGAAACAAAGGAGTTTTGCGGTGCAGCCTGGCCTTCTAAGTAACTGAAAGGAAAGGGACGGAATTCTTAGTGCCCCCTTATTGCCCCCGAGAATTTTCATGGTCGGGATGCGAAGCCCG
>Ga0137418_10001509_pt1 | contig 21458 bp, 15 predicted proteins | sample CZODoug3_1_2_16f_FD_122242 | JGI IMG/M metagenome (GOLD analysis project Ga0137418, IMG submission 122242) | Vadose zone soil fungal communities from Angelo Coast Range Reserve, California, USA - CZODoug3_1_2_16fungal (Hybrid Assembly) | ecosystem: Environmental > Terrestrial > Soil > Vadose...
CATACGAGCGCGCGCGCGTTGCGAGGGTCGAGCTGAACGGACTGGTCGAAGGCGGCCGCCGCGCCGCGTGGATCGCCGGTGCGCCACAAGATGAGCCCCAGCGTCTCATGGGCGGGGCTATATGAACGATTGAGTGACACGGCGCGCTCGGCGGTGGCGCGAGCCTTGGCGAGATCGCCCTGATGCATGTAGCCGGTGGCCAGATCGACGTGCGCCTCGAAGCGATCGGGCTCGCGCGCGATCACGCGTTCGAGAAGCGGCACGCCGTCGGCGTCCTGACCCGCGGCAACGTAGACCTGTCCGAGGTGCGCCATCAGCACGAGGTCGTCAGGTTTCTCCCGCCGGAGCTGCTCCAGGATGCCAATTGCCCTCGGGAACTGGCCGGCCACGATGTAGGCCGTCGCGTCTTTCAGCAGAGCGGCGTACCCGCGGCGCAAATCGAGCATCTCGTCAGTCCACGGATCGGTCCACTGCGGCTCTCCCTTCGCGCCAACCGCCAATGCGGACGCGGCTTCGTCCACACGCCCAAGACGGCGGTAAGCCGTGCCGACCAGTTGCAATGCGTAGCGATCCGCGGGGGCGGCGCCAACCAACCGCTCGAGCAGCCCCGCGGCGCGGGCGTTCTCGTCGCGCTGCAGATAGACGCGCGCGAGGCCGATCCATCCCGCCCGATCGGCAGGGTCGATCTCCGTCGCGCGGTTGAAGGCGCGCTCCGCCCCTTCGGTCTGGTTCTGATCGAGGAGCCACAGGCCAAGGCGCCAGAAGGCTGGCGCGTAAATGGGATTGAGATCGATCGCGCGGCGCATGTCGCGCACCGCGTCGTCGACCCGTCCGAGGCGCGACTCGACGGCGGCGAGGTGGTACCGCCATTTTGCTTCCGAGCTCTGCATCGCCGCGGCGTTGGCGTAGGCGTCCCGGGCAGCGCCGACTAACCCGTTCGCTTCGCACACCATGCCGAGCCGACCCCACCGGCCACCGTCCTGCGGGTCCTGCGCGACGCTGTCGCGGGCCTGTCCGACGATGTCCGCGATCTCCGGCGCGAGGGGACCGAGACTGGCGAGCGCGGGCGGGCTCGGGCCGGTGGCACGGCGAAGCGTCCGCAGCGCGATAACGCCACCCGCGATCAGGGCAGCCGCCGCCAACACGATGACGACGAAGCGGATTCGGGAGGACCGACGCGGAGGGCGGTTGCCGACCGATGACGATCGGCGCGTGCTCGGCTGAAACCGTCGCGCTACGCGACTACGCGTCCGGGACACGGAAACCAAGGGGAGATGCGACGGCCGCGGGGAGGAGGTGCAACCTCCAGCCCCGGACCGCGCAATCACGAATTACCAGTCGAACTTCGCACCGAACCGGAAGAGCCGCGGCGCAACGATCGTCGTCGGCTGCAGGAACGACGACCCGGAGCTCCAGACGATGTTCGCGGCCGGGTTCGCATTCGTCAGATTGTAGCCGTCGATGAACAGCGAGAGCGTCCGGCTCCTGGCGCGGAGCAGCTTCTCCACGCGCGCATCGACGAGGACGATATTGTCCTGCTGGCGCGTGCCGAACGGTTCGGCGAGAAACCGCTGCGCTCCGTAGTTCATCGTCACGAGGAAGGTCCGCGCGTACGGCTGACCGGACTGCATCCGGATCGCTGGCGTCACGCGAAGTCCCCACGGCGCATCGTACGATCCGTTGATCTTCGCGGACCACAGAGCGAAATTGTACCGCCCGTTGTCGTTGTTGATCGTGTCGTTCGGGTTGGCCACGTCCTGCCTGACGCGCAGGTTGTTGCCGAAATAGGCGTTGTCGTTGTCGCGATTCCACCGGTACGCGTACGACGCGTTGAGCGACCAGCCATTGCTCATGCGCCGGTTGCCGCTGACCTCGATGTTATAGAAGTCGTCCACGCCGGGCGTGTTGTGCAGCAAATTGACGACCGGCAGAGTCAGGTTCGCAGGATTCAGGTTCCATGCCTGAATCGCCGGACCGCTTGCGCCGAGCGTGCCGTCAGATCCGGGATCGCGAACCGTGACCGGCACGTTGAACGCGCTGATGGGCCGATTCAGGTTGTCGCTCTGATACAACTGATCGATCCGCCGCCACACGAAGCCCGCGTGCACGCCGAAGTTCGTGAACAGCTCGCGCTCGAACCAGGTCGCCACTTCACGCGTGCGCTGATCCTGCAGGTTAAGATCGAGCTGGGTGCTTCCCACGCCGCCGGCCGACGACGTGGGGAACTGCCCCTGCTCTCCCGGCTGAAAGAGCAGGTCGCGGTTCGCATCGTTCCAGGCGTACCGTTTGAACCATTCCGGAGCGTTTGGATTGACCAGCGAGTCGATAGCGGTGGTTCCGGGATTCCACCAGTAGGACGCGTAGTTCGCCTTGAGCACCGTCTTGCCATTGCCGCCCAGGTCGTAGGTCATGCCAATCCGGGGCGCCGTCAGATTCCAGGTGATGAGGTTGTCGACTGCGTCGAACGTGATTTGCGTCGGGTTGAACGCACTCACGGGCGGACCTGTCTGGGCCGGCAAGTACGACCGATAGCGGTCGAACACGAGCCCGGCCGTGAGCGTCAGCCGCGACCCGATTCGCCACACATCGGATGCGTACAAGCCGCTGGTCGCGAGGCCGTTCAGCGACGCGGACGGGGTCTGGAACAGAATGACTTCCGATGGAACCCCTCGATTCAGTACCATCAGCACGTCGCCGGGGAGGTGGCCCAGGCCGCCTTGACCGCGCAGGTCGTCGTACCGCTCGTTGAAGAATTCGCCCCCGATCTTGAAGTTGTGGTTGCCTCCCCACCCGTCCTTGAAATAGCTGAGCGAACCGAGAATCTGGTTGCGTGTGATGTCGCGGAACCATCCGTCCCGGTTGCCGCCGCTCACGACGTTCGTGCTCAGGTCCGCGTACGCCGGCGCAGTCGTGTAGCGATAGTTGGGCCACAGGTAATGGAACTGCCCGCCGTGGACCTCGAAGAACATCTTGTCGTTGACGACATCGTCCCATCCCACCTTGTAGGTGTGCGCCCAGTAGGACTGATTCCACGTCGAGTCCGCGCTGTTGTGAATCGCGGTCGTCGCGCCGATCAGGTGGGTATCGAGCCGGTTCGGCTGTTCCTTCTTGCCCCACTGCGCGAACGCGACCAGCTTGTTGTTGGGCGTCACGGCGTAGGTGCCCTTGCCGGTGATGTTCTGCAGGTGCGTCTCGAACGGCTTGACCGGGAAATTCGGCAGAAGGCTCTGGGCATCCTGATCGCGCAGCGAGCTGTACCACCAGAGCTTGTCCTTCTTCATGTACCCGCCGACGTCGCCGTTGAAATCATGGTAGCTGTGCAGACGGTTCAGGTCGGTCGCCTCCAGCCCGCCGCCGCCCTTGACGCCCAGCGCAATCTGCGCGGCGTCGATGTTGCGCGACTGGATCTTCTCTTTTTCGTAGTCTGCGTAGATCTTGCCGTGATACGAGTTCCCCCCGGATTTCGCGATGAACTGCGTCATCACGCCCGCCCACGGCATGTCCGGCGTGTTCGCGCCCGTCGTGACCGAGACTTCCTCGACGGACCCGTAGTCGTAATAGAAACCGGCGGCGTTGGTGCCTTCGGTGTTCACGATTCCTTCGACCATCGGCCGATGCTGATCGGACTTCGTGTCGTAGGTCGAATAACCCGTCTGGGTGCCGGCTGCGCTGCCGCCGACGTCGATGCGCTGCATCTGGATTGCGGGCGCCGCCGCCAGGATCGCCCAGAAATCGCGCGCGTTCGGCAGCGAGGCGAGTTGCTGGGCGTCGAAGTTGGTCGACGTCTTCGTGGTCGCGACGTCGACGACGGGCGACTGCCCGCTCACCGTGACCGACTCGGTCAGCCGCGCGACTCGCAGTTCGATGTTGACGGTCGCGGTGAATCCGAGGCCGACGCGAAGCCCTTCGCGAATGACCGTTTCGAATCCCGCGAGCTCGTACCTGACGGTGTAGTCACCAGGCGGGATGGCAGAGAATCGGTAGATGCCGTCGCCGCCGGTCACGTCCGACCGCGTGCCCTGCATGGACGGACTGGTGATGGAAACCGTCACGCCTGGCATGACGGCGCCGCTCGTGTCGGTGATCTTGCCGTTGATGGCGCCGGTCGTGGTGCTGACCGTCTGGCCGAACGCTCCGGCGACAGAGCTCAATGCCAGCACGAAAATCAAACCCGGGATCTGGAAATGCAGCCGCCTCATGGGCCTCCTCCGTGTTCCGAGAGAACGAGGGATCTGACGCCCGGGGGTGGAGAGTATTCGAGTGTCGAGGGCGACACTACACCTGAATTCGGGCCGAACGCAATTGCTTTCGTCAGACATCTTTGTCGCTCAGGGTGAGCTATGCGAGATCTTGGATCTGGTCGTCAATCAGGCATCCGTTCGAGGCGCGGCGAGCAGCATGCGAAGAGCTTCTGAATGCGGAGGGAATTGGCGTCTTCGTGTTGTGGCCGCCTATATTAACGGGCCATGAAGCTGTATCGGCACCTGTACTTCCAGGTGTGGTGCGCGATCATCGTCGGCATTCTGCTCGGCTACCTCGACCCGCAGACCGCCATGCGCATGAAGCCTCTGGGCGACGCCTTCATCAAGGTCATCCGAATGCTGATCGCGCCGATCATCCTCTGCACCGTCGTGCACGGAATCGTTGGGATGAAGGACCTGAAGACGGTTGGCAGGGTCGCCGTCAAGGCGCTGATCTATTTCGAAGCGATCACGACGCTGGCGCTCGTCGTCGGGCTGATCGCGGTCAATCTCTGGCGCCCCGGCGCGGGCATGAACGTCGACCCCGCGACAATCGACACGTCGTCGATACAGACCTACACGACTCAGGCGGCGCAGCAGAGCGTCGCCGATTTCCTGATGCGCATCATTCCGGCGACCGTCGTCGGCGCGTTCGCCGAGGGCGAGATTCTGCAGGTCCTGTTCTTTTCGGTACTGTTCGCCTTCGCGCTCTCTCTCGTCGGCGAGCGCGGCCGGCCGCTCGTCAGCATCATCGACGTCGTCTCGCAGACGCTGTTTCGCCTCGTCGGCATCGTGATGAAGGCGGCGCCGCTCGGCGCCTTTGGCGCGATGGCCTTTACGGTCGGCGCATACGGCATCGCCAGTCTGCTCTCGCTTGGCAAGCTCGTCGCTGGTTTCTACGCGACCTGTCTCCTGTTCGTGTTTCTCGTGCTCGGCCCGGTCGCTCGGCTCGCCGGCTTCAGCATCTGGGCGTTGCTCAAATACATCAAAGAGGAAATGCTGGTCGTGTTCGGCACTTCCTCCTCCGAGTCGGTGCTGCCGCGCATCATGGTGAAGCTCGAGGATCTGGGATGCGAGGAGTCCGTCGTGGGACTGGTCATCCCTACCGGCTACTCGTTCAACCTCGATGGCACCTGCCTCTATCTCGTCACGGCGACGGTCTTCCTCGCCCAGGCGACGAACACGCCTCTGACGCTGTCGCAGCAGATCGGCATCGTCGCCGTGCTGCTCCTCACATCGAAGGGAGCGGCCGGCGTGGCGGGCGCCGCCTTTGTCGTGCTCGCCTCCACGCTGTCCACGATCGGCACGATTCCGATCGCGAGCATCGCGCTGGTTCTCGGCATCCACCGCTTCATGGGTGAAGCGCTGGCGGTCACGAACCTGGTCGGCAACAGCGTCGCCACGATCGTGATCGCGAAATGGGAAGGTGTGCTCGATGAGGATCGGATGCGAGGCTGCTTCCAACGGGGTGAGACTACTCGGCCGCCAGAGCAAGCGCCGGATCGGTCTTCGTCACCCGCCGCGCCGGCAGGACGCTCGCGATGAGGCCGGCGAGCGCCAGGGTCGCAACGACGGCGACGAGCACGTCAGATCACGTCGCGGCCATATTGATGCGGACGAGCCCTTTTCGGCGCACCGCCAGCGCGGCGGCCGCGCGTCCGTCTGGACGCGGCCTTCGGCTTCTCCGGCGGCGGCAGCGGCCTGCCGGCGCAAAACTCGTATGCCGCTCCTCCCAGCTGCGCGATCGTCCGCTGCATCGACGCTGCCCTCCGGCCGTTCATCACGAACGCCGCGACGACCAGGTGCCCCCGCACGTGCCGCGAGAAGCGCCGCGCGCGGCACTTCGTCGATCAGTCGACGCTGCAGCTCCAGCGTCCATTGCTCCTGTGGAGGCGGGCTCAGCACGCCCGTCATCTCGAAGTTGATCTCGCCCTCATAACGGTTGATGTTGATGGCATCGAAACCGAGCGCGCGAAGCCGCGCCTGAACGACGGCCGGGCCGCCGACGAGCTTCAGCACGGCGTCGGCCGCCGTATTGTCGCTGTCGATCATCATGAGCTCCAGCAGCTCGGCGGCGCTCAGCGAGACGCCGCCGTTTGGATGCCGCCGCGACAGCGTGCAGCAGGCGCGAATGTCGCTCGGCCCGATGGCCACCTGTCGATCGAGCGAGAGCCGGCCTTCCGAGATCTGCGCCAGCAGCTCCAGCGCAATCGGCAGCTTGTAGACGCTCGCCATTGGAAAGAGCTGGTCCCCGTGAATCGCGAACCGCGCGCCCGACTCGACGTGAATCAACGAGACGCCGACCTCGGCGCGCGCGGCGCGGACGATCCGATCGAGCGCGGCCTCGAGAGCGGACAGGTCAGGCCCGGAGGCGATCAGCCGGAGGCAGACAAGGAAGGGCAGCAACTGTCGATCGGTTTTGACTGCGCTCGAGCTGGGCATGCTCGAGCACCCTGTGATCATGTCACGCGTCCGAGAATCGAGCTCGACGAAATCGTACCGATTTGCAAGCGTTCACCAGGCATGGGCAGCGAGCAGGGGCCGCTCAAAGGCGGACATTACGATGACCATGGTTCGCTCAAAGGCGGACACTACGACGCAGCCCGACCTCAGCGGCATCCGAACGCAAACGCTCAGAGCTCACCGGCGCCCCAAGCAGGAGCCGGTTTTTCAGGGTGATCTCGGCAGGAATCGACTGCGTCCAGATGCGATAGCCCTGCTGCCCGAGTCGCATCGCCCGCATGATGTCGATCGCAACAGCGCCGTCAACCCAGCCGGTCAGCTCGCCGGCGTCGCAGCTGCCGAGGTCGTGACAGCACGGCAGCACGGCGACGCGCGCCCGCGCGGCCGCCGCACGATTGAGCACCCGATCGGTGAGGGCCCCGCACGCATGGCTCGAGACGACGACGTCGGTGGGCACAATTTCGACGTCCTCGAGCGAGCCGCAGACAAAGCCTATGCGTCCGGACAGCCTCGGCCAGGCCTGAACCAGGACCTCGTGCAGTTTTGCGCTCGACGGCGGCAGCGTCTTGTCGACCACGACGGCTGTAGGCGAGGAATCGTCGAGCAGCAGCATGACCTGGGCGAGCAGGCCGTGTCCGCCACCGAGGTCGACGATGCGGCCGCCGCGAAAGAGCCGGCGGACGCGCCGCGCCATCTCCCACGCCTCGAACAACTCTTTGCGCGGCAAACATCCCGCGTGGCAGACAGCGCGCGCCAGGCGATGAAAAAGCGTGTTCCCTGGAAAGCGACCGAGGTCGCGATCGGTCAGGCGGCCGCGCGAGGAAGTGGAGAACACGTTTTAGAAGCTGTCTACAGGACGTCGTCCTTGGTTTCGCGCGTGGCCAGCAGTCCAACGACCGACAGGAGCGCCCCGGCAGACAAATAGTAGCCGACATACTGCAGCCCGTAGGTTTTCGCAAGGTACGTCGCGGCGTATGGCGCGAGCGAGGCGCCGAAGATGCCGGCCAGGTTGAACGTCAGCGAGCTGCCCGAGTACCGCACCGACGTTGGAAAGAGCTCGGACAGCACGGTCCCGAGCGGTCCGTACACCAGGCCGACCAGCGACATGCCGATCACCATCATCAGCACCGCGCCGGTCGTGCCGGCGGTGAACAGCGGCGCCAGCGCCAGGCCAAACACCGCGATCGCGATGTTGACCCAAATCAGCATCCGGCGCCGGCCGTTTTCCGCGAGACGGGCGGCGACTGGAATGAACAGCGCGAAGAACAGGATCGCGAACAGCTGCATGACCAGAAACTTCTCGCGGCTGTAGCCGAGCGCGCTGGTCCCCCACGAGAGCGCGAACACGGTCATCAGGTAAAAGATGACGAACGCCGAGAGCGCGACCAGGACGCCGAGAAAGAGCGTGGCCGTGTGGTCGCGGAAAACGACCAGCATCGGCACCTTCACGCGTTCGCGGCGCTCGAGGGCGTTGCGAAAGACCGGCGTCTCGCTGATCGTCAGCCGCACGTACAGGCCGAGGATCACCAGCACGGCGCTTGCGAGAAACGGAAGCCGCCAGCCAAACGCGAAGAACTGCTCGTTGCTGAGCCACGTGGAGAGCACCAGGAAGATGCCGCCCGAGAACAGGAATCCGATCGGCGCACCAAGCTGGGGGAACATGCCGTACCACGCACGCTTCCCGGGAGGCGCGTTCTCGATCGCCAGGAGTACCGCGCCGCCCCACTCGCCTCCGAGACCGAGGCCCTGGCCGAAGCGGCAGAGGGCAAGAAGCAGCGGCGCCGCGATGCCGATCGTGCTGTAGGTCGGCAGAAGGCCGATCGTGACGGTGGACAGGCCCATGGTCAGGAGCGCCGCGACCAGCGTCGTCTTGCGGCCGATGCGGTCGCCGAAGTGGCCGAATAGCGCAGACCCGATCGGCCTCGCCAGGAACGCAATCGCAAAGGTGGCAAGCGATGCGAGCGTAGCGGAAGCCGGATCAGAGGGCGGAAAGAACAACCTGGGAAAAACGAGCACCGCCGCGGTCGCGTAAATGTAGAAGTCGAAGAACTCGATGGTGGTGCCGATCAGGCTTGCAAACAGGACCTGGCCCGGGCTATTCACCCGCTTGCCAGTCATGGCGAAGGTGTCGGTCACTGGACCGAATGATATGCGAATCAGTGTTGACCACGTTGGTGCCGCATCATACAGTTGCTATCCGGAGAGGAGTCCCTTGGGACGAGTATGCTGAGATGGCCGTCGGCAGTATGTGGCCTGCTCGCGCTGTGCGCGAGCGGCGTCGTGGCGTCCGACGAGCCGGGCGCGCGCCAGGCCCCGCAGAGCGCCGCGACGACTGAAGCGGCGCAGGGCGTGATCACCAGGACCTGCGTGACGTGCCACAACGACCGCACCCGCAGCGGCACTCTCTCGCTGCAATCCTTCGACCTCGCCACCGCCGGTGAGCAGAGCGACACCACCGAAAAGATGATCCGCAAGCTGCGCGCGGGTCAGATGCCGCCGCCGGGGAGCCGGCGGCCCGAGGACGCCCAGCTCGACGGACTGGCGGAGGCGCTCGAGGCGCAAGCCGACGCGCACGCCGCGGCGGTATCCACGCCGGGCCGGCGAACCTTCCAGCGATTGAACCGCGCCGAGTACGCGCGAACGATCCACGATCTGCTCGCGCTCGACGTGAACGCCGGCGAGTACCTGCCGCTCGATTCGAAGAGCGCCAACTTCGACAACGTCGCCGACGCGCAGTTGCTCTCGCCGACCTTGATGCAGGCGTACTTGACGGCGGCGGCCGAGATCAGCCGCCTTGCGGTCGGCGATGCATCCGCGACGGCGCGCGAAGCCACGTACCCCGTGACCCGCTGGACGTCGCAGCGGGAGCACGTCGAGGGCGCGCCGTATGGCACGCGTGGCGGCGTGTCGGTCGTGCACACGTTCCTTGCCGACGGCGATTACCGATTCAGGGTGTCCTTCTATCACGAGACGACGGGCGCGCTGTACGGGAATGGACGGGCTGCCTTGCACACCGCGGATGCGCCCGAACAGATCGAGATCTCGATCGACGGCGCGCGCGCCGCGCTGCTTGATATCGACCGGTGGATGACCACATCCGATCCCGACGGCGTGAACCTGCGAACGGAGCCGGTTGCCGTGACCGCGGGGCCGCACCGCGTCTCGGCGGCGTTCATCCGCCGGCTCGAGGGTCCGGCGCAGGATTTGATTTCACCGCTCGAGTGGTCGCTCGCCAGCACCAGCATCGCCGACGCGTACGGGTTCACGACGCTGCCGCACCTGCGCGATCTCGCCATCACGGGCCCTTTCATTGTCACCGGCGTGTCGCAGACGCCGAGCCGCGAGAAGATCTTCAGCTGCCATCCCGGCACCGCGCCGCGGCAGATGGTCTGCGCCCACGAAATCGTGTCGCGCCTCGGCGCTCAGGCGTTCAGGCGGCCCGTGAGCGAGCGCGATCTGAACGCGTTGATGGAGCTCTACAAGCGGGGCGCGTCCGAAGGCGGGTTCGAGGCAGGGATCCGCATGGCGCTCGAAGGCATCCTCGCGAGCCCTCGCTTCGTGTTTCGCTTCGAGGAGCAGCCCGCGTCCGCGCGCGCCGGCCAGGGCTATACCCTCGACGATATTGACCTTGCATCACGGTTGTCGTTCTTCCTGTGGGCCACGGGACCGGACGAGGAGTTGACGCGCGTGGCGAATGCGCGGCGGCTGTCGACGCCCGCGGTGCTCGAACAGCAGGTCCGCCGGATGCTCGCGGATCGCCGCTCGGATGTGCTCGCGTCGCGCTTCGCGGGGCAGTGGCTGCGATTGCAGGACCTCGACAAGATCAGCCCGGACGTGCGGACGTATCCAGATTTCGACGAGCAGCTCAAGGCGTCGATGCGCCGCGAGACCGAGCTCTTCTTCCAATACATCGTCCGCCAGGACCGCCCGGTGCTGGATCTGTTCTCGGCGGACTATACATTCGTCGACGAGCGGCTCGCCACGCACTACCGGATACCGAACGTCGTGGGCAGCGAGTTCCGCAGAGTGCAGTATCCGGACGCGCGGCGGCGCGGCCTGCTGGGGCACGGCAGCATCCTGACGCAAACGTCGCATGCCGATCGGACCTCGCCGGTGCTTCGAGGCAAGTGGGTGATGGAAGTGCTGCTCGGTACACCGCCGCCACCCCCGCCCCCGAACGTGCCCGACCTCGAGGCGACGGCGGAAGCGGAAGACGGCCGCCTGCGTACCGTCCGCGAGCGGATGGAGCAGCACCGCGCGAACCCTGCGTGCGCGTCATGCCACCGCATGATCGATCCGATTGGCCTGGCGCTCGAGAACTTCGACGTCACGGGCGCGTGGCGGATCAAGGACAACGGGATGCCGGTCGACGCGGCCAGCGCGCTCTACGACGGGACGCCGCTCAACGGCCCGGATGATTTGCGGCGGGCGCTTCTGAAGCGGTCGACGTCGCTCATCCGGACGTTCACCGAGAATCTCACGACCTACGCGCTGGGGCGACGGCTCGATCACGCCGACATGCCGCTGGTTCGCGCCATCGTACGCCAGGCGGAGGCCGCCGATTACCGGTTGTCCGCGTTCGTGCTCGGGATCGTCAAGAGCCCGGCTTTCCGCATGAAGGCTGCAGACGCGCCGGTGTCGACAGTGGAGCAGAGGTAAAAGCAACCGCAGCGCAGGGCGCGCAGAGCAAAGCCTTTCTCTGCGACCTCCGCGTGCTCCGCGGTTATCTTCTTGGAGGAGACACGAGGATGCCGTTCATATCCGGAAAGCACGTTCACCGCCGGACGGTCCTGCGCGGGATCGGCGCCACCGTGGCCCTGCCGTTTCTCGACGCCATGGTGCCGGCGCGCGGACTCTGGTCGAGGACGGCGAGTGCCGCCTCGCTCGATCGGACGAGGCTCGTCTGCATCGAGATGGTGCACGGGGCGGCCGGCAGCACCGAATGGGGCGCCTCCCAGCATCTCTGGTCGCCCGCCGCGGCCGGGCGGGATTTCGACCTCGCGCCCGGCGCCCTCAGCCCGCTCGAGCCGTTCCGGAAGTACCTGACGATCGTCAGCGACACCGACGTTCGGCCGGCCGAAGCGGTCACACAGCCGGAAATCGGCGGCGACCACTTCCGATCGAGCGCGGTGTTCCTCACCCAGTCGCATCCGAAGCAGACCGAGAGCTCGGATGTGCGCGCCGGGATCTCGCTGGATCAGATTTACGCCAACCGGTTCGGCCAGGACACGCCGATTCCGTCGATGCAGCTCTGCATCGAGAACGTCGATCAGGCCGGAGGATGCGCGTACGGCTACTCGTGTGTATATACGGACCTGATCAGCTGGGCGTCGACGACCGAGCCGCTTCCGATGATCCGGGATCCGCGGATGGCGTTCGATCAGCTGTTCGGCGCGGGCGGGTCGACGAAGGAGCGCGCGTCGCGCCGGCGAGCGACCAGCAGCGTGCTCGACTATGTCACCGGGCAGGTGGAGGACCTCAGCCGGCGGCTGGATGCCAGCGACCGCCGCCGAATGGAGCGGTACCTCGACGACGTGCGCGAGATCGAGCGACGCATCCAGAGGATCGAAGCGCGCAACATGACGGGCGACGCTCGAGAGCTGCCCAGCGCGCCGACGGGCGTGCCGGACTCGTTCGACGAACACGTGAAGCTGATGTTCGACCTGCAGGCGCTCGCGTTCCAGGCCGACGTCACCCGCGTGTTCTCGTTCAAGATGGGCCGCGATGCCTCGAGCCGCGTCTTCCCGGAGAGCGGTATCACGAAGGGCTTTCACCCCGCATCGCACCACGGCGAGAAGCCGAACAACATCACCGAGTTCGCCCAGATCAATCGGTATCACGTGAGCCTGCTCCCGTATTTCCTGCAGCAGCTCCAGGCCATCGAAGACGGAGACGCGTCGCTGCTCGACCGGAGCCTGATCATCTACGGCTCGCCAATGGGCAACAGCAACGTCCACAATCACAAGCGGTGCCCGCTCATCGCGCTCGGCGGCGCCAACGGTCGGCTTCCGGGCAACCTGCATCTCAAGGCGCCGGCGGGAACGCCGATGGCCAACGTGATGCTGACCCTGATGCACAAGATCGGGCTGACCGACGTGGAGCAGTTCGGAGATTCGACGGGTGCATTCTCGATGGCGTAGACAGGTGTGAGACACCGTGTATTTTCGACACGGTGTCTGACACCGGGAGTTCGACATGGTGAATGATCGCCGCATTCCAATCGTGGCTCTCGCGTGCGCGATGGCACTCGTCTGCGGGGCCGCACCCATGGCGGGCGGGCCTGACTCGCGAGTAGCCGACGCCGCCATGCGGGGCGACGTCGCAGCCGTACGCGCCTTGCTGCAGCAACGCGCTGACGTGAACGGCGCGCAGGGCGACGGGATGGACGCGCTCCACTGGGCCGCGGAGCAGGGCAATCAGGAGCTCGCCGGGCTGCTGCTCGCGGCCGGCGCCATTCCAGATGCGGTCACGCGCATCGGACGGCATACGCCGCTTCACATCGCCGCCAAGGGCGGTCACCATCTCGTCGTTCGACGGCTCGTCGATGCGAAAGCCGACGTCCGCGCGACGACCACCACGGGTGCTGCGCCTCTGCATTTCGCCGCGGCGTCGGGCAGCGCCGAGACGATCGCGCTCCTCCTGGATCACGGCGCCGATATCGATGCGAAGGAGCCGCAATGGGGACAGACGCCCCTGATGTTCGCGGCCGCGGTGGACGCGGCCGACGTGGTGCGACTGCTTGCCGAACGCGGCGCCGACACAGGGCTGGCGTCGACCTACATCGATGTCAAGGCGCTCCAGGTCGAGCCGCCGACCTTCTCGACCGGACAGCGGCGGGTGGAAGGCGCTGCGGCCGCAGGCGGCAATCTCGCGTCGGGCACCGCGGCTGCGGCGCCCGCGCCGCGAAGATCCGACGTGCCTGGCGTCACACGTCCTTTCCGCTACAACGAGTTGATTGGCGGACAGGGCGGCCTCACCGCGCTGCATTTCGCCGCGCGCGAAGGCCACCTCTCCACCGTGCAGGCGCTGCTCGAGAGCGGCGCCGCGGTGAACGCGGCGAGTCCCGCCGACCACGGCACGCCGCTGCTCATCGCGACGGCGAACGGGCATTTCGGCGTGGCCGCGTATCTCCTCGAGCACGGCGCGAACCCGAACGGCGCGAACGAGGCGGGCCTCACGCCGCTGTTCGCCGCAATCAGCGTGCAGTGGGCGCCGAAGGCGGCGTACCCGCAGCCGCGGGCCTACCTCCAGCAGCCGATCACCTATCTCGATCTCGCCGCCGCGCTGCTGGATCGCGGCGTGAATCCCAACGCGCGGGTGAACCGCAAGATCTGGTTCGCCAGCTACAACTTCGATCAGTCCAACGTGGACGAGAGCGGGGCGACGGCGCTCTGGCGCGCGGCGTACGCCGCGGACGTCGAGGCCATGAAGCTTCTTGTCGCGCACGGCGCCGACCCGAATATCCCGACGATCAAGGTGCCGGAGCGGCGCGGACCCGACGATCCCGAAAGCGCCGGCGACGTCTCCGGCCTGCCGCCGGTGCCCGTCGGCGCTCCAAGCATCACCGCCCTGCACGCCGCGGCGGGCCCGGGCTACGCCAAGGGGTTCGCCGGCAACTCGCACCACGTCGCGCCGGGCGGCATGCTCGCCGCCGTCAGATATCTGGTCGAGGAGCAGGGTGTCGACGTGAATGCGCGCGACGCCGACGGCAACACGCCGCTGCATCATGCGGCGTCGCGGGGCGACAACGAGATGATTCGCTATCTGGTGTCGAAAGGCGCCGACGTCACAGCGGTGAACCGCAGCGGTCAGACGACAGCGGACGTCGCCAACGGCCCGGTCCAGCGCGTGCAGCCTTTCCCGGAGACGATCGCGCTGCTCGAGAAGCTCGGCGCGAAGAACAACCACAGGTGCGTGTCCTGCTGATCTTATCGGTCAGGTCGGTCACATCGCCCAGATACGTCCGGCGGTCATTTGAACGCTCCACCATCGTGCGTTCGGCTACAGCTATCCGGCGAAGGACGCTTACGGTCCGGCCGATCGCCCTATGCTACAATGCGCCTCCTCGCATCACACTCTCAAACGAAGGGGTCGGCTATGGAACTCCGCGACCCGGTCGAATGCATCCTCAAGCACAAGGGATCACAGGTGCACTCCATCCCTCCGGACGTCACGGTCTACGAGGCTCTGGAGAAGATGGCTGACAAGAATGTCGGCGCTCTTGTCGTGATGAACGGGACCGATCTTGTCGGGATCTTTTCCGAACGCGACTATGTGCGCAAGGTGATCCTCAAGGGGCGTTCCTCAAAGGAAATGCAGGTCCTCGAGATCATGTCCAGCCCGGTCGTCACCGTGGACCCGAGGACGCCGATCGACGAATGCATGCATCAGATGACGGACCAACGGTGCCGTCACCTGCCGGTCATGGAAGAGGAGAGGGTTGTCGGAGTCGTATCGATTGGCGATCTGGTCAACTGGATCATCACGGTCCAGGAGCTCACGATCCATCACCTCGAGGAATACATCACTGGTAAGTACCCGTGCTAGCGGATCGAAAGATCGTCGCCACTCGATGACGTGGCGCTGGCGGAAATAACGATGTCCAGGGCAGACTATGGCCCGGAAACGGTCGCAAAGAGCGAGCGCGAATGGCAATCCTTTCGGGACAATCTGCCTTCTACTATCTAGCGGCCGTCAGCGTTGCGAGCGCGATTCTGGCGATCACTCGCAGTAACCCAGTTCACAGCATGCTCTGGGTTCTCGCCCTGTTCGTACACGTTGCCGGCATCTTCGTCCTCGTGGGCGCGGAATTCCTGGCAGCCGTACAGGTGATCGTGTACGCAGGCGCCATTCTTGTGTTCTACCTGTTCTTTCTGATGCTGCTCGACCTGCCAGGCGAGACGGCGGGGCCGCGATTCGGCACGCACTGGCCGCTCGCCGCCGCAGCCGGCCTGGGGTTCGCGGCACTTGCGTGGTACGCCCATGACCCGAGGCTCGTGCCGGCGATGCAGCCCGTGGAACCTCTTCCGCGTTCGCTGGGGAGCCTCCGGTCCATCGGAATGGCACTCTTCACTCAGTTCACGCTTCCGTTCGAGATCACCTCCCTCATTCTTCTCGCCGCCATCGTGGGCGCGGTCGTAGTCGCCAAGAGAAAGAACATCGCCTGATGGTGCCCGTGGGAGCGTGTCTGGGACTCGGCGCCATCCTCTTTGCCATCGGCCTCGTCGGCTTCCTCGTCCGACGCAACATCATCCTCATGCTCGTCTCGATCGAGATCATGCTCAACGCGGTCAACGTGAACCTGGCCGCGTTCAGCAGCCACCTGCAGGACCCGCGTGGCCAGATTCTGGCGCTCTTCGTCATCGCCGTGGCCGCAGCCGAAGCCGCAATCGGCCTGGGGCTGATGCTCGCTCTCAGTCGAAACAGGCCTGGAGTCAGCGTGGCGGACCTGACCGAGCTGAAATGGTGACCCCGTATGGACTCCGCCCCTGTATTTGCAGTCAAACCCCTGCTCCCGATTCTCGTTCCGGCGATAGGCGCGCTCCTCATCGCGCGCACGGGCGAGCGCCGCGCCAACCTGAGAGAATTCTGGTCCGTCGCCGCCGGAGTCCTGCAGCTCGTGTTCGTCGTCTCGATGATTCCCGACATCCTGGCGGGACGCACACCAGAATGCCTGCTCGCGCGGATCCTTCCCGGAGTCGATCTCGCGTTTCGAGTGGATGCCTTCGGTCTCCTGTTTGCGCTCGGTGCGTCCGTTCTCTGGATCGCGACCTCGTTCTACTCAATCGGCTACATGCGCTCTCTGGGGGAGCACGCACAAACGCGCTACTTCGCGTGCTTCGCGCTCGCGCTGTCCGCCACCATGGGCGTTGCGTTCTCCGCCAATCTCTTTACGCTGTTCCTGTTCTATGAAGCATTGACGCTGACCACCTATCCCCTCGTGGCGCACAAGGCGACGCCGGAGGCCAGGGCTGGCGCCCGCAAGTACGTCATCTATCTGCTTGGTGCTGCGAAAGCGTTCCTTCTGGCGGCGATCGTCCTGACGTACAACGTCGCCGGGACCCTCGAGTTCCACAAGGGCGGCATCTTTCCGGATTCGGCGCTGTCAGCCGAGCCCGCGTTTCTGACCGTCGTGTTCGCGTTGTTTCTGTTCGGGCTTGCGAAGAACGCTGTCATGCCGCTCCATAGCTGGCTGCCGGCGGCGATGGTGGCCCCGACCCCGGTCAGCGCGCTCCTGCATGCCGTCGCGGTGGTGAAGACCGGCGTCTTCGCCACACTCCGCGTCTTCCTGTTCGTGTTCGGCCCTCAGGCCATGCGGCTTCTCGGCGCAGACAAGCTGGCGCTCGCCGTTGCGTCGGTCACGATTCTCGTGGGTTCACTCCTGGCTCTCGGGCAGAACAATCTGAAGGCCCGCCTGGCCTTCTCGACGGTCAGCCAGCTCTCCTACATCGTCATGGGTGCCGCGCTCCTGACGCCGAGCGGGATCGTCGGTGGCATCGCGCATGTGACGAATCACGCCGTGTCCAAGATCACGCTCTTCCTGTGCGCCGGCTCGATTTACGTTTCCACCCACAAGACAGACGTCAGCCAGATGTCCGGGTTGGCGAAGCAGATGCCGTGGACGATGGGTGCATTTGCACTCGCTACTCTGAGCCTGGTGGGTATTCCTCCCGCTTCCGGGTTCGTCTCCAAGTGGTACCTCGCGGTTGGATCGGTGGAGCGGGGAAGTATGTGGGCTCTCGCCGTGCTGCTGGTGAGCTCGCTGCTCACTGCGGCGTACCTCGTCCCGATCGTCTACAGGGCGTACTTCGAAGACTCTCCAGACGCCGGGCACGAGAGAGTGATCGAGGTGCCGTGGATGGTCATCCCGCTGGTCACGACAGCGGTCGTCAGCGTGCTCCTTGGTATGTATCCGGATCCGGTGCTGACCCTGGCGCGCAGAGTGTTGCCGTGACGCCAACTTCGCGCTCTGCGCTTCGGCCGGCACGCTGGTTGTACGCGGGCCTTGCGGCGCTGGCGTTGAGCGAGATCGCGGTGCCGGGTCTCTTCGGCAGAGATCACGCGCACTTCTGGTTCGAAGATCTTCCGGGCTGGGGCTCTCTCTACGGCTTCGCTTCGTGTGTCGCGATCATCGTCGTGTCAAAGTTCCTCGGAAAGCTGTGGCTCACGCGTCCGGAAAACTACTATGAACGTTGAGTGGGTGCATCCCGGGCTCCTGCTGATCATCGGCGCGTGGCTCGTGCCGCTGCTGAAAGGCAGGGCCAGGCGCGTCGCCATGATTTCGCTGCCGGCCGCAGCGCTCGTCGACTGCATCCTCATGGAGCCGGGCACGCACGGCGCGGTGCGCTTCCTCGGACAAGAGCTCGTGTTCGGTCGAGTGGATCGCCTGAGCCTGCTCTTCTCGTACGTCTTCTCGATCCTGGCTCTCCTCGGGATGATCTACTCGCTCCACGTTGACGATGACGCGCAACACGTGGCGGCGCTGACCTACGCGGGGGCCGCGCTCGGAGTCACCTTCGCGGGAGACTTCCTGACGCTGTTCCTGTTCTGGGAACTGATGGCGCTCTCGGCCGCGCTCATCGTGTGGCTGCGCCGCGAACGCGCCGCGGTCGCCGCCGGATTCCGCTACCTCCTGGTGCACCTGTTCGGAGGATTGTGCCTGCTGGGCGGGATCGTTCTGTACTGGTCCCACACCGGGTCGCTCACCTTCGGTGACATGTCGCGTCAGGCCGGCAGCGCCGCGTTTGTTCTGATCCTCATCGCGTTTCTCCTGAACGCTGCCGTACCGCCGCTGGGAGCCTGGCTTCCCGACGCCTATCCGGAGGCCACCGCCACTGGAGCGGTCTTTCTGACCGCGTTCACGACCAAGTCCGCGGTTTACGCCTTGATCCGTGGATTCGCCGGGACCGAGATCCTGGTGTGGTGGGGAGCAGGGATGGCCGTGTACGGCGTCGTCTACGCCGTACTCGAGAACGATGCGAGGAGGCTGCTGGCGTACCACATCATCAGCCAGGTGGGCTACATGGTGTGTGGCGTAGGGATCGGTACCTCGCTCGCGTTGAACGGCGCCGCCGCGCACGCGTTCGCACACATCCTCTACAAGGCGCTCCTCTTCATGGGCGCGGGTGCGGTCCTCCAGGTGACGGGCCTGCGAAAGCTGAGCGACATGGGCGGCTTGCACAAGACGATGCCATTGACATTCGCGCTGTACATGGTGGGGGCCTTTGCGATTTCAGCGGTACCCCTGTTCAGTGGCTTCGTGAGCAAGTCAATGGTCGTTTCCGCCGCGGGTGAATCGCACCGCGCAGCGATCTTTCTCTTGCTCACGCTCGCTTCCGCCGGAACCTTCCTGCACACCGGGCTGAAGCTTCCGTACTACATGTTCTTCGGCAAGGACCGCGGCCTCCCAGCCCGCGAGCCGCCTGCGAACATGCTGGTCGCGATGGGCCTCACTGCGGCGGCATGCGTGCTCATCGGTGTCTTCCCGGCGCTCTTGTACCGGTACCTTCCGAATGGCGTGGACTACGCGCCGTACACCGCGCGGCACGTCATGGCGACGTTCGGGCTCCTGGGCTTCACGGCGTTCGGCTTCTTCCTGCTCCTTGCGCAACTGGATCCGGAGTCGATTGTCAGCCTCGACACGGATTGGTTCTACCGCAGGGGCGCGTCTGCCCTCCTGAACTGGTCGCGCGGCGGGCTTGCGCGAGTGGAGGGCTTCGTCGCGCAGATCTCCGATGTCGTCATGCAACGGCTCGTGCTCGACGCAGCAGCGCGTCTGCGCGAGCTCGATGCGCGCGTGATCGATGCGGGTGCGGTCGGCGTCGGCCGGGTCACGCAGGCCACGAGCCGGGGCATGAGCGGTGCGGTGAGCGGTCACGCCCAGCACTATGGACTCCTCATGACAGCCGGTGTGCTGGCTGCCATTGCGATCGCGATCTTTGGATGGTGACCACGTTCCCGGTCCTCACCGTCATGACCGCTCTGCCCCTGGCCGGGGCGGCCGTTATCCTCCTGCTCGGTGACCGGCTGGCGCGGTGGATCGCGCTTGCGACAACGCTGATCGTGTGTGCTGTCTCCGTCCCGCTTTATCTCGACTTCGACAAGAGCTCCGGCGCCCTGCAGTTCGTCGAGACCGTGCCATGGATTCGGTCCTGGAACGTGGTCTATGGGATGGGCGTCGACGGCATCAGCCTGCCGTTCGTCTTCCTTTCAACGGTGATCAGCGTGCTGTGTGTCGGCGCTTCGTGGACCGCGGTCCAGGTGCGCGTGCGGGAGTTCTACGCTGCGCTCCTCTTCGCGGAGACCGCGATGATCGGCCTCTTCGCCGCCACCAATCTGTTTCTGTTTTACGTGTTCTGGGAGCTGATGCTCGTTCCCGTGTTTCTCCTCATCGGCGTGTGGGGAGGCCCGGACCGCATCTACGCCTCGATCAAGTTCCTGCTCTTTACCCTCGGGGGCAGCGTGCTCATGCTCGTGGGCCTGATCGCTCTCCTTGTAGCGACCGGCACACTGGACTTCCAGGCGCTCGCGAAGACGAGGCTGGCGCCCGACCTGCAGGCGTGGCTCTTTGTCGCCTTCTCGGCTGCGTTCGCAGTGAAGGTGCCGATGTTCCCCGTGCACACCTGGCTGCCCGATGCCCACACCGAGGCACCCACCGCGGGGAGCGTGATCCTGGCAGGGATCCTCCTGAAGATGGGCGGCTATGGGCTGTTGCGGATCGCCTTGCCGATACTCCCCGATGCCGTGCAGCTCTTTCACAGGCCGATGCTGCTGCTCTCCGCCATCGCGATTGTGTACGGCGCGTACGTCACGCTCGCGCAGACCGATGTGAAGCGGCTCATCGCTTACTCGAGCATCAGCCACATGGGCTTCGTGACGCTCGGGATCTTTACGTTGAACCGCAGTGGTGTCGAGGGCGCGATCCTGCAGATGATCAACCACGGGATCGTCACCGGCGCCCTCTTCCTGTGCGTCGGGATGATCTATGAGCGCACACACACGAGGGACATCGCGGAGTACGGCGGGCTCTCGAAACTCGCGCCGGTCTACTCCACGTTCCTGGCGGTTTTCTGCCTGGCCGCAGCAGGATTCCCCGGATTGAATTCGTTCGTCGGTGAGTTCCTCATTATCAGCGGCGCCTTCAAGACGTGGCTGTGGCTCGGGGCGGCGACCATCTGGGGTGTCGCTCTGGGCACCACCTACATGCTGTGGCTCTACTACCGAATGGTCATGGGCGATGCACGGCCGCGGTTCCAGCAGTTGCGCCTCGACCTCAACGCGCGTGAGGTGGCGACTCTTGTTCCGCTGGCGGTCCTCGCGCTCGTCATCGGCCTCTATCCTGAGTCCGTGCTTGGTTTCCTGCGGACGTCGGTGGGGCAGCTGTTGATGTCCGCGAGTGGATCGGGCGTCATTGCGGGGCGGCCGTGAGGGATCTGGTTCTCCTCCTGCCGGAGCTCGTTCTCGCGGGCACGGCACTGGTGCTCATTCTCATCGCGCGCCACCTCACGCGCCCGCGATCTGTGGCGGCCTGTGTCGTCGTAGCCGCGATGGCTGCGATCTTTTCAGGCTGGGCGTTCTCGCCGGAAGCGTCGAGGATCGGGTTCGGAGGGACGATCGCGAGCGACGGGTACGCGCGCTTTTTCGACGTGCTCTTTGCTGCAACGCTCGCGCTCGCCGCGCTTCTCTCGGTGGGGTATCTCGAAACGGAGCGTGTTCCGCCGGCCGAGGACTACGCGCTGCTCCTGCTGGCCTCGA
>Ga0137418_10001512_pt1 | contig 21455 bp, 20 predicted proteins | sample CZODoug3_1_2_16f_FD_122242 | JGI IMG/M metagenome (GOLD analysis project Ga0137418, IMG submission 122242) | Vadose zone soil fungal communities from Angelo Coast Range Reserve, California, USA - CZODoug3_1_2_16fungal (Hybrid Assembly) | ecosystem: Environmental > Terrestrial > Soil > Vadose...
CAGAGCAGGCTGATCGTCCGCCGTTCCCGACGATAGCCACAGCCGATTAAACGTAATGAGTGAGTTGGGCATCATGAGGTCGCGCCGGATGTGCACACTCCCGCCGCAAACGTTGATACCCATATCGAAACCCGCGTCCGGGAACACCGCGGTTTGAGCGAAGGGCGCTACGTTGTCATAGTGATCGAAGTTGTAAGGTTCGATCATGGCCACGTGACAGGTGCGGCAACTGCGCGCCACGACTTTGCGGTAGAAGTCGATCGCGGTGGCATCGCCGGTAGCCAGCCAACTCGGAGGCGTGAAGTTCTTGTCGAGCGTGGTACCGGCAGCATACCAGCCCGCAATCAGATCGCGTTCTGCCTGCGTTGGAGCAGAGTTCAGCACGTTCTGGTTCAGGTGGAAGATGGCCGTTTCCTGATCTGCCTCGGTTAACCCCGGCTTGCTGGAGAACTCGAAGTTCCCAACGTCGTAAGGCAAGAAGTGTCCGCCGATGTTGGCGAACCCCGAGCCATCTTCCGGGAACTTGCCGGCATAGTGATCGCCGCCGTGGCACACTACGCACGTGCCAGGCACGAATTTCTCCCGTCGACCATCGAGGTTGACCGAAGGCAGCAGATCTCCACTCGGCCCGAATATCAGGAACCGGGTGAACGGCTGGTTGCCATTGACGCCCGGACTCACCGTGTAATCCATGGCAACGCAGGCCACGAGATTTTTATTGTTCACGGCGTTGTCGACGGCCGTATCAATGTCAGCCTGGCTCGGGTTGACCAGCTGGTCCGGCGTGTTTGCCGGAGGTCCGAGGTGGTTACACACCACCCCGGCAGTCTTGTTCGGCCCATAGGTGATGGATTCCTGCACGCGCGCGAGGTTAAGGTCTACCTTGTTGATGTACGTCGCAGTAAAAGTTGGCACGTGATTCACGGCAAACTCGCCGATCCTGACGGCGTGGCGCCAATCCTTGAAGGTGATGGCGCCAACGAAATTGCCGGCAGCATCGCACGCCTTCACCGCGCCCACGGATTTGTAGTACTGGCAGGCGCCCAGACGCGTGTCCAGACCTTTCTCGGCGAGGTAGCCGTCGGCACGCGGCAGGATGTCAGACGGGAAGCCCGTCGGCGGCAGCAGGAAGATCGCCACCGGCGCCGCCAGCAACGTCCCGCGTAGCCGCGCAGTCATGCCTGAAATCACCGGCGCACTCACTCCCGCGACCGTGGTCTGTCCTAGGTCGGTGCCGTTGGGATCGAGTGCTGCGATGGTCACGGTGATCGGTACCGCGTTCTCACATTGCAGGCGAACGAAGGCGGCATTGGGGTTGAACAACAGCGCATAGTCGCCGAACTCGTTCACCTGTATCGGGCCGGCGAGCGTGCTGCTAGCGGCATCCAGCAGCGTCGCTGTCGCACTCGCATGGACGCCAAAAAATTCGTTGAGCGTTCCACACAGACTTCCATCCTGCAGCCTCAAGCTGCCTGCGATCGGATTCCCGGCAAGCTCGGGGCTGTTGTCGATGTAGTTGGTGGATGCGGCCGAAAGCATGTTTTCGCTGAAGCAACCGGGAAAGGTCGCTCCCCCATCGAGCGAGCACTTGATGTCAACCGTCGTATTGGGCGGTACCCCGGGGATAACGATCTCACCCTTGGCGTTGCCTTTGACCTCGCCCGCCGCCGGATAGCGGATTCCGGAGACGGGATCCTCGGCGTGCGCAACTAGGTCGGGCCAGTAGACGTGATGGATTTTGGGATGGCCGGGAGTCAGGGTGTCGCCAAAAACTTCAAACGTTCGGAGATAATCGCCCACTTGCGCGGGAGCGGGAGGCGCCGTTACGCGCGCGAAGTCGTCTTCGCTCTCCCCCCTCGTACCAATGGTGTCGGTGTTCACCGCGATGCGGCGCTCGGTATATCCGCCCTTTCCATTCGAGACCAGCACGTAGGCAAAGTGCAGCCCGGGTCCGGCGGGCACTGTCCAGGTGGTGCTGGCGGCGTTCACATTCTGGATGGTTCCGTCGGTGGACTTCCAGCGATAGGTGAGCGTGCCGCCCGAAGTGTCTGTGGCTTGCACGGCGACCGTCACGGTAAAACCGTGGTCGCGGCGGCTATAAGCCGCTTTTAGACTCAGGCTGAAGACAAGGAAGCAAAAGCAAATTCCAATTGTGACAAGGAACGACTTGGTGCGCATAGTGACCTCCCCGGTCGGTTGGCAGACAGAGATTGTGGTAAGTCGCTGATGTAAGCGCGAACCCGTATCGAGCAAGGGGCCCGTGCTCCCGGACGGGGGTTCCAGGCGCACTTAGAGACACTTACGGCTACAACCTATGGGTAGGGGCAATGAGATAGGGGCCTGGACAACTTGGGGAAAGTCTTACGAGTGGGGCATTGAAGCGACATTAATCCAATCTGGTTCTGGTGTCAAGTGTGAAGTGTGTGTAGCGAGGCTGGTCGTGGAAGGAGAGGACGGCAAGTCCTCCGTATCACGCCTGTAGCGCGACGCGCGCAAAGGTGCGGTTACGATGCTGTCGCCATGATGACTGGCCTGGTGATTGGTCTAGTACGGGTGTCCCCAGGTTCGCGCCGTTTTTGGCGCTAACCTGGGATCATTGCACGCCGAGTTAGCACAGGTGTAGGGTTTGCCATCCCCCACGGTCTACGACGTTTCCACAAGTCTCCAGTAATCCCACTTCATCACTTTTCAGCTGCAACCACCCGCGAGTCAATTTCACTTTTCCCAAAACCTACCACCTGTTGTTCAGCGTTGCGGGGAACCGGAGTTGTCGAAATCGAATCCGAATGGACGTCAAAAGGGGCCGTGAAGCAAGCAAAAGAGCGCGCCCAACAGGCCAGGCAGTGGCGGTGCTAGTGTCAGCTGCCAACGGCTTTCAGGTGACTTTCACCTTACCTCTATACGCTTTTCGGAGTGGAAGCTTGCAGTGGCCGCTTCCTTGCGGAATGCGGCGTCTTGCCTTGAGAGGACAAAGAAATGCTCATTTCACGAGTCTTCACACTTGCATTCGTCACTACCGTGCTTTTTGAGGCGGTGGTATTGCCCCAAGAAAGACAAATCAAGCGGTCTGACTTGCCTGCGGCAGTTGATAAGACCGTCGCCGCGCGAAGCCAGGGTGCGACGGTTCGCGGGTACTCGGAAGAAAGGGAGAACGGAAAAACCTATTATGAAGCTGACTTGATGGTCAACGGTCATAACAGGGATATCCTGATAGAAGCCGACGGAACCATTGCAGAAGTGGAGGAACAAATTGCATTCGATACACTCCCTGCGGCCGTAAAAGAGGGTCTGCTGGTCAAGGCCGGGAAAGGCAAGTTAGTCAAGGTCGAATCCATAACAAAGCACGACAAGCTCGTTGCGTACGAAGCACAGGTTCTGACGGGCACGAAGAAGTCAGAGGTACAAGTCGGCCCAGATGGAAAACCTCTTGATCACGAAGAATAGGAGAAATCTACTGTTACCTGTTTGGAGGGCGACAAGTCTCATAGTCATTTGTGTGGCAAAGGCAGGAACTGAAAGAAACAGTCCGCGATGTGAGCGGTGAAAAAATAAACGGCCCAGAGAAGCATTAGCACTGACCAGCTGCCCAGAGCATTTTTTCACCTCACCCAGTCTTGTGCCCGGCGACTGTGTGGGCGAAAAAACCAAGGACGAACGCCTTACCGGTGTCGCGCCAGGGCGCACGGGAATTTCGCTGAATCCAGCGTCCGACCCGCGAGCCAATACTTGAAGCTGACGTGTCACGAAACAACGGACTTCGTTTTCCAATGAAGACGAACCGCGGGATGCACTTCTCAGTATTACTGAAGGTCAATCTCAGTGACAGTCTCTCAATGCGAGATGCGAGTGTACCTCTGAGACTTGCAAGCGGACTCCTATCGAAGATAGTTTGATCTCAACCGTTTTCACTCTCGTCGAGTTAGCCGCTTCGTAGAAATTGATTCAGAAGCGTACGTGTGTTCCACACTGGGCAGTCGATCGCCTGGGTCACACATCCTTCATCCCCCTCGGTTTCGCATGCACCGCACGTGACGCCGACGAAAGGAAGCATCAGTGGAGAAGACACAATACAGTCCTTCCGCATCCGTCGCCGAGATGGTTGGCCCGCCACTGCCGATTCAGGCCGGCGCTGAGAGACCGGATGAAAGAAAAGGCCCTCTTCCAATATTGGACATCGCCTTTTCGCCTCCACCGTCATCTGCCCGTCAGCTCCGCGAGCGCCATTAATGGCGAATCCGGCTCTCCAATGAGACGGTTGATGTACTAACGATAGGACTCCCGACGTTACGACTTCGACCCGTCTCCTTCCAAAGCTAGTTGCAACTGGGACAATCACAATAAGGAGTGAGTTACAAATGAGGCTTGCAAGAACCCTGTTCCTGATCTTGGCGTGTTGCGTTTCCATGGCAGCACAGTTACCCAACTTTACTCTGGCAGATGTAGCCAAGCACAATACACAAGCAGATTGTTGGATGATCCTCAACAATACGCAGGTGTATAACTTCACGACGTTTCTAGGATTGCATCCAGCGGGCGCCGGAACGATGGTCCCGTTTTGCGGAGCCAATGGGACGGCGGCATTCAATGCCGTAGGGCACTCCACGAGAGCAATAGGTTTAGAACCCACCTACCTTATCGGAAGCCTTGTCGCGTCAGCGATTAGTGTTACGATTAGTCCCACCACAGCTTCGCTGAACACGGGGCAGGCGCAATCGTTTACGGCGAACGTTACAAATTCTACCCAAGGCGTTACCTGGAGTGCGACCAGCGTCGGAACGGTTGACGCCAACGGAGTATTTACTGCCGTCACCCCGGGAACCGGTACAGTGACAGCTACTTCAGTGGAAGACAAGACAAAATCGGCATCAGCCACTGTGACAGTAACAGGGTCGCCTTCTCCAGGAGGTATTTCAGTCACATTGAGTCCGACAAATGCCATGGTGTTTGTGGGCGCGACTCAGCAGTTTGCGGCTAAGGTGACTGGCTCGCCGAACGGTGTGACGTGGACAGCCACGGGTGCCGTCGGAACCGTGAATAGTTCTGGACTATTCACTGCAACCGCGGCTGGTACTGGCATCGTGAAGGCAACTTCCGTTGACGATCCAACCAAGTCGTCCTCTGCCTCAGTAACAGTGACCAAGACTTCGTCGTGTTCTGTGGCAGCCAGCAAAACGGGCTTCGTTGTCAATTGTTCCCCCGCTGACATGATTCCAGGTAATCGGTATCAGTGCGTTGCAACGAAGAGTGGAACGTCCACAGTGGTTCGTTGTACGGCGAGAACTAGAAGCAGTGGGCAAGACGACTAAAAGCGGGAAATTGTAAGGTCGTCGACCAACCGTCAGCTGTTGGTGTCTCGGCAGCAAATCGGAAGGTCAGATTGTCTGCATTCTGGAAAACGTAAAGGTGCCCCACGTCTTGCGCTTTTCGAGACGTGGGGCTTTTCCTTAACGTTGCCCCGGCTTTTCCGAAGTCTCATCGCCTCTCCCCTTTAAGCAGCTTTGTCCGCGTTCAATCCGAACCTGCGCCGGTACGCGCTAGGCGACACTCCCGTGTGCCGTTGGAACAATTGACGGAAGAAGACGACGTCCTGATAGCCAACGGCATCGCTGATCTCCTGCATGCTGCGATGGTCGCTTTCCAGCAGACGCTTGGCTGCCGCGATGCGGAGCTTTTGCAGATAAGTCAACGGACTGTCTCCCGTGGCTTGCTTGAAGCGGCGCACGAAGTTTCGCAGGCTCATGCCCACGCGCCGAGCGGTGGCTTCGAGCGGGAAGGTTCGGTGAAAGTTCTGGTGCAGCCAGTCCTGCGCGCTGGAGATGATGTCGTCCGTATGCTCGGTCTTCAAAGGGACGATGGCAAAGCCGGCTTGCCACGCACGCGGCGTCTCAATCAGTAGCGCCTTGGCGGTTTGCACAGCTACCTCGTGGCCGCAGAAGCACTCCACCAGGTACAAGCTGAGATCGAGCGCCGCATTCACACCGCCGCCGCAGTAGAAGCTATGGTCTTCCGTCACCATCAATTCCGGCATCCAGTTCACCTTGGGATATTTCTGGCGGAACCGCTCCGCCAAAGCCCAGTGCGTGGTGGCGCGTTTGCCGTCGAGCATGCCGGTGGCGGCAACCAAGCCGACGCCTGAGCACACACTGGCGATCGCCACTCCGCGCTTTTGCCAGCGCTCTAACCAGGGTACGACGGCTGCATTGCGCTCGATCACGTCGTCCAGGCTGAGACCTGTGGATGGAATGAAGATGAGTTGCGTCTTGCGTATGGAGTGGAGCGTGGCGATGGGCGTGAGTTTGACGGGCCCATCACAAGAGACAGCGCGACCATCGACCGACGCTGTGGTTACGCGGAAGCGCGGCTCCGGCTCGAGCCCCGTGAGAACGTTCCACAGCCGGCCAGCATTGTTGAAGACCTCCAAAGGCCCGATGGCAGTGGAAGGCGAGGTTCCGTTGAGAAAAAGGAGAGTGACGTCGATCATTGGCGGCTACCTCACAAACACGCTCGAAATCGTACTGGCTTAATTGCCTACTAATGATGGCAAATCTGCCATCTTGTTGCAAGCCCCTTCTGCGTCTACTCTCGAAAAAGATGGAAGACAACGTTTCGAACAGAATCTTACGGAGGATGGTATGAAGAAATTTATGATCGAGCGGGAAATCCCAAAAGTTGGGACCCTCGAGGGAGAATACGCACGCGAAGCCGCGGCGAAGTCCAACCTGGTGCTGCGCCAGTTGGGTCCGGATATTCAATGGGTGGAGTCCTATGTGGCGGCCGACAAGATGTTCTGTGTGTATCTGGCCAAGAATGAGGCACTCATTCACCAGCACGCACAGCTCAGTGGCTTTCCCGCCACCAAGGTCACAGAGATCGGTAAAGTCTTTGACCCAACCACTGGCGGGCAGCGGTAAAAGGACGGGGCGCGCACAACAACGCCCCGGTCCCACCTTCCCAAGAATCGTTGGCAGTGCGATTCCTTCAGCATCTGCTATGAGTTTTTCTAACTATTCGGGTTGGGTCTTGTCCTCGGCCTTTTGCGCGCCTTGTTCGGCTTTGTGCGCTGCCTCGCGGGTTCCCTTCTTGACGGTGTGTCCGCTCTTCTTAGCGGCTTTCTTAGTCGCCCGACCGGTGTCCTTGGCCGCTTGCTTGGTTTCGTGACCCGCGCCCTTCATGTCCTGTTTCCCGCTATCCCTGCGCGAACGACACTCCCGATACACACAGCAGCAGGATCAGAAGCCGACCGAAAACTTTTCCCAAACGATTCACAAGTTTCTCCAGGAATGTATTGGATTTGTTGACCTCGGCGAGTCTAAGAGTCTCGAACGCGTACTCCCATCGAGTGAACACTGTACTCCGTTAGATGTATTCGAGGCCTGGGTCCAACTAACTCATACGACGTTAGTCCTCAAGTCTGAATCATGGAATGTATGCGGGACGGTTTGCAAACCTTCGAGCTATCTTCAGGGTTGACAATGACCAGTAGTCAAGTTTATGCTGCGCCCACTCTTTTGGGAACGTTGTCCCAATTTTTCAACATCTTCACATTTAACAACGCTCGACTTCCTGCTACCGCCGTCCAAGGATCTGCGAGGGGGAAATCCCAAATCAATCTGGAGGATCCAATGCGTAAGGCGCTTTTGCTCTTGATGCTCGTAGGTGCGTTCCTGACCTATGGAAACGCGCAGAGTGTTCGTCATGCAACCCACGTAGTTCCTACCGGTAAAGGTTGGGGTGTCGAAACTCCGACAGGTATTTCCCCCGCGGAAGCAAAGCCTAACCCGGCGGTGGTAACCGGCAACGGAATTAACTATCACGGTGGCCCAGTGATGCCGGGGACCGTAAAGATTTACTTCATCTGGTATGGCAATTGGACGAATGGTCCGCGAGCCTCCGACAGCCAGACGACAGTCAGTCTCATGGATACGCTCTATGACTCGGGCGGCATGAGCGGGTCTGGCTACGCCCTGATCAATTCCACTTATGGCGACAGCACCCACAATGTAAGTGGTAACTTCGTGCTCGCCGGATCCACAACTAACAACTATTCCCAAGGCACACGTTTGAGCGATAGAGGCGTACGGACCGTGGTGAGCAACGCGATCTCCAGTCACGCGTTGCCCAGCGACACGAACGGCATCTACTTCGTTCTGACTTCGTCCGACGTAAACGAAACGTCCGGCTTCTGCACCCAATACTGCGGCTGGCATACTCGGTCGACGATTGGGGGGGCCGATATTAAGTATGCCTTCGTAGGGAATCCGGATCGGTGTTCGTCGGCTTGCGAGATCCAGACCTCGAGTCCGAATGGCGACAGCGGTGCGGACGGCATGGCGTCCATCATGGCGCACGAGACGGAGGAGGCTATTTCGGATCCCGATCTCAACGCCTGGTACGACAGCAGCGGCGCGGAGAACGCTGACAAGTGCGCCTGGAAGTTCGGACCCACCACCGGCACGATCGGCAACCGCGCCTACAATCAGACGTTCGGTGGACATAACTGGCTGATCCAAATGAACTGGGAGAACGCCCGCGGGGGTGGCTGCGACAAGACCAAGGGTGGAACGTTCTATACTCAGTAGAGCATACTATAACGAATTAGCCGTCCGGGAAGCCGGACGGCTTTTTCTTGGATTGAATCGCTGATAATAAACCACATGCGGCCGGCATCTTAAATCTAAGAGAATAAGAATTAAGAAATGGACAACAGGAGTTTTGCCACTGTCGTCAGGGGAGCCGGTCATGAGAGTTGCTCGAATCGTTTTGTCTATCTTAGTCATGGGACAAGCTTGCGGAGTATTCGCACAGCAAACCCTGCCCGATCCAAACGGCGCACGCCGGGTAGTGACTGCCACCCGGCTGGTAGCTATTTTCGCCGACCTCGAGAACCAGTGGCTGCAAGCGCAGCAACACAAAGATGAGTCTGCGCTGAGTCGCCTGCTGGGCGAGGACTTCCAGGTCTGGATGCCCAGCGTGAGTGGACCGGTTCCACGCGAGGAGTGGCAGCAACGGGCGTTCGCACGGTCGTTAACGTCGTTTCAGTTTCGCCAGATGGCGGCGCGTTCGCTGCATGAAGCTACCGTCGTGACCAGTTTTGTCCTGCACGAGACCGTGCAATCCGAAGGCAAGCCGACCGCGGAAGAGTATTTCGTGGTCGACATCTGGTCGAAGGAAGGTGATCAGTGGGTCTGCACGGACCGATACATCTCGCCTCTCTCAAGCGGTCAGGCGGCCGCTGCGGATGTAAAACCCAGTGGAAAGCGCTAAGCTAAACGCATCCTGCGAAAGTGAGACTCGCAAGTCTACGGCCTCGAACGCGTGGCGGCCGGTTTTCAATAATAACTATGAACTCTGGCGAGACCGAGGTGGCCCGGCGCCCGTTCCTGACTCCCACGGCCGTTGCCCATATTGCCTTTGTTCCCACGGGAATCATGACGGTGCTGCTGGGTCCGGTGCTGCCGTCGCTCGCGGCGCGCTGGTTTCTGAATGACGCCCAGGCCGGAGAGCTTTTCACCGCGCAATTTCTAGCGTCGACGGTGGGTGTCGCGCTATCGGGGGTGTTGGTCCCGAGGCTCGGATACAGGGTCGTCCTCGTGCTGGGTCTTGCCTTCATGGCGCTTGGAGTCGGGACCCTGCCGCTGGGCTCGTGGGCCTTGGGGATGTCGTCGGTGGCGTGTTATGGCGTGGGGTTGGGACTGGCGATTCCAACCGCCAACCTGCTGGTCGCCGAAGTGAACCCGGGCCGGAGAGCTTCCGCACTTGCGCTATTGAATTTTTCCTGGAGCGTGGGGGCGGTTGCATGCCCGTTCCTCCTCGCTCCTTTCCAACAGGCTGAGCGGACGTCGACGTTTCTAGTTGCGCTCGGAGCGGCTATCGCGTCGCTGGCCGCGTGCATGGCGGCCGTTTCATTGCCGCGTCCCGGAAAGAGCGCGGATGAGGCCCCCACAAATCCCCAATCTCTGATTCGCCTGATGCAGTCTCCGGCGGCGATCGTACTGGGACTTTTGTTCTTTCTTTACGTGGGGACAGAGAGCGCCGTGGGAGGCTGGCTGGCCTCGTACGCGAAACGGATCGCAGATCATGCCGGAACCATGTGGGTTGCGACGCCTTCCTTTTTCTACGGTGCCCTGCTTCTGGGCCGAGCGCTGGCTCCCATCGCGCTGCGACACGTGGCCGACGTGAAGTTGGCGCGACTGGGGTTAGCGACCGCTGTATTGGGAGTCGTCGGTCTTGTAAGCTCGGGATCGCTTGAGGGGGTGGTAGTAAGCGCCTGCGTGATTGGGCTGGGCCTGTCCGCGATTTATCCGATCACGATCGCACTGTTGTCGTACACGTTCGGCGCGGGGGCAACGCGCCTGGGAAGTGTGATGTTCGCTTTGGCCGGGTTCGGCGGAGCATTCATCCCGTGGTTGGTGGGTTTTTCGTCGACTCAGATGTCGAGTTTGAAGTTGGGATTGACGGTGCCGTTGGTGGGGGCAGCCGCGATGCTGGCACTTTACTTAAAGGCTTGGGAGAGGACGCCGGAGATCAGTTAGCCACCCGGCCTTACGCTAGGCGGCGGGGCCTCGACTCGCAGAGGAGCCCTTTTCTCGATGAACTTGTTACACTATGAGGAAGAGGAAGATATCCCTTCCGGCGAGGATATTCCCCGGAGGTTCAGCGGTCCCAAACATGTCAGGCAAACGAACGCTATTTGAGAAAGTGTGGGACGCTCACGTGGTGGCCGAACCGACCGGTCGGTCGCCCTTGATCTACATCGATTTGCACCTGCTCCACGAGGTGACCTCGCCGCAGGCGTTTGACGGTCTGCGAGCAGCGGGCCGACCGGTGCGGCAACCCTCGCGTACGGTCGCAACCGTCGATCACAACATTCCGACCGAGCCACGGGGCACGCCCATCACCGACCCCATCGCGGCCAAACAGATTCAGGCGCTACAGGCAAACTGCCAGGAGTTCGGGATACATCTGTTCGACATGGATTCGCCGGATCAGGGAATCGTGCACGTCATCGGTCCCGAACTGGGGCTTACGCAACCGGGTATGACCATAGTGTGCGGAGACAGTCACACAAGCACGCACGGGGCGTTCGGTTCCCTGGCATTCGGGATCGGGACGTCGGAAGTGGAGCACGTGCTTGCCACGCAGTGTCTAGCGCAACGTAAGCCGAAGACGATGAAGATCGAGGTGAGCGGCCAGCTGGCAGAAGGCGTGACGGCAAAAGATCTGGCGCTGGGAGTCATTGGACAAATCGGCACCGACGGGGCAACCGGATACGTGATCGAATATGCGGGCGAAGCCGTGCGCGGGCTCAGCATGGAAGGCCGCATGACGCTCTGCAACATGAGCATCGAAGCGGGCGCGCGCGCAGCGATGGTCGCCCCCGATGAAACCACCTTCGCTTATGTCAGTGGCAGGCGGTTCGCGCCGCAGGGCGACCAATGGGACAAGGCCGTGGCGTACTGGCGCACGTTGGCTTCTGATCCGGGGGTGCACTTCGACAAAACGATCGCGATTGACGCGACGAAACTGGCTCCCTTTGTGACCTGGGGAACGAATCCGGGCATGGTTGTGCAGGTGACCGGGCGTGTGCCGGAGTTGAACGGCGCGAGTGATCCTGATCGGCGAGCGACCGAGCGGGCGTTGGAGTACATGGGCCTGCGTCCCGGTGTGAAGATCGAGGAGATTGGCATCGATCGGGTATTCATCGGATCGTGCACGAATTCGCGCCTGGAGGATCTTCGCGCAGCGGCCCGAGTGGCCAAAGGATATCAGGTGAGTCCCCATGTTCGCGCGATGGTGGTCCCCGGATCCCAGGCTGTGAAACACGCGGCGGAAAAAGAAGGACTGCATAAGGTTTTTCAGGAGGCGGGGTTCGAGTGGCGGGAATCGGGGTGCTCGATGTGCCTGGGTATGAACCCCGACATTCTGCAACCCGGCGAGCGTTGTGCGTCCACCAGCAATCGCAACTTTGAGGGACGACAGGGACGGGGAGGACGAACGCACCTGGTGAGCCCGATGATGGCGGCGGCGGCGGCGATCTCAGGGCACTTCGTGGATATTCGAGACTGGAAGTTTCGGTGAGGGCTGAAGCGCCGACGGGCGGGTACGCCCGTCGCTTCCCAAACACCGTCGTTGCATTTGCGCAACGTGAGTCACAGAACCGATCAAGATCGAGGATTTTCTTGCAATGAAACCTTTCCGTGTACATAAGGGGCGCGTGGCGCCGCTGGATCGTGCGAATGTCGACACCGATCAGATCATTCCCAAGCAATTTCTGAAGCGCGTCGAGCGCACCGGCTTTGGGGAATTCCTTTTCTTTGACTGGCGCCGCACACAAGACGGAAAGGCTGATTCGCCATTTGTGCTGGATCATCCGCGGCACAGAGGCGCGAGCATTCTGATCGCCGGCAAGAACTTCGGCTGCGGGTCGTCGAGAGAACATGCGGTGTGGGCGCTGGCAGATTTCGGTTTTCGCGTGGTGATTGCGCCCTCGTTTGCCGACATCTTTGCGAACAACAGCACGAAGAATGGATTCCTCACGGTGACACTGCGCGAAGAGGAGGTGGCGGACTTGATGCGTCGGGCGCACGAGAAGAATGACTATCACCTCGCCGTCGACCTCGAACAGTGTAAAGTGCAGGACGATTACGGATTTTCGGCAAGTTTTTCAATGGATGATTTCGTCCGGCATTGTCTGCTGGAAGGTCTCGATGATATCGGCCTTACCCTTCAGCACGAGCCGAAGATTGCAGCCTATGAGGCGAGACACCCCACCGTGTGGGAGAAGAACGTGTAAGAAAGCTTGAATTCAAAAAAAGCGAAATGGCGACCTGCATGAGGTCGCCATTTTGCGTTTCGGTCAGCTAGTGCGTTTCAGCCGTCTCGATCGAAGAGAACAGACCCAAGGCAAGCATCAGCGGAAATTGCTTCTGTCCGGCTTTTGCTTCTCCTCGTTCCTGGGTTTCTCATTCTTCGGTTCACTGCGCGGTTGCGGACGTGTGTCCCGTTGCGGTTGTTCCTGGCGTTGCGGCCGTGATTCCGCAGGCGGCCGCGGCGGCACCGGTATAGGTTGCGCTTGCGGCTGGGGCGGAGCCTGCCGTGGCTGCTCGGGCCGAGGTGCCGGAGCTTCCCGCCGTGGCTGTTCGGGACGCGGAGCCGAAGCTTCGCGAGGAGGCTGCGGCGGATTCGGTCGCGCGTTATCCGGAGGCGCATGGTCGCGTCGCGAGGGGGGGGCCGTCGGCGCCGGCGCTCTGTCGGGCCGGTTGGGCTGCTCCGCCCGAGGAGGCTGTGGCTGCTCAGGTTGTGCCGGCTGCGGATGTGCAGGTTGCGCTCCACGATTATTCGGCTCATTCGGCGCCGCTGGCGACGGTTGCTCGCGGTTCATGTTCGGCGCCCGGTCAGGCTGCCGCAGAGTGTCGCCTCCACGGTCCGGTGGACGGGGCACATTTTGTGGCGCATTCGCCGATGGCGCGGCGTTCGCCGGAGAACCCGGTTGCGGCGGCCGAGGAACGTTGTGCGCGGGTGGGCCGTTATTCGTCGGCTGCGCCGGGCGTTCCGGCCCACTCGGCCGCGGGGCAGGAGTGGGTTGTGGTGCATTCAGGTGTGGTGCCGGTGCGGCTCCCGGTCTGCCCGCCGGTGCTTGGGGGCGATCTGGCTGGTTGCCGGGCCGTTCGGTCGCGCCGGGCTGCGGCGTCGGATTCGGACGAGGCGCATTCACGTTCGGTGCGGGCGCAGCTCCAGGCCTTCCGGCGGGAGCGGGTGCATTGTTGCGCGCCGGCGCCGGCGGGTTTTCGCGCTCGAACTTGGCGCACAGCTCAGCTTCAGTCTGGTTGTCCAAGGGACGTCCCGGAGTTCGCGCCAACTGTTCTTGCTTGGCTTCAAACGGAACGGGCTTGGGAGGTGGTGCCGTCTTTGCGAACACCGGTCGTGCGTTACCCACACGGGCAGGAGGTGCGGCGGAACGCCCTCCAGCGCCGGCACCGAGTACGCTGGTACGAGCAGGCGCTACCGGAGCCGCCATCGCGACGGTGCTGGCCCGCACTTCATTCTCCGGTACTGCGACTCCAGCTCGACCGACCGCCTGCGAATTGACCATGACCCGCGTCGGGACCGCGGTGACAGCGCCCCTGACGTTCTGGTTCGCATAGCGAATGTTCGTGACATTGCGGTTGACGACCGTGGTGTTGTTGTTGACGTAATAATTGTTCGTGACGTTGGTGATATTTACAATGCGCGTGTTGCGCACGTTCACGTTTTCGAAATAGACGCGGCTGACTCGATACGAAGGAACATAAGGTTCTCCCCATCCGAGCGGGAACCATCCCACGCCCCCGCCTCCACCGAACGACATGCTCACACCGAAGTGTTCGCCGCCGACCCAGGCCACCAGCGCGGGTGCGTAAATCGGACGCTCGACCACCATCGGTCCGGGTGCCCATCCCCAATAGCCTCCGGTGTAGACCCAGCGACCATAGTGGCAGGGAGCGAAGCCCCAAGGCTCATCGTCAACCCAGCTCCATCCCCACGGCTCAACCCATACCCAGTGACCATAGCGGTAAGGAGCCCAGCCAGGAGCTACTCGGGGAACCCAAACCGCGCCGTATTCTCCGGTCGTGCGCCAGTTTCCGTAGTCGTCAAGATCGTCCGCACCGACTACGTCTGCGGAAACGTAGCGATACGATTCCGCATGATCTTCTCGCTTGTCGCGCACGCGACACCAGTCATCGAATCCATCCAGACCAGGAGCGCCGGAGGTTCTGTGTTCCAAAGATGTGCCGCCGGTGAAGCTCGCCTGCTCTCCGGAACGAACACGCACGCCGTTGCCCTGACCATTGGCTTCACCTTCCCCCTTCCAGACCGTGACGGACGTGGTGTCGGCATTGGGATCCACGTCAAAGCGGTAGTCGCCGGCTTTCAAGATCGTGAAGGCCTGGTTGGGCGTGTCGATCTCGTAAGTCTCTCCACCAAACAGGTGGCGAATGTGCAGATTCAGGGTGCCTTGGTCCAGTTCGACCTGGACAATCTCATCGCTTACGTTGGTGAGGGTGACACTGGCCTCGGCGTTCATGCGCATCGAGGCGCTGCCCAGGTTCAACTCGGCGCGGGCATTCTGATCGGTCCACACGCGGTCGGCGCTTGTGAGCGGCCGGTTGACCACGGCCTCCACCCAATCGTTGACGCCGCCGGGTTGCACCGAAACAGCTCCCGACATATACCTCAGCCGAACGGCCCGGCTAGGGGGATCGGCGAACGCCGAAAGCGACGCCGCTGAAAGAAATAACGCCAGCACGAACTGCAGAAATGCAAGACGTTTAAGAGTTTTCATAACTGGGACCCTCCAGAGGTCTCAGAATGCTCTGCGTTCATAAACCCGTCCGCCCAAGCACAGTTGCGGAACCAAAGTATGTAAGATGGGAGTCACCGAGGCATAGTAACCGACGTAATGAGAATCCAGTATATGGCTGAAAAAATCGCCCCTTTTAAGGTTGCTGGCGCACAAAGACCTTAGTGGATTCCTCCTAAGGAACCGGCCCGAGGCAATCAAGATGGTGAAAATAGGCGCCTTATTCAGGATGTCATTTCCCGCTGCGCTCAAACCGGTGTTCGCTGTGTAAGACGCGCAGGGAGCCACCGATCTTCTCTTCTCTTCGGCCAAAATCTGGCGGTTACGATCATTCCCGACCTGATCCACCTGGCATTCCGGCATTTGTACTGCTCTTGTGGCCGAGGCGATTGCGGCCGCCATCATGCGCCGTGATCTGTATGAGATCAAGGATGCGGCCGCCAGCATCCCCATGGGACTGGGGAGCGTGGCTGTGGGACTCGTCACAAAAGCTATGCAGTTGGCGATTTTTGGTTCGCTCTATCGCTTTCGGGTCTTCACCTTCGGCTACCAGTGGTGGCTGTGGGTGCTGCTCTTTTTCGCGGATGAATTCAGCTACTACTGGTTCCACCGAGTGAGCCATGAATGCCGCTTGTTCTGGGCATCGCACGTCGTACATCACTCCTCCCAAGCGATATAACCTTGTCCACCGCATTGCGGCAGAGTTGGACGGGCACGCTTACGGGGTGGGTGTTCTGGATGTGGCTTCCGTTGGTCGGTTTCCGTCCTGTCATGGTGCTGACCATGCAGGCGATCAGCTTGCTGTATCAAGTTCTGGATCCATACCGAACTTGTGCGTTCGCTCGGTCCGCTGGAAAATGATGTTGAATACGCCATCGCATCATCGCGTTCACCACGGATCGAATCCACGCTGTTCGCCCGGCTGGCGGACTACGTTGTGCTACGTCTTCGGGCATCCCGGCTGGCCACATGATGCGCTCTCGGAACCGCGCCAGGAGAACGCCCTCGTTGGTGATCTGCCCGCTTCCCGATAGAGTGAGCGATTGGTTTTGGCCGTGGCGGTTGACCCCGTCATCGCGACCCGGTAAGATGCCTGATTAAATCGATTCAATAGATCGATTCTCTATCGAACCCGTCCCAGGTGGCCCCGACGGGGCCGGAATTCGAGACGTCACTTGAATCTGGAAGACAAGCACGAAGACACGACCGCTTACGGTGTGGCCGTCGATATGGGAGCCAGTCATTTGCGATTTGTGCTGGCTGACGCAAATCCGGCCATCGTTCACGAAACGCAAGAACGGGTGAACTCCAAAGCCGGGAGCCGAGGAGCGATTGCACAGGTGCGTGACGGCATCCGCCGCCTTGTGCCGCAAGGCAAACGGCTGCGAGGCATTGCGGTCGGAGTGCCCGGCGGAGTCGATCCAAAGACCGGCGTTGTATTCGATGTGACCAACGTTCCGGGCTGGCGCGACGTGGACATGGGAAGCGAGCTGGAGGATGAATTTCATGCGCCGGTATTTCTCGAAAACGACGCCAATATGGCAGCCATTGGCGAACACATGTGTGGGATCGCACGAGGCATAAGTAATTTTGTCTTTATCGCGCTCGGGACCGGAGTGGGAGCAGGGATATTTGTCGACGGACGAATCTGTCGCGGACGAAGCGGGCTGGCGGGAGAGGTTTTCCGGATGAACCTGGATTGGACCCGCTGGAACGAGGAGTTTCGTGACACGGGTTACTTCGAAACGTATGTTTCGGGGATAGGGCTAGCCGCGGAAGGACGCAAGGTGTTGCCCGGTGGAAACGGCGCTTCGGGCGGCCTGATAGAGGAACGCGACGCTCGCTATGTGTTTGCGTCCCTGCGCGATGGGAATCCCCAGGCTCGCGTCCTGATTGAAAATAGCTTTACGATGCTGGGCGTCTGCGTCGCCAATCTGGTAAGCGTACTCGACCCGGAGCTTATCGTTTTCAACGGCGGCATCGTGCGCGGAGCTCCCGACCTGCTGCTGGAAATCGTCGGGAAAATTGTTCGCCGGATCCATCCTCGCTCGCCCAGGATTGAGTTGAGCATGCTGGGCGAAAAGGCACAGATCTGGGGAGCGATCCACACTTTACGGGAGCCTTCCCGGCATGGCGCCATCCGAACTTCCAGTCGATCGCTGGAAAAATAGGGAACCCGGTCATCTCGCCCGCGCGATTCTCAGCTCCGTACCGGACTGTTGAGAAGTTCGAGTGCGGTCCGGTTCGTGCCCACCCGTGGCCGGAATCCGACTAGATTTGTCTAACTTGAACGGCACCGGTGGACGAATTGCTGTGTTCGCGTCCCATCGTGCCTACTGTTCTGCCCCGAGTTTTTCGCTGCCGTCTTGAGCAGATTCCCCCTGTTACAATGGAGGGCATCGATCGCCCTCAATGACAGGCGTTTGTGAGGCGACGGAAACGAGAGTCACACAGCGGGTTCCGTCCAACGCCTGAAGATCCAGCGACGGAGAGTTGGCCGAGTGGTTGATGGCACCGGTCTTGCAAGAAGATTGATGCGAGCACATCGGTTGTCTTCTCAATACGTTAGATCCCTCCCAGCTACGTCTTCACACCGAGAAAAACGTCCATTTGGCAGTTAACAGACTGGCTATTAGACTCAATTACATTCTCGAGAATCATAGCGATCGCCTCTTGATACCTTCAATGGTTTCACGTTTCACCCTGTCGAGAAAACTCTCGTATGGGCGCGCACGCATCGTGACGGTCACCCCTTCGTAGCCCTTTAGGAAATTGTCGACGTATCTCTTCAGAACATCATTTCGTGCGGTGGGTGGCTCATAGTTGAGATTCAGGTTCACGATTTTTGAGCCGAGCAGGTAGAGCTTTGCGCTCGGGATCTGACGCCAGCACTTTTGGACAGGACGTGTCGTTCCCCATGTGTTCCTCTCGGAGAGGTAGCGTGCACGGTCGAATCTTTCTGGTTCCTTCAAAAACAATCCTGCTAGGCTTCCATCACCGCTCAAGAAGTAGTCTGCAATTTCGCCTCTGTAGAGAGTCTCGTCACTCATCAGCACGTCCGCTTTCACCGCAGTCTTTTCTGGAAACGTGAAGCCGGTTAGTATCGCGTGCCATTGGGACATATGCGGGAGAAGGTAGGTGTCAGCAAACCAAGAAAACAGAGCATTGTGTCTCCATCTTCCATAGTTTTTACTAGCGAAACCGGTCAGGAGTGCGACAAAAACGACAGAGCTGTAGTACCAGAACAGGAGATGCCCTTGCCGTTTCAGAACATGCCAGAACGCATCCCAGAATTTCTGCCCGTACTCTTTGAACATCGCGTCGCTGTACAGCCCACTAGCGACGATGCTGTAATCTCAGGCAAGTTGTTGGGGTGTGTCAGGGAACGGACAAGGCCAATACTTGAAACCAGCGCATACCACACCAGAGCCAACGAGATCCAAAATGCGAGAAACAACGTCACGACGGCACGGGTAAACTCTTCGGTTCTCGAGTATTTCTGTGGTGAAACGCACTAAGCCCGGTACGCCTAGACGTACTCGACCAAGGACTACGGTCTCTGATTGAGACCATTCTCAGGGAACGATTAAAGCGGTTCCAAGAACCGTAGCTATTGCACTGATTGTAAAGGAGTTAGATCGACTCTAGTCTATTAGCTATCAGACCGAAGGACGGTAACCACGTAGAATCAATGACTTGCAGGTTTCTCTGACGAAGCCCTTATTTTCGCTCGTCCAGGATCGTGATTCCCCGATCACTGATTTACAGTATTTACCCCCTTGAGAATGATTTTGCTCCTGTGCTAATTCTTTGCTGATTTTGCTTCGATCCGCGGGAGGAACACCGTGTTTCGAACTGACTGGCCCTGGGAAGAGTCGTATGTAGCCGCCATTCTCGAGACCAATCGCGAAAAGACAACAGAGCACATCCAGGCAACAAAGGCAGCGATCGATGCTCGACTTCGTGAATTGCAACTGGATCACGGAGGAACACCCAAAGAACAGCAAGCCATTCGAGACGCCCTGGTCGGTCTGAACGTCTTGGAACGAGAAATTGAAAGCAAAAAGCCTCACTCCGAAGGATGAGGCTCTTGAAGAAACGTTTCTACACCGCTAGCCGCACCGTGTCTTGCTGGATAGCAACCGCACCACCGAGGGCAGACCTTCTCCGCGAACGGCTTGATGTAGAGCTTCACGAAGTTACTGTGCTGAATAGGCTGACCGTTCAGCCGCGTGAAGAGCCATCCGGTCGACGCTCCACCGCACTGCGCGCGCCACGCGACCATAAGAGACTTGACCGGCTCGATGACCGGCAAGGACCCTTGCGATTGCTCCGTCTTCAACTGGTCAGGATGCCCTTTGACCACGGACTGTCGAACCTGGACCTCGGTCTCGAAGACGTTCTCCCAGCGCACGCCGGCCGATTCGCTAGGTCTCATGCCAAGGATCGCGCATAGAGCGAAGAAGAGCTTCGCATCCGTGCGTTGGATGGCATTCAGGATCGCGGTAGTCTCCTTCACCGTGTAGGCAGCCTTAGGCCGCGGAGCGCGCGCCTTGGGACTCTTGACCTCATGCCAAGGATTACGGTCGATCAGTCCGAGGTTGACCGCATAGCTGAACATGCCGGATGCGAGCGATCGCACATGAGCGAGTGAGTTCCGGTTGAGCTTCGAGTTCAGCTTGCTCAGGAAGTGATAGCCGTCCGCGGTGCGGTACCGCGTGAGTGACAGGGAGGCGAGTTCCTTCTCGAGATACTGTGACCAGATGCCCTCGTAACCGTGGACGGTCGACCAGCGGAGCTCCTTCTTCGCGTGCTCGAGGTAGGTCTTCCAGAAGTCGCCGATCGTCAGATCCATGATCGATGCCGTGCGCCCCCGGTGCGCTTCACCGTTGATCGCCTTCATCCGTCGCCGGCGCGCGTTCTCGATGGTAGACTTCGAGCTGTCGAGACCACAGAGCTTCTCTGTGACCTTGCGACGGTTGCCGTCCGCATTATCGACGTAGTAGCGTAAGTAGTGTCCGTCTGCTGGCTGTACAACCGCGCCGTGCTGCTTGCGGAAGCGACGTTGTCGGTTCGATTGGAGAAGCGCCTGAATGTTCACACATCAAGAGTACTCTTATCAGACCATATCGGACCAGATAACTAAGGTCAACTGCCAAGGTTGCGTAGTTAAGTTATTTAGATTGTTAATATTGAAAAGAGCCGGAGAGTTGGCCGAGTGGTTGATGGCACCGGTCTTGAAAACCGGCATACCCGGAAGGGTATCGGGGGTTCGAATCCCTCACTCTCCGCCATTACCTTTGTAATCTGGCACTTGCGAGCCGGTGATACCTAGCCTGATTCTAGTATCAGGAAGGGTCACCGACGGCCAACCGTGAAGTCAATCTCACCAACGAGTGAACACCACAGACGGGATGCGCTATTCTCCCGTGGTCCTGTCCGCTAATGGCCGCGTCAAGCCTGATGTGGTCCTGATCGACGGCCGCGAGGAACACCATCCCGAGGGCGCCTACGACATCGAGTGTACGAGGGCTCCAGGCGGCGCCGGCTATCGGTGGGCAAAAACGCGGCTGATGCCCACGCTCGACGGTTAGCCAAAGAAGCCGAACTGAACGCGGCCAACCAAGGTGTGCCCCTCGCGAAATCTGAACAGAATGGCCACACATCGCTCACAGCGGCTGTTGCCGATTACCTCGAAAGAAATAAAGCTCACGAAGAAGTACAAGACTCACGCGGCCTATACCACGGCGCTGAACTATTTCACTGAATCGGGCTGCAAACCCAAGCTCGACTTTCTGGACTGCCTAAAGGCCGTAGCCGAACGAGCCAAGCTTAATAAGGAGGGGTTCTGGCTTCACAAATTCCGCGCCACGTTCGCGGCTCGCTGTCTGTGGGCTGGTGTGGATCTGCGGACGGTGCAGTTGTGGCTGGGGCACTCTGATATCGAATCCACGATGCGCTACCTGAAGCCCTCGCGGAGTCAGCAGGTCAGGGAGAAGGTGAATGAGATCTTTGGTTGATGTCGATGTGAATGTCGATGTGGATGTGGATGTGGATGTCGATGATGGTGACGACCATGGCGACGGTGATGACCGCTATCGCAACCACGACAGCG
>Ga0137418_10001513_pt1 | contig 21450 bp, 19 predicted proteins | sample CZODoug3_1_2_16f_FD_122242 | JGI IMG/M metagenome (GOLD analysis project Ga0137418, IMG submission 122242) | Vadose zone soil fungal communities from Angelo Coast Range Reserve, California, USA - CZODoug3_1_2_16fungal (Hybrid Assembly) | ecosystem: Environmental > Terrestrial > Soil > Vadose...
GGTCGGCGCCGAACAGCTACCGCTCGAGCCCGTGGATCTCGCGGCCACCGCCCGCGAAGTCGTGCAACTCTACGACCTCGGCTCCGCGCCGCGGTTCGAAGTGCGCACGAGCAACGGCGCACCCCCTCCGGCGCTGGCGCGCAAGGACGAAGTAAAGGAAGTGCTCGTGAATTTGCTGGAGAATGCCCGCAACGCCGATGCGAAGCGGGTGACCGTGCAAGTCGCCGCGAGCGGCCGCCAGCTGGTCGTCGCCGACGACGGCCGCGGGATTCCGCCGGAGGTGTTGCCGCGCGTGTTCGAGCCGACGTTCTCCACGACATCGAGCGGCGCCGGCTTGGGATTGGCGATCGCCCGCCGCCTGGTCGAGAGCTGGGGGGGCGCGATCACGCTCGAAAGTGCCCCGGGCAGAGGGACACGGGTCACTCTGACGCTCCAAACCGCACCCTGAAACGGGTTTGGGGTGACCTTCCTCACACCAAACAATGGAAAAAACGGACACAATGTGCAAAGTTGTGGCGGCCTTTCCCCCGTCCGAGGTGCCCTGTGCGAACTGGAGTCGTCGCTGTTGCGCTCGCCATGCTCGTCGTCGCTCCCCTGCGACCGGCTCACGCGCAGTTCTCGTTCGACGCGCGGCGCTATGGCATGGGAGGGGTCTCGCTCAGCCGTGACGGCAACGTCCGTCGCTACAATCCCGCGTATCGAGCCGTCAAGAACAGAAACCATGTCGCCGGCGCACCCAAGTTCTCGATCCCGGTGCCGATCGGGCTGATCGACTTTTTCAAACAGCACCCGATCAATCAGTTGGGCCACGACCCAATGTTCACTCCGGAGTCGGCAGCGTTCAATCCTGCCGCCTTGCTGAATACCATTTTCAATCCGCCGATCTTTTACGAAGTGAAGAAAGCGCCACTGCCGACGAATGACGTCGCGTTCACGATCGGCAGAAACCAGCTCATCATCGATTTGGGCGCAACCAAGGTGTTGATTCCCGAACAGGAGTTTGGTCTCGGCAGTACGAGCCGGCTGCTCGATCTGGGCGTCGGGTTTGCCGGATTCCACGTCGGCGTGATGGGCTTTCTGCAATACGACGTCGGGTTCACGCTCGACAGCACACTCCGGCATTTTCTGGTCAGCGACTCGACGGCACTGCCCAACACCGCGTACTTCGTGAACGTCGATGGCACGGCCCAAGCCGGCTTCGCGCCGACGGTCAGCTACGCGGGCCGTGTGCTGCGTGGCGCGGGCGGCAACGATTCGGATGATGGACTCTATCTCGGCGGGGCGCTGCATTATTACCTCGGCGCCACGTACGGTCGGGGTATCGGCCCCGCCGGCTTCACGACCGGGCCCGCCCCCGTGCTTGGGAGTACGCCTTCGCCGCTGCTCAATGGCGACCTGTTCACGTCCAACAAGCCGTTCGGCAGAGGCGTGGGAGGCGACGTTGGCGTCGTCTGGATCTCCGGCCCGTTCGAGGTCGGTGCGGGCGTCAACGACATCGGTGCCGAGCTGACATGGTCACATTCGAAGATTCAGCATTTCGTGTACGACAATGCGGGTGACTCTATCGCCACCATCGTCGTCTCGTCCGACACCTCGCTCAAAACGAAGCTGCCCATTACCTACATTGGCAACGCCGCGCTGCACATGGGCACAGGCACGACCGTCGGCGGCGACGTGGTGAACTCCGGTCGCGGCACCGTGATCCATGTCGGGGTCGAGCAGCGCACCGGTCCCTTCGCCATCCGCGGTGGCGTGTCACGGGATCAGCGGAAGAAGATGCAGTTCGGTTTTGGCGGAGGGCTGCGACTCGGGCCGATCGGCCTGGACGTCGGATTCTTCACCCACAGTAATTCACTCTCGACGCAGCGGGCCATCACGATGGCCACGGCGATTTCGATCTATTAAGGGGCGACCCATGAAAGCTCTTGCTGCCGCTCTCCTGGTGCTGGTCGCGGCCTGCGGACAGGGAAACATCATCCTGAACGTCGACGTGCTGAGCTTTCTCTCGGCGAGCGACTCGACCACGCAATACAACGTGATCGGTGGGTTGCCTCCCGTAGACTCGACGGTGTCGAGACGGTTCTCGCTGCCGCCCGGTCTGGGGAAGTCGACGGTCGATTCCATTTCGGCGAATTTCTCCTCCCAGCTCCAGAACGCGACAGGGGGAGGCCGCGTGACGCTCGAGGTCTTCTTCGCCAAGAGCCAGGGCGGCCTTTTCACCGGTACGCCCTACCTCAGCGATTCCAGCGGCCACGTGACGGGTGCGGTGACGGTCCCGATGGGAACGAACAGCCTGCGACTCGCCGACAGCGTATTCACAACCGATTCGCTCTGGGTGGGGATTCGTGCGCGAATAACCACCGACGTGGGGCCCAACATGACGGGGCAGTTGCGGCTCACGGATCTACACGTGCGCGTCGTCCTGAAGGACAAGATCATCTGAACGTGCGCCGCTTCCAGCGGCGCTATATTTCGTCCCCGTGAGTACCCGACGCCCGACGATCCCCGTCAGCGTGGGCGGCGTGCTGGTGGGCAGTGCCCATCCGATCGTCGTCCAGTCGATGACCAACACCGACACCGCCGATGCCGCCGCGACGGCCGCGCAGGTGCGCGCGTTGCATGCGGCGGGCAGCGAGCTGGTGCGGGTCACGGTGAATACGGATGAAGCCGCTCGCGCCGTCCCCGCGATCGTGGCCGAGGTCGATGTCCCTGTCATCGGCGACTTCCACTACAACGGGCACCTGCTGCTCACCAAGTATCCCGATTGCGCGCGGGCGCTCGCCAAGTACCGCATCAATCCGGGCAACGTCGGGACCAAGCGCCGCGACGACAATTTCCGTACCATCATCCAGGTGGCGATCAACGAGGGCAAACCGGTCCGCATCGGCGTGAACTGGGGCAGCCTCGATCAGCAGCTCCTCACCGAAATGATGGACGCGAACGCCGCCCTCGCCGAGCCCCGGGACGCGCGCGACGTGACGATGGATGCCATGGTCGAAAGCGCCATGCGCTCGGCCGAGCTGGCGGAGGAGTGCGGGCTGCCGCACGACCACATCATCCTCTCGGCCAAGGTCTCCGGCGTTCAGGATCTCGTCGCGGTCTATCGGATGCTGGGCGAGCGGTCCGACTACCCATTGCACCTCGGCCTCACCGAGGCGGGCATGGGTACGAAGGGCGTCGTGGCAAGTACCGCCGGCCTGTCGATTCTGCTCCAGGAAGGCATCGGCGACACGATTCGCGTGTCGCTCACCCCGCGCCCCGGCGGCGATCGGACCGAGGAAGTGCTGGTGGCGCAACAGGTGCTCCAATCACTCGGCATTCGCAGCTTCACACCACAGGTCACCGCATGTCCCGGGTGTGGTCGCACAACCTCGACGTTCTTTCAGGAGATGGCGGAGCAGATCCAGACGTATCTGCGCGATCAGCGGCCCGCCTGGCAGGCGCGCTATCCCGGGTCGGAGGAGCTCCGCGTTGCCGTCATGGGGTGCGTCGTCAACGGGCCGGGGGAGTCGAAGCACGCCGACATCGGCATTTCGTTGCCGGGCACCGCCGAGGAGCCGCGCGCGCCTGTGTACGTCGACGGTGCGCTCAAGCTCACGCTGAAGGGCGACACGATCGTGGCTGATTTCCTGCGCCTTCTCGACGACTACGTCGAGAAGCGGTTCGGGGGGGGCGGCTCAGCGAATCGGGGTGCCCAACGGCACGTCGCGATCGGGGTGGATCAGACAGATGTCGCCCTCCCCAAGAATCACGCCTAGCGTCAGCACTTCCGAAAAAAACGTCGCGATCTGACGGGGCGGGAAGTTCACGACGCCCAGGACCAGCTTTCCGACGAGGTCGCGCGGGTCGTAGTACTTCGTGATTTGCGCGCTCGAATTCTTCACACCAATCGCATCCCCGAAATCGATTCGCAGCCTGTACGCCGGCTTGCGCGCCTGGGGGAAGAGATCGGCCTGGACGATCCGGCCGACGCGGATATCGATCTTGGCAAAATCGTCGTAGCTGATCTGGTCCATCGGTGCTCCCAAATGTCCCTTTTTGAGGTCAGCCGCAACTCGCGCGCGTAGGGCGAAAAGCTTGGCACGTGCATTGCCTTTCCGCTACGCGCAGCCCAATTCCACTCTTACAGGACGGCGATTATGCGGCGGATCGGCATGTCGGTGCTGGGCCTGGCTCTCATGGCATCTCCACTCTTTGGCCAGCGGTCCGCCCTTCGGGAAGTGCGCGACCGCGGTGCCTTTGGCGCCGACTTCGTCGTCGCTGAGCCCCTCGGTGAATTCAGCCGGAATGGCGATGTCGCCGCCGGGCTCTCGATCTTCGGCGTGACGAATGGAGGCGCGCTCGCGCTTCGTGTCGAGGGCGCCTGGATGGCGTACGACGTGTCGTACCAGGGCTACGGTGTTTCCACCACTTCACAGATCGGCACCCTTGGCGCCGGCCCGCAACTGACCTTGGGGAAGGGCGCACTGCGGTTCTACGGGTTTGCGACGATGGGCGGATCCCTGTTCTGGAGCAATGCCAGCTACAACAGCTGCGGCTGCTCCGCCAGCGATTGGCTCGACGGTCACACGACCTGGATGCGGTCCGCGGGGGGCGGCGTGCTGCTCGGCATTACGGCCGGTCACACACCCATCGCGATCGACATTGGCGCTCGCGGTGTGCGGCACGATCGCGTGACGTACGTGCCCGCCGGCGGGCTGACGCAGAACGCCGACGGGAGCTTCACCGCGCGGCAAGTCACAACGCCGGTGGACATGCGCGTCTACCAAATCGGGGTGTCGATCGGGATTCGGTAACCTCTCCTGCCGTCCCCGGCCTCACCCCCAACCCCCTCTCCAGTTAGTGGAGAGGGGGCTCTTCTTTCTCCAGGATCTGTTTCAGATACCGTGCGGGCGCGTTCAGAAAATCTCGCGTGATCCGTACGTGATCCAAGTCTTCGTACGCCACCGCCGCGAGCGGTGTCTTGTCAAAGCTGTAGATCTGCGCAGCGGGGAAGGCGAGCAGCATCGGCGAATGCGTCGCGATGATGAACTGCGCGTCCTGGCTCACCATGTCGCCGATCATCGCGAGCAGCGCGAGCTGACTCTGTGGCGATAGCGGTGCCTCCGGCTCGTCCAGCAAGTACAGGCCACCGGGAACGAACCGCGACTGGAACAGCTTGAGAAAACTCTGACCGTGTGAATTCGCGTCGAGATCCACGCCGTAGCGTCGTTCCATCCCCGCGAGCGAAGACGCCAGCGGGCCCTGGGCGAGTCCCTCGGCGTACTTAGATCGATTCTGCGCGCGGTACTGCGACGAGACCTCCCGCATCTCCGTCAGCAGCTCGGCGCGCTCGCGCGCCAGTCGCTTGGTGAAACCAAAGAAGTCTTCGGCGCGCAGGAAGAATCCGCGAGTCGCTTTCTTGTGCCAACTCAGGCGCAACGCTTTCCCCAGGCGTCGCTGCGCCGCCAGCGTCTCATCACGGGGCACGTCGGCGCTGCCGATGGCCGGCAACCGGGCGGCAGCGGCGATACCCTCGAGCAGCGTGGATTTTCCCGATCCGTTCTCCCCAACGAAGAACGTGACCGTGCTGTCCAGCCGGAGCTGATCCAGAGAACGGATCGCGGGGACGGTGAACGGAAAGTCTGCATCGTCACCGCCACGGCGACTAATGGATTGCAGGTGCATCGAGGTCACGGCTTGAAGTTACCGGCCGCGCGCACCGGCCTTCGACCAGGTGTTACACACCTGCCACAGGTTGGGCAAAGACAGGCCGAGGCAGGTAAGGGCTATCGTGCTCAATTTGATGATGTACAGGGTACGGGACTTGCGGCGAGCTCGCCACAGTGGACCCAATGTCGGAGTCGAGTTCGGACCTCGGGTTACGGCCGGTTGCCGCGAAGGCATTCGAGCCCGCCGCCCGGTTTCCGTCGTCCCCGCCGGCAAGCGTGGCCGGCCGGGAGAACCGTTCCGTCCTCTTCCCCGAAGCGGATCCTGAGGATGAGCCGCACGCCCCCCAATCGTCGCGCCGGTTCCCGCGGTTCACGCGACCTGTCGCGTATGTCGCGAGCGCCGTTGCCGGTGCTGTCTTGGTGACCGCGATCTATGGGCTCATCGGGCCTCGCCCTGGTGCGTCCGGCGCTCGGGCCGGCTCCGACTCCGCGCGCGCCGGCTCGGCGATCAACGACACGGCGGTATTTGACCACCGGGCCGACACGCTGGCACTCGCACTGTCCGCGTTCGATTTGCGCGCGCGCATGTTCGATACCCGCCGCATGGGGTGCCCCGGTTTGGCACGAGGCCTCCGGCAGGTGGAGGATGGATGGCTGTCGTACAACATGGCCCGCAAGGACCTCATGGCGGTTTCGGATCCCGCGCGCGACGCCCGCGACAAGAGCCTGTATGCGGACGTGCGAGCCGTGGAAGTGCGGTTCGAGCGTTCATCCTGTGCCCGGCCTTAGCGTGCGATCCGGCCTCGGAGTGCTCGCCCTCGCGTCGTGCGTCGCGCCGCTGGCCGCACAGTCCCCGCCGCCCCTCGACAAGACCGAGCTGATCCGCCTCCTCACGAACCCGCTGTTTGCGCAAACAGAAGTGGCGGATGTCGTGCGCCGCAGCTGCCTCAAGTTCCATCCCACCGAGCGCGACTGGGCCGATCTGCGCAGCGCCGGAGCGGGTGGTGAGGTGATAGCCAGCGCAGCCGCCTGCGACACGCGCCGCACGACCTCTTCGGCCGGTAACGCGGCGGTGAGTGAAGAACCGCCGCAGCCCATCAGCGCCGTCGCGCTGCCCGGCGAGATCGTGATGACCGCGGGCAACGCCCCGAGTGTGCGCGTTCGGCTGAGTCGAGGACGTACGCCAGTCCGGCGCACGACGCTGGCGCTTCGTGGAACGACGGCACTGGGTCTGCCGCGGGACGCCTCCGCGGTCACCGACGACAGCGGGATCGCCGTGTTCCGGCTCCCGAGCGTTTCCCGCGTGGGCTCACATCAATTCGAAATCCGCACCGGCAGCGGCGCGACGTTGCCCGGCCAACCCGCAGTGCTCCTGTCGGTCAAATCGGCGCGGCCCAACCGCATTCGGGTGACGCCCGACTATATCGCGTTCCGGGGCGGTGACTCGACTACCACCATTGTTGCCGCGGTGACCGACTCCCTGGGGAATCCGGTCGCGGGAGAAGCCGTGGATATGAACGGCGGCGTCAGTGCTCCCATTACGGCAATCACCGATTCCGCGGGACGCGCCACGTTCACGCTCCTGGCGAATGGAGTGTCGCGCGGCGGGTCGGTCCAGATTCGGGCGCGCGGTCTCGCACCGGTCGACGTGGAGATCTCGGCACCGGCCGGGCTCTCGGGTGTCAACACCGGCTTCGTGCCCATCGCGTCTGCGTACGCGCCGGTCGGCAACGCGCTGAGCGACGCGTTGATCTTCCGGGCGCGCACGGTTCAGGGGGGCCCGGCCGCGGGTCGTACGGTCCGCTTCCGCGCCCTGAATGCGCGCGTCACACCGGAAACCGCAGTCCTCGACTCGACCGGACGCGTACGACTGGATGTCGTTCTGGGGATGCGGGCAGGCGAGGCTGCGGTGTTCGCGAGCATCGATTCCGTCGAGCGGGTCGTGACGCTGCGAGCGGAGCCCGGCCCGATCGACTCGCTGATCCTCGACCGCAACGGCGAACAGCTCAATGGGCGAGCCATCGTGGTGCAGGTGGGTGTGCCGTTCGCCTTGCGCCTGCGGGCCCGCGATTTGTACGGCAACGAGACGTCGATCGACGCGCTCGGTCAGGCGCTGAAGGCTGGGCGCGCCCGGCTCAACGTACGGCAGCAGGATCTCCAGCTCGTCGGTCTCGAGTCGGCGGACTCAGCCGTCGTCGTGACGCTCAAGGCCGTGCGGGTGGGGACCTACCAATTCGTCATCGGGAGCGGCATCACCGCCAACGTCCGGGTCGACGCGATTCCCAAGCCGTAGCTCAGTCGGCCGCGGCCGGCTCCTCGACGGACGCCCGCCGTGCGCGGCGTCCGAGGCGATCCTGCAAGGTGTCGAGGTAGGTGTACACCACCGGCGTCACATACAGCGTGATGAGCTGAGAGAAGGCCAGCCCGCCCACGACGGCGAGTCCCAGGGGCCGCCGCGATTCGCCGCCCGCGCCCCAGCCGATTGCGATGGGCAGCGTCCCCATCAACGCCGCCATCGTCGTCATCATGATCGGCCGGAACCGCACGCTGCACGCCTCGATGATGGCGTCACGCGGTGACTTGCCCTCATTCCGCTCGGCATCCAGGGCAAAGTCGATCATCATGATCGCGTTCTTCTTGACGAGCCCTACCAGCATGATCACACCCACGAACGCGTAGACGCTCAGCTCGGTGCGAAAGATGAAGAGCGTGAGCAACGCCCCGAATCCCGCGAACGGCAGCCCCGACAGGATCGTGAGTGGGTGGACGAAGCTCTCGTAGAGGATGCCGAGCACGATGTAAATCACGACGACGGCGAGCAGTAACAGGAAGACGAGTCCCTGCTGGCTCGCCTGGAATGCCTGCGCGGTGCCCGAGAAACCGGTGCTGATCGTGGACGGCAGGGTCTGCCGGGCGGCTTTTTGTACGTCATTCACCGCGGCGCCGAGGGACACGCCGGGCGGCAGGTTGAACGAGAGGGTCACCGACGGCAGCTGGCCGCTGTGGTTCACACTGAGGGGTCCGACGTCATTCGACGCGGAGGCGACGGAGGTCAGCGGAATCAGTTTACCGGTTTGCGACCGCAGGTACAGCAGCTGGAGCGCCGACGGATCGCGCTGGTATTCGGGCAGCAGCTCGAGAATGACCCAGTACTGGTTGTTCGGCGTGTAGATCGTCGACACCTGGCGCGAGCCATACGCGTCGTACAACGCCTGTTCGATCTGCTGCACCGTCACGCCGAGGCTCGTGGCGCGGTCGCGATCGATCTTCACGCTCACCTGTGGGTTCTTGATCTGCAGGTCGGTGGTCACGTCCTGCAGAGTGGGGATGCCGCGCAGGACACGCTCGAGCTTCGCGGCGTTGTCGTACAACGCGTCGATGTCGGCGCTCTGCAGCGTGAACTGATACTGCGTCTTGGTCGGCCGCCCGCCGATGCGGATGGAGGCGGGCACCTGGAGATACGTGCGGATGCCGGGGACGCTGTTGAGCTTGGGATTCAGCTCGCGGGCCACCTGATCCGCCGGCAACCGTTGCGTGCGCGGTTTGAGCCGGATACTGAGCCGGCCCTGGTTCATCGTGCCGCCGCCGACCGACGACATGAAGTGCGCCACGTTGGGGTCGTGGCTCAGGATGTCGGCCACGGCCTGTTGGTGGTCGCTCATGTTGTCGAACGAGCTGCCTTCGAGCGTCTCCGTGGTCCCCTGGATCTGCCCGGTGTCTTCCGTCGGAATGAATCCCTTGGGGACGAGCACGAACAGCACCGCCGTTGCAGTCAGGATGCCCGCCGAGAAGACGAGCGCCAGGGGGCGGCGATCCATCACCCATGCCAGCGACCGTTCGTACCACCCCAGCCCGCGCTGGTATACCCGCTCGGTCGCTTCGTACCAGCGGCCGTGCCGCTCTTCTTTGGGGGGGCGGAGGAAGCGGCTGCACAGCATCGGCGTGAGCGTCAGCGACACGAACCCCGAGACCAAGATGGCAACGCCGATCGTGACGGCGAATTCGTGAAACAGCCTGCCGATGATGCCGCCCATGAGCAGCACGGGGATGAAGACCGCCGTGAGCGACAGCGTCATCGATAAGATCGTAAACCCGATCTCGCGGGCGCCGTCCAGCGCGGCCTGCATCGGCCGTTTCCCCATTTCCATGTGACGGACGATGTTTTCGAGCATCACGATCGCGTCATCCACCACGAAACCGACCGACAGCGTGAGGGCCATCAGCGACAGGTTGTCGAGGCTGTAGCCCATCAGGTACATCACCGTGAACGTGCCGATGATCGAGAACGGCAGGGCCAAGCTCGGGATGAGTGTCGCCGAGAGGTTCTTGAGAAAAAGGAAGATCACCATCACGACGAGGCACAGCGTGACGAGCAACGTCAGCTGCACGTCGTTCACCGATTGATGAATCGAGACGGAGCGGTCGTAGAGCGTATTCACTTCGACCGACGCCGGCAGCTGTCCGGAGAGCGACGCGACCATCGCCTTCACCGCGTCCGCGACCTGCACGGTGTTCGTCCCGGGCTGCCGTTGAATCGCGAGCACGACGGCGCGCTTGCCGTCGAACCAGCTCGCGTTGCGGGAGTCCTGGACATCGTCGAGCACGCGTGCCACGTCCTGCAGACGCACCGGCGCGCCGTTCTGGTAGGTGACGGCCAGCTGCCGGAACTCCGGGGCGCTCGAGATCGAGCCGTCGGCTAATACGGTGTACGCGCGCTGCGGTCCCCAGAGCGTTCCGGTCGGGAGATTGGGATTCCCGGCTGACACCGCCGCTGTCACTTCATCCAGCCCAATGCCGCGCGCCGCGAGCGCCTTGGGATCGACTTGAATGCGCACCGCGTATTTCGCGGAGCCGAACACCTGGACCTGCGCCACGCCACTGACTGTCGACAGGCGCTGCGCGAGGAACGTTTCGGCGTACTCGTCCAGCGCGGACAGTTGCAGCGTCCCGGACGTCAGGGCGAGGTACAGGATCGGCGAGTCCGCCGGATTCGACTTGTTGTACGACGGCGGCTGCATGCCGGGCGGCAACTGCCGGAGCGTCTTGGAGATTGCCGCCTGCACGTCCTGGGCAGCGGCGTCGATGTCGCGCGACAGGGTGAACGTCAGCGTGATGTTCGTGTTGCCCAACGTGCTCGATGACGTCATGGCGTCGATGCCGGCGATCGTCGAGAACTGCTTCTCGAGCGGCGTTGCCACGGCGGCGGCCATCGTCTGTGGGCTCGCGCCCGGCAGGCCGGCCCCGACCGTGATCGTGGGGAAATCGACGTTCGGGAGGTCGCTCACCGGCAGCAGCCGGTACGCCATCAGTCCGAACATGAGGATGCCGAACATCACGAGCGTCGTCGCGACAGGACGACGAATAAACAGTCCCGAAAAACTCATTTCGGGTTCCCCGCGTCCGACCCACCCCCACCGCCTGCGGTCTCCGTGGTTGGACCGCCGCGGATGTCGACCTTCGCGTTCGGCGTGAGACGCAGCTGCCCGTCGGTGACGACCAGGGCGCCTGCCGGGACGCCGGCGACCACGCTCAGACTGTCGAGTGTCCGCTCCACGGTCACCGGCTGCGTCGCGGCAGTGCCGTCGCCATTCACGACGAACACGTAGGTGCCTTGCTGGCCTTGCATCACGGCCTGGCTCGGGACGACGACCGCGTCGCTCTGTATGCCGAGGACGAGTGTGATTCTGACGAACTCGCCGGGCCAGAGGTTTCCATCACGATTCTGGAACCGGGCCTTGAGCAGCACGGTCCCCGTGGACGTGTCCACCCGATTATCGACGAACGAGAGAACGCCTTGGATTGACGACGCGGAATCGCGCGCCGGCATCGCGATCGCCTTGAGCTCTTGCCCGGCGCGCTGGCGGATGGCGGGAAGGCTGATTGCTGGAACGGGGAAGCGGACCAGGATGGGGCGCATCTGCACGATCGAGACGAGCGGGTCGCTTCCCGCGCGGACCAGGTTGCCCTCATGGAGGAGCAGCCGTCCGGTGCGACCGCCAATGGGTGCGCGGACGGTCGCGTATTCGAGGTTCAGCTGGGCCAACCCTGCGGCCGCCGAGTCGGAACGCACCGCGGCGGCAGCCGCGTCGGCCGTCGACTGTTTCTGTTCGTAATCCTCTTGCGTCACGGTGTTGGTTGCGGCGAGGACCTTGTAGCGGGCGGCTTCCCGCGCCGCGCTCAACGCCTGCGTGAGGTCACGGAGCAGCACCCCTTCGGCTTGCTGCAGCGCCGCGCGGTAGGGACGCGGATCGATTTCGAACAGGATCTGGCCGGCGGCGACTTCGTCGCCCTCGCCGAAGTTGACGTGCAGGATCGTGCCGTTCACCTGCGGCGTGACGTCGACGGAGCGGATCGCCTCGACCGTCCCCGTGGCTTCCAGCTCGTAGGGGAGGGCGCGACGCTCGGCCCGTGCCACACTGACGGGCACCCGGGGGGCGCTCCCGCCCGTGCGTGAGCCGCACCCGGCGACCCCCGCGAGCGCGAGGCCTGCGAGCAAAAAGGTTCGGAAAGGCACGACTTCTATACGCATATCCTCCCCACGGCGTCATTTAGACCCTGGGGGCGGTGTTTTGGCTACCCCGACGGACGCTCCTAAACCTAGCGTCGTACATGCTCGCGCGCGTCCGCTCCGCCGCCGTCCTCGGGATTGATGCGTACCTGGTGGAGGTCGAGACCGACATCGCCAGCGGCCTGCCGACGTTTGTGACCGTCGGGTTGCCGCAGGGCGCCGTAAAGGAGGGGCGCGACCGCGTGTCAGCCGCCCTCGCCAACACCGGTTACACGTTTCCGCTCAAGCGTGTCACCATCAACCTGGCACCTGCGGACATCAAGAAGGAGGGCTCGGCGTTCGATCTGCCGATCGCGCTCGGCATCCTGGCGGCGACCGAGCAGGTCAGCGGAGAACGGCTGGGAAAGATCGCCGTGCTCGGCGAGCTCGGTCTCGAAGGCGCGATTCGGCCAGTCAGGGGAGCCCTCCCGGTTGCATTGGCGGCGCGGGCGGCCGGCGTGGAGGCGCTGATCCTGCCGCGCGAGAACCTTCCCGAAGCCGGCGTCGTGGACGGTCTGCAGGTACTCGGCGCAGGATGCTTGGCCGAGATAGCGGATTTCCTCGATGGCAGAACGGAGCTGTCGAGCGCGGCCGTGGATGTGGCGGCGCTGTTCGCCGCGCGCGCCAAGGATGACGTGGACTTCGCCGAGGTGAAGGGGCAGGCGCACGCCAAGCGCGCGCTCGAGGTCGCGGCGGCGGGCGGGCACAACATTTTGATGGTCGGGCCTCCAGGGTCGGGGAAGACGATGCTCGCGCGCCGCCTGCCCACGACGCTCCCCAAGATGAGTCTCGATGAGGCGCTCGAGACCACCAAGATCCATTCGGTCGCGGGGACGCTGCCGCTCGGCGAGTCGCTGGTGGCGCGGCGTCCCTTTCGCGCGCCGCATCACACGATCTCGGACGCCGGGTTGATCGGCGGCGGGTCGTATCCTCGGCCTGGCGAGGTCAGCCTCGCGCACGGTGGCGTGCTGTTTCTCGACGAGCTGCCCGAGTTCCGGAAGAACGTGCTCGAGGTATTGCGCCAACCGATGGAGGACGGCGTCGTGACGATCGCGCGGGCGGCGATGAGTCTCTCGTATCCGGCGCGCTTCATGCTGGCGGCCGCAATGAATCCGTGCCCGTGCGGCTGGTTCGGCGACCCGCATCACAGCTGCGCCTGCGGCTCGGTCGTGGTGCAACGCTATCTCGCGCGCGTCTCGGGGCCACTCCTCGATCGGATCGACATTCATCTGGAAGTGCCGGCCGTGAAATACAAGGCGCTGACCGGCGAAAGCGGCGGGGAGCCGAGTGAGGCGATGCGCGAGCGGGTCGACCGGGCGCGCGTGGTGCAGCGCGAGCGGTTCGCCAACCGGCCGGGGATCTACGCCAACGCGCACATGGCGCCGCGCGATATTCGCGCGCACTGCAAAGTGTCGGATGGCGCCGATGCACTCCTCAAGACGGCGATCACACGGCTCGGATTATCCGCGCGAGCGTATCACCGCATTCTCAAGATCGCGCGGACGATCGCCGATCTCGATGAAGCGGCGTCGCTCGAGCCGAAGCATGTGAGTGAGGCGATACAGTATCGGAGCTTGGATCGGCGCGGGGTGGCCTAGGCGGGCTCCGCCCCAGTCAGCACCCTGTACGCCGCCTTGATCTGTTGCGGCTGTCCCACCACGACCAGCACATCGCCCGCGTCCAGCTCGAAGTCCGGGCTGGGTGTCGCCAGATCGCTCTCCCCGCGCCGCAACGCGAGAATCAGCGCGCCGGTTTTCGAACGGAGTCCCGTGTCGGCGATCGTCTGACCGACCGCCGGGGCACTTGGTCCGAGAACGATGCGCTCGACGTGCATCTGCGGCATCGCGCCGAGCGTCCCGCTCAACGTCAGCCGGGGACGGGCGCCGGGCCGCAGCGCCTGGTAGTGGGACGCGCGGATCTCGCTCACCAGCCGCTCGATCTCGTCGCGCGGCACGTTGTAATGCGCCAGCACGCGCGAGAAGATCTCGATCGATGTCTCGAACTCTTCGGGGATGACGACGTTCGCGCCGAGGCGCGTGAGCTCGGGAATCTCGACGATGTATCGCGTGCGCGCGATGATGAACACCTTGGGATTGAGCGCGCGCGCCACTCGCACCATCCGCCGCGTCGCCGACGGATCGGAAATCGCGATGACGAAAAGCCGGGCGCGGTCGATGCCGAGGGCGTGGAGAATCTCTTCCCGCGTCGCGTCGCCGTAAAACGCCGGCTCCCCCTCGGTGCGCGCCTTGCGCACGGTCTGGGCGTTCAGCTCCACGATGAGATAGGGTGCGCTGATCGACCGCAGCGCGGCCGCCAGGTTGCGGCCGTTGAGCCCGTAACCGGCGATCACCACGTGGTCCTTGACTTGCTCGTGGACCGGCGCGAGGCCGCGCGGCCGGTACCCCGGCAAGAGCCGATCGAGCGGTACGACCTTCTCGAGCACGTCGAGAATCGCCGGACCTCCCTGCAGCAGGAACGGCGTCACCAGCATCGTAATGACCGCCACGCCGAGGAACTGCTGGTACAAGAGGTTCGGCAGGAGGCCCGCGACGCGACCCTCTTTCGCGAGCACGAACGAGAATTCGCCGATCTGCGACACGGCGACGCCGGCGAGGAGCGCGACGCGGCCCGAGTATCCCAACAACGCGGGGCCCACCGCCGCCGATAGCGTCTTGCCGCCCATGATCACCGCGACGGCGACGAGCGTGAGCACGATGTGGTCGCGGATGACGTCGAGCTGGACGAGCATGCCGACCGCGACGAAGAACAGCGAGATAAAGACGTCGCGGAACGGGATCAGCTCGGCGAGCGCCTGGGGGCCGTAGTCCGATTCGGAAATGATCAGTCCGGCGAGGAACGCGCCCAGCGCGAGCGACGCGCCAGCCGCCGCGGTGCCGAGGGCGGTCAGCGTGCCGATGAGGATCACCGCGATGAGGAACAGCTCGCGGCTGCGCGTCTTCAGGATCTCCGACAGCGCCCGCGGCACGATGGTCCGGGCGGCGATAATCACCACGATGACGACGAGCGCCGCCTTGCCCAGTGCAATCAGGAGCCCGGGCACGCCGCCCTCGGCCTTTCCGGCGAGGAACGGGAGCACGAGCATGATCGGCACCACGCACAGGTCCTGAAAGATCAGGACACCCGTCGCCAGACGGCCATGCGGCGCGTCGATCTCGCCCTTGTCCGTCATCACCTTCAGCACGATGGCGGTGCTCGACAGCGCGATCAGGAATCCGAGGAACAGCGCGAGGCGCCAGCTGCTCAGAAACGCGAGTCCCGCCGCCAGCGTCGCCAGGATGGTGAAGCCCATCTGCGAGAAGCCGCCCACGAGAATCTGGCGGCCCATTTCCTTGAGCCGGCTCAGCGAGAATTCGATACCGATCGTGAACAACAGGAGGATGACGCCGACTTCGGCGAGTCCTTCGACGTCCTTGGCATCGGACACGAATCCCAGTGCGTTCGGGCCGAGCAGAATCCCCGCGACGATGAAGCCGGGCAGCGCCGGCAGCTTGAGCCGGTAGAAAACGAGAATGACGAGCAGCGAGCCGGCAAAGATGACCGCGAGGTCGCGAAGGATGTGAACCTGTTCCACGGTGGCCTAAAGCTAGGACGCCCCGTAACTTTGGCCACCGTGCGCGACTGGTTGCAAAACCGCATTGGCTTGAGCCCCGCGGTGCAGATGCACCTGCTGGTCACGATCGTCGTGATCGCGGGGCTCTGGATCATCGAGCGACTCGTTCTCGCGATTGTCTACCGGCGGGTCACCGATCCGTGGTCGCGCTATCGGTGGCGCAAGAGCCTCACCTACGTGACGCTGGCCATCGGCGTCGTGGTGATTGGCCACGAATGGATCGAAGGGTTCAAGTCGATCGCCACGTTCCTGGGCATCGTCTCGGCCGGCATCGCGATCGCGCTCAAGGATCCGCTGACGAACCTCGCGGCTTGGGCGTTCATCGTGTGGCGGCGCCCCTTCGACGTCGGCGATCGCATCGAAATCGCCAAGCACCGGGGCGATGTCATCGACGTCCACTTGTTCCAGTTCACGCTGAATGAAATCGGCGTGTGGGTCGACGCGGATCAAAGCACCGGCCGTATCATCCATATCCCGAACCAGCTGATCTTCACCGAACCCGTCGCGAACTACGACAAGGGCTTCAGGTACATCTGGAATGAAGTGCCGGTGCTCGTGACCTACGAGAGCAACTGGCAAAAGGCGAAGGAGATTCTGACCGCGATCGCGTTCAAACACGCCGAGCATCTGACCGCGGAGGCGGAGCGCGACCTGCTCGCGGCCTCGCAGCAGTTCTTGATCAACTACAAGAAGCTGACGCCGATCGTGTATACCAGCTCGTCAGCCTCGGGCATCCTGCTGACGATTCGCTACTTGATCGAGCCGCGCCGCCGGCGGGGTACGGTTTCAGCGATCTGGGACGACATCCTGACGGAATTTGGGAAGGCCAAGGACATCGATCTCGCCTATCACACCGTTCGGTCGTTCAGCAACCCGATCGAGGGCAAGATCATCGGCACGCCTGAGCCCTAGCGCAGCGCCGTTCCCGTTTCGACGACTGCGCGGACCAACTGGTCGAAGTCCTCGCGGCGGCTCCGGTGGTTCGTGATGGCGACGCGAATGGCGAATTTGCCATTGAGCATGGTTTGCGAGGGAATCGCGAGCCCGCTCTCCTGAATCCGCAGCAGAATCTCCTTGTTCATCGCATTCAGCGTCGCGTCGTCGGCGCCTGGAACGACAAACCGGAAGCACACCACGTTGAGCGGCGCCGGGGCGAGCAACTCGAGCCTCGGATGCTGGGTCACCAGCGCCGCGAGGTAATGCGCCTGGCGCACGTTCTGGTGGATCAACTGGGTGAACGCATCCAGGCCGTGCGTCTTGAACGACATCCACACCTTCAGGGCCCGGAATCCGCGCGATAGCTGGACGCCACGCTCGGCGAACGGAAACCCGCCCGCCGCGATGCCGCGATCGAAGGACGCGAGGTACGCGGGGGTCACGTTGAACGTGGCGCGATGCGCCTTCTGATCGCGCACCAGTGTGCATCCGACCTCGTACGGCATGTACAGCCACTTGTGCAGATCGAACGCGACGGAATCGGCTTGCTCGAGCCCCGAGACCAGCGGGCGGAGCTCCGGGACGAGCGCGGCGAGCGCGCCGAACGCGCCATCGACGTGGAACCAGAGTCCTTCCTCACGGCACAGTTCGGCCAGTGCGCGTAGATCGTCGGTCGCTCCGGTGTTCACCGTCCCGGCGTTGCCGACGATGCAGATCGGCCGAACGCCCTTGGCCTTGTCGGTGGCGAGCGTCTCGCGCAGTGCTTTCAGATCGATCGTGTAGTCGGCGGTGACGGGAATCGACCGCAGGGCGTCGTGACCGAGCCCCAGCAGCTCGACTGCCTTGCGCACGGAGGAGTGGGTTTCGCTCGACGCGTAGACCGTCAGTTTCGGTCCGCCATGCAAGCCGCTCTCGCGGACGTCGTAGCCCGCGCGCGCGTTCCGGGCGACCGCCAGCCCCACGAAGTTCGCCATCGAACCCCCGGAGACGAGCAGGCCATGTGTCTCGGCGGGGAGTCCCAGCAGCTCGACCAGCCACCCGATCACCTGGTTCTCGACCACCGCCGGCGCGTCATCGAATTCGGCGACCTGCGGATTCATGCCGGAGGCCAGCATATCCGCCAACATCGCGAAGGGCGTGCCCGTCCCGATCACCCAGCCCCAGAAGCGCGGATGGATGTTGCCCGTCGGGTAGGGAAGCACGTCGCGCTTGAATTCCTCGTAGACGTCGGCCGCCGGGGTCGGCTTCCGCGGCGTGGGGGCGCTGGACAGCCGTTTCCGCACGTCGGCGGGCACGGGCCGCCACACGGGGCGCTCCCGCACGGTCCGCAGGTACTCGAGCATCTCGTCCACCATGCGGTGGCCGAGCAGGCGCAGCTCTTCCCAGCCGCGCGGGTCGGCTGGGTCGAGGCTAATCTCCGGCGAGGACCTCGTAATGGTCGACGAAGGGCTCGAGCTCGACGAGGAAGTCGCGGTCTTCCGGGTAGTAGTGGGCTTTCTCATAGTCCTCTCCGGCGAAGCGCCGGATCGCGTCGAATGAATCCCACAACGAAATGAACGTGAACTCGGCGCGATCCTGCTTGATGCGGCGCAGCACGTAGACGCCGCGATTGCCGGGTGTCGCGCGGCACTCTCGGGCACCGGTGCGCTCGAGATAGTCGGCGTATTCGTCGGCTCGCGCTGCCGCGGTCACGCCATGCCAGATGCGGGCGATCAACCTAGAGCCGGTCGAGCTTTGCGACGGTGCGCTCATTACGGACGTTTCCAGTGTTCAGGGTCGACTTGGGCTCGAACAACAGGACGTGCGTTTCTTCCTCGGCCACGGGCAGATGCTCCACGCCGTGCGGAATGATGACGAACTCGCCCGGCTCGATCACGAGATCCTTGTCTCGCAGTTTCATTCGTAGCCGGCCCTTCACGACCAGGAACAGCTCATCCTCGCGGTCGTGGTGGTGCCAGACGAACTCGCCCTTGAGCTTGGTGAGCTTCACCAGGTTGTCGTTCACCTCGCCGACGATCTTGGGACTCCACTGATCCTGAAACCGGCCGAACATCTCGGTGAGATTGACCTTGCGAACGGGGGGGCTCATGTGGCGCGCTCCAGCACGGTTTTGGTATCGACGACGGTGGAGAACTCACCGTTCAGATCCGCGAGCGCCACGTCGTGCACGAGCTCCGACGCATAGCGTTTGCCATTCGGCCCGATGTTGTCGAACGTCGCAGTCGCGTCCGACACAACGTAGGTGTTGAAGCCAAGGTTGCCGGCCATCCTCGCGGTCGTCGAGACGCACATGTTCGTCTGCATGCCGACCACAACCAGCGTCGTGAGGCCGCGGCGCCGCAAGTCCGCTTCGAGGGTGGTGCCGATGAACGCGCTGCTGACCGACTTCTGCACCACCGGTTCACCGGCTAGGGGACGCACTTCGTCTTTGATCTCGACGCCCGGCTGTCCCGGCCGGAGCGGAGACTTCGGCTCCGTGGAGAGGTGCTGGACGTGGATGATGGGTCGCCCCGTCTTCCGCCAGGCCGCTTGCAGCCGCGCGATGTTTTTCTCGAGATCCGGATTGTTGCGATTGTACTGGTCGGCGTAAACATCCATGCCTTTCTGGACGTCGACGACCAAGAGCACCGCGTCCCTGGGGAGTGCGGTCACGTGGAAGCCTCCGGCTCGGGATCGACGGGCGGTCGGGCGGATGGGCTGATGGGCCGTGGTGTTTCTGCCGATCCGGCCATCCGCCCACCCGCCCGGCGCTGCTTCAGCGAGAACTGTATCCATACAACGGCAACCAGAATCATTCCCATCGCCACAAATGTGCGCGGGCCGACAGGCTCGTGCAGCAGCAGCCAGCCGAGCAGCACGGCGATCACGGGATTCACGTAGGCGTAGGTGCCGACGATCGTGGCCGAGGCGTGGCGCAGCGCGTACGAATAGGCACTGTAGCCGAGGATCGACCCGAAGATCACGAGATACGCGATGGCACCGATCCCGCGCGAGCTCAGATGCCACGATGCCCACTCGCCGAGCGCCGTGCCGAGGAGCGCGACGGCGCCGCCGCCCACGATCATCTGAAATGCGGCGCCCATGTACGGGCTGGCCTGTGTGGGGTGACGCTTCGCGTACACGGTCCCGAGCGACCACGAGGCGCTCGCCATCGTGAGCGCGAGCGGTCCCCGCTTATCCGCGGCAAGGATCTCGGCGGGCGTGGCGCCGACCAGGAGCAGAGTGCCCAGGAAGCCGAGCAGCAATCCGGCGACGATGCGCCAGTTCAGATCTGACGATCCGCCCGGGATGATCGCGTCGAACAACGCGGTCCACATCGCGACCGTGACGACGAAGATGCTGGCGATGCCGGAACCGACGTACTGCTCCGACCACACGACGAACGCGTTCCCGCCGGCGAGCAGCAGCAAGCCTACGATCGTGAGGGTTTTCCAGTCGCTCTTGCGAGGCAGTGGGTCGCCGAGGGCGCGCGCGATGATGAGCAGCAGGACTCCGGCGACGAAGAAACGGAGACCCGCGAACAGGAACGGGGGCAGCTCCGTGACACCGACTTTGATCGCGAGATAGGTCGAGCCCCAAAAGACGCAGACGATCAGATAGGCGATCAGCGCCTTGCCCTTGAGCGCCGCCATCAGTCCGGCTCCGTGGGAATGAAGCCCGGCTTTTCGAACAGCGTGGACAGCACGATCGTGGTGCGCGTGTTCATCTGCGAGTTCGGCCCGCGCAAGTCCCGCAGGATTTCCTGCACGCCTTCGAGATCGGGCGCGACGACTTTGAGGATGTAGCAGTCGTCGCCGGCGATGTGATGACATTCGAGGACGCCGGGATGCTTTTCCATCTCGCGCATGCGGGGCTCGTCGCCGACGTAGTCACTCGAGCCATACCGGACCGCCACGAACGCCGTCACCGGCAAGCCGACCTTGCCCCGATCGAGCTGGACGCGATAGCCGCGGATGTAGCCCGCCTCTTCGAGGCGCTTGACGCGCTCCATGATGGCGGGTCGGGAGAGGCCGACTTCGTCGGCGACGGCCTGGTAGCTCGCGCGGCCGTCTTGTCCGAGAATGCGGAGAATCCGTCGGTCGGTGGCGTCGAGCTCAGTCTTGGCGGGCATTTGGGAGGCTCCCCACGCGATTGTCCGACTATCCGTTGCTGGATTGCTTCGTCGGTGAACGCATCATAAGTCTAACCAGTTCCTCACCGACGGAATATCCGGTTTTGACCGCCGAATTGTCCTTTGATTAGGACAATGGCAGCGGTACTATTCGGGCCATGGAGTCGTTGCGCGCCCTGATCCGCAGCTATCCCTCAGTCCTGCTTGGGTATTCGGGTGGAGTGGATTCGGCACTCCTCGCCGTCGTATTGCGCCAGGAGCTCGGCCGGGATCGGATGCTGGCGGCCATCGGTCGCAGCGCGTCGTACCCGGATGCGCAATGGCAGGTGGCGCGCGCTGTGGCCGCCCGCTTCGACATTCCGGTCATCGAGATCGCGACGCACGAGCTCGAAGACGCGAACTATCTCGCCAATCCCACCAACCGCTGCTTCTACTGCAAGACGGAGTTATGGCACCGGCTCGTGCCGCTCGCGCAGGAGCGCGGACTCGCGGTCGTGTGCGACGGCACGAACGCCGACGATCTGCGCGAACACCGGCCAGGCAAGGCCGCGGGTCTTGCCGCCGGTGTGCGATC
>Ga0137418_10001514_pt1 | contig 21444 bp, 16 predicted proteins | sample CZODoug3_1_2_16f_FD_122242 | JGI IMG/M metagenome (GOLD analysis project Ga0137418, IMG submission 122242) | Vadose zone soil fungal communities from Angelo Coast Range Reserve, California, USA - CZODoug3_1_2_16fungal (Hybrid Assembly) | ecosystem: Environmental > Terrestrial > Soil > Vadose...
AGAAGAATGAATCTCATCGAGTTGAATCGTGCCTTACGGCTACTACGACTCGGCGGCATCGCCGCCGTGCTCGAAACCCGTCTCCGCCAAGCGCAAGCCGAAGCCATGGCCCCCATTGACTTCCTCTCCTGCTTGGTCGCCGACGAACTGACTCGTCGCGGCGATCGCCTGCTGGAGCGCAGAACCAAGCAGGCCGCGTTTCGCGACCCACAGAGAAGCCTCGATAACTTCGACTTCAACTTCAACAAGAAGATGAATCGCAGTCTGATCTTCGACCTGGCCACCGGCGCTTTCATCGCTCGCCACGAAGATGCTTTGTTTCTAGGCCCGCCCGGAACCGGCAAAAGTCATCTGGCTCAGGCCATCGGCCAGGCCGCCATACAGCAAGGCTATCGCGTGCTCTATCGCGAGACCCACAAGCTTCTCGACGATCTGGCCGAAGCCACCATCGACGGCACCCGCAAGGAGCAAATGGAACTGTTCGCTTCCGTTCCACTCCTCATCATTGATGATCTCGGCATGCGCAAGCTACCCGTCACCGCCGCCGAGGAACTGCTCGAGATCGTGATGCGACGCTATGAGCGCACCAGTACTTTGCTCACGTCAAACAGACCCGTCGAAGACTGGGGCAAACTGCTGGGTGACAGCGCTGCCGTCACCGCCATGCTCGATCGCCTCCTCCATCATGGTCATGTACTCAAATGTGGTCCTCGGAGTTGGCGCACGAAAATAGACTTGCCTCCACAGGAAGCTGCGGGGTAAAACAATTTAGTCCCCGGCCTCATTCTCGTTGGCCGGTTTTGCCCTGACCACCGTTGGCCGGTTTTGGGGTGACCACTGAGGCCAAAAAGCTCGCGGGACGGCGGTCGTGGCCGACCAGGTCGCGCATCAGGACTTCGGTTATGTAGTCATCGATCTGCATCGCACACCGTGTGGCTATGCATTGCTATACCGATGGTTATTATAGCAATGACTGGCGGATTGCGCCCTTGCTGGGGCTCGCGATATGGTCGGTTGGAATTTCGAAGGAGCGCAAAATGATTCGTGGCATCAAAATTGTTTCGATTCCAGTTCGCAATCAGGATGTGTCGCTGAAGTTCTACACCGAGAAGATGGGCTTCAGAGTGGCCACAGATCAGCCCATGGGAAATGGCCAACGCTGGATTGAGCTGCTGATTCCCGGGTCTGATTCCAGTCTGGCGCTGTTTACGCCGCCGGGCCACGAGGATCGCATCGGCGGCTTTCAGCCGATGACGTTTTGGTGCGATGACGTGTTCGCCACCGCGGCTGCTTTGAAGGCTAGGGGCGTAGAGTTGGCCGCGGAGCCCAAGAAGGAAGTGTGGGGAACGATGGCCAAGTTCAAAGATCCGGACGGGAACGAGTTCGTTTTTTCCAGCCGAAAGTAGCTGCTGGCGCGGGTTGACAAAGTTGGAAATGTGAAGACGCTTGCCTTCCTGCTGGGGTTGCTCGCGCTGATCGCGCCCACATACCTGCAGGCCGCGCCTTTGTGTCCTTACGAGCAGACCCCTTCGAAGAGAGATTGCAGGCTGATGGCTTACGATTTCGGAAACTGCCGCCGACGCGAAAGATCTTCAGAAGAGAACCAACATCCAACTGCAAAAAGGCGACAGAAGTGTTGCCACTTGTGGTTTCGAGCCGGGCGCTCGGAGATTGGGGTCTCTCGTGGCTGGGAGCCACGGACACAGACGTCAATGGAGACGGTGTGCCGGACGCAACCGTTGAAGAATACTCAGGCGGAACTCATGGTTTGCTGGGCTCTTGGTTTGTATCGCTTGGTCAGCCGCCGGAGGTTTACTTGACGCTTGAGAACGAGCGCGACATCCTGATTGGCAGGTACCGGCGCCAAAGAACCCCGACAACCGCGCTATACTGGCCGTATGAGTGCCAGCCCCGACAAGACCTTTTACCTCGAAACCTTTGGTTGCCAGATGAATGCCCACGACTCGGAGAAGGTTGTGGGCACGCTGCTGCACGCAGGCTATCGGCGAGTCGAGACCGTCGAAGCGGCCGAATTGGTGCTGTACAACACCTGCTCAATTCGCGATAAGGCTGAGCAGAAGGTTTTTAACCGGCTGAACGACTTCAAGAAGTACAAGAAGCAAGGGAAGAAGTTTGGTGTGTTGGGGTGTGTGGCACAGCAGGAGGGAGCGAAGATCTTCGAGCGCGCACCGTATGTGGATATGGTGTGCGGGTCGGCGTCGTACCGGAAACTGCCGGAAATGCTGGTGCAGCTTGAGACAGGGCAGCGAGCGACGGGACTGGACGACCGGCAGACGGATGAGTGCTTTGAGACGGAATTTACGGCACGCACGAATCCGCATCGGGGTTACATCACCATCATTGAAGGGTGCGACAAGTTTTGCGCGTTTTGCGTGGTGCCGTATACGCGGGGCAAGGAGCGCAGCCGGACGTCGGAGTCGGTGCTGGCGGAGGCACGGCAGATGGCGGAGCTGGGGTATAGCGATATTCAACTGCTCGGGCAAAACGTTAATTCTTATCGCGATCCTTCTGAAATTAAGACATTTGCTGAGTTGCTTCGGGCGGTGGCGCAAGTGCCTGGGATTCGCCGGGTGCGGTTTACAACCTCGCATCCGCGAGACTTTGGGCGAGATATTGTCGAGGTGATGGAGGAGACGCCCGGGTTGTGCGATCACGTGCATCTGCCCGTGCAGAGCGGGTCGACTCGGCTGTTGGATGTGATGCAGCGGCTGTACACGCGCGAGCAGTATCTGCAGCGCATTGCTTGGGTGAAGGCGGCGAAGCGAGAGTTGAGCCTTACGACCGACATGATTGTTGGGTTCCCGGGAGAGACGGAGGCGGATTTTGAGGCTACGCTGTCGCTCTTGGACGAAGTTGGGTACGACGCCGTGTTTGCGTTTAAGTATTCGCCGCGGCCGAATACTCCGGCGCTGCAGTATGCCGATGCCATTCCGGAGGAGGAAAAATCGCGGCGGCTGCAGATCTTGATGGAAAAGCAAAGGGCAATTCAGGTGATTCGCAACCGCCGGCATGGTGGGAAGGTTTTGGAAGTGATGGTGGAGCGGAAGAACGAGGCGTCGGGGCAGTGGGCGGGGCGGACTTCGCAGAATATGGTCCTGAATTTTACCGCGCCTGCGGGAGTTGATCCGGGGCTCGGCAGCTATGTAAATGCGCGCGTTACGGCTACTTTTCCGAATAGCTTGGCGGGTGAGTTGGTGGTCTAGCGGAGGGTCTGATGGAAATCGAGATGAAAATCCGCGGGTTGATGATGGACCCGGTAACGCAACTGCCGATTGTGATCCTCAAAGATGTTGGAAGCGAAACCTTGCTACCGATTTGGGTGGGCGTGTTTGAAGCGAATGCGATTGCTCTCGAAATCGAGAAAGTGGCCACGCCGCGGCCGATGACGCATGACTTGATTCGCAATGTGCTGAGCGGGCTGGACACGTTTGTCCATCGCGTGGTGGTGACGGAGTTGCGGGCGGATACGTTTTATGCAGTGATCTGGCTGGAGCGGGATGGGAAGATCATCAGCGTAGACTCGCGGCCGTCGGATGCGCTGGCGCTGGCGTTGCGGGCGGATTGCCCGATTTATGTGGACGAGGACGTAATTCGAACTTCCAAGAGTTCGAATGCGGAATCGGAACGGCTGAGCAACGACGAATTGAAGAAGTTTCTGGAAGGTCTGAACGACGAGGATTTGGGCAAGTACAAGATGTAAGCTCGCACCCGCCCAGCTGCGGAAGTGCGCCCTGCTTTAGTGTTTTGTCATTAATCCGATGAACATTTTGTAGAGCTTCTCTTTGTCGAGATCGACTTGGATTTCGACCGGCTGGAGCTGGACGGCGGGTTTGTCGTGAGCGGTCCACGTGAGCGTGTTGCCGTAGGCCGCGCCGTGGTCGATGTCGACGTCCATGTAGCGGGTTTCACGCTGCGTGATGATGGTGGGGTCGAGCCAAGCTTCGGCGGCGAGTTCATCCCACATGTAGTCGTTGCCCGGGCCGGGTTGGAAATACTTCGCGACGTAGAGAGCCAGAGGCGTGTCCGCGGCACCGATTTCGCGGATCATCTCAGGCGTGAGCTTCGTTTTGACAGAAATGTCGACCGGCGTGCAAGTGATCTTCTTCCACGGCGCGCGCAGGACGACGTGCGCGGCTTCGGGATCAAACCAAAAATTGAATTCGTGGCGCGGAGTGTTAACGAACTCCGGGTTGTCGGACCGCGGACTGAGGCTGCCGCCCATGAAGACAAGTTCCTTAGCGAGGGTGGGAAACTCGGGGTCAATGGAGATGGCGAGGGCGAGGTTGGTCATGGGGCCACCTTCGTAGATGGTGACCTCGTGCGGGTACTTGTGGACCATGCGCAGAAGGAAGGGGATCGCGCCTTCCCCAGCCGCTTTGGTGGTGGGTTTACCCTCGACGAGGTTGGGAATGACGAAGGGCTCGTGCCACCAGCGGTCGTCCCAGGCTCCGGCGTAGCCTACTTTGCCGTAGCGCTGCTGCCACATTTGGGATTCGTCGTGGGTGCGGACCAGCGGGAAGACGGCTCCGGGGATTACGCGGATGTCAGTGCGGCCGATGATTTCGAGGAGGCGGAGGGTGCGGGCGACTTCCTCGTCGCGCCATTGGTCGCCGGAGACGACGGTGATGCCGAGGACCTCGACTTCGGGCGATTGGAGGAGGACGAGAAGGGTTTGCATGTTGCTGCCGCCGGGCCCGGAGCAGTCCTGGTTGATGATGACTTTGTGGCGGGGTTGGGCGGTGGCAAGGGTCGTGATGAGGAGGAGGGCGAGGAGTGTGCGAGACAGATGCATGCTGTAAGGGATCGTGAAACTGAGGCCGCGGGCAGATGGTACAGATTCATGAGCAGCCACCCTGCCGCAAAGAACGCGGCAAGGATGGCTGATTCATTTTCGCGGGTGAGGGCGCACGCGTCACGCGAGACTATCTAGAACTTCAGCTTGAGGGCGAATTGGATAAGGCGGGCGTCATTGACCGTCTCGTTAATGATTCCGAACGAGCTGGAGTTCGGGTTCCCGAACGAGGTTCCGATATCTGAATTCGGCAGTCCGAACTGTGCATGGTTGAACAGGTTGAAGAATTCCGCGCGGAAATCTAGGCCCATGCCTTCGCGGAAAGGCAAGGGGAAATGCTTGATGGCCGAGAAATCGGTATTTATATAACGCGGACCGGACACAGGAGTGCGAGAGGCATCGCCGAGCTGTCCTACGGGCGCAGCCGCGAAGCAGTTCGTGTTAAACCATTGCTGAATCGTGGGATGGCTCGAGGCCGCTTTGCAAGTCTGGTTAGGGCGGTTCAAGCTCTGGGCGTTCGCCTGGAAGTTCACATCAGACTGATTGAAGCTGTTGACCACGAAGATGGGGAATCCAGTCGTGGCCCTTTCGATTACATCGACCTCCCAGTTCCCGAGCGCTACATTCACCGGGCCGCTCCATGAGCTGCCAAACTTCTTGCCTTTGCCGAAGGGCAGATCGTAGGTCATGCTGGCCGTGAAGCTATGGGCAAGGTTGATTTGTGACAATCCCCAATCTGACTTTTGAGTTCCCGGCAGAGGGAAGAAGGTCGCGCCAGCGCTGGTACCCAAGCCGTCCGGAAACCCTGTGTCGCTTGTTTTCGAGTATGTGTATCCGATCAAGGCATAGAGGCCGTGGCGGACATTCTTGGTCTCGGCCTTGATTTGAAGAGAATCGTAGTGCGCCCTGCCGACGTCGTTGTTGTTGGAGACGGTGGTGAAGGGGCCGTACGGGGCAGAGAACGAGGTTCCGCCCGGACCGCATCCGAGTGTATATCCGGCCGTGCCGCAGGCACTGGGAGAACCGATGTTGAGGTTGAGGCCGTCGACCAGAATATGCGAGCTGCGTGAGCCAGCGTAGCCGGTGGTGAGGACGATATTACCCGGCAATTGCTGTTCAATGTTGAGGTTGAACTGTTGCACTTTTCCCTGTTTGAAATTGAGGTTCTGCGATTGAATTGTACCCGTAAACGTAGCCGGGTCGGGCGCAGTCGTAAAGATGGGGAATCCGCCAGCAAGGCCGCAATCCGGGCTCCCAAAGGTTGGGCACGCCGAGGAACCGGGGGCAGCCGGTGGGAAAGCGTCGGACTCGGCAAAGAACGGCGGGTTCTCCCAGAGCCCCTGACCGCCCTGGTTCCAGGAAGAGTCGTGGAAAATCGCGTAACCGGCGCGCACGGCCGTTTTTTCGGAGCCAAAGGGCTTCCATGCAAGTCCGATGCGCGGTTCGAAAGCAGTCTTGTCCAACTCAACTCCAACTCGCGAGTCCGAGCTCACGCCGGGGATAAGATATTTTCCCGTGGCGAAGTTGAAGTTCGCTTGCCGGTCGTGTGCCTCGGTAATGGGGGTGGTAATGGCCCATGCCAAGCCTAGGTTGACGGTGAGATTGTTGGTGACGCGCCAGTCATCCTGGGCAAACGGCCGGAAGAGCTTCCAGCGACGCCCCGTCGTAGCGCCCTTGAATGTCTGATCGTGAATCGCCCCGCCGGGGAAGCCCAGCAGTAGATCCGCCATGGGGTCGCCGTACACGCCGAACAGCAGGTAGAAACCGTCCTGGAAAGCATTGGTGAGGACGTTCATCTGCATGTCGCGGAATCCTCCTCCAACGCGGATGTTGTGGTTACCACGAATCATGTCGAAAGAGTCGGAGATGGAGTACACGTTGCTGCCTCCCTGAAAGGGTGCGAATCCACGATCTCCGAGCGACCAGTAGCCTCCGTTGGGGCTTATCGACACCAATCCGCAGCTGACGCAATCTGAGGACGATTGCGAAGTACCTGCAGGAGCGCCTGGGCATTTGCTGTTGATATTCGCGCCTGGGATTCCAAGATTGGCAGACGCGCAAGTGCCGTCCCCGAAGGACTTGATGTGATTGAATATCCGGTTGAAGCCAGCACTGAATTGGTTGATGTTGTGATCAGAAAAAATGTGGGTCTCCGAGAGGGCCACGTTGCGGCCGTGGTTCGTAATGATTTGCGTGCTAGCGAAGGCGTTGGCTTCAGCAAAGCCCGGGGAACCGCCCGGAACAAATGAAACAGCCTGGTCGTAACTGAAGCGCGCAAAGATGGAGTCCTTGGCGGAAAAGTTGTGATCGAGGCGAGCATCGAATTCGCCTTCGTTCAGCCTTCGGGTTGGCACATTGGTGTAGTTCCTTCCGGCGCCAGGGTCGTTGATGTTGCTGTCAGGATAAAGGTTAAGGAGAGATTGTCCGATGGGGCTGATGAGTGCGGCGGGAATTTTGTTGCAATCGGATCCTGCCGCCTGGCTGCCATCAGGATTTACGGCCGCAGGATTGCCCGCGCCATCGCATTGCAGATTAGCGCCGGAGTAGGGGTCGCGAAGCTGCACATTCGTGTTGGGGTTGCCGTAGGGGTCGAGGCTGAAATCGCCGTTCCTCATGGCGGCGGTGGGGACTAGGCCGCTGTTGGGAATGCCCCGCCGTTGGCGCTTTGCCTGATAGTCGATAAAGAAGAAGGTTTTATCTTTCTGGATTGGGCCACCGAGCGAGCCTCCGAACTGGTTCAGATTAAACTTTTCCTTCGTAGTGGCGAAATAACTGCGGGCATTCAGGGCCTTGTTGCGGAAGAATTCGAAAAGCGTGCCGTGAAAATCGTTCGATCCCGACTTGGTAGTGACCAGGACTGTCGGGCCTGCGCGAGTACCCCATTCGGCAGAATAGTTGTAGGTGAGAACCTTGAACTCGTTGATCGCGTCGATGGAAGGCACGATGGCCAGACCACCGCCGGTGAGTTCGTTATTGTCATTACCGTCGAGAAGCCAATCAGTGCTTTGCGCGCGGGAACCACCCACGGAAAGGGAATAGGACCCGCGGGCGGAAACTTCGCTACTGGGACCGCCGTTGAAAAAGCTCCCATTGGCCGTCTCCTGGGTCGTGCCCGGTATTAAGGTGGCGAGCTGAACGAAGTTGCGGCCATTGAGCGGGAGTTGGGCTACCTGCTCGGCGGTAACGACTTGCCCGAGCGTCGCGTTAGTGGTTTCGACTGCGACTTCGGTGGCGCTGACTTCGACGGTGGTTGAGACCGAGGCGGGGTTGAGGGTGAAGTTCACCTCACGCTGCTGGTCGGTCTGGAGGCGAATATCTTTCTGCGAGGTCGTCTGGAAGCCCTGCGATTCGACTTGGATGGTGAAGTCGGCGACGGGAAGCAGTGGGACGAGGTAGTGTCCACTGCCGTCGGTGACAGATTCGCGGACGACGCCGGTACCTTGCGAACTGACCGTGACCTTGGCGCCTGGGACTACGGCGCCTGCTTTATCGGTGACGATGCCGGAGAGGCTGCCGGTGGCTTGGCCATGGAGAAACGGTGCAGACAGCGTGAGGATTGAGGTGAAGACAGCGGCACGCAGCATGTTTCTTGTAAGCATTTGTTTTCCTTTTAGGCCACGTCCCTTCACGAGAGACGTCGCCAGTCCCTGGAGAAACCCTAGTAGAAAGTAACTATGTTGTATAGACGGGGAGGAAGTGGAAAGTCAACCTGCGAAATGGCGAGGGACAGGACTCTGCTCGAGCCAGAGGGTATCCCGTTTTGCGGAGAAAGTATGCGGAAAAACGTAGGTCCTGATTCTTGCGCCTCAGTGCGAGAGGGCATAAAGAACCTGGTCGGTGGTGGTGAAGGTTGCGCCGAGCAGTAACAGTTCGGCAGTGGTGTCTTGTGCGGCTCTGTCGCTGAGGGTTTTGATGGCGTCCTGCACGATGGAAACGCGACGGCCGCGTGCGAGGAGACCTTTGGCGGCGAAGCGGACGCAGTACTCGGTTACGACGCCGAAGACGACAAAGTCGGCGTCGGCGGGTAAGCGTTGAACTAAGGCATCGGCGTGGCGGGATTCGAAGATGTCGAGGGTTTGCTTTTCGAGGAGGATTTGCTGGTAGGCGAAAAGATCGTCGGGGATGGTGGCGTCGGCGTCGTTGGGAATGCGGAGAACTTTTTCGGTCAGAGCCTCGGGGACGAAGTCCGCGCCTTTCGTGGCTTGTAGGCAGTGCGGCGGAAAGGCGGCGAACTCGGGATCGTCGGGAAGGTGGTAGCAGCCGTGGGAGACGAGGAAAACTTTGTCCTGACGGGCGGCGTCGGTCAAACGCTGAATGTTGGGGAGGAGACGTTCGGCTCCGGGCACGTAGAGCTTGCCCTTGGGGAGCATGAAGTCGGCTTGGGTATCGACTTCCCAGAAGATGATTTTATTCGTGGGCATGTGCCCTGGCATTTGCTCCCCAGTGCGGTTAGGTGATCTCGTATTAGCATGGTGGCGCAGAGTGCGAGCGGTCGTCAAATTGAAATTGTGGATTTGCGAGGTAAGGTGATGGCGGAGGACGGGGCGGCGGCAAAACCGGGGCGGGTGATTCTACGGAATATTGGATTATTGCTGAGCGGAGATTTGCACAGGCCGATCCTGGAAGCGGATACGGTGCTGGTCGTGAACGGAAAAATCGCTGCTGTGGGGTGGGAGAGGGATATCGATTGCGAGGGTGCCGGGGTGGTGGTGGATGCGAAAGGGACGTGCCTGCTGCCGGGGTTGATTGATAGCCATGTGCATCCGGTGGCGGGGGATTGGACACCGCGGCAGAACCAGATTGGGTGGATTGACAGCTATCTGCATGGCGGGGTGACAACGATGGTCTCGGCGGGCGAGGTGCACACGCCGGGTCGTCCGAAGGATGTGGTGGGATTGAAGGCGATGGCGGTGTTTGCGCAGCGGGCGTTTGCGGCGTTTCGTCCGGGAAACGTTCGGATTCACGCTGGGGCGCCCGTGATTGAGCACGGAATGGTGGAAGAGGACTTCAAAGACCTGGCGTCGGCTGGAGTGACCATGCTGGGCGAGGTGGGTCTGGGAAGCGTGAAGGATGGGGCAACGGCGCACACGATGGTGGGTTGGGCTCGGAAGTATGGGTTGCAGAGCACGATTCATACCGGGGGGCCGTCGATTCCGGGGTCTTCCTTGATCGATAAAGATATTGTGCTGGCGGCGGATGCCGATGTGATTGGACACATCAATGGCGGGCATACGGCGCTGCCGGATGAGCAGATTGTGGAATTGTGCGAGAAGTCGCCTCGGGCGCTCGAGATTGTGCATAACGGGAATGAGCGGGCCGGGCTGCTGGCTCTGCGGACTGCGGGCGAACTGGGGAAGCTGGGACAGGTGATTTTGGGGACGGATTCTCCGGCTGGGTCGGGGGTACAGCCGTTGGGGATTTTGCGGATGATTGCGATGCTAGCGTCGTTGGGGGAGATTCCGACGGAGGTGGCAGTGTGTTTTGCTACTGGAAATACGGCTCGCATTCGGAATCTGGATGGCGGGTTGATCGAGGTGGGACGGGCGGCTACGTTTGTGTTGATCGATCGGGCGCAGCAGTCTCCGGGGAAGACTGTGTTGGAGAGCATCGAGCGGGGGGATTTGCCGGGAATTGGGATGGTGATGATTGATGGGGTGGTGAGCGCGGGGAGGAGTCGGAATACTCCGCCGGCGACCGTGGTGCCGGAGGTTGTGGGTTAGCATAGCAATTTATGTTTGAGAGTCGTTTCTTCAGTAGCTTCAGAAAGCAGCGGTTCCCTCCCGTTGATCGGGATGACCATTCATTTCTAACCCTCCTTAATTCTGACCCTGCTTCTCTCATCCTCCTCTTTTGACCCTCATTCCTGAAACATTCGTTCACTTCATGTCGAGGGATTTGGCGACGGAGATTTTGTATTCGCGGGCTCTGGCTAGGACTTGGTCTTCGTTGATCGTGAGGAGTTTGCGGTCGCGCATTACGACCTTGCCGCCGATCACTACGGTTCGCACGTCGCTGCCTTTGAGGGCGTAGGCTAGTGCGGCATAGATGTCGTAGATGGGGACGGCGTTGGGTTTGTCGAGGTCGATCAGGATCAGGTCGGCTTTCTTGCCGGGTTCGAGGGAACCGATTTCCTTTTCCAGATGAACGGCGCGGGCGCCTTCAATTGTGGCCATTTCTACTACTGCCTTCGCGTTCATTGCTAGCGGATCCATCTTGCTGATCTTGGCTAGCTTTGCAGTTAAATCCATTTCTTCCATGAGATCGAGATCGTTGTTGCTGCCGGCGGGGCCGTCGGTGCCTAGGCCTACGGCGATACCTGCGGCGCGCATTTCTGCCACGGGGGAAACGCCGCTGGCGAGCATCATGTTGCTGGACGGATTGTGGACACAGCCGACCTGGCGCTGAGCTAGGGTCTTGCGGTCGGCTTCGTCGACGAAGATGCAGTGGGCGGAGACTACGTCGGGGCCCAGGAAGCCGATTTTGTCGAGGTACTGGACCGGGGACGTGCCATTTTGCTTCACGCTATCGTCGAGTTCTTTTTGCATTTCGGCGGTGTGGATCAGGATTGGGGCGTGGTACTTGCGGGCTAACGTGGCGGCATCTTGCAGAGTTTTTTGCGAGCAGGTGTAGATGGAGTGCGGCGCGGCGGCGGCGTGGATGAGGGGGTCGCCTTGCCAGCGCTTGAGAAATTTCTCTGTGTAGGCTGACATTTCGGCCTCCGTCTTGTTATCGGGGGCGGGGAAGTCGATCCAGGTTTCGCCGAGAACGCCGCGCATTCCGGCGGCTTTGGTTTCTTCGGCGACGGCGTCTTCGAAGTAGTACATGTCGGCGAAGGTGGTGACACCGCCGCGTATTTGCTCGGCTGCGGCCAGGCGGGTGCCCCAGCGGACGTATTCTTCGGTGACGTTCTTGGCTTCGGCGGGGAAGATGTATTTGTACAGCCAGTCGTGGAGGGTGACGTCGTCATGCAGGCCGCGCATGAGCGTCATGGGGACGTGGGTATGGCCGTTGATGAAGCCGGGGAGAACTAGGCTGTTGGTGGCGTCGATGATTTGCTTGGGTTGGAAGCGGGCGGATAGCTCGGCGCGGGGGCCGATTGCGACGATGGTATCGCCCTTGATCGCGATGGCTCCGTCTTCTTGGATGTCTCGCGAGGGGTTCATGGTGACGACGGTGCCGCGCGTGATCAGGAGGTCGACAGATTGCTTGGATTGGGCGCGGAGACCTGGGGCGCAGAGGTGGAGACAGGAGACTAGCAGTAGGAGGGCGGGCGCATGGCCGATCGTTTTAGTCATGGTGCTTCATTTTTGCAGAGAAGTGTCGGCGCGATGAAAACTTTCTTGGCTTGCGCACGCCCGGGTGTGCCTCCATTGCGTTCAACGGAGGCCGTCTTCGCCTTTGATTTGGTGTTTCGTCAGGCCGCCTACGCGAGGTAGCGGGCGTCCGCTGTCGGTGACGGCCACGGCGACCATGATTTCGTCGGCGCGGGGGGCGTCGGAGATGCGGACTTCCATGCCGTCGAAGTGGCTGCGGACGAAGGCGGCGTCTTTGTGCCCGAGAGGGATATCGAGGACTACGCCCAGGCCACCACGTTTCTTGGACGAGGGGATTAGCGCCGCCCCTTTGCCGAGGACTTTGCGGACAGGTGCGCCTAGTTTCGGATGAAGAATGGCGGCGGCGTGTTCGAGTTCGCCGTTTTCGCCGACTGCAGTGGCTTTGCCGTAGCTTTCGGCAGTAGTGGGGTCGATGCCAAGTGCGGCTACGGCGCGTTGGGTGAGGAGTTCGCCGAGTTCTTCGCCGATGAGCATTAGGTCGGTGAGGTCTTCGACGTACTTGCCGGCAAATGGATTTTCTATTACGGCGACCGCGGCGGCGCGGCGGGTTGGCGGAGTGATCGCGCGGCCCATCTCGGTGTGGGTTTCTTCGACGAAGGTTGCGATCTTGCGGATGCAGGGTTTCATCGGAGTCCGTCTGTCATCTTAGCCCGTCGATGCCTTTGATTTCCGAGGCCTGCAGGCCGCCGGAGCGGGCGTGGATGCGTGGGCCAGTGGTCATGACCAGGGCCAGGAGAATTTCGTCGGCGCGCGGGGCGTCGGCGATGCCGACTTCCATGGAATCGAAGTGACTGCGAACGTAAGAGGCGTTGATGTGCGTGATGGGCACGTCGAGGCGGGTGCCAGGGCCGCCCACTTTTTTTGTCGAAGCCACGATGGCTTTGGCGTCGCCGAGGACCTCGCGCATGCCGTAGCCGCCGGGGGCATGCCAGAGAGCGCCGTGTTCGAGCTCTCCGGCAGCGCCTACGATCGCGCCTTTGCCGTAGCCTTGGATGGCTTTGGGATCTCCTCCCAGCGCTGCAACCAGCGCCCGCGCCATTGCTAGGCCTAGAGGCTTGAGGTCGTCCATGAAGCCGAGGATGTCTTGTACATAGCTGCCGGCGTAGGGGTTGCGGATGACAGTGAGTGCGGCTCCGCGACGGAGCGGGACGGTAGCGATCGGTCCGCCTTCGTGGAAGATTTCTTCGACCGCGGTGAGTTGCTTGCGGATTTGTGCTTCAGGCATGGAAAGGGCTCCCGGGTGCGGGAAAAGCACAGATTTTTCCTGGCGGGCAGGCGAGGGCGCGTGCCCCTACATGTGTGCTGGCGTCCGCAAGTTGGGTTTCGCCGGACAAGTGGAGCACGGCGGAGTGGATGAGGCGGGCGGAAACCAGCGAACGGGCAACGATTGCGCCTGCCGACAGGGCCGCGGCGATCTCCTCGGATGTGAGTCGGCCGACACCTTGGGTGACGAGGCGCGGGCCTAGGTCGCTGTCGGGGGACAGAAAGCACGCGGGCACGCGAGTGATCGCGGGATGGCCGGGCAGATCGACGGCGTTGGCGATGATGGTGGCGGCGGCATCGGCCTGGGAAGCGCGATCGGCCAACACCGTGACGGCGTCGGCGATGCCGCGGGAAAAGCTGCGGCCGCGCCAGCCGCTGGTAGCGATGCCGCGGGCTGGCTGCGAGAAGTCTAGCGTTACGGTTCCAAAGAACGACTCCCGGCTCGGATTGTCGATCATGCCTGTAGCGAACGACTCTCCGGGCGTTAGGTGCAGCGCGATGTCTCCGCCGTTGTTGACATAGGCACGCGCGAGTAAGACAGCAGATGTTATGGCCAAGAGGACCTCTTCGGCGACCGCACCCGCGACCGCGGCCATCGGCGTGATGAAGTAGTTCGGAGTGTAAGGGAGAACTGCCGCGTACATGCTCCTCGCAATGCGGCCTTCGGGCGGATCAGTTGGAGGCTGGCGAAGTAACGGGAGTTCCCGGCAGAGTTCGTCGAGGACGTTGGCGAAACGGGCGCTGGCGGCTCGATAGGCGCAGTCAATGGCGTTCGGTGTTCCGAAAGCTTCCACCACCAAGTCGATGGGGCCGTCGTGGAGATGCAGGCGGCGTCCGTCGGGCAGGAGTTGGATCTGAGCCCTCATTGGTTCGTCCTCTTGAGCGCTGCGGGCGAGAGGGGCCACGGGTTTTCCGGATGGGCCTTGAGATGACGGCGTCCTTCACGTTGGGCCAGCGAATCTAAGGAGCGCACGTGATCCATGTGACCGCCGAGGCCGGCGTAGTCTTCGCGCTTGAGCGTGAATTCGATGGGAGCTACCAGCGCGGGCGTGGGGACGTAGCCGAAAGCATTGTTGGGCATGCGGCTTACGTCGACCATGAAGGTGATGCCGCCACCCGGCCAAACGTAGACGGGTGCGCCGCCGCAGGTGACGCGGGTGAGGGTGTCGCGAACGGAGTGGGTGAGGCGGACAGGGTTTTCCGTGACACCTGCGCGGAGAGACCCTCCGGCGCCCCCCATGAAGAGGACCGTGGAGAGCGCAGGTTCGCAGTTTTCCTTGATGCGGGCGACGGATTCGCTGAGGACGTTTGGCAAGTCCTGTTCGACCGGACGGAGGGCTTCGTCGAGTTCGAAGTAGGCTCGATGCTCCCCGGTGGTGCTGACCATGAGCAGCCGGAGCTTGGGCCAGGCGATCTTTGGGTTGAAAGGTTCCAGGATTGAAAGTGGATCGTCGATGTTGGTGCCGCCCCAGGCTGTGCCCGGTTCAGCGACACGGAAGTAGCGGCCGGGAGTTGAGCGGCGCCCCTTCACCCTGATTCCGGTTGGGGCGACACCCAGGAGTTTTCCGGCTTGGTGTTCGGAGAGAACGCCGGTGATGTGGTCGTCGACGACAACGACCTCATCAACCTTGCCATGCCATTGTTTCGCGAACATGCCGATGGTGGCGGAGCCGCAGCCGACGCGCATTCGCTCTTCGCGGAAGCCGTCGACCACGGGGGGTTGGCCTGCTTGGACGAGGACGGTCGCGCCGCCATCTACGCTGAGTTCGACGGGCTTTTTTTCGCAAAGATTGAGCAGGGTCTCGCAGGTTACGGTGCCTTCCTTGCGACTGCCTCCGGTGAGGTGGCGCACGCCGCCAAGCGAGAGCATCTGCGAACCGTATTCACTGGTGGTAACGTGACCGACGGCTTCGCCTTGGGCGCGGACGGTGCTGGTTTCGGGGCCGAGATGGCGATCGGTGTCGATCTTTACCTTGACGCCGCAGTAGCTGAAGATGCCTTCGGTGACGACCGTGACCATGTCGACGCCTTGGACCTGCGAAGAGATGATGAACGGAGCGGGTTTGTAGTCCGGATAGGTCGTGCCGGCGCCGATGGCGGTGACGAAGGTTTCGGAGCCGTGGACGATGTTGCCGTCCCATTCGCGGGTCTGATCTAAGAAAGGAACTAGCGAATCGCCCTCGGAGAGCGCGTGGTCGAGGATGACGTGTGGGTCGACGCGAACCAGCTGGCCGTTGGCGTTCGCGTAGCGGTCGCAAGATCCGGCTCGGCCGGGCTTGATATAACAGAGGACGGGGCAGGCGTCGCAGCGGATGGCGTCGCTGTCGGGCACGCTCGGTGCGGTTGGCGCAGGCATACTGGGCTCAGGCGTTTCTTGCTTAGGCACTGGCGACTGCCTCGCGGCGGGCGTTCAGGATGGCCTCGCGGACGCGGTCCGGAGTGGCTGGCACGTGGCGGATGCGGACGCCGGTGGCGTGATGGATGGCGTTCAAGATTGCAGGAGCGGTCGGGATTACGGCCTGTTCGCCAATCCCCTTGGCGCCGAACGGGCCGACGGGGGACGGGTCTTCGATGAGGATGGATTCGATGGGCGGGATATCGCCGATCGTCGGAATGAGGTAGTCGTGCAGGTTTTCATTCCTGCCGGGGAAGAACTCTTCCATCAGCGCCATGCCTAGGCCTTGGGCTACGCCGCCTTCGATTTGGCCTTCGATCAACGTCGGGTTGATGGCGTGGCCTACGTCGTGGGCGGCTACTACCCTTAGAACACGCACTGTGCCGAGTTCAATGTCGACTTCAACCTTCGCTATGTGCGCGCCGAAACCGTAGACGGCGTACGGGCTGCCTTGGCCGTTTTCGTCGAGCTTGCTCGTCGGGGGATCGAAGGTTTGTTCGGCGGTGAGGACGTAGCCGTAAGGATCGAGGGGTAAGTCTCGCAGGGGAAAAATGCGCTGCAGTGACTTTTCAATGATGGTCAAGTTGCCTTCGCCGAATTGGATGATCGCACCGGCGTCAGCATTCGTTAAGCGGAAGATGGAGTCGCGAAGCTCTTTGCCAGCCATGTACGCGGCTTTGCCAGTGACCAAGGTTTGGCGGGAAGCAGAGGTTTTGCCGCAGTCGGGGGTGAGCGCGGTGTCGGCGGAGACTAAGTCAAAACAGCCGAGCGCAGCGCCGAGAGCATCGGCGCAGATTTGCGGGACGATGGTATTCGAACCCTGGCCGATATCGACAGCACCTTGGTGCAATGAAATTCGGCCGTCCCGCTTGAGGCCCACGCGGACTGTGGACGGATTGGCCAGGGAAGTATTGCCGCAGCCATACCACATTCCAGCAACCCCGACGCCGCGGCGAACTGGGCCTTGGAGGTTAGCGTTAAATTGTTCGGCCTCGGCGCGCATAGCTTGCCATTTGGGGCGTAAGGCTTCTAGGCAAGCGCGGATGCCGACACCTTCTCCCATCACTTGGCCGGTGACTGTGGGATTATGATCGTTGAGCGCGTTCAGGATACGAAATTCGAGCGGATCTATGCCGAGGCGGTTGGCGAGGGTATCGTAAAGCTGTTCCTGAGCAATGGCCATTTGCGGGACGCCGAAGCCGCGGAAGGCGCCAGCGGGAACCAGGTTGGTGTGGATGGCGCGCGTGATGGCGCGATAGTGCGGAACAAAATATGGGCCGGAGGCATGGACGGGAACGCGGGCGGCGACGGTTGGTCCCCAGGAGGAGTAGGCGCCGGTGTTGAAATCGGCGGTGAAATCGCAGGCAACGAGTTCGCCGTCCCGCGTTGCGCCTACGCAGCCACGAATCTTCGAGGGGTGGCGCTTGGTTGTCGACATGATCGACTCGACGCGCGAGTACACCATACGGACCGGTTTGTGGAGATGCCACGCCGCGAGAGCCAGAAATGGCTGCACGGATAAGTCGAGCTTGGTGCCGAAGCCACCGCCAACGGCTGTGGGAATGATGCGCACGGACTCTGGAGGAATGCCGAGGAGCTTGGCTGTATCGGCGCGGTCCATGTAAGGAGATTGCGTGCATGCCTGGACTTCGATGGTGTTGCCCACGCGGCGGGCGAATCCGGCTTCGGGCTCGATGCAGGCGTGCTCGACAAAGGCGGTTTCAAATTCCGCTTCCACGACCGCGTAGGCGGAGGCGAGGGCTTGATCGACATTGCCGCACGCGACGCGGCCGCCGGTCAAGATATTGCTTGGGCGATGGGCGTGAATACGCCGGGAGCCGGGCGCTAGGGCTTCTTCGATCGTCGTTAGAGGCTGAAGTTCTTCCCAGGTAACTGGGAACGTGGTTGGATCGAAGGCTTCGATGGCTTCTGCGGCACCGACGACGGCCGCAATCGCTTCTCCACGGAACCTGGCTTCGAATTCTTCGTGCGCGAAAATGGGCTGGTCGGCGAAGGGCGGGATTACACCGTAGCAGTCTTGGCCGGGAACGTCTTTGGCGGTAAATACCTCTTCGATGCCGGCGTGCGTTGCTACGAACGCTTCGAGATCGCCGAAGCAAAACTTTGCGCGGTGGTAGGGAGAGCGGATCACGCGCAGAGTGAGGCTGTCGGCGGGCGCTTCGTCGGCTCCGAAGATCTCTGTGCCGTTGATTTTGCGTAGGCCGTCGAGGCGCGCCAGGCGCTGGCCAACTGCCACGCCTGCGCCGGCTGGGGAAGCCTTCACCATTGTTGCGCGAACATCGAGCACCGCATGGATGATCTTGCGATATCCGGTGCAGCGGCAGAGAACACCGCCTAGCGCGTCCATGACCTCGGCTTCGGATGGCTGTGCTTTGCGCTCCAGCAGCGCGGTGGCGGAGACGAGCATCCCGGGTGTGCACGCGCCGCACTGCGCAGCGCCGTGGCGGAGAAAGGCATCTTGGAGGCGGTCGAAAATTGGGGCCCTGGATGGGAGGCCCTCGATGGTGGTGATGGCTTGGCGTTCCACTTGGCCGACCGCTACGAGGCAGGAGCAGACGGGCTCGCCGTCGATGAGGACTGTGCAAGCGCCGCAATCGCCTGCATCGCAGCCAACTTTGGTTCCGGTTAAGCCGAGGTTGTCCCGCAACACGCCAGACAGCCGTTGCTCGGGCCGCGCGGTGACCAAGACCTCAAGGTCGTTGACGAGAAGCTGGAGCTGGCATTTCGTTTCCGATGGGGGAGCGATGCTGACCACTTACACTCTCCCTGCGCAGGCATCGAGCGCGCGACGGACCAGTACTAAGGCTGCGTACCGGCGGTAGTCGTCGGGGGCGCGGACATCGCTGATGGGGGTTAAGTCCTCTACGTGCTCTGCGCTTACCAGCCTGCCCAAGCCTGGTGTCGCGACCGCGCCGACCAGCAATTGCTCCAGGGTGCGAAGGCGCTTGGCGACAGCCGAGCAGGAACCGACGCTAACGCGAGCGTCTGCGACGCGCCCTGCGCGATCTTTTTGGAGTACCACCGCCACCATGGCTATCGAGATAACCAGATAGTGTCGGGCCCCGAGTTTCAGGAAGGCCGAACTCGCGTTCTCAATGCTGCGTGGAACCAGAACTTGCGAAACGATCTCCCCCGGTTGCCGCAGGGTTTTGCGGTTCCCAACGATAAAGTCCGCCAGCGCGAGACGACGGGTGCCCGTTAGCGAGATCAGTTCCACCTCGGCGTCGAGAGCCAGTAGCGGCGGCACGCCATCCGCCGCGGGCGAGGCATTGCAGAGATTTCCGGCGACGGTTCCGCGATTTTGAATTTGAACTCCGCCAATTTCGTATGCTGCTGTCTTCAGAGCGTCGAAGCACCGGGGCAGCGGAGTGAGTGTGACGTCGGTCCAGGTGGTCAAACCGCCGATGCGGTGGTAGTGTTCGTCTGAGGAAATTCCCCGAAGTTCGTTCAGCGCCGAAATGTCCACGATCGTCCCGTTTACGGGTCGATCTCCTTGAGCGGGGAATAAATCGGTGCCGCCCGCGAGGATTTGGCCATCGGAATTCGCGAGCACCTGGATCGCGTCTCTGAGCGTGTTGGGCCGGAAATACACGAAGTGTCCTCGCAGATGACGCCGCGAATTCTGCTGCTGGACGTAATTCTTCTACACGCGCGCGGGTTTGCACAATAGGGGAGTTCGCCGGCTTTGAATTTCCTAGGCACCCACGGAGCCGTTCCGTGTCTTGTAAATTGCGCGCAAGGGGCGCGCTGCGTTACCCAAAGATCAGTTGAAGATCTACCGATCCGCCGTCGCGAGCTAGGAGGGAAACAGATGGAAAGCTAATATTGAAGGCAACCGACCCGGACACCCTCATGAAAAACCCGATTGAACGGCAATCAAGGGGTGACTGACGAACCATTCGCCAGCGGGGCCAGAAGCCTACGCGACGGGACTCTTTACACTTTCAGAGATCGTTTTCGACAACCACCTCGTCACGCAGCAGCCGCGTTCTCTCTCATCTGTGGGATGGGCTGTGGGACTTGCACCGCAGTGGTTCTGACGAAAGACGGGTCTCGATGGAGAATTCGAAACATAGGCGGTAGATGGGTTTCTTGAAACTGTCCCACCCCAACTCTTCCGGTCAAATAGGCTGCTCTTAACCTTCTCCGCGGGCGGACCATTCCGCGTCGTATCGGGCGCGGTTGTAGAAGGACTTCTGAGTGCCCACGCCCGTCGTCGACAACCCTGCATACAGATTCGCGCGACGTACGGCTTCGCGTTCGGGTAGGCCTTCCCCCAGGAAAACGGCGAAGCTGCCGATGAAGGCGTCCCCCGCGCCGGTGCTGTCCAGGCTCTTTACAGTGAAGGCGGGAATGTGTTCCATGCCTTCGCCGCCGGCGAGCAGGGAACCGTTGGAGCCGAGCGTGATGATGATGCGCTTGATGCCACTGGTCAGGAATTTCTCAGCGCACTTCTTGGCGTCGTCGACGTTTTTCACCGGCATGCGAGTGATGGTTTCGGCTTCGCTTTCGTTGGGGACGAAGTAGTCGAGGCCGTCCAAGGCTTTGAGGTCGACCGGTTGGGCGGGGGCTGGGTTGACGATGCAGCGGATTTTGTTTTTGCGGGCGAATTGCACGCTGTAATAGACGGTTTCGAGCGGAATCTCGAATTGCATGACCATGCAGTCGACTGTCTTGAGCAGGTCGGCCGCGGCCTCGACATCGGCGGGCTTTAGGAGGTCGTTCGCGCCCTTGACTACAAGGATGCGATTCTGGCCGTTGGGCTCGACGAAGATAGGGGCGACGCCGCTGGATGCGCCTTCGATTTGCTTGACGTGAGTTGCGTCGATGCCGAGCTTGTTGAAGTTCTCGATGGTGGCGGGACCGAAGAGATCGCTGCCGACGCGGGCGACCATGAAAACATCCGCGCCGCAAAGGCGGGAAGCTACGGCTTGGTTGGCCCCTTTGCCTCCGAAGCCTAGGTCGAATTTCTGGCCGAAGATTGTTTCCCCCGCGTTGGGGAAGCGGTCGCTGAAGGTGGTGAGGTCGATGTTGGCGCTGCCGATTACCGCGATGCGGGGAGTTTTTGCCATGACGTCTCGGTCTCGATGGATAGATTTGCAGTTGCTGCAGAAGACTGGCAAGTCTAGTCAGCGCGGCGGATGTGTGTCAACGGCTCCCCTCGCCTAGCTGAGGCGCTACTCGCCGTAGGGAACCCAGACGTTCTTCACTTGCGTGGCGTGCTGCAGGAACCATCGGCCTTCAGCTTGTTTCACGTCAAACCAGTCGATGGCGCGGCCTTCGTTGGTAAAGACCTGCTTCAGATTTCCGGTAGAAAAGGACTTTGCGGCGGAGGCGTTGGCTTCGTCTCCGAAGCACCAGATGGCGTCGACGTCGTCGTGTTCGGCCAAGGTTTTCAGGAGTTGCGAGGCGTACCCCGTGACGATGTTGACGGCGCCACCCGGGAGATCGCTGGTGTCGAAGAGTTGGTAGAGATCGGCGGTGATGAGCGGGTAGGTTTCGGAAGGCACAACAATCGCCGTGTTCCCCGCGGCTAGGACGGGCATCACCAGCGACATGAACCCGAGTAGGGGTACCGCTTGCGGACAGAGGAGGCCGAGCGTGCCGATGGGTTCATT
>Ga0137418_10001515_pt1 | contig 21429 bp, 28 predicted proteins | sample CZODoug3_1_2_16f_FD_122242 | JGI IMG/M metagenome (GOLD analysis project Ga0137418, IMG submission 122242) | Vadose zone soil fungal communities from Angelo Coast Range Reserve, California, USA - CZODoug3_1_2_16fungal (Hybrid Assembly) | ecosystem: Environmental > Terrestrial > Soil > Vadose...
ACGAAGTCGCGCGACAAGATCGAACGCGCCATCCGCGACTTCCACGTGGGCAATCTGTACATCAACCGCAAGTGCACAGGCGCCATCGCAGGCGCGCACCCGTTTGGTGGATTCAACATGTCGGGGACGGATTCAAAGTCGGGTGGCCCGGACTACCTCTACCTGTTTTCGCAGGGAAAATCGGTAGGCGAGAAAATTAGTTAGCGCTCGTCACCTAAAAGTGGAAAAGCCGGAGACGGAGGCCTCCGGCTTTTTTATTGTGCGCCAAGCATGTTCGACAGCTAGGAGGTGAACGTCCTCTACCCAGTCTGATGGAGACCAAGGGTTAGCGAAGCGCAAGGGCGAAATAACACTCGCCGCGAGGCGGGGTCTGAAAGAAGCGTGGAGCGAAGACGCGAGCCGATGAACAAGAACCGGATACGAGGCCTACGGTGGCGGGCGAGCGAGCAATTGATTGCGAAGCCCATATCCATCAAGCTCACTGGTGGTAAATCCGGCGACTGTGCGTCGTGCGGCATTTTCTTGGGGGCGGCGGTCTTCGGACCGGCCGCTCCCCTCGGTTCTCCACAGTCCGTCGCCGTAGCAAAGCAGGCAGTCCTGGAAGGAAACAGTTCCCAGAAAGACCACCGTCAGCCTCCATCTTTAATATCAAGCCTAGGCGGGTACGACGGGTACGACCGTGCAATTGTTTGAAACCCACGGAGGTGCTACGCTCACGTCGGACACTATGACGATTCCGCGCCGGTTTCCAAGCTTTTTCGCCACCGCATGTCTGTGTGTGTTTGCCGCACCGAGTTGCCTTGCTCAGACAACCCCGGCACCGCCGACGGTTCCACGGCTTCCGACCAGGCCAGGACGACCGTCAAGCGGTTCCTCCAGCACGCTCAGGTCTACCGGCCTGGAGGCGAGCGGTGGTTCCCTCTCCGGTGGCGTGTACCGCAACTCTATCTTCGGATTCTCCCTGCAGATTCCGCCGGGTTGGGCGGTCGTGCCAGTAGGGGATGCCTCGTCGGTAAAGCCTGAGCCGGAACAATCTCCGCTTCCGAAGCTTCACCGGTCAAGCCGGACCCTTCTGATCGTCGCTGAGAACGCACCTCTCAAAAAGAGCTATCAGCGCCGCTCCATTCAAGTCACCGCGACAAGGTTGCGTCTGAAGCCCGGACCGACGTCTGCCGAGGGGTTCCTCATCTACTCCGAGAAGACCGCCAAGGAAAGAGGTATGCCGGTGGAGTACCTGGGGGATCCCAAGGAAGTGACCATCAACGGGCGAAAACTCTGGAAGGTCGCTTTGCACGAAAACACCAGCGGCGCCTTGCAGCGCGCCGAACAGTACGTGATCACCGAAAAAGAGGCCCTCCTGCAGTTCTTTCTGGTGAGTCCGGACGACGCGGGACTCAAAGAACTTCAGCCTTCGATTCAGTCGTTACGCTTCAAGCCGGTTGGGAAGAAGAAATAGAGGCCTTCGTGTCGGTGGGCATGCGGAATCCGGCAGTCGTGCCCGGGCAGGATTTCGAAGAGGGTGGTTCCGAATTCACTGCAAGTGCTTCCCGCAACCTGAAGCAGGAGTAGGTCGTCGCACCGGTCAAAAGGGCGGCCTTCCCGCAGCCCTTTTTCGCCAGGGAATATCGACCTTACGACGTGACGCCTGCGCCAGCCTGCGGCTGACTGCTGGCGGCGGTCGCGGCGGCAGCTTCGTTCAAGATGCGGTGATGGATCGTGAACAGTGCCAGTTCCAGCCGATCCGACACCCCGATTTTGTCGTAGACGTTGCGCAGGTAATTCTTGATCACCTGTTCGGTGGTGCCAAGTTGTGACGCGATCTCTTTGTTCTTGTATCCCTGAACGATCAAGGCGACGATGCGGAGTTCCTTCGCAGTAAGGCGGTCGCGAACCCGCAACCCAACCATATCGTTTTCGGTGAGTTCGCTGGGGACGGCGACGTCCTGGACCCAAGTCTCGCCGCGGGCTACTTTGCGCACGCAATCGACCAGAGCGGGACTGGTGACGTTCCGGTAGACGACGCCATGGGCTCCGTTGCCCATATAGCGCTGAGCGCTCTCGCCGGTGTCAGCCAGGACGACGATTCGGGTCTTGTTCTTAGTCGCCCCCTGCACAATGGCGTTGAAGTCGGACTGGAAGCCTCCGGCCACAACAAGGACGGCGGCGCGGAATTTGTCCAGCGCCATGAACATCTGCTCGGGAGTTTGCGCCTGCGCCACAATGCGCATCTCATCTTCGACCGCCAGAACTTTGGCGATTCCCGCGCGAAAAATAGCCTGGTTATCGGCCAGAATCAACTTGAGCATCTCGACACCGCTCCGAGGTTAAGTGTTGCGTACGAACTCGTAAGAATCGATCACGCAGGCCACCCCGCGGGTGCCGTCGGGATCGGCGCTGGACTCGTCGGTGCGGACAACCCGCCCGCGACACTGGATGACAACGTTTTCCTTGCCACCAGTCACTTCAGGGGGAAGCGTAATTTCAAACTCTACGGGAGAACCCATTTCCAGCGAAGCGTCGGCGCGGATGTAGACACCGGCGGCACTGAGGTTGCCGGTCATCCCGGTGGCTTCGCCAGGAGCATTCTCTTTGTGGATCTTGATCGGTAGTTCTAACGGAAATCTCTTGCCAGTCCGTCCTTCGGACACAATCCCCTCCTCCGTTGCGGCCTCGTTTACGAGCACAGGCGCGCGGCTACCACATTTTCCTGAGGGTGCAGAAACGTCTGCTATAAGGCCGGTTATATCACGGATGATACCCCTGACAAAAGCCTGATCACTCATTCGTTAAGGGTAGGAAGTAGATTCCCCGGGGTGCTTACTCGTACGCGAGCCTCGAAAGGGGCACTCCGAAAGGCCTTTCCGGCAGGTCTGTGCTCTCTGGCGCAATGATTCTACGACCCTGAGTCAAGACGCAAGTCCATTTGAATGACTAGTGGCCCATGCCAATTCAAGCCGTTACACAGTGGTTCTGTTGGGTCCCGCCTTCCTCCTGCTCCTTGCAGCCCTATCAGTTACGCGGGGGCTGGCACAGGGTGCCGAGGACCGGCGCCCCGGGTCGGGCGGCAGGTGGTCCTTCCCAAAGAGCGACCGCAAAGCAGGCTACGGACCGTGGTGCCGACGCCGGTGCGGACGCATACACCCCCAGGCGCCGGAATCGCTGGAGCAGCTCAATGCCGCGCCGGAGGGGCTGGCAGCCAAGGTGTCCCCAGGCGTGGTGCAGATCCTGGTAACCGGTTACGGGCCGATTGAGGAGAGTAGGCGGCTGGATACAGCCCTCATCGCGCGGCAGAAGGCGGTCGGGTCCGGACTGGTGGTCGATCCCACGGGCTACGTCGTCACGAACGCGCACGTGGTCGAGGGGGCGCAGCGAATTCGGGTGGTGCTGCCTGTGCCGGAGGGCGAGGGAGGGGTGCTCGAGCCCGAGGGAAAGCCGCGCATTCTCGAGGCAAAACTGGCGGGGGTGCACCAGGGAGACCGATCTTTTACTACTGAAGGTGACGGCCAGGGATTTGCCCGCTTTGCCGCTCGGCGCAGTCCGGAGGGTGCATCAGGGGTGAGCTGGTTCTGGCGATTGGGAGCCCAGAAGGATTGCAGAACACGGTAACGGTGGGCGTGGTGAGTTCGGTCGCCCGGCAACCCGACCCGACCAAAGCCATGGTCTACATCCAGACCGGCGCACCGATCAAGCGCGGTAACAGCGAAGGCCCGCTGGTGGATGTGGACGGATCCGTGGTGGGGATCAACACCTTCATCGTATCCGGCAGCGGCGGCAGCGAGGGCCTGGGGTTCGCAATTCCGGCGCGGGTTGTGAAATTCGTGTACGACAGTTTGAAGAAGTACGGGCGCGTCCATCGCTCAGAGATTGATGCGGGCGTGCAGACCATCACGCCTTCACTGGCCGCCGGGCTGAGTCAGAAACAGAGTTGGGGTGTGCTCGTTTCTGATGTGACGCCAGGGGGACCAGCGGAAGCTGCTGGCCTGAAAATCGGTGACGTGGTGCTGGCGGCTGATGAACGGGCGATGGATACCTTGGCCGGCGTTTACGGGTGAGTTGGATCCACATCCGGTGGACCGGTACAACTCGATGTCTTGCGGGATTCAGAAGAGAAGACCTTGTTCATTGTTCATTCCGGTGCTGCAGGAAAGACAGCGCATGGATCAATGGCTCGATCTGGCTGACTCGCAGAACAACCTGGTGTCCCAGCTGGCGGTCTTGGCGGTCAGCATGGATGACGAGATTCGCTCGCTGGTGGGGGATCTGCGAATTCCCTCGGGTGTGGTGGTCTGGGGTAGGGCGGCACACGTGTTTGGTCCCGACATCGGGATCACGACGGGGGACGTGATTCACGCGGTCAACGGGTCGTCCGGTCGATTCCGTCGAGCATCTGCGCAGCGCGTTTCCCAGTTGAAGCCGGGAGACTCGGTAGCGTTGCAAGTAGAACGACGGGGAAAGCTGCGGTTTGTGTCCTTCGAGATGGATTCAGGGGTTGGGGAGTGGTGCTCGGCCTGAGACCAAACCCGGTCGCTACTGACGAGGAGCGTAGTAACCCTTGCGAGCCCGGACCTGCAGGTCTTTTTTCAAAGCACTGATCTCGATACTGCGGTAGCGGCCGTCAGCGTCGAAGTCGGCAGGGTGGTAGGAGACTACGTATTGGCTGCGCAGCTCGTCTTCGATCGCAGCGAAGGAGTTCTTGATGTCCTTCATCTTGAACGGGAAAAAGGCGCGGCCGCCAGTGGCTTCCGCCAACTTCTCAAGATTTTTGTCTCCGCGCAGGATCAGGCCACTGTCGTCGGTGGAGATGGCGTAAATGATCACTTCGGCGCGCTGAGCCATCTCGATCGCCTGGGCCTGGGTGTATTCACTTTGGTTGTCATCGCCGTCGCTCAGAATGACAATCGCTCGGCGCACCGGATGGTCCGACTGCTCCTTGAGGAGTTTGTCGTGGCAGGCGTGATAGACCGCATCGTAAAGCGCCGTCCCTCCACTATCGCGCAGCGAATGAACCGCGTGCGCAAGCTGCACAACATTGTCGGTGAAGTCCTGCGCAAGTTGCTGATGGGCATTGAAACCCATGACGAAAACTTTGTCGAAACCCGCGCGGGTCACGTGCTGCATGAAACTGGTCGCGGCGTCCTGCTCGAAATCAAAGCGCGTGTGCACAGACCCGCTCACGTCGACCAGCAGACCCATTTTCAGGGGTAAATCGGTCTCGCGACGGAAATTCACGATCGACTGCACGGGCTTATGGTCGTCCAGAATGTTGAAGTCGTTCTGGTTCAGGTTACGGACGAACTTGCCGTGCTTGTCGGTCGCGATGAACAGGACGTTGACCTCATCCACCCGCTTCCGGATGGTGAGCATGGAATCCTGCGGATCGTCGGTCGATGAAGGGGCAGGGAGGGCGTTGGTCGTTCGGGCCACGTAGGCAGCCGGGGGGGTCTGTGCGGCCGCAGGCTGCCGGGCAGCCGCGATCGACAGAACCAGAAGACAAAAGACCGATGTCGTGTACTTCATTCCCACTACTTCCAAAATTTTCACCCTTAGCCACGGCCAACAGCTTCCCCAGCCATTAGATGCACGTTTCAGGCCGAAAGCCGCTGTAGGAGCCGTGATCACAGACTCGACTGTAGGAGAGAGTCTGGCAAGTTCCAAGTTACAAAAGGAGCACGCGTTTGGTCATGGCCCGGAAGGGCCATAAAATCCACAAGCTTAGGGCGCAACTGAAACTGGTTTTCTAGGTCGAAGCCATACCCCATTGGCGCGGTGCTCCGGGAAACGCCTGATTCGGCTCTCAGAAAAAATGTAGCATAGAATTAGACAGCAGGTTCGAGAGCGATGAACGCAAAAGCACGCGAACGAGTGCGCTGCGCTTGGGCTAGGAATGAACTCGCAATCCGGTATCACGACGAAGAGTGGGGTGTGCCCGTGCACGACGATCGCCGGTTGTTTGAGTTCCTTGTCCTCGAAGGCGCGCAGGCGGGGCTGAGCTGGGACACGATTCTGAAGAAGCGGGAGAATTACCGTGCGGCGTTCGATGGGTTTGATCCCGAGAGGATCGCGCGCTATGACCGGCGCAAGGTCGGTCAACTGCTGGTGGATCCGGGTATCGTCCGGAATCGTCTGAAGATCGCCTCTGCTGTCCAGAATGCGCGGGGGTTGCTCAAGGTCCGCGACCAGGTGGGTAGTTTTGATCGCTACATCTGGCAATTCGTAAATGGACGGCCCCGGACCAACGCCTGGAAATCTTTGCATCAAGTCCCGCCCCGGACCGAACAGTCGGACGCGATGAGCAAGGACCTACGACAGCGTGGGTTCAATTTTGTCGGTTCCACCATTTGCTACGCGTTTATGCAGGCGGTCGGGATGGTGAACGATCACGTGCTGGATTGCTTCCGACACGGGGTTATGATTAAGGGTTGAGGGAGGCTGCCATGACGCCCACCACCACAGCCACCACCGCCATGTACTTCGAGCAGTTCTACCTGGGATGCCTCGCTCACGCCTCTTACCTGTTGGGCTCGCAGGGCGAAGCGGTAGTGGTGGATCCGCAGCGCGACGTCGACATTTACTTCGAGGCCGCGGCGCAGCATGGGCTGAGAATCCGCCACATTTTTGAAACTCATCTGCACGCGGATTTTGTCTCTGGTCACAAGGAGCTGGCCGCGCGCTCGGGCGCTGAGATCTACATCGGGTCGAAGGCGGGCGCGACCTTTCCGCACGTGCCGCTGACCCATCGCTACGAGTTGCGGTTTGGACGGGCGAAGATCACGGTACTGGAAACGCCGGGGCACACGCCAGAGAGCGTTTGCCTGCTGGTGACGGACGAAGAGAAGTCGGCGCTGCCCTGGGCCGTCTTGACGGGGGATACGCTATTTATTGGCGATGTCGGGCGTCCCGATCTGTCGCCGACCCATACACCGGCGCAACTTGCCGGGCTGTTGTACGACAGCCTGCACAACCAGCTCATGGCGCTGTCCGATGATGTAATCGTGTACCCCGCGCATGGGGCGGGATCGCTCTGCGGGCGCAATATGCGGTCCGAGCGTTCTTCAACCATCGGGACGGAGCGGCTGACCAACTACGCTCTGCAGATCGAGAGTCGCGAGGAATTCATTCAACAGGTGACCAGCAACCTGCCGGCTCGTCCGGAGTACTTCCTGAAGGATGCGGAGATCAACCGGGACGGGGCACCGTCGCTGGCGGAACGATCACCGCTGCCCGGCCTTTCCGCCGCCGAGGTCAGCGCTTTGATCGAGCAGGGGGCGCCCGCGCTCGATGTACGCCCGGGAGATCGGTTCGCGGCAGGGTACGTTCCGGGCTCGATCAATATTGCGCTTTCGGGACAGTTCGCAACCTGGGCGGGAACGCTCCTGGGTGTGGCGGCTCGGCCGGTCCTGATTGCGGACGGGGATGAGCAAGTGCACGAAGCTGGCGTTCGTTTGGCGCGCGTCGGCATCGATGGGGAGCGCGGTTTTCTTGCTGGAGGAGTCGATGCCTGGAAGCAGGCCGGGTTCGAACTGGCCACGGTCCCCCAGGTGACAGTCGAGCAGTTGCGCGCGCGCCGGCAGACCGAGAGCGTGCAGGTGCTGGATGTGCGGAGAGAGGCCGAGTGGAAGGCGGGGCACATCCCGGATGCTCACTGGTGGCCGCTGGACGAGTTTGGCGCGCAGCTTCCGAAGCTTGGCAAAACCACCCAGATCGTGGTGCACTGCAAGAGTGGCTATCGAAGCATGATTGCCTGCAGTTTGTTGAGAAAAGCGGGATACGAAGCCATCACCAACCTGATGGGTGGCTTTGATGCCTGGGAGCAGCAGTACCCTTTGAATTGGGAATGAGTCCACCGGTGACGATAAACCATCCCACCTCGTAGTTGACAAGACCGTACAATTCTTTGTACGCTCTGGGTTGCGATAACTTTACATCTTGTATCTTCGGAATTTCCCTTCCTATTAATAATGTAGTTGTTTTCAGCTGGTTAATCGGACATCGATGTGGAAGACCGCTTGCTTATTTTCTTTACATTTCGTTTACATTTCTAGTAAATCACGGAGAACCAAGATCTTTTGCGGGTTGGAGACGTGGGGTCTCGAAGCAAGGGTCCGATCGCCGGTGAGTAAAGTGGAAAAAACAATGCTGCTGACGCCCAGTGCCGAAGTGACGCGGGAGTTCACTCCGGTCGGCAAAAGTGACGGCCACAGGCAAAGGACGGGGCCGCCGGGGCTGAACCTCTACCCGGAGTCCGCGGTGCTGGGGTTTGACCTGGAATCCTTCCGCTGGCAAGAGTCGACATTTGCCATCCTGAACCTGGCGTTGCTGGCCGCATTGCTGTGCGGCCACGCTCTGTTTGCCGCGCACTTTGGCACACCGACTCCGCCGCTGGTCGGAGTGCTGGGCGCCGGTTTCCTTCTGCAACTGGGCGAACTGATCTGGATGCAGACTCGAACACAGGCGCTTACGGATGGCGCAGTGCGCAGGTTGACGATCTGGTTGATGGTGTGGGACGTGGCTCTGGCAGTGACGCTAGGGGTACTTGCAGACCGGGTCGACAGTCCCTACTACGTGCTGATGCTGGTGCCGATCCTGCTGGCCGCGTTTCGCCGCTCGCTGCGGGAAACTCTCGCCGTCGTGGTTACCGCCAGTGCGTTTCAGTTTTACGTGGGCTGGCATTTTTTTCAGCTGCATCCTCCGGCTGAAGCCGATGAGTACTTCGAGGCGGGGACGATTTCCCTGATCTTTCTGCTGACCGGAGTGCTGGTCTGGTTCCTGGTGAATCATCTGCGCCGGACAGAGATCGGGCTGGCTGAGAACCTGACGGAACTGGCCAAGGCTCGCGAGCGGTTGCTGCAGGAAGAGAAGCTGGCGGCGGTAGGGCGCTTGTCGGCGGCGATCGCGCATGAGATCCGAAATCCGGTGGCGATGATTTCCAGTTCTCTGGACACGCTGGCCTACGTGGCGGATGTTTGCCGGGCCCACGCGCTGAGCCGGCAGGTCGAGGTGCTGGTGGAAGGTCCGGAGGCGGCACTTGCGCTGATGGACGCCCCGCAAGTGCAGCAGGCATTGTTGAACCTGGCCATAAATGCGGTCGAGGCTTCTGCGCCGGGTGGGCTGGTTCTTTTGAGGGCTACGAATACCGAAGCGTTCGTGCAAAGTGACGTGGAGAACGGCAACGGGCCCATTGCCGAAAGCGCAGTCCCGCGGATTTTCGAGCCGTTCTTCACGACCAAACTGTCAGGCACCGGTCCGGGCCTGGCCATTGCTCACAATATTGCGCGCTCTCATTCTGGTTTGCTGCAACTAACGGTCAACACCCCCGAACGAGTGCGATTCACTCTTGCCCTGCCGCGAGTGGCGGCGGGGCAGGTACGGACGAAAGCGTAGAAGCTATGGGCAGAATTCTTATCGTGGACGACCAGCCGCACATGCACAAGATCCTCGCCTCCAATCTGGAACAGGACAAGCACGCCGTTTCGCATGCAGCGGGAGTTGAAGAAGCCCGGCAGGCGATCGCCAGCAACCAGTACGAGGCCGTTCTCACGGACCAGAAAATGCAGGATGGAGGGGGACTCGACGTGCTCGCGGCAGCGCGCGAAGCCGATCCCAATATGTCCGTAATTTTCCTCACAGCAGTCGCCACCCTGGAACTTGCGGTGGAAAGCATGCGGAAGGGCGCGTTTGATTTTCTTGCGAAGCCGTTTACGCCGGAGGTCGTGCGGGCGGCGATTCAGCGCGCCTGCGACCACACGGCGCTGTTGCGGGAAAACAGTTTGCTGAAGGAAACCGTCGGCCGGCTGGAGGGATCGTCGGAAATCTTCGGGGAGACGGCGGTCATGCGGGAAGTGCGGGAGAAGATTGCCCGCGTGGCACCCACCTCTGCCACCGTGCTGATCACCGGGGAAACCGGTACCGGCAAGGAGTTGGTGGCCCGAGCGATCCATCGCCAGAGTCCACGCGCGCAACGTCCCTTTCTGGCGGCCAACTGTGCGGCGCTCACCGAGACCCTCCTGGAAAGCGAACTGTTTGGACACGAGCGGGGCGCTTTCACGGGAGCCGATCGCAGCCGCCTGGGGCTGTTTGAGGCGGCCCATGAAGGGACGCTCTTTCTTGACGAAGTGGCGGAAATGTCTGCGGCGGCGCAGGCGAAGTTGCTGCGTGTTCTCACCGACGGACAGGTGATGCGAATCGGTTCGGTAAGGCCGCGCACGGTGGACGTACGCGTGCTGGCGGCCACGCACCGGGATCTCGAGAAGCGCGTGAAAGAGGGCTTGTTCCGGGAAGATCTCTATTACCGGCTGGCGGTGGTCCCGATTAAGATACCGGCGCTACGGGCACGTCCCGCAGACATCGCCGCCTTGTGCGAACTCTTCCTGCGACAGATCGCGCACGAGCTGAAGTTGCCCAAAAGACATCTAAGCGCGCAGGCGCTGGCCCGTCTTCAGTCCTATGAGTTCCCGGGAAACATTCGGGAACTGCGGAACGTAATCGAGCGGGCGGTGATCCTGGCTGCTGGGGAGGAGATTGGAGCCGAGCACTTTCCCCTGGGCACACGCGCGGGGGCGATGGCCGAGTCGAGTGGAAACGGTGGCGCGCGCCGGGCCGATCTCGGCTGGATCGAGGAGCTGCCACCGAGTTTTGATCTGCGCGACCTGCTCTCCGCCGTCGAAAAGGCGGTGATTGAGAGAACACTGCAATCGACGCGGGGAGCGCAAGCGGAAGCAGCACGCCGTCTGGGCCTCTCACGCAGCGATCTATCCTACAAGCTTCTGAAGTACGAACTGCGCAAGGAGACCACGGCCTCCTGACCGGAAAAGGCAGGGCAGGGGCGCGCATCCCCGGAGGCCTACGAAAACTGGACTCTTCCGTAACTGCTCGTAACTCCCCCCTGGTGCTATTGACCCGAGCAGACGGGCGCTGGTGGGCGACCTCGAAGATCTTCATTGCCTGGCTCGGGGGGTACGGCAGGATCAACAACGACTGAAATGGAAGTACGTTGAGTTTCGGTCTCCAGTTTCAGATCCTGTGGTGCCGAGCGGGTTCGAGGCAAGCCAAGCGTTCTATCTGCATAGGCTCGATCTTCAGCCCGCCATCCGCCAGCTCTTTAGCAATTTGCACAAGGATTCTACACAGCGAAAGATTCGACGCGCCGAACGTGAAGGTCTTACCTACGAAGAAGGGCAGGCGGGGGATCTCCTCGAGAAGTTCTACAGGCTACTTCTTCTGACCCGCCGCCGACATCAGGTCCCGCCGCAGCCTCGCAAGTGGTTCTCAAACCTTGTGGCTTGTCTCGGGGACCATGTGAAGGTCCACGTGGCGAGCAGGCTAGGGCAACCGTTGGCAGGCATCCTCACTCTGCGTTTCCAGGACACGCTCGTCTACAAATACGGCGGCTCGGACTTGCGCTTCCAGAATCTGGGCGGAATGCACCTGTGTCTATGGCGCGCAATTGAAGATGCGAAAGCGCGCGGCTTAAGGGAAGTCGATCTCGGCCGGTCGGATACCGACGCTCGTGGTCTGATTACCTGCAAGGACAGATGGGGCGCACGCTGCTCCAGCTTCAGGTATTTTCGGCAATGGCTCGAGACCCCCCGGGTCGGGCCAGCGGCCTGGCAGACGGCCCGAGCGAAGAAGGCTCTAACGCGCGTGCCGGATTTGTTCCTGAGCACCGCAGGGCGCTTACTGTATCGGCACCTGGGATAGGGCGCGAGCTCCCACTCAAAAGGAAGGATCACATGCCGTCATGAGAGAATGACCCACGGTGTCGGAGGTCATGACAGCAACCGCGCAGGCGCTGATTGATCGCTACCGCTGCCCGGAAGCATTCGTGAACCTGCCGCTGCGAGGTCGACTGTCTGAGACAGCAGGATTCTTTCGATTCGGCCCGGGCATAACTTGCTATGGACGGTCGTCTGCCGGCACCCGCGCAGCGCACAGCCCCTGCTGTATGACGCATCGAACGATGTGGGAGTGGAGAACTCGGAACTCCTCCTCCCGTTCAATCCAACGGAAATTATCGACAATCTCCGCTGGGAGCGCTACGTCCGCCCTGATTCCCGAATTCGCACGTTCGCGAAGCGTGCGTACTACTCCCTGCGCCCGTTTTTGTCAGACGCGGCGAGAAGGCGCTATTCAAAGGGCCCAGCTGAGGGATTGGGGCAGACTGATATTTCCGAATTGGCCCGTCGACACAACGCTGGAGGACATCTGCGAGAAGCTGATGTCTTTGTCAATGCGCGCGTTGGGTGTCGATCGAGTTCCTTTCGTATGGTTCTGCCAGATGGCGCACGTAGCTGCATGTTGATAACGCACGATGACGCACGATGTTGAGACCGAGATGGGGAGGGACTTTTGCCCAGCCTTGATGGACATCGATGATGCTTTCGGAGTGAAAGCGGCCTTTCAGTTGGTCCCGGAAGGACGATACGCGGTCCCACCGCGGTTACTAGCAACCATTCGCGAACGGGGTTTTGAGGTCGCAGTCCAGGATCTGAACCACGATGGGCGGCTGTTTGACGATCGGGATGAGTTTCTAAGCGAGCGGAGCGTATTAACCGCTATGGGCGAGAGTACGGGGCGAAAGGTTTTCGAGCGGGGGTGCTCTATCGCAGGCCCGAATGGTGTAGCGCCCTTGAATTCGCCTTCGATAGGTCGATCCCGAACGTAGCTCACCTCGACCCCCGGCGCGGTGGATGCTGCGGGAATATTCTGGAGCTACCGGTGACGACCACGCAGGACTATATGCTGCTGCAGCTTCTCGATGAGGCGTTGTCGATCGGTCTGTGGAAGACTCAATTGGAGCTGATCACAGGAAAAAACAGGATGGCGAGTTTTATCATTCATCCGGACTACAGCGCAGACCCGAATGCGCGAGCTGTCTACGAGCGCTTGCTGGGCTACCTCCGGGAAGTGGCGTCGAAAAACCAGGTGTGTTTTCGGTTCCCTCAGCCATCGATCGATGGTGGCGGGCTCGCGGCAAGATGCACGTGGTTGCCGATGGCAACAGCTGGCGCATAGAGGGTGAGTGCGCGGAACGCGCGGTTCTCGCCTTTCGCCAGGCCTGCTGGCGACCGGCTGGTATACGATCTACCGATGACGGCCGCCTGAGCGGCTTCGATAAGTTTTCTATGCATATTCTTCACGTAGTGGGAGCCAGGCCGAACTTTATGAAAGCGGCGCCCGTCATGCGTGCGCTCGAGGAGCGAGGGGCGCAGCAGACCCTGGTGCATACCGGCCAGCATTACGACCCGAATATGTCGGATGTGTTTTTCGCGCAGCTGGCGATGGCCGCGCCGGATGTGAACCTGGAAGCGGGTTCAGGCAGCCACGCGAAACAGACCGCTGACATCATGATTCGGTTTGAGCCGGTCGTGCTGGAGTGCAAGCCCGATGTCGTGCTGGTGTATGGAGATGTCAACTCCACGGTGGCAGCGACGTTGGTGTGTTCGAAACTAATGGTTCGTGTCGGCCACGTGGAAGCGGGGCTGCGCTCCTTCGATCGTACGATGCCGGAAGAGGTGAACCGCTTGGTAACGGACCAACTGGCGGACCTCTTATTCACGCCTTCCGAGGATGGCGATACGAATTTGCGACGCGAGGGCGTTTCCTCCGAGAAGATCCACCTGGTTGGGAACGTAATGATCGATTCCCTGGTTCGCCTTCTTCCGGTCGCGGAGCGACAGAAGATGAACGGACTTCCGCCACGGTATGCCTTGGTCACTCTTCACCGGCCGTCGAATGTCGATGATCCCGAAAGTTTGAAGGGTATCCTGGAATCCCTGCTTGAGATCAGCGAGGACCTCGACATCGTGTTTCCCGTACATCCGCGAACACGTCAGCGCATTGGCGAATTTGGCGTTGATGTGGCTCGCCTCCATCTTCTGGAACCGTTGCCCTACATCGAGTTTCTCGCCCTGCAGCGAGGTGCGATGGTCGTGATCACCGACTCAGGTGGCATTCAGGAAGAGACAACCTATTTGCGGGTGCCCTGTATTACGCTGCGCAGCAACACGGAGCGTCCCGTAACCGTCACATTGGGAACGAATGTTCTGGTTGGTCAGGACGCTGCGACTCTGAAGACCGAACTGCGGAAGGTGCTCAACGGGGGAGCGAAGCGCGGCCGCATCCCGCCGCTCTGGGACGGGAAGGCGGGTGAACGCATTGCCCAAATCCTGAAGCCTTCTTAGGTGCGCGCGGCCGCGATCTATCACATTCAGTTCCATGTGCATGTGGGACAAGCCGTGATCGTCGGGCGTAACGCGGTTTCCACCCGACTTACACACAGTTGAAAATGGTCAGTGACGTCCTAGGTCGAGCGCAGGGGATGCGTATCCGTTTCGATGCCCGAGGATCAACCAGCAGGAATGCATTGTTCCTGGTCTTGATTCTGGCAACCATCGTCTGCTGGTGGCACTGGGTGGTGCCCTTGCTCAGGTTGCCTACAGCAACGAGCAATACTCTCATGTTCTTCTGGTGTTGCCAGTGAGCGTGTCTTTCGCGCTACTGGAAAGCCGGGCGAAGGGCGTCAAGCCCCGGTTGTCGTCATTTCCAGGCCTCACAATGGTTTTGGTGGCATTGGTACTTTGGCTGGTCGCGCAATCCCAGATGGAAGTAGCCAGTGAGACAGCGTTAGCGGTCGGCATTGCCGGCCTGGTTGTGTCTTGGATTGGACTCGTGACGCTATTCTTTGGCGTCCCTGCTGCCAGGCAATTGTTGTTTCCTCTGCTATTTCTATTCTTGCTCGTCCCCACTCCTCGATTTCTTGTCGACAGGTGCATCGTCGCTCTCCAGGTGGCCTCGTCGGAAGAGACCAACATGCTCTTTCGTTGGGCAGGTGTGCCGGTCCTGAAGAGCGGATTCGTTCTGTCCCTGCCGGCGCTCGATATTGAGGTCGCGAAGCAGTGTAGCGGAATTCGATCGGGACTCATGCTTCTGATCTCGGTTTTGGTGTTAGGTCATTCGTATTTGCGCTCGAACTGGGGGAAGGCCTTGTTCGTGCTGGCGGGCAATTCCGATGGCGGTTGCCAAGAACGCGGTCCGAATCTTCACCCTCTCCATGCTCGGGATGCACGTAAACCCCGGCTTCCTCGATGGCCGTCTTCACCGCAATGGCGGAGTCGCGTTTTTTGTCGTGGCGTTGGCAGGCATGGTGGCTCTCCTCAGAGGTTTACAGAAAGCTGAGGCATGGACTGGTGGGGCGTCGGTCGTGCAGCTATGCGCGCAACATCTGTCCTCGTTGAAAAGCTGGGCCATCTGATTCCGGTGTCTCTACCTCCATGTTCCGAAACTCGCAGTGAGCTCCGTTACAGCCTGCGTTTGCCAGTGCAAGTAAGCGCCCGGAGCGATGTCATGCTGACGGCTCTGTCGGAGAACGTCAGTGCTCACGTCATCCTGCTACGTGCAGAGGCACCGATTCCTGAGAAAACCAGGCTCAGCCTTGCCATCGTCGTCAAGCCCGCATCCTCCACCAAGGCCACGCGCCTCGCCGACATCGAAAGAGTATTGCGGGCGGAGCGATATCGAACCAATGGCTTTGTGATGGCGGTCTGGTGTAGTCGTCCTTTCCGGATGACTCATCCGGACTCCAGGGATGATTGAGCAGTCGAGAGCTCGTTTCGTATTTGGGGAGGAAGCGTTAGGTTTTACGGCCAATCAGATCACCTCTGACTGGCCGTTTGTGTTTCCAGGATGATTGTGACGACAGTGACCGTGCTCTCCCACACGGCATGCGATTGCTCTGACGCTGTTCTTACGGAGACGGGACGACAGCCTGCACCTGGTTCGAGTACGCGCTTTCGGTCCCGCTTCCGTCGACGGCGGTTACAACGTAGTAGTAGGTCTGGCCTGCTGTCACCGAATTATCTGCGTACGTCGTCGTCGCGTCAGGTGCCGAATTGACCGCGAGGTAAGGTCCGCCCGGTTGACTTCCCCGGTACACGTTGTACCCCGCAACGCTTGAGGGGCTGGCGGTCCAGGATAGGCTCACACTGTGCTGGGGCGCGGGCGTGCCGTTGCCCGTCACCGAAGCGGCCGACGAAGCGTTGGTGGCGTTGCTCGTGAACGAAATACTCCCGGAAGTCGCGCCGCTCGCCTGCGGCGCGAACGTAACCGTAAACGTTGTACTCTGACCCATTGCGATGGTTGCCGGTAGTGACAATCCGCTCAGTGCGAATTCTGCGTTGCTGGAAACAGCAGAGGAAACCGTGACGCTGGCGCCGCTGGCGGTCAGCGTTCCTGTCTGATTTCGGCTTGCACCCACCGTGACACTTCCGAAGCTGAGAGTCCCCGGTGCGACAGCCAACTGGCCGGGGCTGGCGCCCGTTCCGGCGAGCGACACGCTGAGAGCCGGGACGGACCCATCCGCGGTCAGGGAGAGGCTACCGCTGGCATTCCCGCTTGTCGAAGGGGTGAACACCACGTTGAAGGTCAGGCTTTGTCCCGCGTTCAGCGTCGTGGGTACATTCAGCCCGTTGGTGGTAAACCCCGTCCCAGCCAGGGTCGCCTTTGAGATATTTACACTGGAGCCGCCCGAGTTCGTCAAAGTCTCGGAGCGCGTTTGAGTACTGCCAACCTGCACGCTACCAAAATTGAGGCTGGTGGGATTAGCAGCCATAGACCCTGCCGTAACACCAGTCCCGGACAACACGATGCTGAGCGATGGATTGGAAGCGGTGCTGGCAATGGCCAGGCTCCCGTTTACGCTTCCGCTTGAATTCGGTGCGAAGGTGGCAGTAAGGATTGCGCTCTGACCGGCCGGCAAGGTTAGTGGCAGGCTTATTCCAGTCACACTGAAGGCGGTCCCGCTAGCGGATGCTTGCGAGATTGTAACAGCGGAATTGCCGGCGTTCGTGAGGGTGACGGTTTGGATCCGATTGTCTCCCACCTGGACGTTTCCAAAACTGACGCTCGCCGGACTTGCCCCAAGCGAACCTGGTGTCAGACCGCTTCCCGCCAGCGAAACATTCAGGGCTCCGGCACTGCTTGCAAACGCGATGCGTCCACTGGCATTTCCACTCGACTGCGGCGCAAATGTGACCGTGAGACCCGCGCTCTGTCCTGGCGACAACGTGAGCGGCAAAGTCAGACCACTCAGACGGAATCCAGTTCCCGTCGTCGTGGCTTGGGTCACGGTCAAACTGGTGCCGCCAGAATTTGTTATGCTTGCCGCCTGGTTCTGGCTGCTCCCCACCTGCACGCTACCGAAGCTGAGGCTCGCTGGTGCAGCCGTCAGGCTGCCGGGATTCACTCCTGCGCCCGTGACGGCTATCGTCAGATTCGAATTCGCCGCGCTGGAAGCGAGGGCAATGCTGCCGGTTACTGCACCGGCCGACATCGGCGCAAAGCTTACCCGGAAGGCCGCACTCTGACCCGGCGTGAGGGTGAGAGGCAATGTCAGACCGCTGAGGCTCAACCCGGAGCCCGACGCTGTCGCTTGCGAAATCGTTGCGCTCGCACTCCCGGAGTTGGTGAGCGTGGCAGTCTGGCTTTGCGTAGTTCCCACCGCGACGTTTCCAAAGGTCACGCTGGCGGGAGCGATGGCGATTTGCCCTGGCGTTGTACCGTCCCCAGACACCGTGACCACTGCGCTTGTTGGTGCAGATTGCGGGTTAGCGGACTGGCCCTGTACGGCGTTCATGGTGAGGGAGGCGGCGCCCTTGACCGACACGTTCCCGGTTACCAGCCCCGCCGACTTGGGCGCGAACGTCAGCGTGAAGGTTGTACTTTGGCCGGCGGAAAGTGTGAGGGGTAGGGTGAGTCCGCTCAAAGTGAATGCAGCGCTACTGGACGACGCCTGGGAAATGGTTACACTCGACCCGCCTGGATTCGTCAGAGTTGCAGTCTGCGCCTGACTCTGACCTACGCGAACATTGCCAAAAGAAACAGTAGTCGGGCTGGCGACCAGTTTGCCCGCGCTCACTGCGCTTCCGCTGACCATCAGATCGATTTCACTGCCACTGCCCGCGTTGCTCATAACCGCAACCTTGGCGGAAGGCTGCCCAGACGCGTGAGGTGTAAAAGCGACAGTGAGACTAGCAGTCTGGCCAGGGGCCAGAAGCAGCGGAAAGGCAGGTGCCGTAGTCCGGAAGTCCGCGTTTGAGGCTGCTGAACTGGAGATGGTCACGCTGGCAGCGGACGCGTTTGTAATGGTATCGGTGAGCGTTTTGGAGCTCCCGACCACCACGGTACCAAAATCCAGGTTGGAACTGCTGGCCAAAAGCCGGCCACTTTGGCTGGAACCACCGCCTCCAAGGAGCCCTTGACAACCCACCATTGCTCCGACGGCAAGCGATAAACAAACGACCGCACAACGATCCCAACGCGAGTTGAGATCCATTTTAACCTCTTCCAAGGCCGCAGTCGCGTTCGTACGGCGAGAGAATTTGGATTTTTCGGCCCCTACTCCATCTGAACTGAATGTCTACGAAGATGTTAATTAGGACCGGGTAACGTAATGATTTTGCCGGATGAACTGGCATCCGGACAGATGCCGGAAGGACAGGGTGGCTCTGATCGAACGGTCACGCCAGTGACGGTCCCGGGAAGCCCCGGCATCACTGACTTTTCACAAGGGCAAGGGGAACCGAAGCTCCCATCCACGAATCACCTGGAGGGGGCCTCCGAGATCTTTCCCAAGAAACCAGGAAACCACTCGAAAATCCAGGCGATCCTGGACCGATCCGCACAGGGTCTGCTCAAATTCCCAAGTCAGCCGGGTTGCGACTCTAGCTCGCGGGACGGATTGCAAAGGCCCCCGACGTCATTTAAGCTGAAGGTCCCCGTTCGTGAAATTTCTAAGCCGGGATGGCGGAACTGGCAGACGCAATCCGCCTATCGGGGATTGGGAATCGGCTACCCGCTGGCGTTCGGAGTTGAGATCGAAGCCAAACCCAAGGAATCCGGGCTCCTCTGGTTCACTCGAAAGATGAGGGGTAGTAGAGTCGCCACTTTTTGTTGAAAGCGGGGCGTTTCATGCCGTAGTCCAAGTAGAAATCAAATTTCTTCCCCAGTGCCTCGAATTTGTGGCAGTCCGCGCTAGATCGCCCGGATCGCTCTAGTAGGAACCCAATCGCTTGGTGATATGGGTATGCATGGTCGACTCGCTGTAGAAGATCCACCAGGTGATCGACATCAACCGCGTCCGCCCCCTTCGCGTAGGCAGCAGCGACCCTTTAAATTCCACCGGCATATGCTGGTCGAACAACGACGTCAATTAAAGTGCGCTCCTTATCCGTAACATCGACCGTTTCCCCCGAGGGAGTTTTGATTCGCGTTACGCCAGCATGGCCTGTGTGCTTCCGCTTAAGAGCATGTATTTCATCGCGGAATAAGTAAAGAGGTACTTGGATTGTCGTTGCTTATTTCTGAACGCGAGCCTCATGCCTGCTTGGGTGATTCCATCCGGTCGATCTTTGGGAGACTGTTCGCGGTTTACGTAGATGATGCTTTCCGGTGGGGCCATTCCGTGCGTCGCGAGAGCTGTTCCGTGGCTAAGGAATGAATCGCGCTGCAAGGACAAAGCTAGTTCATTGCTGGAGTGTTTTTCTCTTGAGTAACGAATGATCGTGTCATATTTATTTGACGTGAATTCCGCTCTTATGACTACTTTTTGCTCAAGCAGGATTTCGAGAAGTTCTTCGATACCGACAGTTGAGACACCCCACGCTCCACGATGTTCAGCGAGGAATTGCGACATCTCGTTGGGCCAAAAAATGCGCCGGGGTACGTGATTGAAATGGCTTTTGAGTAGCTTTGAAGGCTTCGTTTTCATCTGTTTTGACCTAAAAGATACCATCCGAACGTAGCAGGTATATATACCTGCCGTCATTGGCCACGAGAATTTCATCCTGGAGGGTGCGAATTTGCATAAACTGACTCGGGTGGTTGTGGCGAACTACTATTCTTCTTTAATCCACCATAAAATACTCTTTTTAATATATTTACAGTTAACAATAGAATCATTTTTTGTCACCAAATGTGGTAGTTTTAGTGACACATGAACAATGGGAAATCAACATCCAATTCCGTCGTCCGACGAATCCGCGGTCACGGTCGAGGGTGGATATTCACAACCTCAGAATTCCTTGATTTAGGACCTGAGAGCGCTCTAAAGAAAACATTGTCCCGGCTCTGCCGGGATGGGGCGATTCGACGTCTGACACGGGGTGTATACGATTATCCGCGCATTCACAGGAAGCTTGGAATTCTTTCACCGAATCCGGATGATGTAGCTGCTGCGTTGGCAGCGAGTACTGGAAGCCGCCTACAAGTCTCTGGCGGACGTGCAGCTAACCTCTTTGGCCTTACTACGCAGGTCCCCGCTCAACTCGTATATCTGACTGACGGTCCGCCGCGTCGAGTGAAAATCGCGGGGCAAACGATTCAACTTCGCCGCGCTCGACCGTCCAAGTTTCCGGGAACTGGTACACCAGCAGGCCTGGCTATACAGGCAATGCGCGCTGTAGGACCGAAGGTCGACCGAGACTTCCTCCTCCGGCAACTGTCAAAGGGCTTGAGTCCAAGCGATAAATCGCAGCTCATCAAGCTCAGAAAGCGTGCTCCGAGGTGGGCGCAGGAGATCATTCGTCAATTGGAGGCGACAATCGATGGACAAGTGGGCAAAGGCAGCACCAAAAGACAGAGAGGCGCTCTTCACGGAGACAGCCGCGAAAAAGGACATCTCGCCTGAAATCGTCGAAAAAGATTTTTGGGTTTGTTGGACGCTACTTCAGATTTCTCGCATAACCGGTCTTCCGCGACTCATTTTCAAAGGCGGAACTTCTCTTTCTAAAGCCTTTGGCATTATCAAACGATTCTCCGAGGACATCGACCTGGTCATCAATCGACATGAACTAGGATTTAATGACACAACAGATCCGGCCAATCAGGAAGGAACGAACCTACGAAATCGAACGATCGAGAAACTCAAGACGGCTTGTTTTGATGTAATCGCGAAAGAGTTTGCACCTAAGCTACAGTCACAGGCAAGTTCCATAATTGGCGATACAGGATGGACTATTAAGATCGACCCGAATACACCCGAGCCTGATACTGTTGAATTCCAATACCCGATGGGACTTCCGGATTCCCGGATTTCAGGTTACATCAGACGAGCAGTGCGGCTTGAACTCGGATGCCGTGGGGACCAAGTCCCCTGCGAGGAGGCGACCGTAACGCCCTACGCTGCAGAAGTAAATCCAGGCCTGTTTGCGATTGCTCATGCACCGGTGCTCGTTATCAGCGCAGAACGAACGTTTTGGGAGAAGGCAACGATTCTCCATAGAGAATACTATCGAGCTGAGGCTGGAAAGGACTTCACAGAGCGGGTCTTCCGACACTACGACGACCTAGTGGTCATTTCTAGTTAGAGTCAGGTCATCGGAGTCATTCGCCATGCACGCTTCCTGTCCGGGCAAACTCCTACGGTAAAAACTGCGG
>Ga0137418_10001516_pt1 | contig 21423 bp, 20 predicted proteins | sample CZODoug3_1_2_16f_FD_122242 | JGI IMG/M metagenome (GOLD analysis project Ga0137418, IMG submission 122242) | Vadose zone soil fungal communities from Angelo Coast Range Reserve, California, USA - CZODoug3_1_2_16fungal (Hybrid Assembly) | ecosystem: Environmental > Terrestrial > Soil > Vadose...
AAAGCGCGCCAATGCGTGCTAACAATGGATTAGCGCCGACCGCGCGACATGCATCCTCGGCGAGCTGACCTACCGCATGCGAGTGCTGGTTGGTGCCTGGAGCACGCAAAGCCAGTTGACCCAGGACTGGCAGATCGGCGTTGGAGAGTTCGAGCAGTTTGACGTCCGTCAGTATTCCGAAGAGTGATTCGTTGATCGGCAATCCGCCCGCGGCAAAAATTGCAGTTAGCAGTCCGCCGGCGAAACCGCAGCCCACTGCCAGCAGAAATGAATTTAAGGTTATTGCTTGTTCGGCATAAGCGATTACCGCCAACGCCATGAAAGCGTTTACGCCGCCCACAAATAAGCCGGCCAGGGTTACGGATTGTCTTTCACGATACTTGCCAATGCCGTATATAGCGCCGGCACAGGAAATCATCGCATAGACCGCTTTTTGAATGCCGGTAGGGGCCAGTAAGCCGGCGAATAACGCCGTGACGATTCCGGTGAGAAAGGCAAGCTGCGTGTCTACCAACATTACCACCAACAACGCTGCGGCAGCGAAAGGGATAGCAAGATTCCAGATCATCGGGTCGTTGAAAGGCGCAGTCGTCATCCTGTCGGCAATTGCATCGCTAAACGTAAACCCAAGTCGCATCAGTGCTGTTTCAACTACGATCGCGGAGCCGACCAGCGCAAACGCTCGCCATTTGGAAAGCGAAATTACAGACGCGCTGCTACGGTGCTCGGTAAATTTCCATACCACCCAATAAACCGCCAGCACGATCAACAGTAATCCGAATACGTTATGCCACGGACGTCCGGCATGGCCGGTGCTCTTAAGAGCCGTCAGCTGTGAAAGCGTTCCCGTGGTGACTGTGTCGCCTTCACGCGCGATGACCTGGTTCCTTTTAAGGGAGATCTTTACCGGTGGAATTTTGTTCGCTTCGGTTTCTCGCAAAGTTGCAGTTGCCGTTTGATCGAGCACCACGTTTGGTCGCAGCAACGGTACGATTGCAGAAACGAGAGCGCTCTTCTGATCCTGCGTCCATCCCTGAAGGCCAAAAATTCTGAGTTCAAGTTCCTGGCGTGCGGCCGCCAGTGAGAGCATGCGCGTGCGCGGCGCCGGCATGATCATTTGTGCGGAAGGGTTGCGCACATCGACCAAAACGATTTCCTGGTTCAGCTGTTCGGCCTCGGCATCGTCGTAGATGTACTTGTCACCCACATCCCGGATTAATGAAGTAAGAACACTCAGATCGTCATCGTTGAGTCTGTGCGCACTCAGAACGCGAGCCACCGTCGCGCCCCCTTCTCCACTCCAGGTTAATTGGGTTTGGTTTCGTTTCTCTTGAAATTGTTGTTTTAGATTGTCCCAGGCTGCCTGCAAACTGCGAGCGGCAGTTTCTCCGCGCGTTGAGTCGAAATTAAAGACGGGGCGCGTTGCCTGGCGGGCCGCGTTTCGACGTCTTTCAGTTTCAGAGATATCTACCGCCGTAATGTCACCGCGAGCGACAATGCTGCCGCGAATGATGTCTCCCTCTCGATAGTCTTCTGCGAAGCTTGAGGAATAGTTGCTGAGCAGTAAGGGCGTAGTAATGACAACAAGCGCGCCAAAACCTATCAGAAAACGTGTTCGCGGTTTGAACACGCGCAGCGGGCGCATCACGTAAGCGACCGCAAGGTCGCGCGCGCGACCAAAACGAGTTGTAAATCGGGGGCGTCGGGCCATGTTTATTTAAGCGATGCGCGAAAGGCGTCGCGCGTCAAACTGTTCCTCGCGCGGCGATAAACCGATATCGCGTGAAAGCATCTCGCCGATTTTCTCGAGCAGCGGCCGCATAGTTCGCTGGTCGGTAGCAGCGATCGAGATGACCGGTCCCCCGCTATTTGTCGCGAATTGGCGCGAGATGGCTTCGAGCGTCTCAGGCGTTACCAGGTCAGCTTTATTCAAAACGAGCAGTGAAGGAATCTCGGTTAGGCTAAGTTCCTGCAAAATTCTTTCGACTGACTCGACTTGTTGAGACCAGCGCGGATTCGACGCATCAACCAGATGAATCAACAAGCGACTATCAACAATTTCTTCCAACGTCGATCGGAATGCGGAAAGGAGACCAGGAGGAAGATCGCGAATGAAACCGACCGTATCATTAACAATAATTTCCTGTTCGCGAGGAAGCCTGAGCCGGCGCGACGTAGGATCGAGCGTTGCAAACATGCGCTGCTCTGCGCGCACTTGACTGTTCGTTAGGGCGTTCAGGAGAGTTGATTTTCCGGCGTTGGTATAGCCAACAATTGAGACCACCGGCAGTTGGTTCCTGGTGCGCACCTTTCTTCGTTCATGGCGCCGGCGCCGCTGCAACTCAATCTCTTTTTCCAGGCGGTTGATGCGATCGCGAACGCGCCGCCGATCCGTCTCGAGTTTTGTTTCACCCGGGCCGCGGCCACCGATGCCGCCGGCCAGACGCGAGAATGCCGAATCCTGTCCGGCTATCAATCGAGGCAAAAGATATTTTAACTGCGCCAATTCAACCTGAATGCGACCTTCGTGGGATTGTGCGCGTTGCGCAAAGATGTCCAGGATTAGTTGCGAACGATCCAGAATTTTTAAGTCGGTTGCTTCGGACAGAGATCTGACCTGGGCCGGGGTCAGCTCGCGATCGAAAACCAACATGTCCGCGCCGAGTTGCAGCGAACGGATGAGCAACTCCTGAAGCTTTCCTCGACCAAGCACCGTGCGCGGATCAATCGCCTGCCGTCGTTGAATAGCTTTGTCCTGTACCACGATGCCCGCGGAAGTGGCCAATTCGTTGAGTTCGGCCATCGACTCTTCCGCATCGCTCAATGGACCAGTTGTTACGCCGACAAGAATGGTGCGATCTTTGACTCTGGCCTGGCGCGTCGCATTGCGATTGCGTGCCATCTCTTCTTCAAGCGATTCGATCAGCGCGAGGAAGTCAACATCCAACTGCGAAGCGATCGCCTTGGGAAGAAACGCGTAGGATTCGCCCGCTGTGCTGTGTGATCCGTCGGCGGTCAGCGGCAGCAAATGGGCTGCATTGACCAAACCCGGGAGTCCGCTGGTTTCGTTGACATCGATTGCGACCATCAGATCGAGTCGCAACAAAGCCAGGTCCGTTAGATCGTCCTGGGTTAGACCTTCGCCGCGTAAGTGTGTGTGCACGCAACGCAGGCCACGAAAACGATCGACGGCTACGCGAATGCGTTTGAAATCCGGAAGCTCAATGCTGCGATTGTCCCCCACCATGACATATTCCACATGGCCGGCGCGATCGATCAGCGCGCCAATCTGCCGGCGCGTTTCATGAGAAAGTTCTGCCAATTGCCGCGCAAATTCAGGCGTCACGATTTCCTGTGGAGACACGCGCCGCGTGTATAGCTTCGCAATCCGGCGCAGCTGGTTCGGCTTGAGGCCCGCGGTGTTTCCCAGTACGTCCTTAATAATTGCTTCCTTCCGGTGTTGCGCACACTAGTACCTGAACGGCTCTGCCATTACTTTCAGGCCAGCTTGCGTTTGTGTTCGGGCTGAAGTTACAGCGGGAGTGCAGCGAGCAGTGGGTTTCCGACGCCTGAGAACGATTCTTGATGTTGCTCTGCGATATCGCTTCGCTTATTCGCTTGAGCATTAGGATTCAGTTGCGAGCACGCTGAGCACCCCTTGAAACCACTAAAGGCCGTGTCTGAAGTCAACGTGCGAGGCCGGATTATAACACATCGCAGACCACAGGAAGGCAAGGCTCCGTTATCGGCGGCGCGGAAATGTTTGCTGATTAGACAGCACTCAAGGCCCGTCGTATGATGAAAGTTCTTTAGCAAATTGTCAGTTCTTTGGACTGCGGCGGCTTGACGCCGCTCTTGGTGATACCGAAGGACTCGAGCCTCTTCTCTTACGAGGATCGCACGGCTGCCTAGAAAGGCGGCATCAAGCCGCCGCAATCCATATAAAGCAAATGAGCAAAGCGCCGAGAATTCTTAAGGTAGACCCAGCCGTTGCGATTCCCGGCGGCGAAGTGGCGATTGATTGCGCTGATTTCGACACCAGCGACCCGACACTCTGCGCGGTCTGGTTTGGGAAAGAGCGGGCTCCGCTGGTGGGGCTATCACCCAAGCGCGCCCTTGCAATCGTCCCCGAACGGAGGCAGAGCGGCGCAGTGGCCATCGCATTAGAAAGTCAGGGAGTCAGAAGCGACGACGCAACCGGAATCGTCGGTCGAAGACTGGCGGAAGATCTCCATCCGGTAACCAACCCTGCTTTTGATAGGGACGATGGCGCTCTCTTTGTTACTCGTTCCGGCGCGCGCGGCGAACAGCTCCCCGTCACATTGTTTCGCATCGATGTGAACGGAGAAATTACAGAGTTTTCTGGCGACATCACCAACCCAACTGGGATAGCTTTCGACAGTCGTGGTCAAATGTTCGTCAGCAGTCGCATGGACGGAACGGTCTATCGCATCACGCCGTTCAAAGAAGCGGTGCCATTCGCGCGCGGCCTTGGTGTCGCGACCGGGATTGCATTTGATTCCGATGACACGATGTACGTGGGTGATCGCACCGGCACGATTTACAAAGTTAACGGCATTGGCGAAGAGACTATATGGGCGCAACTTGAGCCCTCGGTGTCCGCTTTTCACTTAGCTGTTGGCCCAGACAATGCGCTGTACGTCACCGGTCCAACTGTGGCGAGTTTTGATTCGATAATGCGCGTCGCTCCCGATGGCGGCGCCAGCACTTTTTACAAAGGCTTAGGCAGGCCGCAGGGATTGACGTTTGATCCGGAGGGAAATCTTCTGGTTGCGGCTTCGCTGCGCGGGCGTCGCGGCATCGTGAGGATCACGCCTGATGGAAAAGACGCTGGACTGTTTTTGGCGGGCATGAATCTGGTTGGGCTCGCGTTCAGTTCCAGTGGCGATTTGGTGGTGGCTTCGACCGATTCGGTTTACACCGTGGCGTTGGGATTGGCGTCGTAGTGACATGAAGTCAGTACCACCTCGCGGTAGCGGGTGGGTCGTGTTGACATTCAGGCGACTCACAATCCTTGATGCTCGTTATCCGCAGTTGCAAGCCTACGAATCCATCACCCACCCGCTACCGCGTGGTGGTACTGACCTCCTGCCACCAGAATGTATTTGCAGTTTCTTCAACCAGTTCAGACTAAGACACTACTCATAACCTCAGTTTTTGACACGATCTAAGGGCCATGCTAGTGTGAACAACTTGTTTTATTTCTGTCGCGCCGACCTGCTAAATGGGCAATATCAACGTCAGTATTCAACAATTCATCCTCTACATGGTGGCGCTCATTTTTTCGTTGTCAGTTCACGAGTCGGCCCATGCCTGGATGTCGAATAGATTCGGCGACGATCTTGCACGTTTGCAGGGACGTATTAGTCTGAATCCGGTTTCCCACGTCGATCCGATCGGCACTTTGCTTTTCCCCGCGATTGCTTTTTTCACTGGCGCACCACTTATTGGCTGGGCAAAACCCACACCAGTTAATCCGTTGAAGTGGCGTAATAAACGCGTCGCAAATTTCTGGGTCTCTGCCGCCGGTGCTATTAGCAACTTCATCATTGCATTTGTCGCTGGAGTCATTATCAGAATGCTGTATTCAACCGGAGTCATCGATGAGAATCTCGGTCTTGTCAACGCTGGTTCGACAATTGCGAATGGCGCCATTGAGTTGTTGATCGTGTTCTTTATTCTTAATGTCGCACTTGGTGTGTTCAATCTTCTGCCGATTCCTCCGCTGGACGGAAGCAAGGTACTGGCCAGCATACTTCCACCCAGTTTCGAATCCGGAATAGAAACTCTCGAGCGGTTTGGATTTATCCTGTTGTTCATTGCAGTTTTTACGGGCGTGCTTAGCGTCATTTTCAGATTCGTTATGCCGCTGGCGTGGGGTCTGGTATTTATCGGTAGCAGACCATGAAAAGAATTTTTAGCGGCGCACAGCCCACCGGCGACGTTCATCTCGGGAATTATCTCGGCGCGTTGCGCAACTGGGTGGCGTTGCAACATGAGTACGAAAGCTTTTTCTGCATCGTCAACCTCCACGCGATTACCGCGCGGCAGGATCCGAAGCTGTTAGCAGAGAAAACCCGCGAGCTGGCCCGCATCTATATTTCGGTCGGAATTGATCCCGCCATTTCGACAGTTTTTGTCCAGTCCGACGTTGCGGAACACGCAGAACTGACCTGGGTGCTTAACTGCATTGCGCGCATGTCTGAGCTTGAGCGGATGACGCAATATAAAGACAAGGTGCGCAAACAAAGCGAGAACGTCGGCGTCGGGGTGTTCGACTACCCGGTTCTGATGGCAGCGGACATTCTGCTTTATCAAACCGATCTGGTTCCCGTAGGCGAGGATCAGAAGCAGCATCTTGAGCTGACGCGTGACCTGGCTATTCGGTTCAACCGCGATTACGGCGAAACCTTTCGCGTTCCTGACGCTTATATTCCAAAGGTCGGCGCGCGCATAATGTCGTTGTCGGATCCCACGAAGAAGATGTCAAAATCCGATGACGATCCGGCAGGGTGCGTTTTGCTGCTGGACGATGCAAACAGCATTCAACGAAAATTCAAACGCGCGGTGACGGATTCAGGGACGGAAATTCGCTTCAACGCCTCGCGTCCGGCGATCACGAACCTGTTGACGATCTTTCAATTGCTGACGGGCCAGGCCCCGGACGAGATTGAATCGCATTTTGCAAACAAGGGTTATGCTCAACTTAAGCAGGAGTTGGCGGAAATCACGATCGAGTTTTTGCGGCCTCTGCGCGAACGAGTTGAATCGATCAGCGACCGTGAATTAGGTGCGATACTGGACCAGGGTAAGCACAAAGCGCAGGGAATTGCGGAAGCAACGTTGGAAACGGTAATGGCGCGCCTGGGAATTTCCGGCGCCAAAGAACTGTTAGTAGGAAGGTAATGGACGAAACACGAGAGGGAACAGCCGCACAACCGGCACAGGAAGAAACCGGCGGACCGATAAGCGTGACCGGATCGTCTCCGGAGATTGTCGCCGATGACACCACCGACGATCTGAAGATCGTGATGGGCGACTTTGATGGCCCACTCGATCTGTTGCTGCACTTGATTCGGCAGGAGCAGGTCAACATCTATGACATTCCGGTGGCGCGCATCGCGGACGAGTACCTGCGTTATTTGCAGGTGATGCAGGAATTGGACATTGCCGTGGCCGGTGATTTCCTGGTGATGGCAGCGACGTTGATAGAACTCAAGACCCGGATGCTTTTGCCGCGCGATCCTTTTGCGGCGCCGGAAGAGGAAGAAGATCCGCGCAAGGATCTGGTGGATCAACTGCTCGAATATCAGAAGTACAAGGCTGCCGCGCAAATGCTTTGGTCGCGCGCCACCGTGGAGCGTGCAGTATTTAAACGAGCGGAAATCGAAACTGATAAGACCAACCCTGAAGTTTCGGTGGGGCTGTTTGATCTACTAAAAGTGTTTCAGGAAATTCTGGCGCGACACAAAGAAGAAGTCCTGCTTGAAATCGAGCGCGAAGAAATTTCCATGGCGGAAATGATCGAAAGACTGAGAAACATGGTGATGTCCGCCGGCGAACTAAATCTGCGAGTGTTTTTCGAGCGCGCCCAATCGCGCCGCGAGTTGGTGGTTGCTTTTCTGTCGGTGCTGGAACTGGTGCGCACCACGGAAATCCGGCTGATGCAAAAAGAAACTTTTGGCGACATTGTGGCCAAGGTTGCGAGTTAATCCCGGACAAAGATGAGCGAAGAGAGCACAGACATCAAAATAGAGCAGCCGCTTGACCAGGCCGCGCTAAATGAGGAAGCCGCCAAGGAACTCGAGGCGATGGTCGCGGCTGAAACAACTGACGCGGAAGCTCAGGATTCCAGCGATGCAGGTACGATATATCAGGTGCAGAGTTCTGCCGAACGCGCAGGCATCATCGAGGCCTTGATCTTTGTTTCCGAAGAGCCGATAAGCGCGAAGACGATTGCCGAGCTGCTGCGCGAGGAGCGCAGCGTAATTGACGAAGCACTGGCAGAGCTTTCTAAGGAATTCAACGGGCGCAACGGCGGTTTGCAGTTACGCGAAGTCGCCGGCGGCTGGCAGTTTGCGACTCGACCCGAGTATCACGAACACGTGCGCGCGTTTCTGCGTTCGCGACCCAGCGCCAAACTGTCAATTGCGTCGTTGGAAACGCTGGCGGTGATTGCTTACAAACAACCGGTCACGGTGCCGGAGATCCTCGAGATTCGTGGAGTCCAATCTCCCTCTTCGATCAAGACGCTACTCGACAAGAAGCTGATTGTGGCCAAAGGCCGCAAAGACACAGTGGGCCGGCCGATGATGTACGGAACCTCAAAAGAGTTTCTAATGCAGTTTGGCTTGAAGGACCTTTCCGAGCTTCCGAGCATGGAGGATTTTCAGGACCTGGCGGGCGGCGGCTAGTCAGACGGCAGAAAGCAAATCTTTGGAGTGCGGCGGCCCGGCGCCGCTTTGGCCATCGCCGGTAGTTACTACCCTGATTAGTTGAAATGGATCTTACGAAACGCGGCGCCAGGCCACCGCTGACCAAAGCGGCGCCTGGCCGCTGCACTCCAAGGAGTTAAGTCGGCCCCGCAGGTCTTATGCAAGAGCGACTCCAAAAACTGATCGCCAACGCCGGCATTGCTTCGCGGCGTCACGCCGAAGAACTAATTACGGCTGGCGAAGTCACCGTCAACGGCAAGGTCGTAACGGAGCTGGGAACCAAGGCCGATCCCGAAAAAGATCACATCAAGGTCCGCGGCAAGCTTATCAACCCAACGCTGGAGAAACGCGCGCTGGTCCACGTGCTGCTGAATAAACCGAAAGGTTGTCTTTCAAGCGTGAGCGATCCTGAAGGCCGGCCGACCGTGCTCGATTTTTTGCCAGCCTCGCTTGGTCGTGTTTACCCAGTTGGCCGCTTGGATTTCAATACTGAAGGTTTGCTGTTGCTGACGAACGATGGCGAGTTTACAAACTTCATCACCTCCGCGCGCAACAAAGTCCCGAAGGTTTACGAGGCAAAGATAAAGGGCGTGCCCACCGAGCAGGCGATTGAGCGATTGCGACGTGGCGTCACGCTCGAAGATGGAACACGCACGGCGCCGGCAAAAATCAAACGCGTTTATGAGACACAGACCAACACCTGGTTTGAGATCATCTTGCATCAAGGAAAGAACCAGCAGATACGGCGCATGTTTGATCTCATCGGACACTCAGTAATGAAGTTGCGCCGCTCGCAGATTGGTCCGTTGCGAGATGACAGGTTAAAGCCCGGCGCGTGGCGCAAGCTTTCTGAACAGGAAGTCAAAGCGATCACGACCAGAGGCAGGAACGGGCGAGAGAAGCGCGCCGCCAGTCACGCTTCATCGCGGCAATAAGGTAGAATCTAGCGCACTGGGAATTTTTGGTTTGGACAGGCATTCTTGCCTGTGATGTAACAGGCGGGAATGCCTTTGTCGCGTCTACTGAAGAAAAAATAGCAAGCTAAATGCATTTCGAATTAAGCGAAGAACAGCGGCAGATAAAAACCAGCGTGCGCGAATTTGCGGAGGCTGAGATCGCTCCACATGTGATGGAGTGGGATGAAGCGCAGCACTTTCCAATCGAGCTGCAACCAAAACTGGCGGAGTTAGGACTGACCGGCGTCTTATTTCCTGAGGAGTATGGTGGCGCCGGCATGGGTTACATCGAATACGCTACCATCATTGAAGAACTTTCGCGTGTTGACGGCTCGGTAGGAATTTCAGTCGCGGCACACAACTCGCTCTGCTCGAATCACATTTATCAGTTTGGCACTGAAGCACAAAAGCAAAAGTTTTTAGTACCGCTCGCATCTGGCAAGCATCTGGGCGCGTGGGGCCTGACCGAGCCGAGTGCCGGATCGGACGCATCCGGAACGCGTTCCACCGCCGTACGCAAAGACGAAGGTTGGATCGTTAACGGTTCGAAAAATTTCATCACGCACGCAATTCATGCGGACACTTGCGTGGCGATGGCGGTAACCGATCGCGCGAAACGAAGCAAAGGCATTTCGGCGTTCATTTTTGAGAAGGGAATGGCGGGCTTTGCGCCGGCAAAGAAAGAAAACAAGCTTGGCCTGCGCGCCTCGGAAACGGCCAGCGTCGTCTTTGAAGATTGTTACGTGCCCGATGAAAACCGTCTGGGCGACGAAGGTCAGGGCTTTGTCAATGCCATGGAAATTCTCGACGGCGGCCGTATCTCAATTGCGGCGCTGGCAGTAGGAATAGCCCAGGGCGCATACGAGTCGGCGGTGCGTTACGCGAAAGAACGGCAGCAGTTTGGCAAACCAATCGCGGAATTTCAGGCGATCCAGTTTAAGTTGGCAAATATGGCAACGCAGATCGACGCCGCCCGCTTGTTGATGTATCGCGCCGCCTGGCTCAAGGACGCTAAGCGAAAGGTAACGAAGGAATCGTCAATGGCCAAACTGTTCGCTTCAGAAATTAGTGTGAACGTTTGTGAAGAAGCGATTCAGGTGCACGGCGGCTATGGCTACACGAAGGATTATCCGCCCGAGAAATACTGGCGCGATTCCAAACTGTGCACGATCGGCGAAGGCACGTCAGAGATTCAACGACTGATTATCGCGCGCGAGATTTTGCAGCAGTTGTGATCGAGGTTACGCAAAGTCGGCATGGTTCGATGAACGCTGCAGCGAACACGAAGTCACTAATCGATCGGATCGCGGCCGGTGACGCGCGCGCAGTAGCTCGTGCGATTTCAAAAGTAGAAGATCTCTCAAAAGATGCGTCGGAACTGATGAAGCAGATTTTTCCGCTGACCGGGCGTGGACTCGTAATCGGAATTACTGGCGCACCCGGGGCCGGAAAGTCTTCGCTCGTCGACAAGCTTGCTTTGTACTACCGGCAACACGGCGAACGCGTGGGGATTGTCGCGGTTGACCCTTCGAGTCCATTTTCCGGCGGGGCCATTCTCGGCGATCGCATACGCATGCAGACGCTGGGATTGGACACCGGCGTTTTCATTCGTTCGATGGCGACGCGCGGTAATCTTGGTGGTCTGGCGCGCACGACGGTCGATGCGGTTTCGATTTTGGACGCAGCCGGCTACGGCAAGATCATCATCGAAACGGTTGGAGTAGGCCAGGATGAAGTCGAGGTAGTTAAGGCTGCGGACGTTTCTGTGGTGGTGCTGGTGCCGGGAATGGGTGACGACATCCAGTCGATCAAGGCCGGCATCATGGAAATCGGCGACATATTTGTCATCAACAAAGCTGATCGCGATGGCGTCAATTCTACTGAAAAGGAATTGCAGGCATTGCTGTCGTTGGCGGAACGCGATGATGCCTGGCAGCCGCCAATTGTTAAGACAATAGCCATCGAAGGCACTGGCATCGAAGAACTCGCCGCGTCGATTGAAAACTACCGCGAGTTTCATCTGCGAACTAAGACAGGCGACGGCCGCCGCCGCGCAATTGCTCGCTGGAGAATCCTGGAGTTGCTGCGTGAACGGCTCGTTTCGAAAACGCTTGAGTCTGCTTCTGCATCCGAGAAACTTGACGAACTGGCGGCGGAGGTTGCGAGCCGCCAACGCGACCCTTATTCTGCCGTCGAGGAGTTAATTAATACTGAGTGATTGTAATGTTTTTTGTTGAGTTTTTAGCTGGTCTTGGGTCTTTGGACTTTGGTCTTGGAATTGACGATTTCGAGCTTCAAGGACCGAAGACCAAAGACCAAAAACCAAAGACCATCGATTAATGAAAGTCGACCACATCGGTATCGCGACGCCTCAATTGCAGGAGGCGCTTTCTGTTTGGCGGGACACCCTGGGTTTGTCGGTGGCTTCAACAGATGAAGTGCCCGAGCAGGGCGTACGCGTGGCGATACTGCCGATTGGTGAAACGCACATTGAGTTGCTTGAACCCTTGAGCGAGGATTCGCCTGTTGGAAGATTCTTGCAGAAACGCGGCCCCGGCATTCATCACATCGCGATCAGCGTGACGAACATTCTTGAAGCGCTCAGCGAGTTGAAAGCAAAAGGTGCGCGCTTGATCGATGAAACTCCAAGAGTAGGCGCCAATGGATGTTTGGTTGCATTCATTCATCCTTCTGCGACCAATGGCGTGTTGTTAGAGTTAGTAGAGCATCGGATTTGAATTAGAAAGGAATATTGTTTTGACCTCAACTACTAAAGCCTGGATTGCGGCTGGCGTGGCCGTCGTGTTTGCGTTGGGACTTATCGTTTGGCAAGTGAAGGCGCGGCGGTCGGAATCGCTGAACCTGTCGGCCGAAGACATGGCCATGATTGCCGAGGAGCAGTCGCCGCAATTTCGTACGCGATTGGCGTCAGACGCAAACGCAAGAAAAGATTTTGCTAATGACCTGCGGAAGCTCCTGGCGGTGGCCGAAGAAGCCCGCGCCAAGGGAATCGGAAACAAGCCGGACGTAAAACGACAACTGGATCTCGTAAGATCAGTGGTTATCGCCGAAAACTATTTCAAATCGCAGGGCGCCGGCGAGGCTGGTCCAAACATTTCCGATCAGGAAGTTGAAGAATTCTTCAAGCAGCCTGCGAACCAGGCAAAATTTGATCAGTTTATCAACGACGCCAAGGCAAAGAACCCTCAGCTTGCAAGCGGTCAGATTCCCGAAGAGCAAATGAAGCAGGTGAAGCGGCAACTGGGCCAGGTGCTGATTGGCGAAAGCAAGGCTGTGGCAGCCGGTATCGACAAGCAGCGTCCTGTCGAGTTGCAAATAAAGCTGGAGCAGGCGCGCATCCTGGCGCAAACCTACGCGCAGGAACAGTTGGCTGAAAAGATGAAGGCGACCGACGCAGAGATTGACGCTTACATTGTTCAGCATCCCGAGCTGGACACTAAGCAGAACCGGTCAAAAGCTGAGGAAGTGTTGAAGCGAGCGCGGGCGGGCGAAGATTTTGCAAAACTCGCGAAAGAGTTTTCGACCGATCCCGGCAGCAAGGAGAAGGGCGGCGACTTAGGTTGGTTTGGTCACGGCCAGATGGTACCTGAGTTTGAGCAGGCCGCTTTCGCACTTCAGCCCGGACAGATAAGCGACATTGTTCAGACCAAGTTTGGTTATCACATCATCAAACTTGAAGATCGCAAGACTGAAACCAAAGATGGAAAGCCTGATGAGCAGGTTCATGCGCGACATATCCTGATCGGCGAGAGCACGCCGGCGGACAATCCGTTTGGCCCGCCCCAGAGCGGTCGCGACAAGGCGCGCGCGGCCATCGAACAGGAAAAGCAAAAGAAAGTGTTGGATGAGATCGTGGCGCGTTCTCACGTTACCGTTGCCGAAAACTTTTCCGTGAAGCCGCCCGAGCCACAGCCACAGCAGGCGCCACCGGGATTTGGTCCGGGAGAAACCGAACCGCAACCAGTCGAACCGGCGCAGCAGCCACAGAAACCGAAAGCGAGCGAACCTCAGAAGAAAAAATGAACCTAAGCAACGTCAGAAATGAAGCCTGTGGCGGCTAAGGTGTACGATGCAATTTGGCGATTTTCGCGTGGAGATCGTTCCAGACACGGAGTTTCGTCTGGACGGCGGCGCGATGTTTGGTGTCGTGCCGCGCACCTTATGGTCCAGGGTCTGTCCGCCTGACGATCAGAACCGCATTCGCATGAACATGAATTGCTTTTTCATTGAAACTGGCGGCGAGCGAATACTGATCGAAACGGGAATTGGCGAGAAGTGGTCCGCGAAGCATAAGGAGATGTACGGCATCGCTCGTGAGCGCTCGTTGCCGGAATCATTGCGCGCGATTGCCGGGGTTCCAGCAGACGACATCAGCATCGTAATAAACACGCACCTGCACTTTGATCACGCCGGCGGAAATACTTCGGTGAATGGTGAAGGCAAAGCGGTGCCGACTTTTCCTAACGCGCGCTATTTTGTTTCCAAGCATGAGTTAGAACACGCACAGAATCCGACTGAGAGAGATCAAGCCAGCTATTTTCCTGAGAATTGGCAGCCGGTGATTGAGAGCGGACAACTCGAAGCAAAGAACGCTGACTACGAGGTGGTTCCGGGTCTGCGCATGGAAACTTATCCCGGCCACAATCGCTCGATGCAGTGCTGGCGTTTGCAGTCGCGCGGTCTAACCATGTTTGGCTTTGCGGATTTGGTGCCGATGAGGGCCCATGTGGCTTACCCGTGGATCATGGGATACGACCTTTTCCCGACAGAAACCTTGGAAGCAAAAAAGAAGCTGTTGCCACAGGCCGCGCGCGAATCCTGGGCCTGCTTGTTCTATCACGATCCGGATCAGCCGTTGTGCAAGCTGATTGAAGAGAATGGCAAATTGCGCCCAGTTAGTATTGAAGAGAGTTTAAGGTAGCGTATTTTTGAGCCCAAGACTGCTGATTTTCGCGCTAGTCATTGCCTGCGGACTTGGTGCAGGCAATGACTTTGCGCAAAAACGTGGCCCGTCTACTCCCGAAGAACGCAGACGCGCAGTGGAGATTACGACACTCCTTGAAAATGAGCCGCTCAATAAAAACGCAAAGGCTTTAAGTCGCGAGTTGCTTATTTGGCTCATCGAGATACCAGACATTACTGTCACGATTTGTACGGGCATGCTCGGCGACTATGCGCAGATCAAGGGAGAATACAAGGGGACCATTACGACTCAGTTGAGTTTTGCCGAAACCAAATTTGTCATCGAGCACCCCGAACAAGCTAACGACGAGTATCAGGTCTATCTCGCCGGCGTGGAAGGCGTCCTTAGAACTTACCAGAACATAAAAAAGGCCAAGCCGAAGGTCCGGCTGGAACCTTTGGAGCAATTGTTGATGAAGCAGCAGGCAGGGGAGCTGCCGGAATTCATCAAGAATGCAATGGTCGAATGCAAGTAACTCAACTCTAACCACATTCTAATGACCACAGCAAGAATCGGAATCATTGGTGGCAGCGGCTTATACCAAATGCCGGAGTTGCTCGACGTAGAAGAGGTCGAGTTGGAAACGCCGTTTGGGAAACCTTCAGACGCCTTCATCGTCGGCACGCTCGAAGGCGAACGCGTTGCCTTTCTGCCGCGGCACGGGCGCGGACACAGCTTCACGCCTACTGAGGTTCCTTATCGCGCCAATATCTATGCCATGAAAGTGCTGGGTGTGGAACGAATACTGTCGGCGTCTGCTGTGGGCTCGTTGCAAGAGCAGTATGCTCCGTTGGACATGGTGATTCCGGATCAGTTTTTCGATCGCACGCGAGCGCGAGCGCGCGAATCGACATTCTTTGGCGACGGCATTGTGGCCCATGTGACGTTTGCGCATCCCGTCTGCGGTGAATTGGGCGACGTGCTCGAGGAAGCATGCAAGGTTACGGAAGTGAAGACGCATCGCGGCGGCACGTATCTGTGCATGGAAGGTCCGGCGTTTTCCACTAAGGCGGAATCCGAGGTGTACCGCTCATGGAACATGGACGTGATTGGGATGACAAATTTGCAGGAGGCCAAGCTCGCGCGCGAGGCTGAGATTTGTTACGCCACGCTGGCGCTGGTGACTGACTACGATTGCTGGCATCCCGGCCACGACGATGTGACGATCGACATCGTAGTTGAGTATCTAAATAAGAACGTGCGCAACGCGCAACTTATTATGAAAGACGCCGTCAAGCGCTTGACCGAATTGGAACGGAACTGTAAATGCGCGTCAGCGCTGAAGAATGCCATCTTTACGGCGCCGCATTTGTGGCCGGCCGAGACGCGGCAGAAATTGAGTGTAATAGTTGAAAAATATGCGCCCGAGTGAAATTGTTCCAGCAGTCTTGCTGGAAACTCGCATCCAAAGCAGTGTTTCGGAGAAAAGTGTTAAGAGGTAATTTATGAAGAAAGCGTTAATTGCATTATGCGCGATATTGATCGCAATTAGCTGTCAAGTTTCGGCTTCGTACGCGCAGGGCGCTGCAAAGACCGGCCCGGACCCGTCAACCATCCGCGATGAAGATCTGGAAAAGGATTCGTTACATAACCTCGAGGTTGCGCGCCATTACTTCAAGTTAAAGAAGGCGTATGTGGCTGCGATCAAGCGTTGCGAAGAAATCGACGCGGGCAATCCGAATTTCGCGAAGATGGACGAGGTGCTTTTCATCGCCGGCGAAAGCAGCCTGCGCCTGGCCGAAAATCGCGGCAAGCAAAAGACCAAGGAGAAAACACCGGAACAATTGCGTCAGGACGCTCGCGTTTATCTTTCACGGCTGGTTGCGGGTTATCCGAACAGCACTTTTCTTAAACAGGCTGACGACGACCTGAAGGCGCTGGGCGGACCCGTTAAGTTGGAAACCACAAAGCCGTGACAAAAGCATTTTCCATATCTCATCTGACCATCGACGAATTCAACTTTGAAGTGCAATGATTGCAGAACCGCGAGCGGTAGCGACCGGATGCTAACATTCAATGTTAAGGCCGCTAGAATGCTCTATTTCATCGTCGACCGTGGCATCCGGTCGCTACCGCTCGCGGTTCTGCATTGAGCGCGTTCTTGATCTGACACCTGACACCTGAGACCTGGCACCCAATCATATGTCACTACTAGTAGTTGGTTCAGTCGCATTCGACGCCGTAGAAACTCCGTTCGGAAAGTGTGAAAAGATGCTGGGCGGCTCTGCCTCGCACTTCTCGATTTCTGCCAGCTACTTCACCGACGTCAGCATCGTCGGTGTGGTGGGGGGCGATTTTGGAGATGACGACGCAATCGTCTTTGCCACGCACGGGATCGACACCACCGACCTGGAAAAAATTCCTGATGGTAAAACGTTCCGCTGGTTTGGACGCTACGATTACGACTTGAATGTTGCGCACACACTCGACACTCAATTGAACGTTTTTGCGGAGTTCAAACCAAAACTGTCCGAGCGTTCAAAAGAATCGAGGCTGGTTTTTCTGGGAAACATTCAGCCGGACTTGCAGCGTGAAGTTCGTGAGCAAGTCCCAAATGCGGAGCTGGTTGCGCTCGATACGATGAATCTCTGGATCGAGAGCACTCGTGAATCGCTGTTGCGCACCATCAGGGGCGTCGACGTAGTTATCATCAACGATGCTGAAGCGCGCCAGTTGACTGAGATACCAAATCTCATCAAAGCGGCGCGCACAATTCTCTCGTGGGGGCCAAAGGCTTTGATTGTTAAGCGTGGCGAATACGGCGCGGCGCTTTTTACGGGCGACAGCTATTTCGCGATACCGGCCTACCCGCTCGAGTCAGTCTTCGATCCGACCGGCGCGGGCGACACTTTTGCCGGCGGTTTTATGGGTTACTTATCAAGCCAGGAGAAACTCGACGAAGCGGCCATGCGCCGCGCAATGATCTTTGGATCGGTGATGGCTTCTTTCAACGTCGAAGAATTCGGCACCGCGCGGGTACGGCGTCTGACGCAGGCGGAAATCAACGACCGCTTTAGTGCTTTCAAGCGGATGACGCATTTTGAAGAGATACCTTTTGAACGCGCGGCGCAAACTGTGAAGTAGTTCTGCCCGGTCTTTGGTTTTGGGACTTTGGTCTTTGATTTTGCTTTTGGTGGACCCGGCATTATGGTATTACCAGCCGGAAACTGGGACAAACAAACAAACAAAGACAAAAAACCAAAGTCCAAAGACCGACAACTGTTATTTATGGAAAACAATTGGAGATCATATGTTCTGTCCAGTTTGCGAATCTGAATACGAGCCAGGCATCACGCGTTGTCCCGACGACGATACGGAGTTGGTTGCGCGTTTGACGTCCGCTAATACTGTTCACGACAGCAGCGAGGCAAAGTGGGTGCCGCTACACAACCTCGGCTCACCGGTGGAAGCTGAAATGGTGAACGACATCTTCACGAAAAACGGCATTCGCTCGGTGGTGCAATCCGGCGGCGCTGATGCTTTCTCTCCACTACTTTCGAGCACGTCGCCTGGCTCAGTGATTCTTGTGGATGAACGTGACTTCGATCGCGCGAAAGACTTGTACTCTGCGTTCTTTGGCGAAGACACGACACCGCTCACCGGCGGCGAGCCCGACGAAGACGAAGCAGAGTGAAGTTCAGAGTACAGCCTTTAGGCTGCTCTTGCCTGAGGTAGAGCAAACTAAAGTTTGTACTCTGAACTTCTCGAGTCTCAATGAGCGCCGCACCTGACCAGCCCATCGCCGTTTTCATCACAGCTCCCAATAATGAAGAAGCGTCGCGTTTAGCAGACATGCTGGTTGGGCGGAAACTCGCCGCCTGTGTGCAGATTCTGCCGGCAATGGAATCCGTCTATCGCTGGCAAGGCAACATCGAGAGGCAAGAGGAAATTTTGCTGATAGCCAAGACCATCAACTCAAAATTCGCAGACCTGGAAAGGGAAGTGCGCGCCCTTCATAGTTATGAGACACCTGAGATTGTTGCGTTCCCGTTAACGGCGGGATCAGAGAAGTACTTGCGATGGCTGAAGGCGAGTGTGACGACAGATTGAGGATCGCTATCAATCATCGCGATATTGATATTCATCAGGAACATTGTTAGCCGGATTAAGAAAAGAACTTTGACTATCAACGATAATCTTTACGACGTCAGCCGGCGAGTCGGTGAGATGCAGCCGCTTGAGATCCTGGTCCGTCAACTTTCCTTCTTTCAAACCAAAGTCGCGCACCCAGTTTAACAGTCCCTCCCAATACTTGGTTCCGAAGAGTACCACCGGAAAGTTGCGAATCTTCTGTGTCTGGATCAGCGTGAGCGCTTCGAAAAGTTCGTCCAGCGTGCCAAAGCCGCCGGGGAAAATAATGAAGCCAAGGCTGTACTTGACGAACATCATCTTGCGAACGAAGAAGTACTTGAACTTTAGCCCTCGAGTTAGATAAGGATTGGAGTTTTGTTCAAACGGCAGTTCGATGTTGCAGCCAATCGACAAACCGCCCGCTTCAAACGCGCCGCGGTTCGCTGCTTCCATGATTCCCGGGCCGCCGCCAGTAATCACCGCAAAACCGGCGCGCGCCAGTAGCGCCGCCGTTTCCTGGGCCGCAGCATAATCCGGATCGTCGGCGTGGGTGCGCGCTGAACCAAAAATCGATATGCCGCGGGTCAGCGTGGCTAGTTCATCGAAACCGGTAACGAATTCGCCCATGATACGAAACACGCGCCAGGTATCGGTGTGGGTAAACTCGTCGAGCCGTGGACTCTCGAGTAGTTGTTCGTCCTGCGTTGTCCCCGGTCTGTGCTCGTCTGGTTCTGGTTTGTCGCTCATATTCAGTGGCACAGACTTCAGTCTGTGTATTTAAGTAGCATAGGCTTCAGCCTGTGCATTGGTCGCTCGGCACAGACTTAAGTCTATGCCACTTTCGCACAGACTAAAGTCTATGCCACTTATATCCCCATGATGCTGTAGCCGCAATCGACGTGGATGACTTCGCCGGTAATTGCGGAAGACATCGGACTGCAAAGAAAGACCGCGGTGCTGCCAACCTCGCGCACCTCAACGTTGCGCCTTAGCGCCGCGCACTCTGCATGGTGCTTTAACATCGTCGAAAAATCAGAGACACCGCGCGCTGACAACGTCTGAATTGGACCAGCGCTGATAGCGTTCACGCGAATATTGCGCGGGCCGAGATCGTTAGCCAGATAACGCGTGCTGGCTTCCAGCGCCGCTTTCGCAACGCCCATGACGTTATAGCCGGCGATGACTTTTTCCGCGCCGTAATAACTCATGCAAACGATGCTGCCGCCTTCGGTCATCAATGGCGCCGCTGCGCGCGAAAGTTGGACCAGCGAGTAAGCACTAATCTCCAGCGCAGTCACAAAAGCGTCGCGACTGGTATCGAGATATTCCCCACCGAGAGCTTCACGAGGCGCGTAGGCGATGCTGTGAATCAGAAAATCGAGACGGCCAAATTCTTCACCGACTCGCTTAAAAGTCGTATCAACTTCATCCTGCTTCGTTACGTCACACGGCAGCAGCAACGAGCCCGGCATCGATTCGCTAGTCAGGCCTTCAACGTTTTCCTTTAACCGATCGCCCTGGTAGGTGAAAGCCAGGCGCGCGCCCGCTTCGTGCAGCGCCTGCGCTGTCGCCCAGGCAATTGAGCGTTTGTTGGCAACACCAAAGATGATTCCAGTTTTGTTTTGAAGCATCTGTTTAGGTTTTTCTTATTTGCGTAGGAGGTTACGGCATGCAGATGAGGGATAGAAAACCAAGGTGCTTGGTTACTCAAGAGAGCTTCAAGACAGTTTGCCAATGTGAGCCAAGCCAGCCATGATTTAAGGAAGGGGGAAAGGCTTAGGCTCACGCGGAGGTGGAATCGGCAAAGGCGGCCCTGGCATTATTCTGACGATTGGGTTAATCACGAATCTCCTCCTCCAATAGTCCATTAACTTCTTTTTGTATTTTAACACGTAATTTATGCGTATTTGCAATGTCAGACGGAGCACGATTGACCAACTCCGCGTAACGATTCCGAAGCTCAATATACCACTCATCAAACATATCGATTGTTCCACGGCCCAATTCGAGTTTCTGGCGAAATGTTTCAAGATCAACTCTCAATTTTGAGAGTTGACGACGATAATCTATCTGGTCTTTCAGTCTGGTCGGAACTTGGATGCCATTGTGAATAATAGAAAGGACAGAAACGAATCCGGCACTGAGTACCCAGCCGATTCGCCAACCTGGTTGGGTCCATAGAGCCCAACCCGCAATTGCGGATCCCGTGGCTGTGATAGAAACGACTATGTTTACAACGGTATCGATTCGCAGCCATTTATCTGCTAACGCCGATGAGATTGCCTCTTGAAAGGCCACTTTATAAAGGGTCTCATAGCTTGGTTTCCAATATTTCTCAAGGGCGGCGGTATGCTCTCCGGAGCTAAGCTGTGGATTGGCTTGAGTAGTATCTGTTGTTTCGCTCATTAGCTTTCCCAATCGAAAATTCAGTATATCCCTTTCTACTAGTGCTTGAAATGTCGGATCCCACTAAAGACCATTGCCAGTCCATGTTCATCTGCGGCGGCGACGACCTCAGGGTCGCGCATTGAGCCGCCGGGTTGAATCACCGCCGTGATTCCATGTTTTGCGGCCTCATCGATGCCGTCACGAAAAGGGAAGAAGGCGTCGGAAGCGAGCACAGAACCCTTGACAGGTAACTGCGCGCGCATGGCGCCGAGCTTCACTGAATCGACGCGTGACATTTGACCGGCGCCCACGCCAACCGTCTGCTCGTTACAGGCGTAAACAATCGCGTTTGATTTTGTATGTTTACAAACTGTCCAGGCGAACATCAGGTCCCTAATTTCGTCTTCGGTTGGTTTGCGCTTGGTCACAACCTTCAAGTCTTCACGCTTCAACTTATGGGTGTCGCGGGTTTGCACCAGCATGCCGCCGGAGATTTGTTTGTATTCAACACCCTCGCGGGTTTTTCGTTCGCGAACTTTCAAAACGCGCAGGTTCTTTCTTGTTTTCA
>Ga0137418_10001519_pt1 | contig 21402 bp, 20 predicted proteins | sample CZODoug3_1_2_16f_FD_122242 | JGI IMG/M metagenome (GOLD analysis project Ga0137418, IMG submission 122242) | Vadose zone soil fungal communities from Angelo Coast Range Reserve, California, USA - CZODoug3_1_2_16fungal (Hybrid Assembly) | ecosystem: Environmental > Terrestrial > Soil > Vadose...
TAGTTGGCGAAGAAGTGCAGCTTGTCCCGCAGCACGGGGCCGCCGACGGCCGTGCTGTACTGCTGGTTGTTGATCGGCTCGACGAGGTCGAGGACCCGATTCTTCGAATTGAGGCTGCTGTCGCGAAAGTTGCCCCGGAACAAACCTGAGAGCTGATTCGTTCCCGACTTGGTGATCACATTGACTTGCGCGCCCGTCGACCGGCCCTGCGTCGCGTCGAACCGGTTCGAGATGTACTGGAATTCGGCAATCGCATCCTGGCTGTACCGCGGCTGGCCGCCGGTCCCGAACTCCGACGTCACCTGCTGGCCGTCCACGTGGTAATGGAACTCGCGCGTCTCGCCGTTATTGCGGTCCGGCAGCGCTCTTTCCGAGTTTTCTCGACTAGTGGGGTTGGGAACCTGCCGGCTCCCCGGTGCCAGCAGCGCGAGGTTCATCCAGTTGCGTCCGTTCACGGGCAGCTCCGCCATCTGGCGCGGATCGATGTTGCCCCCCAGCGTCGATGTGGTGGTCTCGATGAGCGGCGCCTCGCCGGTCACCGTCAGCGTCTCCGCAACGCCCGCGGGCGTCAGCTGCAGGTTGAGGAGGCCGGTCTGTCCCACGAGCAGCTCGATGCGGCGCGTGACGATGGTGAAGCCCTGAAGCGTTGCCGTCACCTGGACAGCGCCAACACGAACCGCAAGACGATAGGTGCCTCGTGTGTCTGTGACGGTGTCGAACGTGTTTCCGGTCGCCTGGTGCACGGCCTGGACGGTGACCCCTGGCAGGACAGCGCCGGATGAATCGGTGATCGTGCCGCTGACGGCGGCTTCCTGCGCATGCGCGACGACCGGCAGCGCCAGGAGGGTGCACGCAACGATGAACCGGACCACGATGCGCGATCTCATGAGACCTCCTCTTCGGTTCGAGTGCGGCCCACGGTCGGCTCCGCCAGGCATCGCGCCTGGCGAGGTCGGTGACGAAACGGAAGGACTCTACTGCAGCGCAGTGATTCTAGAAGCGGCTCCGAAGGCTGTCAATGAAGGCTATAATCCCGCCGCCTGCTTTCTCGTCAGGCAGAGAAGGGGCTCAACATGATGACGTTGAGCGTACGTGTGGCAACCGGACTCGCGGCGGCCGCGCTGATCGGAGCGCTGACGACCGCGCAGGTGTCCTCGCAGGACAGACCGCTCCTGTCGGACCAGGTCTTCAAGAACGTCCAGGCGCTCAAGGGCATCCCGGTCGACGAATTCCTCGGGACGATGGGCATCATGGCCGCGGCGCTGCAGTTCGACTGCTCGGATTGCCACGTCAATGCGGGCACCGCGAACGTCGACTGGGCCGCCGACACCCCGAGAAAGATCATGGCGCGCCGGATGGTGAACATGGTGGCCGCCATCAACCAGAACAACTTCGGTGGACGCCAGCTGGTGACCTGCTGGACCTGCCATCGCAACCGCGACAAGCCGCTCGTCACGCCAACGATGGCGACGATCTACGGCACGCCGACCGTCGAACCGGACGACGTCGTCACCCAGTTCCCGGGACTCGATCCGCCAGACATGGTGCTGGACAAATACGTCCAGGCATCCGGCGGCGCGCAGCGTCTCGCCGCGTTGACCAGCATCTCCGCGAAGGGAACCGCCGTCGGCTTCGGCGGACTTGGAGGCGGCGGCAACGTCGAGATCGTCGCGAAGGCGCCGGACAAGCGCGCCACGATCATTCTCTTCAAGGCCGAAACCAACCGGGGCGATCAGATCCGCACCTATGACGGCCGCGCCGGGTGGGTGCGCACGCCGCTCAACGTCGTCGGCGAGTTTCAGTTGATCGGAAGCGATCTCGACGGCGCCCGCGTCGACGCGCAGCTGTCGTTCCCCGGTCAGATCAAGAGCATTCTCACGAACCTGAAAAGCGGACCGCCCACGACCATCACCGATCTCCCGGCGCCGACCAGCCAGGCGTCAGTGCTGCAGGGTGCTGTCGGGAATCAAAGTCACCTCGTGGACGTCGTCCAGGGCACCGGGCCGAGGGGGCTGCTGGTCACGCTCTACTTCGACCAGCAAACCGGTTTGCTCCTGCGCGAACTGCGGTACGGGCTGTCGCCGATCGGCCGTGTCCCCACGCAAATCGATTTCGCCGATTACCGCGACGTCAACGGCATCAAGTTGCCGTTCCGCATCACCTACGCATGGCTGGATGGTCGCGACGCCATCGTGCTGAACGAGATACAGACGAACGTTGCCGTTGACGAGGCAAAGTTTGGAAGACCGGCTCCGCTTCGGTAGGGGCCGACCTTAAGGTCGGCCCCTACGAGCTCTTGGTGGCGAAGGCGGGGCTACTGCTTGGGCGCGCCCTCCGCTTCCATCAACCCGAGGAAAAACTTCTTGCCGTTGGCAAACATAATGTTTCTGCCGACGGCGCGGGTGGAACCGTCCTTCGCCTGGTAGCCCTCAACTGTGATCTCGGAGCCCGCGGGGAGCGATTCCTTCGTCAAGCCGAGCCTGTAGAGATTGTTCGGGCTCGCCCCCTCGATCATCCAGGTCGTCATCTTGCCGTCGTCGCCCTTGACGTCGATGTAAATCCACGAGTGTGGGTTGGTGAGCTCCCACTTCGTGACGGCTCCCTGCACTTTGATTGGCTTGTTCTGGTCGAACTCCGCCGCGAACGCGTGGTGCGCCAGCACCGGCACCGCCGCCAGAACCAGGCCCACGGCCGCGACGATAACAAACAGCTTCGTTCTCATCGATTGCCCCTCACTTCCCTTTCTTCAGCGCGGCTTCCTCTTCCACCCGGGCCCCGCGAAGAATGGTCGCGATCATCGTGTTGCCTTCGTGGCACGCATACTCGTAGAGCGGCCCTTTCGTCTTCGTCCAGGGAATTTCCGCGGTCCACGGTCTGGCCCACGTCGCCGGATCTTCGACCGTGAACTGGTAAATCATCGTGTCATCCGCCGCGCGCGTGAAGCGCTCCACCAGGTGCAGGTTCTCGCTCGATCCCCGGAACGCTGTCATGTTCGTGAAATTCGTCGTATCCACGACGAGCGTATTCCCCTCCCAGCGTCCCACCGAGTCGCCCTGCCACTGGCGGATGCTTGGCGGGAGGTGCGGACGGCCGTCCGTCGGGATCACGCGCGTGGAGTGATCGATCTCGTGAAGAAGGGTGACATATCCAGGTCCCTGCACAATCTGCAGAAGGTTGCCCTCATTGGCTCCCGGGGTCATCGGGATAGCCTCCTGCCCCATCAGGATGCAACGCTCGCTCAACGACCGCTGCTCGTGGCTGTCGAATTCGTGCCCCTTGTTCTTCGCGGCGCGCGCGACGTTTCGTTCCCTGGCCTGCGGCAACATCGGCGGAATGACGCCTTCCGGCCCGACGATGAGCGACGTGCGCTTGGAGGTGTATCGGAGCTTCGTCCGATCGAATCCGTAGAGCTCGAGATCGTATCGGACCGCCTGGGGATTGGCGGCGCCAAGCTGGGCTCCTTCGATCTCTTCGCCCGGGCGCCCCTCCCGAACACGCTTGGCCAGATCGACCACTTCCTGGTCCGTATAAAACTCTTTGGCGCCGAGGCTTTTCGGCCGTTCGAAAGGCGTCAGCGTGTTGTCGGACCAGATGCCTTGCAGGTCTGGTTTGCCATCGGCGGTGCGAGGCGGCGTCCAGGCCTTCGCGCCTGTCGTGGCGGAGGATGCGGTCTGCCCGGCGGCAGGAACCTGCACGACCACAGCGATCAGAACGACGGCCGCCAGCGCCGCAAGCGAAGCAAGTGAGCGACGGCCCATGGGGCCTCCTTTCAGCTAGTTGCTGGACTTCTTCCGAAGAGCGCCATACATCAGCTCTTCGGCGAACTCCACGCATTTGAATTCGAGGAGCCTTGCGTCCTTTTCGACGCGGCGATAGAGCGGCATGCTGATCTTCCACGGACGCGAGAACACCTTCGGATCTTCGATCGTCGCTTCGTAGGTGAGCGTGTCCGCGCTGCGCGGCGTGTAGCGCTCCACCACGTGCAGCGCGTCGCTGTGGAAGTTGCCGGCGCGGTCGAACCACGTGTTGTCCAGCATGCTGGTCACGTCGATCACCAGCGTGTCACCTTCCCAGCGTCCGTTGGACCATCCCATCCAGCTGTCGCCGGGCGCCTTCGTCGGCGCGCCCATGTTGACGACGCGGACCGCGCCCGCGTACTCGTACGACATCAGGATGTTCTGCGGCGACTGGACGATCTGAAACGGATACGGGAGATAGGTCGCGCGCGGCACGCCCGGCAGGTAACATTTCGATTCCGGGTCGAGCGTCGTCCAGTTCGCCTGATTTTGTCGTTTCTTCGCGGCCGCCGCCGGCAAATACGGAATCTCGTCGCCCTCGACCACGCTCAGACCCGGCGGCACCGCGAACGCCGCCCCGAGCAATGCGACGGGCCCCTTCGCGGCCGCGTGGCCCTGCAGATCCCAGTCCGCGGTGTTGACCGCCTGCCAGATCCCGTTCAGGTTGGGTTTTCCGTCCGCGGCCCGCGGAGCACGGTACAAGGGAGCCTGAGCGGAAAGCATCGCGGCCAGCAGGAGGAAGACTGCTGTCGTCAATCCCGGAATGACCGAGTCCCTCAGCCGGATTCGCATAGGACTGGCTCCCTGGTTTCCTGGTTGTGTGGCGGCCGAATCGTATCTGCGAACGAGTGCCGCGTCAATCGGCGTTGCGCGCGCTCGATTCCCCCAGGGCGAATGCATAAATCGTGTTTCCGGCGGCGATCGCCACGAACTGGCGTCCGCCCACGGCATAGCTCATCGGCGACGCCGCGGAGTTCGCGCCCGTTTCGAAGTGCCAGAGGTGCTTGCCCGTCTTCGCATCGAGCGCGACGAGGTTGCCGTCGCGAATCGACGCAAAAACCACGTTGCCTGCCGTGGCGAGCACACCGTTCTGCAGGGAGCCCTGCACGATCTTGAAGTCCCACATCGTCTTGCCGGTCTCCGGATCGAGCGCCTTGATCCCCGCGGATGCTGACGGCTCGCCCGGCTTTGGACCCACCGCGGGACCGGTGGGCGCGGTACGGCCGATGTACTGACGGCCGGCCTCATAAGTGACTGGCGTGCTCACATACCGTTGCCCGTTTTCCGAATACTCCAAGTACAGCCACCGCGTGATCGGACTGTAGGAGGGGGCCTGGAAGTTGGTGGCCCCGCCCACCGTCGGGTAGACGAAGAAGCTCCCCTCGGCGCTCGAGTTCGAGCCCGGCACGACGATCGGGCGGCCGCGCGCATCGAACCCGGTGTTCCAGTTCTGATAGACGAATGGCGTCCCCGACAGGAACTGCCCGGTCACCCGATCCAGCACGTAGAACATGCCGTTGCGATCCGCATGCAGGAGCAGCTTGCGCCGCTGGCCTCGCCACTCGCGATCCACCAGGATCACCGCCTGGGCGGAATCCCAGTCGTGACCGTCGTTCGGCGTGAACTGGTAATGCCACTTTCGCGTCCCGGTGTCGGGATCGAGCGCGACGACCGAGTCGCTGAACAGGTTGTCGAGCTCACCCCGCGCGGTCCGATCGATCTGCGGCCCGGGATTACCGACCGTCCAATAGACCGTATCGAGCTCCGGATCGTAGGAGCCGGTGAGCCACATCGGGCTGCCGCCCAGTTTCCAGCTGTCGCCTTTCCACGTGTCGTTGCCGAACTCGCCGGGAGCCGGCACCGAGTACCAGCGCCACAACTGCTTGCCGGTAGTGCTGTCGTACGCGTCGACAAATCCGCGCGCGCCGAACTCGCCGCCCGTGATCCCCACGAGCACCTTGTCCTTGATGACCAGCGGCGCGCTGGTGATGCTGTGTCCGAGCAGCGAATCGGCAACCTGCGTCTCCCACAACACGGTGCCGGTCCTCGTGTCGAGCGCGACGAGCGCGGCGTCGAGCGTGCCGACGAACAGCCGCTGCCCCAGGATGGCGGCGCCGCGGTTGTACGGATTGATCTCGTACGGATTTCTGACCTTCTGCGGCCGTGTGTACCGCCAGATCGGCCTCCCCGTGCGCGCGTCGAGCGCCGCAACGGCGCCGGGCTGCGTCACGTACATCACACCGTCGGCGACAAGCGGCGTCGTCTGCAGGACGGCAGTGCCCGCCAGTGGAAACGTCCAGGCGGCCCGCAGGTCCTTTGCGTTCCTGGCGTCGATCTGGGTCAACGGCGAGTAGTGCGTGCCGCGATACGAGCCCCAGTACGTGAGCCAGTTCTGCGGTTCCGCCTCCGCATTGGTCAGCCGCTGCGGCGTGACGCCGCCCGGAAGGACCGCGCCGGCACGGGGCACGCCGCGCTCGCGCAGCGTGCCGAGGTACGACACCACGTCGGTCAGCTCGCCGCTGCTGAGACGCGCGCCGTAATCGTGCGGCATCAGCGACACGTTTTCGACGCGGATGTCCGCGAGCGCAAGCTTGTCGAGCAGGTGGAGCCGCCCGCTGGCGTCGACCATCTGCAGCGAGAACGTGTCTTCGTTGCGCCGCACGCCGCGGATTTCCGTGCCGTCGCGAGTCGTCGCGACAACGACCTGTGGCGCCGGACGCGGCGGAGCGGGGCCAGGTGCGCCGGCCGCTGCAGCCGCCATCGGCTGATCCGGATCGAGTATCTTGCGCCGCAGCATCGCCCCGTCGTTGAGGCCGGCCGTGGAGAGATCGGGTCCTGCCACGCCACCGATCCCGTTCACCTGGTGACATGACAGGCAGGCAGCCTTTCCGTTGAAGAGCGCTGCCCCGGCCGCTGCGTCACCGGCACCACCGATGCCTGTCGCGTCGCGCGCTGTCGCTGCGGGACCCGTGAGACTGCGGATATACGAAACGAGCTGCCATGTCTGCGTGTCGCTGAGCTCGCGATGGGCTCCCATCAACGTGCCCGGTATCCCTTCGCGAATCGAACGGAACAAATCGCCGTCCTCGCTGCCGTGGACGAACAGGCCGGTGTTCAGCGCCGTGCCGCGGTCTCCTTGCCCCGCGGGACCGTGACACGCCGCGCACGCCTGGTCGAACACGCGACGTCCTTCCGCAACGGCGGCTGGATCGCCGGCCAGCGGGTTGCGCGTGGCGTCGGACTGTTGCGCGAAGGAGACGGCGACCGCCGCCACGATCGTCAACGCGCTCAACGCGCATGGCAACGCGTTACGGGACAATTGCCGCCTTCTTGACATAGTCGAGATTGGGGAACTCGCGCGCGAGGTACTCGTTTCCCTCCTCGTCAATCAGCGGCTGCTCGGGACGCTCTTGGTAGCCGGCATACAAGCCGTCGACGATGTCCATGCCGGACACCACCTCGGCGAACGGCGCGAACCCCAACCGGTCGTAGGCGCTGTTATCGCGCAGGTTGATGAACAGCTGCGTCGTCCGCGTATTCGGGCCGCGGCTCGCGAACGACAGGGTGCCGCGCACGTTTCCGTGCATGACCGGATCGTCCCGCACGACGGCGTCGCGCCACGCGTCCTGGACCTTCGGATCGCCGTGCATCCCGAACTGCGCCAACTGCCCCCCGATGACCCGGAAGAACCTGACCTCGTCGAAGAATCCGCCCTTCACCAGGGTGTAGAAGCGGTCCGCGCCGACCGGCGCCCATTCGCGATGCACCTCGACGACGAAGCGGCCCTTGCTCGTGTCGAACGCCGCCTGGAACGTCGCGGGTGACTGGCCGGTGAACGCCGCGGGATCGCAGAGCGCGCAACCCTGCGCACCGCCGGCCACGCATGCGGCGAAGCCAGCCGCCAGGAAGACCGCGGCGGCGGCGAGCGTGCTGCGTGCGACGGACCGGCTAATCGAGCGGCTCGAGCTTGACGATGGACGCGCCATGATTGCTCCCGACCCAGAATGTCACCGGCGTCGTCGAGTTGTCCACCCAGACGCGCCGGATGTTGGTCGGGTTGGGAAGCAGGTATTCGGTGAACCGCCCCGTCCTCGTGTCGAGGCGCGCAATGCGGTCCGACATCATCGACCCGGTCCATGCCTCGCCGTTCCTGTCGATCACGACGTCGTACGGATTCGACCAGGGCGTCGGCACGGGCCATTCCTTGATCTGTTTCGTCTTCGGGTCGAGCATCGCGACGGCGTTGCCGTCGTATTCGCCGAACCACAGGCGGTTCTGCGCGTCGACGCTCCCCCTGCGCGGCCGCGAGTCGGGAATCGACGTGCGGACGATCTCCAGCTTCTTCGTGGCGCCGTCGAGGATGCCGATGGCGGCGGCGTTGAAGTCGAGCATGTACAGGTTGTTGTCGTGGTCGGCGTTGATGCCGTAGGAGCCGATGTTCCGCTTCGTCTGCGGATCGATGAAGGTGCCGAAGTTCTCCCACGCGCCGGTGGACGGGTCCAGCCTGAGGATCTGGGCGCGATCCGAGTTCTTGACCCACACCTTGCCATCGACGTGCGAGAAGGTCGGCGAGGCGAACGACTGCTGCGTCGCATCCGTCTGCCACTCCTTCGGGACCGACCACGTCTGGACCTTGCCGGTTTTCCTATCGAGCTTCGCGACGCCGCCCTGGTACATGAGGCCGACCCACAGGTTGCCGTCGCGATCGGCTTCGAGGTCGAGCGTGCCGACCGGGAAGCCTTCCTTGATCAGCGGAATCGGATATTCCGTGACCGTGCCGGTCTTCGGATCCATCCTGCCCAGCAGCAGCGCGCCGAAGTCCGAGTACCAGACCATGCCGTCGCTGTCGAGGATGACGTCGTGCGGCTCGATCGTCTTGCGAGGCAGATCGTATTCGGTGACGATCGCCCGCGTCGCGCGCCCCTCGGGCCGCGGCAGCGTCCGGAGCGGATACTCGCGCGCCGGCCCCTTGCTGTGATTCACGGAGGCGAGCCATTCGGCGGCGGCCCTGGCGCGCGGGTCCGCGCTCATGCCGCCTTCGCCGCCCATGGCGTTGCCCGCGCCGCCACCGAGATTGCGGCGGGCGGTGCCGACGAGCCGTTGCGGATGCAGGAACGTGCTGCCGGGATAGTAGCCGGCCATCCTGTCGAAGACCTGGAGGAACTGACCGGCGTCGTGCGTGGAATTGACGATCGGCTGATACGAATGGCAGCTGTTGCAGGAGAGCAGGAACTTCTTCTGCTGATCGGAGCCGGGCATGCTCGCCATCCACTCCGCGTTGGTGAGCTGCGCCTCCAGGTTCGTCGTCGCCCTCAGCCGGATGTTCGCGGTCGCCGTGACGCCGCTGCGCACGTCGATTCCGGCGGGGCCGACCAGCTCGTAGCCGATCGCCCGAATCTTCAGCCCGTAGTCGCCGTCCGGCAGCTTCGACACCGGGAAGCGGTAACGCCCCTCGCCGTCGCTCACGACGGAGATCGAGATGGGGGATCCCTCCCTGCGCGCGGTGACCACCACGCCTTCCATCGCGCCTTCTTCGCCGGACGTGACGAGCCCGGTCAGCGCGACGCCGGACTGCGCCTGCAGCGGCGACTGCACATCCGACGTCGCGTAGACGACCAGCGCCGCCACGCCCGCCGCCGCCACGAGCAACAGGTTGTTTCGCATGACAGCCTCCCGCGCGTTACCGCTCTTTCTTCTGTTCCTTCAGGAACGCGAGCGTATGCGTGACGCACTCGTCCGCGTTGGCAGCGGCGATGTGGTACGCGTCGCTTCGAATGACGACGAGCCGCGAATTCGGAATCTGTACCTGGTAGGCCCGCGCCTTCTCCACCGAATTCATCTTGCTGCGGTCCGCGGTGATCACCAGCGTGGGCGCCTTGATACGCTGCAGGACGCCCTCCTTCGCGAGATCGAAGTTCGACAGCGCCTGGCCGAGACCCTTGACGCCTTCTCGATCCGGCTTGGTGAAGAGCGTGTTCCAGTACTCGACCATCTCTCGCGACACGCTCGAACCGAGCCTGTCCCGCTGGGGAACCGGCGAGGGGTCGGCAATCGCCAGCGGTGACGCGGGTCCGCCAACCACGATGAGCGTCCGCGTGCGCTGCGGATAGTCGGCCGCGAACCGCATGGCCACGGCGCCGCCCGTCTTCGCGCCGATGATGTGCGCCGATTGGACGCCGGCCTTGTCCATCACCTGCGTGACGAACGTGGCGAGGCTGGCGAGCGAATACTGGAAGCCGCGCGGAACGCTCGAATGTCCGAGTCCGGGCAGGTCGGGCCGGATCAGGCGGTACTCCTGCGCCATGCGCGGCACCCACGCGTACCATTCCACGCTGGATTCGTCGTTGCCGTGGATGAGGACCACCGGGTCCGGCGTGCGCCAGGGCTCGCCCAGCCAGTCTTCCCTGTAGAAGAGATCTTCCTTGTAGTCCGGTTCGACCCTCCGCACGGGCAGGCTCTGGGCACGTCCCGTCTTCGATGCCAGCGTCGCGGCCAGAACCGGAAACGCGGCCAGCACGGTCCGACGCGAGATGGCTCGAGTCACCTGCACCACCTTTCGGCGAGATGGTAACTCAAACACGACGGCGGCACTCGCGCTGAAATATGGCGACTCGGCGCCCCCGACGGCGGTAGGATTCAGCCCGTCCGGAGGTTGACGCATGAGAGAGCCACTCGTCTCGGGCGCGGCGCTCGTGTCTCTGGCACTGCTGATCGTCCTCGGCGGCCCGCGGTCGGCGACGCGCGCGTCCGCGCAGGATCAGAAGCCGGGTGCGAAGGCGACCGTGCCGATCTTCGAAGTCGACTCGCGCTTTCCCGCGATGCCGGATCGGATGCTCATGGGTGGCGTCGGCGGCGCGACGGCCGATTCGCACGGCAACGTGTGGGTCTTCCACCGGCCGCACACGCTCGAGGAAGGCAACGCGACCGAGAACGGATACACACCGGGTCCACCGGTGATGGAATTCAGCGAGACCGGCAAGTACATCCAGGGCTGGGGCGGCCCGACCCATGACGCGCGCTACGAGTGGTTCAATCGCGGCGGTCTCTTTTCCTCGTTCGCGGAATGCGCCTCGTGCACGAAGGAGCACCGCACCAACGGCGACGGGCGTCCGGGAAGCGGCGAGCACGGCATCACGGTCGACTACAAGGACAACGTGTGGCTGACCGGCAACGGCACCGGCGACGGGCAGATCCTGAAGTTCACGAAGGACGGGAAGTTCCTGCTCCAGATCGGCAAGGGCGGCGTCCCCGTCGACAGCAACAGCACCGAACACCTGAGCAGGCCGGCCGCTGTCACCGTGTACGCGAGGACGAACGAAGTCTTCGTGGCCGACGGCTACGGCAATCGCCGCGTCGTCGTCTTCGACGCCGACACCGGCGCATACAAGCGCCACTGGGGTGCGTACGGCAGGAAGCCGGACGACAAGGCGCCGAACGGGCGCCAGTCCGCGGGCCAGCCCTCCCAGCAGTTCAACACGCCCCACGGCGTGACGATCTCGAACGACGGCGTCGTCTACATCGCGGACCGCGCCAACAACCGGATTCAGACGTTCACGATCGACGGCGCGTTCCTGAAGGAGGGGTTCGTGAAGCGCGACTCGGAGGGGACCGGCAGCGCGTTCGGCGTCGGCCTGTCGGCCGATCCGCAGCAGCGGTTTTTATACGTCGCGGACGGTTCCAACGAGCGCATCGCGATCCTCGATCGCCGGACGCTCGAGGAGATCGGCCAGATCGGCCGTCCCGGCCGGAAGGCGGGTGAGTTCTTTCACCTCCACAGCCTGGGCGTCGATCCGAAAGGCAATATCGTGACCGGCGAGTCGCAGGGGTATCGCGTCCAGAAGTTCGTCTACAAGGGGTTGTCCACGGTCTCGCGGTAGCAGCAGGGCGCGTGAAAGGACGTATTGATTCTTCACACGTAATCCCTATATGCTGCCCGTTCGAACCAGCCTGTTGATAGGGAGGAGGTGCGTCATGCGCGTCGCCCTGTTCGTTCTGCTCCTGGCTGCGTTGCTTACCCAGTACCCGGCAACCGCGGTGCCGCGCGCCCAGGCGCCCGGTACTCCAGCAGCCTCGGCTCTCGACTTCGAGTACTTCCGGACCAGGGTACAGCCGATCTTCCTTGCGAAGCGCGAGGGGCACACACGCTGCGTCTCGTGTCACAGCAAGGGTACGCCCATGCGCCTGCAGGAGCTCTCGCCCGGCGCCACCAGCTGGACCGAGGAGCAATCCCGGATGAACTTCCGGGTCGTGCAGTCGCGCGTCGTTCCCAACAACCTCACGTCGAGCAAGCTGCTCCTGCACCCGCTCCTGGCCGAGGGGGGCGGCGACTTCTACCACAGCGGAGGGAAGCACTGGAATTCGTTCCTCGACCCGGAGTGGCAGACGCTCGCCAACTGGGTGTGCGGGCGGAAAGGCAGCGAGAAGCTCGTCGAGCTGACCGGCGCCTGCGGCGCAGGCGCGGAGTAACCGGTTTTTTTGTGAGGACCTGACGATGACTATGCATGACGTTCGTCGCTGTCTGACGGCCCTGGCGATCCTGCTCCTCTCACTGCCGTTGATGGCCCAGAACCAGGTTCGCATCCTCCAGAGCAACGCCGCGGGCGACAGGGTCCACATCATCGACCCTGCCACCAACACCGTCGTGGGAGAGATCCAGGGGATCGAAGCGGCCCACGGTGTCACGGCGTCCCCGGACGGCACCCGTGTCTACGTCAGCAACGAGGCTGACGACACGCTGGACGTTGCCGACATGGCGACGAAAAAGGTGTTCAAGAAGATTCCTCTCTCGGGCCACCCGAACAACATCTCGATCACGCCTGACGGCCGGAAGGTGTATGTCGGCATCAGGCAGGCCGTCGGGAACAACCCGGGCGTCGCGGATGTGATCGACACGACGTCGCTCACCAAGGTCAAGAGCGTCCGCACCGAAGGGCCCGTCCACAACCTCTACGTCACGCCGGACGGCAAGAACGTGGTCGCCGGCGAGGCCGGCGGGCAGGGGCATGTGAGCGTCCTCGACACGCAGACCGATACGCCGGCGTGGAACATCAAGCTCGGCGAAGGCATCCGGCCGATGGCGATGTCGAAGAACCCCGATGGCTCGACCAATTTGCTGTTCGTCCAGATCGGTGACTTCAACGGGTTCGTCGTCGTCGATTTCAAGGCGCGCAAGGAAGTCCAGCGGATCACGCTTCCGCACCTGGGCGCCGGGAGAATCCCGCTGATCTCGGGCTCCTCTGAATCTCACGGCATGGCGGTCACCGCAGATCAGAAGACGCTCGTGGTCAACAGCCGGTTGAACAACGCGCTCTACGCGTACTCGCTCCCCGACTTGAAGGTGGTGGGACGAGCCGATCTGAGCGGAAAGGGCGCGGCGTGGGTGACGATCACGCCAGACGGCAAGCGTGCATACGTGGCCGACCCGGTTGGAAACCAGACGCTGGTCGTGGACATCCCGTCGATGAAGGAAGTGGCGAAGATCAAGGTCGGCCAGGTGCCGAAGCGGAACTACACGATGGTAGTCCCGTCGCGGACCTCCACGAACTGACCTCGATGGGCTCGCATGGCACGTCGAGACGCCGGCAGTTCCTGACGACCGGCGTCGGGCTCGCCGGCCTGGTGATGGGGGCTGTCCGGTCGCTGCGCGGCCAGACAGCCGCACCCGACGCGCGCCCGAAGGACGTCCTCGCGTACGGGCAGCCATCGCCCTTCGACGACACGATACGCAGGGCTCCCGGCGCGGGGACGCCGCTGGCCGACACCGCGCTGATGACACCGCTTCAGGATCTCGACGGGATCATCACGCCGTCCGGCCTTCACTTCCTGATGGATCACGTCAAGGGGATTCCCGATCTCGATCCCGCGAAACATCGTCTGCTGCTGCACGGGATGGTGGACCGTCCCCTCGAGTTCAGCCTCGACGAGTTGAAGCGCCTGCCCACCGTCTCGCGGATCCACTTCCTCGAGTGCAACGCGAACAGCCGTCCGCTCCGTGGCGCCAACGGCGAGTCGGTCCAGTTGGTTCATGGACGAACCAGCTGCAGCGAGTGGACCGGCGTGATGCTGTCGGTGCTGCTCAAGGAATGCGGCGTCAAGAAGGAAGCGAGCTGGATCGTCGCGGAGGGGAACGAGAACAACAAGTACACGATGAGCATTCCGCTCGGGAAGGCGATGGAAGACACGCTGGTGGCGTACGCGCAGAATGGCGAGCCCGTGCGTCCTCACCAGGGCTACCCGCTGCGGCTCGTGGTGCCCGGATGGGAAGCGATCCGCTCCGTGAAGTGGCTGACGCGCATCAACGTGGTCGATCGGCCGTACATGGCGTGGCACGAGTCGGGCAACAACGCCGACACGCGACCCGACGGCAAGGGGTTGTGGTTCCGGTTCGAGCTCGGGCCCAAAGCGATCATTACCCGCCCTTCCGGCGGCCAACGCCTGCCCGGCCACGGCTTCTACGAGATCACCGGGCTGGCCTGGAGCGGCAGAGGCGCGGTGCGGAAGGTCGATGTCTCCATCGACGGCGGCCGCACCTATAAGGAGGCGGAGCTTCAGCAGCCGGTGCTTCGGCACGCGCACACGCGGTTCCGCTTTGCCTGGCGGTGGAGCGGCGAGGAGGCCGTGCTGCAGGCGCGCTGCACCGACGAGCGGGGCGAGGTCCAGCCGACGATTCTCGAGGCGGCGAAGACCATGGGCGTGACCCCCGATTACTTCTTTGACGCCGATCACTTCAACGGCATTCAGCCGTGGAAGGTCAACACGGATGGACGCGTCCAGAACGCGCTGTTGTAGAGTCCTCCTCGCGGTCGCGGCCGCGCTCGCGATCCTCGCGTCCGTCGCGGCGCACGCGCAGGGACCGACGTATGGCCTGGGACGCGTGCCGGGCCCGGAGGAGGTCAAGGCCAGGGACATCGCGATCTCGCCCGACGGAAAAGAGCTGCCGCCTGGGCGCGGAACCGCCGTCGAGGGCGTCGCGGTGTACACGCAGAAGTGCGCCGCCTGTCACGGGCCGAACGCGACAGGCAGCGCGCTGCATCGCGGGCTCGTGCCGCTCGGCAACGCCAAGCCCGTAAAAATCCCGTTCAGCCTCGTGCCGTACGCGACGACCGTGTGGGACTTCATCAACCGCGCGATGCCGCAGACCAGGCCGGGGTCGCTCACCCCGGACGAAGTCTACGCGGTGACCGCCTACGTGCTCTATCGAAACGACGTCATCAAGGAGAGCGACGTCCTCGATGCGACGAGCCTCCCGAAGGTCCGCATGCCGAATCGCGACAATTTCCTGCCGGCGCAGCCGGAATGGAACCCCAAGGCGAAACGGCCGTTCGGCTACTACCCCTGAGAACCGCGAAGGACACGATCTCCTGACTGGAGCTCGAAATGAGATCACTTCGAACGCTGTCTGCTCTGTTGCTGGTGATTGGAACCACCGTGGCCGCGGGACAGGCGCCGGCACTTCCAAAGGACATCTATCCGGAGACGGGCAACCGGTTCCCGGCGATCAAACGGGAGGGAGCCGCGGATTCCTTCGGACCGGGAGTGATACGGCTGTACAGCCCGCCCGTGGCGGAGAGCATGACGGCCGTGAACGACTATCTTCGGCGCAAATCCGGCCTCGAGCCCCGTCTGGTGGAGTTGGCGATTCTGGTGACGGCGCGGGAGATGGACTGTGCATACGTGTGGACCGCGCACGAACCTGCCGCGCAGAAGGCGGGCTTGCAGCAGGCGATCATCGACACCGTCAAGTTTCGGAAACCTCTGACGGCGCTCGGAGAAAAAGAAGCGGTCATCGTCCAGTTGGGCCGCGACTCGATCGGCAAGCACAAGGTGGGCTCCGATACCTTCGCGCGCGCCGTGAAGCTGTTCGGGAATCAGGGTGTCGTCGATCTCGTGTCGCTGATCGGCGACTATGCGGCGACGACGATCCTGTTGAACGTGGCCGACCAGCACGTGCGCCCGACCGACAAGTCGCTGCTGCCGATACCGTAAAACGAGCTGATACGACTAGCGCGGATCTCAATTCGCTGTAGCGCTGATTCCAATCGTGGGGCGAGCCTTGTCAGGCTCGCCTCGCGAACCCAACAGGGTTCGCGCCACGTACATTCGAAATCCGCGCTAGCGTTGGATCGGGCGCCTTCATGTCTGCACCGACAATCGTTGATACAGCCACGCTTTTGCCATGGCCCATTCGCGCTCGACGGTGGCCGCCGATATTCCGATCGCTTCTGCGGCTTCGTCGATGCTGAGCCCTGCGAAAAATCGCAGCTCGACGACATGGCACTGCCGTACATCCCGTGATGAAAGTGCCTCGAGCGCCTCGTCGAGCGCGAGCACATCGACGATGCACGGCTCAACGGCTGGCGCGGCGTCATCCAGGCTCACCATCGTGACGCCCGCGCCACGCTTCTCGGCGCGCTTCCGGCGGGCGTGATCGACGAGGATCTGGCGCATCAGCCTGGACGCCACCGCGAAGAAATGCGTCCGGTCGTTGAGCGTCAGGTGGTCGACGTCCATGAGTCGCAGGTAGACCTCGTGCACGAGAGCCGTCGCTTGCAGAGTGTGCCCGGGATGTTCCTGCCGGAAGTGCGCCCGCGCGACCCGGCGTAGCTCGTGATGCACCAATGGAATGAGGTGGTCCAGCGCCGCGGCGTCTCCCTGACGCCACGACCGGAGCAGCGCTGTGACTTCCTGCACCCGCGGGTCAGTCATCGGTTCGCCGTCGGGCCGCCTATGTATCGTTCCTGGCAGGCAGGCGCGCGGCGGCCTCAGTCTACGCCTGCTTCGACGGCCCTCTGAGAAATAGTCCCGTTGAGGGGAAAGGGAGCTTTTTTGCGCTTCTCAGGGTGGGAGTCGACGCACTGGACCACAAACAGGCCAGACCGTTGCCCCAAAGGAGCCTTATGAGAACCATGCGCCTTCACTACCGCGTCGCTTGCTTCGTGGGTGCTGTGGCCTTGCTCGTCCAGATCTCGCCCGCAGCGGCGGAAGACCACCGCAACGACAACGGGCCCATCGAAATCGCTTTCACGAAATGGGTAACGACGTTTCCCCTGATGGAAGGCTTCTGGGGAGGCGACCTCGCCAACAAATACGTCGGCGAGGTTCTTCAACGACAAGTGAGCGTGAACCCCGCCCTGAACGGGATCGTTCGGCTCGAGGCGATCTATGAGTTCCAGAACGGGGACCGTTCATTCACGGCGCTCATCCGGGGCGGGACAAACAACGTGACGGGCGCGGCCCTGCTGGACGGCGTCATCCTGGCCGGGTGGCGCACCGGCGCACGTGTGCACGTGGAGTTCGACACGATCCCCGGCACCATCGGCTGCTTTGGCGCACCAGCAGGCAAGACCTGCTTCATGGGAACGATCCACGTCGGGCGCGCCCCAAGGGATTGAACGTACGGCAACCCTGCGAGTCCGTCGGGATCAGTTGCGCTCGGTCACGGGCTCGACGGACAGCTCCGCCCTGGCGGTGATGTCCGCCGTTACTTCGATGGGCAGGCCGAACGTGACGTACCGCGTCTGCGAGACGAAGAGCGTGTAGGCGCCCTTCGCCACCCGCACCTCGGCGACGCCACGCTCGTCGGTGACGGCCCTGTACGGATGCATCACCACGCGCGCGCCGGTGAGCGGCGCCTGGCTGGCTTCATCCACGGCCTCGATCCTCACCAGGTACTCGGGATGGCTGACGACCCTGATGCCGAAGCCGATGGACCCCGCAGCGTGCGGGGTCCCGGCATCCGACGCGGGCGTCGTGACGGTCCACGTGTAGAGGCCTTCGGCCGCCGGGGCTTCGAGGTCGACCTGCGCGACATGGAGACCGGTGGTGCCGGGCCAGATCCCGGCATCCGCCGCGCCGGAAGCGGCCAACGCGCCCTCGTGGTCGTGGATCTCAAAGACCCCGCGCGCCAGGTCGCACCCGTCCTCGCACTTGAGGCCGACCTTGATCCTGAATTGTTCGCCGGCGACAACGGCCGGCGGAATATCCCACGCCGCGACGCTCGTCGTGTGAGTCGTGACGGTGGCGGATCCCGGATCCCCGATCCCGGCCTCGAGCTCGTTGCCCGTCTCCGACATATCAGGACGTTCCCTCCCTCGCGGCGTTGGTGCCGGCGATGTAGCCGTGGACGAGGGCTCTCCCCAGTCCGTGCTGGTTGCCGCCGCCGCTCGACTCGCCACCGGCATAGAGGCCGGGAATCGGCTCGCCCTGCATGTCGATGACCTGGGCCTTCCCGTTGATGCGGAGGCCGCCGTACGAGTCGTGCCAGACCGGGTAGAGCGTCGCCGCGTAGAACGGCGGCGTGTCGATGCGGTGCATCGGTGCATCGGTCCCGCGCGCGAACTCCGGATCGCTCCCCTTGTCCACGTACGAGTTCCACTTCGCCACCGTGTCCACGAGGGACGCGAGCGGAACCCGCTGGAATTCATGGCCCCGGTGGATCTTTTCGGCCAGCTCCCGGATGGTGTCGGCCTTGAAGAAGAAGCCGTTGGTCGGCGACGTGAACGGCGGCTCGATGTTCCACTTGTCTCGTTCGACCGCGGCCCGGTCGAAGATCGCCCAGACAGGCCCGGAGAAGAAGTCGGGCCCCTTCGAGCCCTCGTTCATCGCCAGCGCCGCGTGGACGCTGTTGGGCTCGGAGTACGTCGCCCTGATGTTGGCGACGCTCGCATTCCGCCAATCGAGCTGCACGTGCTCGAGTCCCTTTTTCGGCTGTCCCTTGCTCGGGCCGGCCGGAAACGCGGCGCCACCCTGCCTGGTCGTGACGAGCATTTCGTTGAAGAACCGCTTCCCCACCTGGTTCACGACGATCAGGTGCTGGAAGGAATCGGTCGCGAGGTTGATCCCCGTCGAGCCGCGCATCGAGAACGTCGGGTGGCCGGGCAGCATGTCGGTGTACGGGTCGCGCGTGGCGAGGTTGCCCGGGAAGTGGAAGGTGCTGCCGTACGAGAGGTTCTGCTGCATCCCGGCGAGGTTCGCGCCGACCCGCATCCCCGCGATGATGCCGCTCGCGTCCTGGCCGCGCGGCCCGAGCAGCGCCCAGCCGCTCGACACGAAGGCCGGCTCCCGCCACGCCGGGTAGAACATGCTGCGGAACTGCGCGTTGGCCCCGTGGCCGCCGGCGCCGATGATGATCGCCTTGCGGGCCCTGATGTAGATCGTCTCGCTGCGGTCGTCGACGTTGCCGTTCTGCCAGAGGCTCTCCAGGCGCGCGCCGGTTGCCGGATCGACCCTCGGTGAATAGCTGGCGCGGATGCCGACGACCCTCCCCGAGAACTGCTGCTCGCGGATGATTTCGTCCATGTGGCGGTTCAGGATGAACTTGACGCCTTTTTCGCGAGCGCTGAATTCCAGCGGCCTGGCGAGTGCGGCGCCGTTCACGCGAGCGCCCTTGCTGGCGACCTTGGTTCCATCCTCCATGAACCGTGGCGCAAAGTGGCTCGAGCTCTTGTCGGCGATGCCGGCATCCTGTTTCGAGATCGTTCCCTTCTTGATGTCCGTCGTCTGACCTTCCATGAGGAAGGTCGCAGCCCGCCTGGCGCGCGACATGCCGCCGTTGCCATGCGTGCCCGAGATTCGGCCCATGCGGACGTAGTTCTTCATCAGGAATTCCCGGGTCGCGTAGCAGTTGTCGGCGTACGACCGATGAAGATCGCGTTCGTTGTACCGGTACGGGGCCTGCGCGGCGGTGTCCATCACCGACCAGTCTGTGTGGTCCCTGAACAGGAAGTCCGTATCCTCGGTCAGCTCCGCCACGCTATGCTGCGGCGGCGCCGTCACGAACCCTTCCGGGTCGCCCTTGCCGTCGATGTCCCGCTGCTGGAGCGGATCTCCGCCACCAAGCGAGATCTGCCCGCCGCTGTGCAGCATCTTGCCGCCGGGGTCGAAGTTCTGATCGATGACGATGACGGACGCGCCGAGGTCCCGCGCGCGAATGGCGGCGGGCAGCCCCGTGCACCCCGCGCCGATGATCACGATGTCCGCCTCGTAGTTCCATCGAATCGCGTCGGCGGGCGAAACGCCCTGCGCTAACGCGGTTCCTGACGTCGACAGCACGGCGGCGCCGACGCCGGCAGCGGCTCCCGACTTGACGAAGTCGCGCCTGGTGACGCGCTTCCCGCCCTGCCGTTTCCGATCTTTCTGATCACGTTTCGCGGCCATACATGCACCTCTTTGAAGGCGGACCTGAAGGTCCGCCTCTACGAACCACCGCCTACTCTACGAACCACTGCCTACAGGTCCGTCTCTACGGACTTGAAGGCTTTTTCCCCTCTGTGGCACCGTGGTCGACGAGGAACTTCACGACAGACTCGAGCGTGAACCTCCGCGCGGCATCGAGCGCGGTCCGTCCGTCGGTGTTGGCGGCGTTCACGTCGACACCGAGCTCGATCGCCAGCTTCACGCTCTCCAGGATCAACGCCTCGTGCCTGGCGGGATCCGGGCGAACCCACGCGCGGCCGCCGCCGATGCCGATCGCGGCCATCAGCGTGGTGGTCGCCTGCGTCCGCCGATCGTTGAGGTCGTTCACGTAGTACTCGTTGCGGAGGACGAACTTCGGGTCGGCGCCTTTCGCGACCAGGAGGCGCATCACGGCTGGCTCCGCGAAACGTGCCGCGAGCCAGAACGGCGTCGCCCCGACGATCGCCGGCGCGAAGTTGAAGTCCTCGGACGATCGGCGCTCCGGCGTCCACGTTTGAAGCGGCGTGTTCGGATTGGCGCCGTGCGCGAGCAGCGCCGTCACCATCTTCTCGTCGCGCCGCATGATCGCTTCGTGCAGCGCCGCGAATCCAGGTCCGGTCGTATTCGCATCGGCGCCCTTGTCGAGCAGGAGCTCGACCATCTCCGTGAACCCCGAATGCGCGGCGAGCACCATCGCGCTCACGCCCCAGGCGTCGGCGTCGTTGACGTTCGCGCCCGCGGCGAGCAGCACCTTCGCCGACGCGAGATCGCCCACGCGCGCTGCGAACATCAGCGCCGTCTCGCCGCCGAACGGAATCATCCGGTTGTATTCGGGCTTGCCGTGCGGCGGCACGGCCATCACCTGCCCCGACTCGTCGGAGCGGGCCCGGATGTCGGCGCCGCGCGACAGCAGGTTCGCGACCGTGTGCAGGCGGTACGAGATCAGCTCGCGGATCTCAGTCATCGAAAAAGGGAGTCTCGCCGTCGCCGCGCAGGCGAAGATCGAAAGAGAAGGATTGCGAAGAGATTTTTCTTGCGATCAGCCGTTCGCGCTGCTTCACCACGTCCAGGACCGGGTCGGCAACTTTCTCGAAGAACATCGTGGTCTGCAGCTGGCGCATCAGGCCGGAATAGAGCACCAGGAAGTTGATGTGCGGCGCCCTCCCGCCCACCTTTCCTGGTTTCACCGTCCGGATGCAGGACATTAATAATTTTGAAAGTTTTTATCTGCGTCCCCATCAGTCAGGCAACCCCGATGCAACACAGTACACGCCGGAATTCAATGGACAGACCGCGTTTCAGCTATATTATGGTGAAGGATATGACGGCGCATTCTCTTTCAGATTTAACGAGTGGCATCACATAAAAATAGATCTGCATGGCTTGCAGGCGGAGTTTTATATAGATGACACGCAGGTGATTAAAGTGAGGG
>Ga0137418_10001520_pt1 | contig 21398 bp, 27 predicted proteins | sample CZODoug3_1_2_16f_FD_122242 | JGI IMG/M metagenome (GOLD analysis project Ga0137418, IMG submission 122242) | Vadose zone soil fungal communities from Angelo Coast Range Reserve, California, USA - CZODoug3_1_2_16fungal (Hybrid Assembly) | ecosystem: Environmental > Terrestrial > Soil > Vadose...
CTGTACTGGGTGCACATCTGGGATGGAATCACACCAGTGGAAGAAGTCATGCGCGGCCTGGACGATATCGTTCGCCAAGGCAAGGTTCTCTACGTCGGCATCTCGGACGCTCCCGCATGGTGGATCGCCCAGGCAAACACTCTGGCCGAGCTTCGAGGCTGGACACAGTTTACCGGGTTGCAGATCGAATACAGCCTGATCGAGCGAACGGTCGAGCGCGAACTTGTTCCGATGGCGCAAGCTTTGAACTTGGGAATTCTGGCTTGGTCTCCGCTGGCGCGTGGCGTGCTCACAGGGAAGTATCACGGTGAGGGCAAAGCCGAGGGCGCGCGGATGACCAACGAGGGAATGAAGGACTTCTTTCCTGAGGAGCAACGTGCGGCGCCGATCATCGCGGCTGTGAAGTCGGTCTCCGAACAGACCGATCGCGGCATGGCGCAAGTCGCACTCGCCTGGTTGCGCCATCGAACGGTGCCCGTAATCCCGATCATAGGAGCGCGGAAGGTATCTCAACTCCAGGACAATCTCGCCAGTTTGGATCTGGAACTCTCCGCCGAACAGTTGAAATCACTCGATGGAGCAAGCCAAATCGAACTCGGATTCCCCCAGAGTATTTACGAGAGAGAAATGGTTCGTGGAGTCAGGTATGGCGGCATGTGGGACCGCCTCGTGCTTGAGTGCGACACGTGCACCCGGCGGTGATCGAGGCCTACCCCGACGGCGTCACGCTGGACGCCTATCGTCGGCGGGCCGAGCGCGCGATCGTCGAGGACCTCGCGGGGCTCGACCGCACCGAGGCCGTGGTCCTCGGCATGCTGCAGCAGCGGCTCGCGCGCGCGGCCGAGCGCGCAGCCGCCTGAGTCTCACTTGTCGCTGGCGAGCTTGCCGTTGTGGCCCCAGTTCGACTTCTCGATGTCCTGGAAGACGATGTGCACCTGATCGGCGGTCGTCTTGCCGATCGTGACCATCGCCTCGGTGATGGCCTGGGTCAGCTCGCGCTTCTGCTGGTCGGTGCGTCCCGCGTACCATTGGATCGTGATGTTTGGCATGGGTGGCGTCCTCCGGGCCCGGAATACGCGCAGCCTATCACGACTCCGCGAGCCGCTCGACCTCCCCGCGCCGGAAACAGCCGACGAGGTGGTCGTTGACCATCCCGGTCGCCTGCATGAACGCGTAGCAGATCGTCGGGCCCACGAAGGCGAAGCCGCGCGCCTTGAGATCCCGGCTCAGCGCGTGCGCGGCCTCGGTCGCCGCCGGGACCTGGCGCGGCTGCCGCCACCGGTTCTGGATGGGCCGGCCGTCGACGTGCCGCCAGAGCCACGCGTCGAACGAGCCCTCGGCGCGCTGCACGGCGAGGAACGCGCGCGCGTTCGCGACGGTGGCCGCGATCTTGGCGCGGTTGCGCACGATGCCCTCGTCGCGCAGCAGGGCGCGCGTGCGGGCCGCCGTGAAGCGCGCCACCACGCGCGGATCGAAGCGGGCGAAGGCGCGGCGGTAGGCGTCGCGCTTGTTGAGGATCGTCGCCCAGGACAACCCCGCCTGCGCGCCCTCGAGCACGAGGAACTCGAAGAGCCGGCGCTCGTCGTGCACGGGCACGCCCCACTCGCGGTCGTGGTAGCGGAGCATCGCCGGCGTGCCGGCCGCCCACGTGCAGCGGCGGCGCGTCAGCCGCGCGCCCACGCCGCCCAGGCCAGGGCCGCCCAGCCCACGAGAAACGCCGCGCCGCCGAAGGGCGTGACGGCGCCGAGCCAGCGCTGGCCCGTGAACGCGAGCGCGTAGAGGCTGCCGGAGAAGAGCACCGTCCCCGCCACGAACAGCCAGCCCGCGGCGACGGCGCTGCCGCCCCAGCGGGCGGCGACGCCGCCCACCGCGAGCAGCGCGAGGGCGTGATACATCTGATAGCGCACGCCGATCTCGAACACCGTCAGCATGTCGGGCACGAGACGCCCGCGCAGCGCGTGGGCGCCGAAGGCGCCGAGCGCCACCGCCACGAACGCCGACACGCAGCCGAGCCCGAAGAAGAGACCGCTCACCCGAGCGTGAACGCCAGCTCACCCAGCCGCTCGATGCGGTTCGTGAGCTTGTCGCCGGCCTTGAGCCACACCTGCTGATCTTTGGGGTAGCCGGCGATCACGCCCTCCGGCGTGCCCGTGAAGATGAGATCGCCCGGGCGCAGCGTGAACATCTTCGAGGCGTAGGCGACGAGCTGCCGGCAGTTGAACACCATGTCCGAGGTGTTCGAGGACTGCCGCACCTCGCCGTTGACCTTCGTGTCGAGGGCCAGCGCGTTGGGATCGGGCACCTGATCGGCGGTCACGAGGTAGGGGCCGATCGGCGCGAAGCCGTCGAGGCTCTTGCCGATCATCCACTGGCTCGTGCGCGATTGCAGATCACGCGCCGAGAGGTCGTTGCCCGTGCAGTAGCCGAACACGTACGACAGCGCGTCGGCCTCGCTCACGTTGCGGGCGGTGCGCCCCATGACGATCACCAGCTCGACCTCGTAGTCCACCTTCTCCGTCGGCTCCTCGGACACGCGGATGACGCTCTTGTGGCCGGCGAGCGCGTTGTTGTACTTGTTGAAGAGGATCGGCGTCTTGGGCACCGGGTTGCCCGTCTCCGCCGCGTGCTTGCGATAGTTCAGCCCCACGCAGATGATCTTCTCGGGGTTCGTCACGCACGGCCCGAAGCTCACCGTGTCCTCGGCCAGCACGAGGCTCGGGCGGCCCGCGGCCCGCTCGACCAGCTTGGGCAGCGCCTTGAGCTCGCCGCGGCCCTGCAGCACGGCGTCGATGGTCGTCGGCGCCCGCAGCTTGAAGGCCGCCTCCGCGGCGCGCACGTCGACGATGCCCTTGTCGGTCTTGATGCCGAGGCTCGCATCGCCGTTGGTGCGGAGCGTGACGAAGGTGAGCCCGCGCGGCAGCGCCGCGCTCGTCGCGGCGGCGGCAGGCCCCGGGCCGAACCCCGGACGCAGACCCGCCACGGCGGCGGCGGTGCCGAGGACGGACGTCTTCAAGAATGTGCGACGCCGCTGGTTCATGAGGGCCTCCTGTGAGCGCTGGACTATACCTTACGCATGCAGGGCCTGCCACGCGAGGCCGAGGGCGCCGCCGGCGGCGAGCAGCCAGACGGAGTTCACCCGCGTGCGCATCAGCAGCACGGCGGCGGCGAGGGCGAGCGCCGCCGTGAGCGGGTCCACGACGGCGGCGCGGCCGAGCTGCCACGTGACGGCGGCCATCAACCCCAGCGCGGCCACGTTCACGCCGTCGAGGAAGGCCGCCGCCCGGCGCGAGCCGCGCAGCCGCGGCAGCAACGGCCGACTGGCCGCGACGAACACGAACGAGGGCAGGAAGATCGCGGCCGTCGCGAGCACGGCGCCGGTCCAGCCGGCGAGCAGAAAGCCGATGAAGGTCGCGGTGGTGAACACCGGCCCCGGCGTCACCTGCCCCACCGCCACCGCGTCGAGGAGCTGGCGATCGGTGAGCCAGCCGAGCCGCTCGACGAAGTCGGCGCGCAGGAAGGCCAGCAGCACGTAGCCGCTGCCGTAGAGCACGGCGCCGATCTTGAGAAACACCAGCGTCATCGTGCCGAGCGTCACGCCGCCCGCCGCGGCCGCCGCCGCCATCACGCGCGCCGGCGTCGCCCACGCGAGCGCGGCGACGGCGCCGGCCACCGCGCGGCGGCGCGGGGCGACCAGCGCCGCGACGCCGCCGGCGCCGAACAGGACGAGCAGCTCGTGAACGCCGGCCAGCGCCAGGGCCGCCGCCACCACGAACGCCCCGGCGAGCAGCGGACCGCGCACGGCCGTGCGCGCGAGGCCCCACATCGCCTGGAGCACGATCGCAATGATCACCGGCTTGACGCCGTAGAGCAGCGCGGTCGCCACCGGCAGCGCACCCCAGCGCACGTACGCCCAGGCCAGCGCCATCACGATCAGCATCGCCGGCCCGATGAAGCAGACGCCACCCAGCACGAGCCCCCAGGGGCCGGCCCGCACGTAGCCGAGGTGGATCGCCATCTCGGTGGAGTTGGGCCCGGGGATCAGGTTGGTGATGCCGAGGAGGTCGATGAACTGCGCATCGCTGACCCAGCGCCGGCGCCGCACGAGCTCCCCGCGCATCATCGCGATGTGGGCCGCCGGCCCGCCGAAGGCGACGACACCGAGGCGCAGGAACACGACCACGACTTCCCGTAGCGGGCTCATCGCGGCCGGATGATAGCCGAGAGGCGCGACGTGGTTATTCGGGCGTGTCGGCGATGAAGGCGGCGATGCCGCTCGCCTCGAGCGCGCGCACGGTGGACACGGCCGCCGCGCGCTCGACGAACGGCCCGACCAGCACGCGCGCCAGCGCCAGCCGGTCGGCGCTGATGGCGATCGTTACCGCGTGGCGGCGCAACCGCTGCACCAGGCGCGTGGCTGCGTCGGCGCTGCGGAAGGCCCCGGCCTGCACCCAGAACTGACGCCGCGGCGCCGGCACCGACGCGGCGCCGGCGACCGCCGTCTGCGAGTGCGTCACGGAGGGCGGCCCGGGCGGCGGCGCGGCGAGCAGGCGCGGCGTCGCGTCGCTGGCGATGGCGCCGGGCGGCGGCTCACGAAGCGCGGCGAGCCTGGTGACGGCCATGGGCGATGCGGGCGCCGGCGTCGCCAGCCCGATCGGCGGAGGGCCGAGCGGCGCCGGAGCGGCCACCATCGCCCGGGCCGCGCTGGCGGTGGCGGCCGTCGCCTCGGCGCGCGCGACCGGCCCGGCCTTGTCGTGCATCCGCGCGAGCAGCTCGTCGTACGAGCCCATCTGCAGCACGCGCTCGAACTGCACGTGATAGTTTGCCGCCAGGCTGAGCCCGTCCACGACGACGTCACGCACCCGCCAGTCGTCCGCGCGCCGCACCATGCGGTACTCGATCGGAAACTCGCCGCCCGCCCGGGTTCTCAGCGCGCTGCTCACGGTGGCCACGTCGCCCTCGAGCGCCTCGTCGATCCAGCGGATGCTGACGCCGCCCTCCCCCACGCGCGCCTTGCTGCCGAGCCACGCCAGGTACGCGCGCTCGACGACGTCGGCGTACAGCCGCGTGAACGCCGCGCGCGCCGGAGGCGGCAACGTCTCCCAGTGCCGCCCGAGCGCGAGCGCGGCGGCGCCCTCGACGTCGAAGATCTCGGTGACGAGCGCACGCACGGCGCTCACGCGCTCGTCGAGACCGCCGTCGGTCTCGGGCGCGAGGATGATGCGATTGGCGCGGTCGACGAACGTGCGGAGGCGGTCGGTTGGGGCGCCGGCGACGGCGGGGGCCGCGCCGAGAACCACCAGCACGACCGCGGCGATCATCGAGCGCGCCATCACGTCCCACCATAGCCCGCGCACCGCCGGATTCCGCAGCTTTTTCTGCCGCGCTAGACTCTGCGCATGCGCGCCGCCGCCGTGACCCTGCTCTGGCTCGTCGTCTCCGGCGCAGCCGCGGCGGCGGGTCCCACCGACATCGCGCGTGTCGACGAGTTCATCGACGCGCCGCGCGCGCTGTTCGGCCGCACGCGCGCCGAGCTCGAGCGCACGCTCGGCACGCCCACGGACGTGCGGCCACACGCCGGCGCCGTGCTGCTCTCCTGGCCCGGGCTCGACGTCGCCGTCTCGCGCTCGTCGCGGGTGGCGGCCGTCGTGCTGCGCGCGGCGGGACGGCCCCTGCCCCACGGCCTCGACGTCGGCACGCCGCGCGCGCGTGTCGAGGCGGTGCTCGGTGAGGCGCAGGACGCGACCGACGAGCGGTACGCCTACGTCGACGCCGACGGGTTTCCGAACTCGGTCGAGTTCTTCTTTCGCGCGGGGCGCGTCACGCGGATCGAGTGGCGCTTCTGGGCGGACTGAGCGCGCTCAGGCCGCTTCGTCGAGACCGTCGACGCCGTCGCGCAGCGCGGCCTCGATGATCGTGCGAGCCAGGGCGGCCTCGCACGGCCGCGTCAGCACGGCCACGATGCCGGGCGCGTCGAGCGGCGGCAGCGGCATCTGCGCCGTGCGCAGCAGCACCACGGGCACCGCCCCCATCCCCGGCAGCGAGCGGAAGAGCGTGAGCAGCAGCAGGCTCTCGTCCACGGGCTCGTCGAGGTCGTAGAGGATCAGGTCGGGCGGGTCGCTGTCCGCCAGCGCCTCGGGCTCGATCCGCCCGTGCCGCAGCTCGTCCATATACAGCCACGACACTGCGAAGCCCAGGTTGCGGAGTCGGCTGCACAGGACGACGGTCGCCTCGTCGCAGCAGAGCGCCGTCAGCGTCGCCATGCCCCCTGGTGCTGCACTCCCCGTGCCTTGTCGTGCGCGTCCGGGGGGCGGCGGGCCTGTGCTTACAATCGGTCATGCGAACCCGGGTCGGCCTGGCCGTCCTCGCCCTGCTCGTCGGCGCCTGCACCACCGGCGCACCGCTGCCCCCGCCCCCGCCGCCGGGCGCGGGCGCGACCAGCAGCGACATTCGGGGATCGTGGCGCGGGACGTGGGGGGGCGCGCCCGCGAGCCTGCTGATCACCGATCAGGAGGCGCGCGCGGGCTATTCCGGGCTCTACGTCGGCAACTACCAGCTGCTCGGTCACGAGCGTCCCGGCGTGGCCGGCATCCTCACGTCGCAGATCGACCACGCGCAGACGTCGGTGCGGGCGCAGGGCTGGTTCGGCGGCGTGGACGGCGAGCTCACGCTGCACCTGCTGGCGGACTCGCCGAGCGGCCAGCAGCGGCTGACGCTGCGGCCCGACGGCCCCAACCGCCTCGTGGGGGTGGGCGACTCGAGCTTTCGCTGGGGCCCGGCGGGCGCGATCGAGCTGACGCGCGAGCCCGCGCGCTAACCACCGCCGTCCAGCGGACGCGTCATGTCCGCGGGACGCACCCAGCGATCGAACTGCTCGGCGGTCACGTCGCCGAGCTTCAGCGCCGCCTCGCGCAGCGACAGGTTCTCGTGGTGCGCGGTCAGGGCGATCCGCGCGGCCTTCTCGTAGCCGATGTGCGGCACCAGCGCCGTCACCAGCATGAGGGAGCGCTCGACGTGCTCGGTGATGACGCGCTCGTCGGGCGCGATGCCGCGCGCGCAACGCTCGTCGAAGGACCGCACCGCCTCGCCGAGCAGCTCGATCGACTCGATCGCATTGTGCAGGATGATCGGCTTGTAGACGTTGAGCTGGAAGTTGCCCTGCGAGCCGGCGAAGGCCACGGCGTGATCGTTGCCGAAGACCTGCACGGCCACCATCGTCAGCGCCTCCGCCTGCGTGGGATTGATCTTGCCCGGCATGATCGAGGAGCCGGGCTCGTTCTCGGGGATCGTCAGCTCGCCCAGCCCGGCGCGCGGCCCCGAGGCATACCAGCGGACGTCGTTGGCGATCTTCATGAGGGCCCCGGCCAGCGTGCGCAGGGCGCCGCTCGTCGACACCATCGCGTCGTGGGCGGCCAGCGCCGCGAACTTGTTGGGCGCCTCGACGAATGGCTGGCCGGTCTCGCGCGCGATCTCCGCGGCCGCGCGCGCGCCGAACTCGGGATGCGCGTTCAGCCCGGTGCCGACGGCGGTGCCGCCCAGGGCGAGCGCGTAGAGACCCGGCAGCGTGGCGCGCACGCCGGCCGTCGCCTCGTCGAGCTGCGCCACCCAGCCCGAGATCATCTGGCCGAGCGTCAGCGGCGTGGCATCTTGCAGATGCGTGCGCCCGATCATCACGATGCCGGCGTAGGCGCGCGCCTTGGCGTCGAGTGTGGCGCGCAGGGCGCCGACGGCGGGCAGGAGCGCCTCGGTCAGCCCCAGCACGGTCGCCACGTGCATGACGGTCGGGAACACGTCGTTGGACGACTGGCCGCGGTTGACGTCGTCGTTGGGATGGATCGGCTTCTTGCTCCCCGGCACGCCGCCCGCGAGCTGGATGGCGCGGTTGGCGATGACCTCGTTGGCGTTCATGTTCGACTGGGTGCCGGAGCCCGTCTGGAAAACGACGAGCGGGAACTCCTCGTCCCACGTTCCCGCGATCACCTCGTCGGCCGCGCGCGCGATGAGGTCGGCCTTGTCGGCCGGCAGCTGGCCGAGCGCGCGGTTGGCGAGCGCCGAGGCCTTCTTCACGATCCCGAAGGCGCGGATCACACGGCGCCCCCACCGGAACCGGCCGCGCCCGATCGGGAAGTTCTCCAGTGAGCGCTGGGTCTGGGCGCCCCAGAGACGCTCGGCGGGGACCTCGACGGGGCCGAGCGCGTCGTCTTCGGTGCGGGTCGTCTTCACGCGTCCAGCATACGCCCGGCGCTCAACTGTCGGCGGCGGCCTCGGTGGCCAGCGCATCGGCGCGCGCGTTGAAGTGAGCGAAGTCGTCGCGCCCCGCCCAGGAGGCGGCGTGGCCGCGCTGGCGGCGGAACCGTACCGCGAGGCGCCGCCGACCGATGAGCGCGCGACAGCTCTCGACGATCTCGGCCACGAGCGGATCCTTCGCGCGCCACCGGCCCTCCAGCCAGGCGCCGACGCCCTCGTAGTCGTGGACGACGGTCATCGCGGTGCCCTCGGCCACGAGCCGCAGCGCCAGGTGCAGCGCGGCCAGCTCGGCGAGCACGTTGCGCAGGCGACGCAGCGCGGCCGCGATCGCGGGGCGCGTCGCGAGCGACGGCAGCCCGGCGCCCGCGAAGACCTGGTACACGGTGAGGCCGAGCGCCTCGAGGACCTCGGGCTCGCCCGCCGCCGTCCGTTCGACGAGGACGACGCCGACGCCGCCGAGGTGGTTGCCGTCGACGAACGCGTAGAGACCGGGCTCGAGCGCGGTCCCCTCCCCCCGCAGCATGGCCTCAGCCTGCGCGCGGCTGCCGACGGCCTGATACCGCGCGCCCGAGACGCCTTGCACCGCCGCCGCGCAGGCCGGCCAGGAGTCGTAAATGCCTCGGATGCGCTCGGGCTCCGTGACGACGTAGACCTTGCCGCTCGCCTTAGCCACGCCGCCCGGCAACTGCCTTGACGGCCACCTTCACGTCGGTCGCGCCCGCGACCGTGCGGTAGAGCGGTCAGCGCTGGCGGTACGTCTCGACGAGCGACTCCGCCTGCGTCTGGCTCACGCCCCCCACCTCGAAGGTCATGCTCACGCGCGCGAAGCGGTTCGGCTCGGCGGCGGTGCGCGTGCCCTCGATGGTGACGTCGAGTCCGGCCAGCGGCACGCCCGTCTCCTTCGCGTGCATCTCGATCAGGGTCACGCCGCACGACGACACCGCGGCGAGAAACGCCTCGCTGTTGGTCAGCGCGTCCGGCTGCGGGCGCGACGACGAGTCGAACGCCACCGTCACGCCGCGCGAGGTGTTGCGCGCCCGTCCCAATACTCCCGAGCTCGACGACCGGATGGTCTCGACCTTGTCCTGGCTCATGGCGGCCTCCTGGTGCGGCGATGATACCTCGTGAACTCTACGAATTGACGCTCCCGCGCACGCCGCCTAGAGTGCGCGCATGCGAGGTGAGCGTGGACATCGAACGGATCCGCCAGAAGCTGCGTGCCGGCGCGCTGCCGCGCGGCCGTCAACCCAAGACCTGGAGGGGAACCGGCAGCGCCCGGGTCTGCATGGCGTGCGATCGCATCATCGCGCGCGACGACACGGAGATCGAGTGCGACGACCTCGAGGGTCGGCCGCTACGCTTTCACAAGGAATGCTTCGACGCGTGGGAGACGGAGTGCGAGGCCGGCGCGTGAGTGCCGACCTCGCCACCGCTCGCCCTCCGCACGCGTCTCAGCGCTGGATGGTGCTCGCGCCCGGCGTCGCGCTGGGTGTGGTGCCGCCCTGCGGGACCGGCGTGCTCGCCGCGCCGCCGGTGCCCGGCGGCGTGGTGCCGAGCGTGCCGGGAATCGCGCCGAGCCCCGGGGCCGGCGTCGACTCGGTCGGGCGCGGCGGCAGCGTCGAGGGCGTTGGCTCCAGCGTCGGACTCGCCGACGGCGGCGTCGCGGGCGTCAGTCCTCCACCCGGCGTCGTCGTGCCCGGCGCGCCGAGGCCCGGCGCCGGCGCGGCGCCCGTGCTCCCCGCCCCGACGCCGGCACCCGTCCCGCCCGTCGTCTGAGCACACGCGGGCGTCGCGATCAGCGCGCCCACCGCCGTCACCGCCAGCAATTTCTTCAACGAAACCATCTCGACCTCCTTCGGGCCTCGGGCCCACGGAGACGGGGCAACGGCCATGCCAGGGAGGTGTACCATCGCGGTGGCCGACGTCCCATCGAAAGGCGGAGACTCTCATGGCGTTATCGGACAGGATCGCGGTCGTGACGGGCGCGGGATCGGGCATCGGGCGGGCCTCGGCGCTCGCGCTGTCGCGCGAGGGCTGGTCGGTCGTGCTGGCGGGGCGCCGCCAGGACGCGCTGCAGGAGACGGCGTCGCAGGCCAAGGGCCGCACGCTCGTGGTGCCGACGGACGTGGGCGACCCGGCGTCGGTCAAGGCGCTCTTCGCGAAGACGAAGGAGACGTTCGGTCGGCTCGACCTGCTCTTCAACAACGCGGGCACCGGCGCGCCGGCCGTGCCGCTGGAGGACCTCACCGTCGAGCAGTGGAAGACCGTCGTCGACGCCAATCTCAACGGCGTCTTCTACTGCACGCAGGAAGCGTTCAAGATCATGAAGAGCCAGACGCCGCGCGGCGGCCGCATCATCAACAACGGCTCGATCTCCGCGCACGCGCCGCGTCCGAACTCGGCCCCCTATACCTCGACCAAGCACGCGGTGACCGGGCTCACGAAGGCCGCCTCGCTCGACGGGCGCAAGTACGACATCGCCGTCGGCCAGCTCGACATCGGCAACGCCGAGACGCCGCTGGCCGCGCGGATGAAGAACGGCGTGCCCCAGGCCAACGGGACGATCATGCCGGAGCCGCTGATGGACGTGGAGCACACGGCGCGGGCGATCGTGCACATGGCCTCGCTGCCGCTGGACGCCAACGTGCTCTTCATGACGGTCATGGCGACCAAGATGCCGTTCGTCGGCCGCGGCTGAGCGCGGCCGGGCGCGTCATGCCGTCGGCCACCGCGCGCGTCGCCGCACGGATCGCCGCGATCCGCGCCCGGCGTGGGCTGACTCAGGAATCGCTGGCGGCGAGGGCACGGATCAACCGCGTCACGCTGGCGCGCCTCGAGCGCGCCCTGCACCCGCCGAACCTCGACACGCTGGAGCGGATCGCGCGGGCGCTCGGCGTGGACCTGGTCGACCTCGTGAAGTAGGCGCGCTCAGAGGGCGGCGAGCAGCCGCTCGCGCTCGAGGCGCTCGAGCATGAGCTCGGCCGCGATACGGTGCGCGGTCGGCGTCCAGTGCCCGTCGATCGGGTAGTAGTGGCGCTCGCCGCGCGCGGCCGCCTCGAGGGAAACCGGGAGCGGATCGGCGCACGGCAGCGCCGCGCCGTGACAGAAATCGCCGAGGATGCGCTGCGGCCGGTGCGGGTCGCGCAGGAATGCCTGGATCGGCGTCCGCTCGGTCGCGAGCGCGGCCAGCGCGCCTTGCAGGCCGGGATCGACCTGCAGCGCCGACGGGATGAGGAGGAGGGCGAGCGCGGCGCCCCGGCGGCCGGCGCGCTCCCGCAGTTCGAGGATCAGCCGCCGGGTCAACGTCCAGCCGTCGGCGGCGAAGCGATCGTCGTACCAGCCGGCCACCGTGTCGGGCAGGACCTGCGTGTCGCGGACCCGGATGCCGAACGACAGCGCGATGGCGAGGACGCGCGGGTTCCAGAGGGTGACGCGCCTGGCCTGGCCCATGAGAAGCTCGAGCGCCAGCGACCGCACCGGCCACGACGAGGGCCGGTCCGCCTCCGCCGGCGGCCGGGGCGGCGTGAGCGTCAGCCGCGAGCCCTCCTGGTGGAAGCACGGGCTGTCGGCCTTGAAGCGCTCGGCATAGATGCAGAGGTTGTCGAGGACATCGTTGACGACGGCGAAGCCGAGGACGACCAGGTCCGGCTGGACGCGCGATTCCAGCTCCTCGTAGAGCAGCAGTTCCTGCCCCGTGCCATAGCCGCCGACGCCGGCGTTGACGACCTCGTACCGCGGGCCGCCGCGCGCGTTGAGCAGCCCTTCCAGCACCGCGGGCCACGCTTCCGCCGCCTCCACCGCGTGGCCGAACGTGAAGGAGTCCCCGAGCGCCAGCACGCGGCGCACGCCCGCCGGCTTCGGCCCGATCTCTGCGCCCCGCAGGCCGAGCGAGTTCGTCACGATGTGCACGATCCGCTCGTGGCCGCCGAACGTCGTCCGGCCATTCAGGTTCGGGCGCGGAATGCTGCCGAGCCCCTCGTGACGCATCAGCAACCGCATGCGGGGGAAGGCGACGTGCAGCGCGATCTCGATCGCGACGAAGGCGAACAGGCAGCCGGCGAGCATGATGACGCCGCGCCCGACGAGCCGTTTCACCGCGATTTCCGGACGACGAAGTTCTCGAGCAGCAGCAGGTCCATGCCGCTGCGGGCGAAGGTGTCCAGCGCATCCGCGGGCGTGCTCACGATGGGATCGCCCTTCAGGTTGAAGGAGGTGTTGAGCACGAGCGGAACGCCGGTGGCCTCCGCGAACTTCTCGATGAGACGGTGGTAGCGCGGGTTGAACTCGCGGTGGACCGCCTGCGGGCGGCTCGAGCCGTCCGCGTGGGTGATGGCGGGCGCGCGGTCCGTGGTCACGGGCGCGACGTAGAGCATGAAGCGCGTCGGATAGTGCTTGGCCGCCTCCCCGAGGTCGAAGCACTGCGCGGCCTTCTCGGCGAGCACGGACGGCGCGAAGGGGCGGAAGGGCTCGCGGAACTTGATCTTGATGTTGACGATGTCCTTCATGTCCTCGCGGCGTGGGTCGGCGAGGATCGAGCGATGGCCGAGCGCGCGCGGCCCCCACTCGAACCGCCCGTGGTACCAGCCGACGACCTCGCCGCGCTGCAGCGCGTCCACGGCCTGATCCAGCGCGCGCTCGTCGTCGTCGAGCCGGCTGAAGCTCCAGCCCCCGTCGCGCAGCGCATCGGCGATGGCCGCCTCGCCGTAGGCCTTGCCCCACGCGGCGTGATCCATGACGAACCGGCGCGGGCGGCCCAGCAGCACGTGGTACGCATAGAGCGCAGCACCGAGGGCGCCGCCGGCGTCACCCGCCGCCGGCTGCACGTAGATCTCCTCGAAGGGCGTCGCGCGCAGCACCTTGTAGTTCGCCACGCAGTTCAGCGCGACGCCGCCGGCCAGGCAGAGCTTGGTGAGCCCCGTCTGGCGATGGACGTGCCGCGCCATGGCGATCATGACGTCCTCGGTCACCTGCTGGATGCTCGCCGCGAGGTCGGCATAGTACTGGTTGCGGCGGAGCTCCTCGGTTGTCGGCGGGTTCGGGTCATCGTAGAGCGACGTGGCGGCGGTGACGAAGCGGGCCTTCGGGTTGCGCGGCGCGCCGAAGACCGCCTCGAACCGCCGCGTGAACGCGCGCTCGGTGTCGTGAAAGCGCATGTACGCGGGGTCGAGCCACAGGCTGCCGTCCTCGCGCAGCTCCATGATCGATCGGATCTGCTCCACGTACCGTGGCTGGCCGAACGGCGCCATGCCCATGACCTTGTACTCGCCCTCGTTCACCTCGAAGCCGAGGAAGGCCGTGAACACGGAGTAGAGCAGGCCCAGCGAGTGCGGGAAGCGCAGCTCCTGAGACAGCTCCAGCCGATTCGTGCCCCCCTGTCCCCAGTCACCCGTCCCCCGGCCGCAGGTGGCGGTGGTCCACTCGCCGACACCGTCCACCGTGAGGACGGCGGCGTCCTCGAACGGCGAGGCGAAGAAGGCGCTGGCGGCGTGCGAGAGGTGATGGTCGACGAACAGGATCCGGTCCGGTGGCGTTCCGAGATGCTTCTGGATCAGGGCCTTGATCCAGATCTTTTCCTTCAGCCAGACGTGGATCCCCTCCCGGAAGAGCCGCAGCGAGCGGGGAAAGGTGGCGACGATCGTCGTCATGAGCCGCTCGCCCTTGGCGAACGGCTTCTCGTAGAAGACGACGTGATCGAGATCGGCCGCCTCCAGCCCCGCCTGCTGCAGGCAGAACTCGATGGCGCGCAGGGGGAACGCGGCATCGTGCTTCTTGCGTGAAAAGCGCTCCTCCTGCGCCGCGGCGACGAGCACGCCGTCGCGAAGGAGGGCCGCGGCCGCGTCGTGGTAGTGACAGCTGATCCCGAGGACGTGCATCACTGCTTCCTCGCTTCATCGAGGGTCGGAGGGATCGCCGTGCGCGGCAGCCAGAAGCTCTCGCGCCGCCGGGCCCGCAGCTGCAGGGGGTCGGTGAGCACACGGCGCACGAGGGCGATGGGGCCGATGACGGCGAAGTAGAGGACGGTGTAGACGACGATGGCCTGCTTTTCGCCGATCCAGTGGGCCACGCGACGCCACGCCTGCCACGCGCGCGAGAGAACGGCCATCATGGGCGCTCCGGCGCTAGAAGATCGTGTAGATGAACGGGGCCAGGGCCGAGCTCTGGCCGAGAATCAGCAGGAGTCCGAACAGGAAGATGATGAAGAACATCGGCATCATCCACCAGAGCTTCTGCCGCCACAGGTACCCGAAGAACTCGCCGACGATTCCGATCCGGTGGGAGGCCTCTGCCAGCTTCGCCATGCCCAATGGCAGAGCAAGCCTCGTGCCCGGCCTGCGCCTGCGCCGTGGCCGCCTTTAGACGCTTCGCCGTCCCCGAGGCTGCAACGCCCTACCCTGGTTCGGCATACCAGATTCGGACAACGCACGCCGGAGGTCGCGGCCGCTCACCAGGGGGAGGGGACGCCGGCCGGCAGCGGGATGTCGGCGACGTTCAGGACCATCGAGACCAGGGTGTAGTAGCCGCTGACGCCGATGAGGTCCACCACCCCCTGCTCGCCCAGCAGCGCGACGGCCTGCTCGAACACGGCGTCGTCCACGGCGTGCCGGCGGTGCAGGGCCGTGCAGAAGTCGTAGATGAGCGCCTCGTCCGGCTTCATCCCCGCCGGCCGCCGGTTCTGCGCCAGATCGTCGGCGATCGACTCGGCGAGCCCGCCCTTGATCGCGAACGGCCGGTGGGCGTACCACTCGTACTTGCTGCCCCAGAACCGCGCGTTGATCAGGATGGCGAACTCGTTGAGGCGCGCGGGCAGCGACGAGTTGAAGCGCAGGTGCTCGCCCACCTTCTGCACGCGATCGGCCAGCTCGGGGCTGCGCAGCAGCACGCCGAAGGGGCCCCGCACGCCGCCGCGGGGTCCGCCCGCGATCGCGTCGTGGACGCGCTTTTGCGCCTCCGACATCCGCTCGGGCTCGAGATTCGCAAAACGCATAGGCTCGGATCCTCCCGCGCCCACGCTACTTGACCCCGGCTGTGGGCGCCAGTAGCCTGCTCCCGCCCAAGGAGGCTCACCATGGTGATGCGTCAGACGCTCCGCGCCGGTGTCGTGACCGCGCTCTGCCTCGGCATCGTCGGCGCCCTCGCCGGCGCCGCCCGCGCCGATGAGACTTGCAACTCGCCCTACGTCACCAAGCTCATCAAGGGCCAGGAGGACTACATCTACGTCTGGGCCCTCGGCGTCGAGGGACTCGGCGACGGCTCCGACAAGCTCGTGACCGTGGACGCCAACCCGAAGTCGAAGCGTTACGGCAAGGTGCTCAACTCCGTGTCCGTGGGCTCGCGCGGCGAGGCCCATCACATGGGCTTCACGGACGATCGGCGCTTTCTCTGGGCGGGCGGCCTCTCGGACAGCAAGATCCACGTCTTCGACATCGGCACCGATCCCGCCAGGCCGAAGCTCGTGCAGACCATCGGGGACCTCGTCGACCGGACCGGATACGTCGGGCCGCACACCTACTACGCGCTGCCCGGCCGCATGCTCGTGCAGGCGCTGTCGAACAACCGGGACAAGGGCGGCGTCACCGGCATGGCGCTCTACAACAACCGGGGCGCGTTCATCGCCGCCTACCCGATGCCCACCGACGGCGGCGGCGACGGCTACGGCTACGACCTGGCCGTGAACCCGAAGAAGAACGTGCTGCTCACCTCCAGCTTCGCCGGCTTCAACAACTACATGCGGCCGCTCGGCGAGCTCGTCAACGACGCGGAGGCGATGAAGCACTTCGGCAACACGATGGTCGTCTGGGATCTGAAGGCGATGAAGGCCAGGAAGGTGCTCAGCGTGCCCGGGGCCCCGCTCGAGATCCGCTGGTCGCTGGCGCCTGGCGACAACTGGGCCGTGGCGGCGACCGCGCTGACCTCCAAGATCTGGCTCGTCAAGCAGGATGCCACCGGCCAGTGGCAGGCCAGGGACGTCGCCACCATCGGCGATCCCGCGAAGATCCCCCTGCCCGTCGACATCAGCATCACGCGCAACGGCAAGGGCCTCTGGGTCAACACGTTCATGGACGGCACCACGCGCTACTTCGACCTCAGCAACCCCGAGGCGCCACGGCAGACCTACCAGAAGGTCACGGGCAAGCAGGTCAACATGATCTCGCAGAGCTGGGACGGCAAGCGGGTCTACATCACCTCCTCCCTGCTGGCCAACTGGGACAAGGGCGGCGCCGACAACGAGCAGTTCCTGCGCGGCTTCACGTGGGACGGCAAGGAGCTCACGCAGGTCTTCGAGGTGGACTTCAATCAGGAGAAGCTCGGGCGCGCGCACCACATGAAGCTCGGCAGCCGGGCGCTGCGCGCGAAGCCGTCCGACCGGTGACGCGGCGTGGCCGCGCGCGGGCCCTCGTCGTCCTGATCTGGCTCGCCGGCGCGCTCCCCGCCACCGCCCACGACGTCGAGCCGCTGCCGGCCCTCGACTTCGAGCCGCCGGCGCCCGGCACCTACACGCTGCACCGGATCATGGCCGCACCCGACGGCGAGGTGCTGGGACTCGACGGCCGGCCGCAGCGCCTCGCGGGGTTCACGCGCGGGCGCATCACGCTGCTCGGCTTCATCTATACGACGTGCGTGGACCCCGACGGCTGCCCGCGCGCGTACCGCGTGTTCGACACCGTACGCGAGGCGGTCGCCGGCGCTCCGGCCCTGCGCGGCAGCGTGCGGCTGGTGACGCTGTCCTTCGACCCGGCGCGCGACACGGCCGACACGATGCGGCGCTACGCGGGCAGCCGCCTGCGCGGAGGCGACGTGCCCTGGCTCTTTCTCACGACGCGGTCTGCGCGCGAGCTGACACCGCTGCTCGAGGGCTTCGGCCAGGACGTCCGCTACACGACCGACCGCAGCAGCGGCGCTCCGCGCCGCGAGCTGGCCCACGTGCTGAAGGTCTTCCTGGTCGACCGCGCGGGCTTCGTCCGCGAGATCTACTCCTCGACCTTCCTGCACCCGCAGACCGTGCTCAACGACATCGAGACGCTCGTCCTCGAAGAACGCGCGCGCTGAGTCGATGCGCTGATTCGGTTTAAGGCGAGAAGACAGCCGCCCTACTCGCGCAGCCGCGGGTCGAGCGAATCGCGCAAGCCGTCGCCCAGGAGGTTGAACGCGAGGACGACTAGCGCGATGGCCAGCCCCGGGATCAAGGCGACGTGAGGCGCGGTGATCATGTAGGAGCGCGCGTTGGAGAGCATCGCCCCCCATTCGGGGGACGGCGGCTGAACGCCGAGTCCGAGGAACGACAACCCCGACGCCGTCAGGAGCACCGTCGCCATCCGGAGGCTCGTCTGCACGATGATCGGGGCCAGCGAGTTGGGCAGGAGATAGCGGAAGACGATCGCGAAGTCGCCCTGGCCGAGCGCCCGCGCCGCCTGGACAAACTCCATGTCCTTGAGCGTGAGGACCGACGCGCGCACCACGCGGGCGAACTGCGGCACGAGGAAGATGCCGGCCGCGATGATGACGTTGCCGAGGCCGGTCCCCAGGGCGGCGATGATGGCCAACGCCAGGAAGATGCCGGGAAACGCCATCAGGACGTCCATGAACCGCATGATGAGCTGGTCCACCCACCGCCCCACATACCCTGCCATCAGGCCGAGGGCCGCACCGACGGCGAGCGCGAGTCCCACCGCGGCCAGCTGGATCTGGACGGTGATCCGCGCGCCGTGGAGCACTCGCGAGAGCACATCCCGGCCGAGCTCGTCGGTCCCGAGCCAGTGCGCGCTGCTCGGCGCGCGCAGACGCTCGCCGAGTCGGCCCTTGAGCGGGTCGAACGGCGCCAGGACGGGCGCGAACAGCGCCACCACGACGAAGATCACCACCACGATCCCTCCGGCCACCGCGGCGCGATTTCTGACAACGCGGCGCAGGGTGTCCGCCCAGAATCCCGACGAGCGCGGGGCCGCCGCCTTCGTCGGATCACTCATAGCGGATTCGGGGGTCGAAGAAGGCATACGCGATGTCCGTCAGGAGGTTCACGAGTACGAACGTCGTGGCGACCAGCAACATCGATCCCTGCACCACCGGGTAGTCGCGCGCGAAGATCCCTTCGACGATCAGCCGGCCGATCCCCGGCAGCGAAAACACCGTTTCCGTCAGCACGGCCCCGCCGAGGTTGTAGCCGAACTCGAGCCCGAAGACCGTGAGGATCGGGATCATCGCGTTCTTGAGCGCGTGACGGTAAATGACGATCCGCTCCCGGAGGCCCTTCGCCCGCGCGGTGCGGACGTAGTCCTGCCGGAGCACCTCGAGCATCGAGGCCCGGGTCATTCGAGCGATCACCGCCGAGGACGACGCACCGAGCACGAGAGCGGGCAGGACGAGGTGGGCCGCAGTCCCGCTCCCCCCGGCCGGGAACCACTGGAGCCGCACCGAGAAGAGCAGCATCATCAAGAGCCCCAGCCAGAAGATCGGGAGGGAGATCCCGACGAGCGACCCGAGGAGGGCCGCGAGGTCGATCATCGAGTTGCGCCGCGTGGCCGCGATGACGCCGGCCACCACGCCGAGCGTGGCCGACACGAGGATCGCGAGGAAGGCGAGCCTCAGGGTGAACGGAAAGCGCTGGGCGATGAGCGTAGCCACGGGCTGGCGGGACTGGATGGAGATGCCGAGGTTCCCCCTCAGCGCGTTGCCCAGGTAGACGACGAACTGGATCGGTAGCGGCTGATCGAGCCCGTGCTCGTGGCGGATGCGCGAGAGGACCTCCTCCGTGGCCTCCTGCCCCGCGAGGATCATCGCGGGGTCTCCCGGCACAAGATGGAGGAGCGCGAACGAGCCGATGCTGACCCCGAGCAGCACGGGCGCGATCAGAAGGAGACGCCGGGTGATGTAGGCAATCACGCGAGCGCCCGGTTACTTGTCCTTCCACGTCTTCTCGGTCATGTACGTCAACTCGAGCGGAAGGTTCACGACGCCGTGCACCTTCTTGGACGTCCCGACGACCATGTTCGGCGAGATGAGGAAGATGTAGGGCGCCTCCTTGATCGCGATCTGCTGCACCTCGCGCAGGGCGCCGAGCCGCGCCTGGTCACTCGTGGCCAGGGTGGCCTTGTCGATCGCCTCGTCCAGACCCTTGGAGGCAAAGAACCCACGGTTGTCCCCCTTGGGCGCCTGCTGGGAGGAGTGGAGCAGTGGGAAGGTTCCCCACCGCGCCTCGCCCGTCGAGGGGGACCAGCCGAGGAGGAACAACTCGCGGTCCGTTTGCTCGGCCGCCGCTTTCGTCGCGGCCAGGTACGCGCCCCACTCGAACGTGGAGAGCGCCGCCTCGACGCCGACCGCCGCCAAATCTTGTTGGACGGCCTGCGCCAGCTCGTAGTCCTTCACGAACCGGCCCTTCGGCGACCAGAGCTTCACTTTGAGGGCCGGCTTGCCCGCCTGGGCGAGCAGCTCCTTCGCCTTCTTCGGGTCGTACGCATACCCGGAGAGCGGCGCATAGCCGTTCTGAAGCGGGGACACGGGGCCGGCGATGGCCTGGGCGTTGTTCTGGAAGAGCTCCTTGACGATGGCGTCCCGGTTCACGGCGTAATTCAGGGCCTGGCGCACGCGGACGTCGTCGAAGGGCTTCTTCCTGACGTTGATCACGATGAACAGCGCCCGCGCCGTCGGGCTCGACTCAATGGTGAACCGCGGGTCCTTTCTGAGTCGCGGGATCTCCTCGGTCGGGATATTCACGATGAGATCGGCGTCGCCCGATTCGAGCATGAGCACCCGCGACTGATCCTCGCGGACGGTCTTCACCACCACGCGGTCCAGGTTCGGCTGGCCGCCCCAGTAGGCGTCGTTTCGCTCGAGCGTCACGTGGTCGCCCTTCACCCACTCGACGAACTTGAAGGGGCCGGTCCCGACAGGATGCAGGGCCAGGTCCTTCCCCCATTTCTGGTGGGCGGTGGGCGAGACGATCGCGCCGGCGGAGTGCGCGATGATGAAGAGGAAGGCTCCAAATGGCTGCTTGAGGATCACGCGCACCGTGGAGCCGTCGACGACCTCGGCGCCCTGCACCACCGGCGTGTAGAGGCTCGCCTTGAAGGGCTTCTCGTCGCCGAGAACACGGTCGAAGAAATACTTCACGGCCTTGGCGTCAAACGGGGTCCCATCGTGGAACGTCACGCCCTTCCGCAACTTGAACGTCCACGTCAGGCCGTCCTTGGAGGAGGTCCACGACTCGGCCAGCGCGGGCTCGAGCTGCATCTTCGCGTTGAACCGGATGAGGTTCTCGTGCATCATCCGGTTCACCTGCTCGCCCGGGTTGGACTGGGTGTTCTGCGGGTCGAGGCTGTCGGGATCGGCGCCCGTCGCGAAGGTCAGCGTCCCACCCCGCACGGGCTGCTGCGCGGCGATCGGCGCCGCCATCGGCAGTGCCGCCAGGCCGAGCAGCGTGACGATGAGGCAAAGACCAGGCATCCGTCGCATGTGAGATCCTTTCTCGGTCGTGAGGCCCGGCTGTGATCTCTCCTCTAACCCGGTGCCGCGCCCTGCGTGGCCGTGTAGACCGCGTACAGCGACTGGCTGGCTGCCATGAAGAGCCGGTTGCGCTTGGGGCCGCCGAAGCACAGGTTGGAGGCCGTCTCGGGCAGGCGGATGAGCCCGATCCGCGTCCCGTCGGGGGCGAACACGTGCACGCCGTCGAAGCCGTCGCCGGCCCAGCCCGCGGCGGCCCACAGGTTGCCGTCGACGTCGGTCCGGATGCCGTCGGAGCCGCCGCGCTTGCCGTCCAGCTCCATCGTGCAGAAGCGGCGGCCGCCGGTGAGCCGCCGGCTGTCGACGACGTCGAAGACGTGAATGGGCCCGGGCGGCGGCGCGCCGGTGTCGACGACGTACAGCTTCTTGTAGTCGGGCGAGAAGCAGATGCCGTTCGGCTTCTGGAGCGCGTCGTCGACCATCTCCATCTTCCCGGTCTTGGGATCGATCCGGTAGACGGCCTCCTTGATCTGCAGCGCGCCCCTGTGACCCTCGTAGTTCATCATGCTGCCGTAGCCCGGGTCGGTGAACCAGATGCCGCCGTCGGGATGGACGACGGCGTCGTTGGGTGCGTTCAGCGGCTTGCCGTTCCAGTTGTCGGCGAGCACGGTCAGAGCACCCGAGTGCTCGTAGCGCACCACGCGCCGGTTCCCGTGCTC
>Ga0137418_10001521_pt1 | contig 21392 bp, 17 predicted proteins | sample CZODoug3_1_2_16f_FD_122242 | JGI IMG/M metagenome (GOLD analysis project Ga0137418, IMG submission 122242) | Vadose zone soil fungal communities from Angelo Coast Range Reserve, California, USA - CZODoug3_1_2_16fungal (Hybrid Assembly) | ecosystem: Environmental > Terrestrial > Soil > Vadose...
CGTTAATTCTTGCAATGGTAGGGACTCTGTACCTTACAAGTTCAAAGCCTGCGCTTTCTCCGCGAACTGCTTGACATGCTACTGCTTGATAAGTCGCCTTATCGTACATGTGGTTTTGGCACGATTCACTTGTCCGGTTTCGCCTAACCGGAAATCTGGCGAGCGGGCGATTCCACTTGTCCGAGTAGCGCGTTAATCGGGAGTTGGCGTTCATTTTGAGGCGGTTGCTGGCCCCAGCACACCTGAACGTTGTGTCAGGTCCCATGTTCGTATTGCGGGTTATACACTCAGAATTCGGAGATGTCTTTTCCGCAACTCTCGCCGTGGAGGGAACTCATGCCCAAGTGGAAGCGGATTCTCATATGGGCGGGAATTGTTGTTCTTGTTGGCGGAGTCTATCTGTGGTTCTTTGGAGTCCAAACCACCAGCACACTGATGGTCCGTTATCAGTTCCGAAAACTACCTGATGTAGCGAAGACACCCGTCCCTCTTTCAGATTTATCGATTTCCAGCGTGCCGCACAGGACTACTTCCTTTTTCGGATACGAATTTGAGCTCCCCTCGGATGACGTGGATGAGGGAAAAGAAAAGACCTTCGGAACAGTTCACGTAAGCTATTTTCGCTCAGGAAATGCTTTCTGGTTTTCAACCTTTCCGCCGAAAAATTTCGTCAACGGAGTCATTAAGACTGGCAACCTTGATCCACAGGATTTGAAACAGCTCTATGGCGAGGATACCTTAGAATCCGATTACGCTTTCCACAAGAAAATGCTTGAGCTTACGCCTTCACAAATAACGCCATTCATTTCTCGAAGGCGGGCCATATCCGGACAGGTGCTTCTCCTGATCAAGGCAATTTCCATGCCCAAGGCGGGCTCGGGCATTTTCTGGATTCAAACGCGGGATTTCAAAGGATTTCAATTCGAGAACCCGCAGACGCGCCCCTCAAGAATCACTGTAGAGTTGTTCTCCAACGACGGCGGCATTGACGTTATATTTATGCAGAAGGCCGGGGCCCCTGCGATTTCCCAGGCGGAAATCAATCGCGTCATTCAGTCCATTCATAAGACCCCGTTACAAGCAGCATCCATAGTCGCCACTCAAAATGACCAAGAATAGGCGTCATTTTGCAGTGCGTGACCTTTGGTGTTTGCGTAACTCGCGATTAGTCGCGTAACCGGAAACTGGCTCGCATCCCGTCACCCAAGCCCTTCGCCCCTCTGGTGCTATCATTCCTCTATGTACGCGCAAAAATTCCAGGTTGAAATCCTAATCCGCGGCGAGCGCCGCGCCTGCCCCCTCGAGTGGCTCGATCAATTCTCCATGCGCAATTTCACCAACTCTGCCGATTTCGACGACACCCTGCCTCTCGCCGATGGCCGCCTGGAAGCCAGCTTCCGCCTGACCCCCGAGCGTTTCGCTGAAGGCCTGGCAGCCTGGCTAACCCAACGCGGCAAAGGCGAAGGCCAACCCGTCCAAGTTGAAGTGAAACTCCTGTAGCGCCGCCATCTTGGCGGCACGCTCGCCGGCAGGATGCCGGCGCTACACGTCACGCCTAACCTCCCACTCTCTTCGTCTTCCCCTCAATCGCCGCCCGGATCTCCGGCAACATCTTCATCGCCGCTTCCTCTCCCGCCCTCACCATCTCCGGTGTCTTCGTAAAATCGTCCCAAACAAACGGCGTCACATCCGGCTCGATCGTCACGTCCACATACTGCCGCCATTCCAGGTCTGCGTGCCTCTGAATAATCGTGAACGACCGGCTCAACACATCCGTAAACGTCCGCGGCTCTCCGTTCATCCCCGGCTCCAGGTACACGGCAATCACCACCTCCGCGCCCATCAGCAGCAATCCTTCATAGGGCACCAGCGCCGTCAGGAATCCATCCACCAGCGTTCGCCCATCATATTGAATCGGCACGAACAATCCCGGGTACGCGCAAGAAGCCCGCAGTGCCGGCGCGATCGGCCCCTTCTGGTAGTAATAAACCGGCAGCCCCGCATTGATGTCCGTCGCCGCAATCGCCAGCGGCGTCCTCAACTCTTCAAAATTCTTTATTGTCGAAAAGCGGGTCAGGAACTGCTCCATCCGCTGGTTTGTGGCGAGTCCCAGCCACGAAGGAGTCCACCGCCCGAAATCCGTAAACTTCGTTTCGCACGCGATATTCTCCATCGTTTCCAGCGACGCCCCGGCGCAATAGCCCGCGCCGATCAGCGCGCCGACGCTTGTGCCCGCCACCATGTCAATCGGAATCCCCGCTTCGCGAAACACGCGTAGCACGCCGATGTGCGCAATGCCGCGCGCAAACCCGCCGGCCAGCGCCAGACCCACGCGCGGCCGCCGCTCATCGCCCGCCGCAAAGCCGTTGCTGAACGCGCGAAACCATTCCTTTGCGCTCCGCAACAAACTCTGCGCGCTTACTTCCTTCTCATTCGCCATACCCCAATTTTAGTCTTCTCCCGCCCTTTACCAAACACCTGTTTGACCCGTGGCGTCCCATTTTGTAACCTGTTCTGCCGTCCCAATCCTGCTCCTCAAGGCATGGCCATGACCCATCGCATCCAGAAAGCAGTCGTCCTCGGCGCCGGCACCATGGGCGCCCGCATCGCCGCGCATTTCGCCAACGCCGGCCTCCCCTGCCTGCTGCTCGACATCGTTCCGAAGGACGCCGCTCCCGCCGACCGCAATAAAATCGTGCTCGCCGGCCTCGACGCCGCCAAAAAAGCCAAGCCCGCCGCTTTCTTCACTCCCGCGCTGGCATCCAAAGTTTCCATCGGCAATTTTGAGGACGATCTCCCCCGCATCGCCGACGCCGATTGGATCATCGAAGTCGTCGCCGAAAATCTCGAAATCAAGCGCGGCCTCCTCGCCAGAGTGGCCCAATTCCGCAAGCCCGGCTCCATCGTCACCACCAACACCTCCGGCCTCCCCGTCCATCTCATTGCCGAAGGATTGCCGGAAGAATTCCAGCAGCACTGGGCAGGCACTCACTTTTTTAATCCGCCGCGCTACATGAAACTTGTCGAAGTAATCCCCGGCCCGAAAACTTCGCCCGGAGTTTTGAGTACGCTCTCCGATTTCTGCGATCGCCAACTCGGCAAAGGCGTCGTCCTCGCCAAAGACACGCCAAATTTCATCGCCAATCGCATCGGCACCTTCTCGATGCTCAACGCGCTCCGCCTGATGCAGTCCCTCGGCATGACCATCGAAGAAGTGGACGCCTGCACCGGCCCCGCTGTCGGCTGGCCCAAGTCCGCCACGTTTCGCACTGCGGACATCGTCGGGCTCGACGTTCTGATGCACGTCGTCAAAAATATTTATGAAACCGCTCCCTACGACGAATCCCGCGAAACCTACAAAATTCCTTCCTTTGTAGAAGAAATGGCCAAGCGCAAATGGCTTGGCGACAAAACCGGCCAGGGCTTTTACAAACGCGTGAAGGGGGGCGAGGGTGAAAAAGAAATTCTCACTCTCGACCTCAACACCATGGAGTACCGCGAAAAACAGAAAGCGCGCTTCGCCTCTATTGAAGCTGGCAAGGCAGTCGAAGATACCCGCGAGCGTTTGCGCGCCCTGCTCACTCCGCTCTTTGAAGATCAGAAAACCGACAAGGCGCAACAGTTCATCTGGGGCGGCCTTTCCGAAATGTGCCTCTACGCCGGGCGCCGCATGCGCGAAATTGCGGACAACATTGTGGACGTTGATCGCGCCATGCGCTGGGGCTTCGCCTGGGAACTCGGCCCCTTCGAAATGGTCGACGCAATCGGACTCGCTGCCTTCGCCGCGCAAATCAAAAAAGAAGGCCGCACGCTTCCCGCCGTTTTTGAAAAGGCGCTGGCCAGTGGCCGCACCAGCTTTTACGAATCCAGCAAGGGCGAAACCTCGGTCTTCGACCTCGCCACCGGCAAAACCAAAAAGGCCGAGGAGCCCGCAGGCATCCTCATCCTCAAAACGCTCAAAGGTGCGGGCCGTGAAGTCGAACGCAACTCCGGCGCCAGCCTCATTGATCTCGGCGACGGCGTGGTCTGCTGCGAATTCCATTCCAAGATGAACGCCATCGGCGCCGACCTCATCGCCATGATTCACAAAGGCATCAAGCGCCTCGAAACCGATTTCGACGCCATGGTTATAGCCAATCAAGCCACCAACTTCTCCGTCGGCGCCAATCTCATGCTCGTCCTCGTCGGCGCGCAAGAGCAGGAATGGGACGAGCTCCACATGGCCGTGAAGCAATTCCAGAACATCAATCTCGCCATCAAATACGCGCCGAAGCCGGTCGTCGCCGCACCGCAAGGCATGGCACTTGGCGGCGGTTGCGAAATCGGCCTGCACGCCGCAAGAATTCATTCGGCCGCGGAAGCCTATATCGGCCTCGTCGAAGTCGGCGTCGGCCTGATCCCCGGCGGCGGTGGCACGAAAGAAATGCTTATCCGCGCCAATGAAAACGCGGCCTCCGGCGACGACCTCGATCTCTTCCACACGCTCCGGCCGTTTTTCGAAAATATCGCCACCGCCAAAGTCGGCACCAGCGCCGAGGAATGCCGCGACCTCGGATACCTCCGCCGTACGGACACCTATTCCATGAATCGCGAGCGCCTCGTCGCCGACGCCAAGCAAACCGCGCTTGCGCTCGCCCGCGGCGGCTGGAAACCCGCCGCCTCTTCCTGGCAGGAAGGGGCGCAATCCACCCAAATCAAAGTTCTCGGCGAATCCTTTCTTGCCGCCGCCAAAATGGCCATCCACCTGATGGCCCGCGGCGGATACGCCTCCGACTACGACGCCCACGTCGCCCGCAAACTCGCCAACATTCTCGCCGGGGGGGCGCTCTCTTCGCCGCAATTCGTCAGCGAACAATACGTCCTCGACCTCGAGCGCGAAGCCTTCGTCTCCCTCTGCGGCGAAAAGAAAACCCAGGAACGCATCGCCCACACCCTAAAGACCGGCAAGCCCCTACGCAACTAGTTTTGAGTGCGGAGGCAAAGCCTCCGCTTTTGCGGCCTCAAATCAACTCTCGTTTCTTGGCCGAGCAACGTAATCTCCACGCCCTCTCCGGCCCCTCCGTGTCCTCTGCGGTGAATAATCCTGCTCTATAACCGCCTAAATCCGTATTGTCCTCTCGTCTAAAATCGTCTATCCTTGTTTTTATGCAACGACTCCTCGCCCCGCGCGAAGCCGCCCACATCCTCGGTATCAGCTACCCCACGCTGAAACAATGGATCTATCGCGGCAAGCTCAAAACCGCCAAAACCCCGGGCGGTCACCATCGCGTCCCCGAATCCGAAATCGACCGCCTCATTCCGGCATCCCTCAACCGTGGCGAACCCTCCACCCGCCGCGGCAATTTCCGCAAAATCAGCGGACGCAACCAGCTCGTCGGCCGCGTCACCGCCATCAAATACAGCGGCCTGCTCGCGCAAATCACCCTGGCCATCGGCGAGCAGCACATCACCTCCATCATCACCGCCGACGCCGCCAAGGAAATGCGCCTCAAGCCCGGCGAACGCGTCGCCGCCCTGGTCAAATCCACCGAAGTCATGATCCTCCGCGTCTGACTCCCATGCTCGAAGTGAAATTCAACCCAACTCGTGTTTGTAGGGCCCGCCTTCTGTTTACCCTGACGAAGGAAGGGAGGCGGGCCGTTTGCACGCCAAACGGCTTAAAGGCACGGGCACTGCTTCTTGTTCTTTTCTGTTCCTTTTTCTTCCCCACATCCGCCCACGCCCAAACCCTCCGCATCGCCGCCGCCGCCGACCTCCAATTCGTCTTGCCCGATCTTGCCTCCCAATACGAAAAACAAACCGGCGCAAAAGTCGCCATCACCTATGGCTCCAGCGGCAACTTCTTCGCGCAAATCCAAAACGGCGCGCCCTTCGATCTCTTCCTCTCCGCCGATCTCGACTATCCCAAAAAATTAACCCAGGCCGGATTGGCCGAATCCGATTCTCTACAAATCTACGCCGCCGGTCGTCTCGCACTCTGGCTTCCTCCCGATTCTCCGCTCGATCCCACTTCCGGCCTTAAAACGCTCCTCGATCCCCGCATTCAGAAAATCGCCATCGCCAATCCCGAGCACGCTCCCTATGGCCGCGCCGCCGTCGCCGCCTTGCGAAACGCTGGCCTCTATGACCAGCTCAAACCAAAACTCGTCTTCGGCGAAAACATTTCCCAGGCCGCGCAATTCGTGCAATCCGGCAGCGCCCAGGCCGGACTGATCGCTCTCTCGCTCGCGCTCTCTCCCGCGATGAAAAACGGCAAGCGCTGGGACATTCCTCTCGATAGCTATCCGTCAATGGAACAAGCTGTCGTCATTCTAAAATCTTCGCCGAACAAGCAGGCCGCCCTTTCCTTCCTCGCCTTTCTGAAATCCCCGCAATCCCGCGCCACCTTCGACCGCTACGGATACGCGGCGCCGTCCTCCTTCACCGCCGCCGGACAAAAGCCATGAACGCCGAAGCGCTCTTCCTTTCTCTGCGCCTTGCCGCAACCGTCTCCATCCTTCTTCTCGTCCTCGCACTGCCACTGGCGTACGGTCTCGCCTTCAGCACGTGGCGCGGGAAATTTCTTCTCGAGTCGGTTGTGGCGCTGCCACTCGTGCTCCCTCCCACCGTCCTCGGGTTTTACGCGCTCATTGCTATGGGTCCGCGCGGCCCGCTCGGAAAAATCTGGCAATCGCTATTCGGCCATCCGCTCGCCTTTACCTTTGCCGGACTCGTGCTCGCCTCCATGCTTTACAGCCTGCCATTTGCCGTGCAACCGCTCGTCGCCTCCTTCGAATCTCTTGATCGCCGCCTGCTCGACGCCTCCGCAGTCCTCGGAGCGGATCGCGCGCGCACCTTCCTACGCATCATCCTCCCGCTCGCCTGGCCCGGCTTTCTCACTGCGCTGGTGCTCAGTTTCGCGCACACGCTCGGCGAATTCGGCGTCGTGCTGATGGTCGGCGGTAATCTTCCCGGAATCACGCGCACCGTCTCCATCGACATCTACGACCGCGTCCAGGCGCTTGACTACGCCGCCGCGCATCAAACCGCGCTGCTCCTTCTTCTCATCTCTTTCGTGGTGCTCTCGATCGTCTACGGCGTGAACCGACGCGTCTGGTCGCCCTGGCTGGCGAAATAAAATTCGCCATGCTAAACATTCATATCCGCAAGCAGTTTCGCTCGAATGGCGCGCAACCTTTCATTCTTGAAGCCGCTGCTTCTTTCGCGCCCGGCTTCACCGTTTTGTTCGGCCCCTCCGGCGCGGGAAAATCCACCCTCCTCGATTGCATCGCAGGCCTACAGCAACCCGACTCCGGCGAAATCCGCCTCGGCGAGAGAATTTACTTCGACGCCGCACGCAAAATTTCGCTCCCGCCGCAGCGCCGCGAACTTGCCTACGTTTTTCAATCGCTGGCCCTCTTCCCCCACCTTTCCGTAGAACAAAATATCCGCTACGGATTGGCAAAGCTCCGCTCGTCTGATCAAGTGGAGGGTACACAAAGCATCGCAACTGCATTTCATATCGAGAAACTTTTGTCCCGGCGCCCCGCCGAACTCTCCGGCGGTGAAAAGCAGCGCGTCGCCCTCGCGCGCTCTCTCATCACCCGCCCGCGCGTCCTGCTCCTCGACGAGCCGCTCACCGGCCTCGATTCGGCCCTGCGCCGATCCATCCTCGAAGACCTTCGCGCCTGGAACAACGCTAACCGCATTCCGATTCTTTACGTCACTCACAATCGCGAAGAAGTGGACGCCATCGGCGAACGCGTCGTCACACTCGTCAACGGCCGCGTCCAGGAAACCGGCGCGCCGCGTGCCGTACTCGACGCGCCGCGCAGCGTCGAACTAGCCCACGCCGCCGGCTTCGAAAATGTTCTCCCCGCGGTCGTGGTCGAGCACCGCCCCGCCGACGGCGTCATGCGCGTCTCTCTCGATCACGCTGCCTGCGAAATCGAAATTCCCTTGGGCGACGCCGCGCCCGGCACTGAAGTGCGCGTAGCCATTCGCGCCGGGGACATCCTGGTCGCCACTGAAGCTCCGCACTTTCTCAGCGCCCGCAACATTCTTCCAGGCACACTCGAGTCCATAGAAATCCGCGGCGGAATGGTCGCCCTCCGCGTAAAAGCCGGCGCAACATTCCAAGTCCACGTCACGCCCGGCGCAGTCCGCGCACTCGACCTCTCCCCGGGGCTCCTTGTCTGGTTAGTGATCAAGACCCACTCCTGCCATCTCGTCCGGTAACAATTCAATTTGATGAAAGTCTCTTTTTATTCCCGCGCGACAGCATTTGAACGGCATCTCTCCGCCTACCGCCTTCCCCTCTGTTACTATGTTCTTCAGCTTCGTGAGGTTTGTCGTGCCCTCAAAAAAGTCCAACGGAAAGCCCGCGCCCAAGCCTCTCCGTGCGCGCCACGCCGGCCGCTCCGACTCCAAACCCAAGCCGGGCACGCGGCTCCAGGAAGTCCTGCAAAGTGCCGCAAACATTTTTTTCGCCAAGGGATTTCACGCCACTTCGATCGAAGACGTCGCCCGCGACGTCGGCATGCTGAAGGGTTCGCTCTATTACTACATCAAATCCAAGGAAGATCTTCTCTTCCAGCTCCTGCTTGCCGGCATTGAAGACGGCGACGCCTATATCGCCCAGCACATCGATCTCGAAGGCGAGCCGGTGCAACAACTCGAGCGCGCCATCCGTGCCCAGATCGACTACATCATCCAGAACAAGGTCCCGTTCGGCCTGTTCCTGCACGAATTCGATTCGCTTTCCGGCAAGCGCCAGCACAAAGTGATCGCGGTGATGTCGCGCTACAACAATCGGTTTGTGGATCTGGTCAAGCGCGGGCAGGAACAAGGGAAATTAATCGAAGGCGAGCCGTGGCTCATCGTCAACGGCATTCTCGGCATGTGCAACTGGCTTTATCGCTGGTACGACACCGACCACGTCTCCGACCCCGAGCAGGTCAAACAGGTCTTCCTCAACATGCTCCTCAACGGCATCCGCAAATCCTGACCCTTTTGAGTGCGGAGGCGAAGCCTCCGCCTTTACGGTCCAAATTTCCATCTCAAATGTAGACTTGCTCAGCTCGCTGTCATCGCAAAAGCGGGAGCTCTGCTCCCGCACTCAAAAAAAATCTATTCATTGCTACGGCAGCAAACCAAACACCGCCACCGTGCTTCCAGTGCCGAAATACACTCTTCCGTTGGCCACCATCGGCGTAATGAAATGTCCACCGACGTTGGAGAATGAATCGCGGCCTCCCGCAGCCGTGCTCGAGTCATAAAGCAGTTTCGTCAGGTCCGTAGCGTCATACGCAAGAAAATTCCTCGACTCTCGGTCCAGCGCCCAGACAATGCCATTCGCAGTCCCATTGGCGGACGCGCTCGGCACCGTCCCATTGCTTCCGAAGGTAAACGCGGTTTGCGATGTGGGCGAGGCGCTGAGTTTCGCCTGGGTAATGGTAAAAGCCCGCAAGGGAAGTCCCGACGGGCCGATGTAAACGCGTCCATTAAAATAAATGGGCGACGAGAAATTGTCGTGCCCGTCGCTGGCGAATGCCTGGTACACGTTGTTCGCAATCGCGCTGTACTGCCCCATGTTGCCGCGGTCCACCACGTACATCGTTCCATCTTTTCCCGCTACCACGGCTAGGTTTCGTGCCACACCGCCGCTGTCCACGAGATTGTCAGGCAGCAACAGCGCCGCCGCCGACCCGAAATCCGCGTCTAGATTGTCATTGCTGATTGCGTTCGACGGCGCAAAATAATCCGCCACCGCCAGCGGAACGCTCGGGCCAAGTTTCACAAACGTGTCGCCGTAATCGTTCTTGATTCCTGGCGTGTTTCCTCCGAACGCATTGCCCGTGGGGAAGTAAACGTTGCCGGCGGCATCCCCCGCCGGTCCGCCTCCTCCCAGCCAGATTCCCGCTCCGGCGGTGCTGGGGACGAGGTCAATCGCTCCCGTTCGTGCCAACGTGTCCGCGCTGAAAGAAATCACCCATGCCGAATAATTTCCGCAATCGCCGTCATATCCGGACCACGATGTGTAAATCGTTCCATTGCTCTCCAGCAGCGCTGCCCGCTCCTGCTGCGCTTTGGTCAAGAACGTCACCGTGCCCCCGGAGCTGTTTCCGCCAGTTCCCGGGAATGTCGCCGTAATAGTCGTCGGGCCGCCAAAAAGCTCCGCGCCGGTGGTCAGGTCCAATGCGTGCAGCCGGTGAGACACGTTTCCGCTGCCGTCTTTGGAACTTGCCACCACATAAATTGCGTTGCGCGAACGGTCAATCACCGGCGTGGACATGATGCCCACAGGATTGATATAGCCGCACCCGGCATCGGAAGGTGTCAACGGCACCTCGCCCGCCGGCAGAGTTCGCGTTTTCCAAAGTACGGTCGCGGATGTGCCGCTGATGCTGTCCGCATCCACGGCGTACACACTGTCGTTTTCCGTCGCGAAGTAGAGGACGTTCTTGTTGCCCGCTCCGGGAATAGCCACCTGGTGCAGATAAAGAATTTGCCCGTCAATCTGCCCGTCCACGGAAAATTCCGCCACCTTGCCAAAAGTAGTTGAATTCACATTGGCCGGCGTCAAAATTGTTTCCTGTGTGTTGGTCCCGGTTCGCGCGGCGTCGTAATGGTGCGTGACCACATCCACTGTGCTAGCCGACGCGACCCCCACAGTCAACGTGTCGTTCGGACTCACAACGCTTCCGAGTGCGGCCGTGATTTCCGTTGTGCCCACGGCAACGCCGGTGGCAAGCCCTGTTGTCGCAACGATCGTCGCGAACGGTGGATTCGACGAAGCCCAAGTTACGCTGCTGGTGATGTTCTTCGTGGAATTGTCGCTGTACGTTCCCGTGGCCGTGAACTGCATCGTATTCCCGATGCCGACGGTAGGCGACGCGGGCGTCACAGCGATGGATTGCAACGTCACCGAACCAGCCGTTACGGTCAGGGGATCATTGGGACTCACGATGCTGCCTTGCGTTGCCGTAATCTGCGTCGTTCCCGCGGCAACACCTGTGGCCAATCCCGTCGTTGCGCCAATCGTAGCGAAAGCCGCGTTCGACGATTTCCACGTCACGCTGGTGGTGATGTTTTTTGTGGAGTTGTCGCTGTAAGTCCCGGTAGCCGTGAATTGCTGCGTACCACCAGCGGCAATGGAGGGCGACGCCGGCGACACTGCTATCGATTGCAGCGTCGCCGAGGAGCTCACCGTCAGGGTGGCCGCGCCGCTGGTCATACTGCCAGCCGCGTTGCTCACTACCACATCAAATTTCGCGCCGTTGTCCGCACTTGTCGTAGCCGGCGTCGTGTAACTGCTCCCGGTCGCTCCGCTGATATTTGCACCGTTTTTTTGCCATTGGTAATTCAGTGGCGAAGCCCCAGTGGCAGACACGGAAAAAGTTGCGGGCTGTCCAACCGTGACCGTGGCATTTGCGGGCTGCACCAGGATGCTGGGTGTAGCAGTGACAACCGTATTTTTCGGCAGCGAACTGCAGCCGCCAAGCGTTAAGAAAGACAAGCCGAACAGTATTAGAACAGAATAAATCGAACGCCGCACGATAGGTCTCCGATCATGGTCGACGCCGTTGCATTAAATTCCCCGGGTGAGCAACCGTACTGTTTAGGCGTCGCGGATTTTCGAAGGCGGGCTTACATTTTATCAAATTGATTTGTAAATTTGCCAGAGATACCAGCGTGGATTTTCGAACAAATATTACCCCGGAAATCCGACATTTCCCTGAAGCCACTTAGGGGAATTACCTGAAAAAAAGAAGGGCGCGAGGTGATTCGCGCCCTCCTGAGGTTTCCTTGCATCAACGAAGCATGCAAGAAAGGGTTTATAGGCCGCTGGCGTAGGCCTCCACGCTCGACAGCAACGACTGCGCCTGTTGAATCAGGCTGTTTGCGGTCCCGTCGGGAATGGGTGTGCCGTCGAATTCCGCGGCTTCGAGCAGCGGAAGGATTTGTGCCACCAACGCATCGCGCTGGGCCCTGAAGGAATCCAGTTGTCCTTCGATGCTGATGTAGGTTGAATCGTTGTTGGTGTCGCCGCTCTCCATCGCAACAGTTGAGGCATGAAGGCTGGCAAGTCCCAAGGGCCCAACGGGCGCGTTGATTTGTTTAAGAACCTGAGCCAGCGCAACGAAATTGCCGCTCTTCTTTACGGCGGATGGTTGCGCCCAGCCCGTGAATTTTTCGGTGAGGGCGCGTCCTTCATGCTGGTAGTCGTCCTGCAGGCCGACGAGCGTCATCGTCGTGGCGCGGATGTCGGTGTGATCAGACCAGGTCACGCTGTCCAGGCCGGCCTGATCGATCCCCGGCCCCGCCATTCCGAGCCAGATGGTGGTGATCTGCGGTTGCACGTCTCCGTGGTTCCAGGCAAAGCCTGGGGCCTGCGTAACGCAGGCGGTAGCCGGGGTAGCGCTGGTGCCGCAAGCCGTCGAGCCGGTGACAAAGTAGTCGGGGTTGGCGAAAAGGGTGAAGCTTGGGGTCCGGAGCGGATCGAAGGTCTGCATGTGCAGGATCTTGAATTCGGCAGGATTGGCCATCTCTTGTGCGATGGTGTCGGTAGCCCCCGAGATCGGATTGGTAACGGTTAGCGTGCCCGACGCCCGCTCAAAGGTCCGCAGGGTGGGATCGGCCGGGACTGGATTACCCGTCAGGTAGATGTCGGGCGCATCATCACTGTTTATCGAGGCGGGAGTGGTGATTCCCGTTTCAGCCTGCAGCAAGCCCCTGAAGTTGAGGTTCAGCTCGCCGACCTCATTGCCAGGCGTGTGGCCGTAGGTACACGGCGTGGTCACACCGTCGCATCCAGGGTTGGTGGGGTTGGCCGCGACAACGTGATCACCCTCTTCCGCGGTGATTACGAAAAGGGTGTTCGCTGGGGTGATCCCGTCGTTGGCTAGACGCGTGAAGAATTTATTGAACGAGTCGTCGTATTGCTGCAGTGTCTGCACATAGTGCGCCTCACCCGGACCATAGTCGCCCGGGTCCGCGGGGAAGCCATAGCCGTAGGGGTTCACTGGGAGCGGCCGGTGTGGGGTGATGATGTACGTATACACCACCGGGACGCCGGCCTCCAGCATGTCGGCGGTGTAGCCCAGCGCGTACTGAGGATGCAGGCTGAAACCCGGGAAGCCTGGCGTTAACGTGCCGGCCGGGAAGTCATCGACGATGGTGTTGCCGTTGATGTCCTTCAGGTTTCCATTGCCGTCCAGTACATTGCTGCCCAGCCCGAGAGTGTGGAAGGCTTGCGTGACATATTTGTGGCCGAAGAGGGCGTTATATCCTTGGTAGGCGGTGGAAGTCCCGGTCCCATCGGTCGTTGCCGCCGAGCCATCGGCATTTGGCTCCCACGGCAACTTGTCGGCGAAGCCGCCATTGGCGGTCGAGCAGAGCGTGCTGTTCTTGGCGCAGTGGATGGCCACACCCTCACAGTTGGCGAAGGGGTTGGGAGCGCAGGCTGTCGATGAGGCATTTTCGAAGACGGTTTGGAGGTCGACGCCGGTGTTCTCGATCTCCATGTCCGCAGCACCGATGGCACCCACGTCGCACCCGGCGCGGGTGAAGGGCACCCAGGGCGCAGGGGCGTTGACGCCGCTCGGATGCGTTGCATCCGCCGCGCCGCTGATCAGGTTATACGTGCCATCATTACTCAGGTCAGTCCAGTAGGTGAAGCCGGACTGCGATCTCGTGGTGCCGTTCGGCTGGTATTCCAGATAGCTGTTGGCGGCCGTTGCCACCCCGTGGCGATCAGGATAGACGCCGGTGAGGATGGTGATGACGTCGTCCGAGGTGTGCGAGATCAGCGGCGTGTGATGATTGGAGAGCAACACTCCATTATTCTTGATGAAGTTTAGCAGGTGGGGCATCTGCTCGAGGTCGGAGGGTACGAGCGTCGAGCCATCGCGTGCGGGATCGCGTTGGAAGTGCATATTGTCGAAGACGATAGTGACTACACGCTGGATCTTTCCACGCAGCGAGTTGAGCTGGCAGCCTCCGGCAGGACTGGCGGGTGCGGAATGCGCCTTTGCGGCTGTGGGAAATGCCGCAGGCAGGACAGGGGCCAGGAGAAATGCAAACGAGACGAGCAGTGAGGTGCAACGACGCGCGGCATCGGTCAGGTGAGTACTCAAGCGGCGCAACTCAATCAATTTTGAAACGGAGCGAACTTTCATAGGTGATTCTTACCTCCTTAGCGAGAATGAACTGCGAAATTCGGCAGACTACTTCTAGTCCCCACAGAAGACGAAATGGTTACGAGTGGGGTAATTTCTTGTGAATGGACTGGAACATCGTGGCGAAAAGATTCCGTGGATATATAACGCAGAAATCCACGATTGGGGCTTTGACCGAGACGATGCAGCGCGATGAGACAAATATGCATGGTGTTGCTAACTCGGCTGGGGTTGCGGTTTTGCCGCGGGTCGGGAACAATCTACAGGAAACGCTATTTTGATTCTTTCTGGGCGAAAAATGAAGCCAAAAATTGTGAGTTCCCTCGACTCCGCAATCGCGGATATTCCCGATGGCGCGCGGATCATGTTTGGCGGCTTTGGCGGCGCCGGTTTTCCCAATAATCTGATTCAGGCGTTGTCGAAGAAGGGTGTCAAGAATATCACCGCGATCAGCAATAATTGCGGCACGCGCGAAGGCGAACTCGGGGTGATGTTCAAGAACGACCAGGTGAAGCATGTGATCTGCTCGTTCCCCGGCCCGCACGCGAATTATTTTCAGGAGCGTTTTGCCAAGGGGGAAGTCACCTGCGAACTGGTGCCCCAGGGCATCTTGTGCGAACGCATGCGCACCGCCGCCGCTGGCTTGCTGGGCTTCTACACTACGGTTGGCGTTGGAACGGAAGTCGCCATCGGCAAGGAAGAACGCGTTCTCGACGGCGAGCGATGCATTTTGGAATTGCCGATCCATGCGGACTACGCCCTGATCAAGGCGCAAAAGGCTGATGAACTCGGCAATCTCACCTATCGCCTGGCCGCGCGCAATTTCAATCCCATCATGGCCAAGGCCGCGAAATTCACGATCGTCGAAGCGGAAGAAATTGTTCCGGTGGGTGCGATTTCGCCGGAGGACGTCATCACTCCCGCGATTTTCGTGCACCGCATCGTGCATGCGAAAGGAATGCGCTTCGCCGGATGACGCCGGAGAGAAAATTGCCATGACGGAAAAAGCCAGACTCACCCGCGAACAGATTGCCCAGCGCGCCGCGCAGGAACTCTACGAAGGCGCTTACGTGAATCTTGGCTGGGGCATTCCGAATCTCATCGCCGATTATCTGCCCAAAGGACTTACGGTTTATTTCCACAGCGAAAATGGAATCCTCGGCATGGGCCGCCGCGCTAAACCCGGCGAAGAAGATTTTGATCTGGTTGACGCCATGAAAGTCCCCGTCACGCTGATTCCCGGCGCATCCATTTTTCACCAGGCCGATGCGCACCTGATGACCCGAGGCGGGCATCTGGACATCGCCGTGCTCGGTGGCTTTCAGGTTTCCGAAAAAGGCGATCTCGCCAACTGGAAGATTCCCGGCTCCAAAGGCAGCGGCGGCATTGGCGGCGCGATGGACATCGCCTCCGGCTCCAAAAAACTGATTGTCTGCATGGAACACAACACCAAGGAAGGCGCGCCCAAAATTGTGAAGACCTGCAACTATCCGCTGACCGGCCTGGAATGTGTGGACACCATCGTCACCGACCTTGCCGTAATCGATGTGACGCCCGAAGGGCTGGCCCTCCGCGAAATCGCGCCCGGCTGGACCCCCGAAGAAGTGCAAACCCGAACCGAAGCGAAACTTATCGTGCGCAATCGTGTGCCCGAGATGAAATTGGTGTGACGCCCTGTAGCTTACCCCTTCAGGGGTGAGGCCTTTCGCCGCGCTGACTCAATCGTGCCCTGGGAATGAAAACCCTCAGGCCTGAAGGCCTGAGCTACATCCTTGCCGCGCCGCGCGCGATCAGCCGGTGGTCCGGTGTATACATCATCAGCACCAGGTTGTCGGTCAGCGGCACGCCTTCGCTCGGCAGGCTAAACTCCACCAGCCACTCAAAGCGCTTCGGCAACTCCTGCTCCAAGCCGTGCGAGTACCACGGCACCGGGCGCACCTCGCCGCTGGTCTCGACAATTCCGCGGACCGGCCGGAGCTCCAGCGCGCGTTTCCAGAAAAAGTGCAGCCGCAGGCTGCGAATCATCTCATCGGTCAGGTACACGCGCGAATTGGCCTGCTGCATGCGCGGGTCGCAGGGAATGTCAGCGATGGACATGCTCAGGTGCAGGCGTTTCGGGAATTCGGTGACGATGTCGTTGCCGCGGCGGAAAAGCGTGCCGGAGTTCGTGTCTTCGCGCCTTAAATTTTCGAAAAAATCGTCGGCCGTCACATGGCCCTTCACGCGAAAACACGCGCCACCTGGAATCGCTCCGTCGGTCTCCAGAAAAATGCCGCCGTCATAGGTCCACGTATTTTTGTCGCGATTGGGCTGCGCCGCAGCGGGAAGAAACGCGGTGGCGAGCACCAGGAACCAGGCTGCGAAACATCGAATTTGCGGCCGGCAATGCATGAACACCCTCGGTTGCCATCAGTTTACTCCTTAGGGGGCCGCGCGGAGAAGAAAACTGAATTTGTCCACGGTGCACATTTTCTTACCCGTGCCTTCGGGCTTGCAAGCGGTTTTGCCGGCCTGCAGGTCTGCGAACGCCTGCACCAGAGCCGGCAAAACCTCGGGCTGCGCCACTGGAATATTGTGCGCGCCCAGAACCGTGTTCACTTCTGGTGCAAGAGCAGCCAGGCGCTGGATGGATTTTGCATACGCTGTCAGATCCGTCTCCGGGCGATACAACCAGATCGGCGCGGGATAATATGTGTCGCCGGTGAAGAGCAGTTTGTTCTCACGATCGATCAACGCGATCGAATCCGGCGTGTGGCCGGGCGCGGCAATCACTTCCACTGTGCGTCCTCCGAGCTTGATCCGGAATCCGTCATGGATGAAAAAGGAAACGTGCCAGGGTTTGGTTCGGTACGTCTTCGGATCGAAGGCCTTCGGCAGGTTACCGCAAATTTCCCCCGGCGCAATTTCCGCTTGCGCGTCGGCCGTTGAGCCCTTGGCATTTTCCCGGGTGAAGGAGGTGTCCATGCCGAAGATAGAATTGAATTGCCAGTTGCCGCCGACGTGGTCGTCGTGCGTGTGGGAATTGAGGACCACGACGGGCCGCGAGGTCAGCCGGGAAACCACTTTGCGGATATCGGCGATGCCCATGCCGGTATCGAAGAGCAGAGCCTGCTTCTGGCCGACAATCAGATAGGAGATGACTTCTTCGGACTGGTGCGGCTCATAAATCGCAAATGTCCCCGGCGCCACACGGTAAATCTCAAACCACGGCTCCTCCGGCAGGATGCGTTTGAGCTGCGCGAATTCGGGGCGCGGGAGATTCTTGCACCATTCGGGCTTCTCCGCTTTCGATTGTGCAAAAGACGGCGCACTTAACATCGAGCACCCGAAGATCACAGCACAGACCGCACAGCGGAAAAAGGAGCAAGCTTCATTCATTTGGATGATCCCGGGACGAAGATGGATTTGGGCAGCATCATGTGCACGCCTTTGTTGCCGTCGACGAGTTCGGTGATGTGCAGGTCGGCGGCGACGCTGGCGAGCATGTACGCATCGTCGCGCGAAAGGTGTTTTTCTGTCACCAGGAAATCGATCATCTCGCGCACGGCCAGGGTGGCGCAGGCGTTCAGGTCATCGTTCAGGCCCATGGTGATGTAGTGCGTGGGCGTTTCGGCGCGGGGCCACTTCAAATGCATGTCCTTGCGCACGATGAATTGAAACGTGCCGACGAGGGAAGTTTCAAGTGCGGTGATGTCTACTTCGCCGTCGCCCTGGCCGGCATGGCCGTCGCCGACTTCGAAAAGTGCGCCGGGTGCATGCACGGGAATGTAGAGAGTCGTGCCGGCGACGAGGTCCTTGTTATCCAGATTCCCTGCCATAACCCACGGCGGAGCGCTGTTGAAACGGCCCGCGCTTTCCGGCGGCGCGTCGCCCATGCTGCCGAAAAAAGGATGCAGTGGAATCTCGATGCCCGGCGCGAATTTAGCCACCATGCGTTTTTCATCCAGCGGAATAATTTTGATTTTGGAGTAGGGATAATCGTCGGGCAGATAGCCGCGTCCCGCGCCGAAGGCGTTGTAGGCGTAAGGAATCGCCAGCTTGATCGCCAGGATTTTCACTTCCAACACGTCGCCGATTTCCGCGCCTTCGATAAAGATGGGCCCGGTGAGGATGTGACCGCCAGGCCCTTTATCCTTTACCTGATCGGTGATGTCGCGCAGCGATTGCTCCACCTGATCCGGCGGCACGCCCGCCTCTTCCAGCCGCTTCGGACTGTTCGTGATCAGCGTCTGAATCTCTACTGTGTCGCCCGGCTTGACGCGCAAAACCGGCGCCGCTTTCGCATCGTAATATCCCCAAGCCACAGTCTTCGGCGTCGGCTTCAGTGTGTATGTCGCCTGGGCCCCAATCTGCGTCGACAACGGAAAAGCGGCGATCAGACCCGCAAGCAGAATCCGCTTTTTCATCCAACCTCCCTGTTTTCTAATACTGGCTAGTATAGCTAAACTCGTTCGGCGCCCCGGTCGAGACCGCCACAGAATCGCGAGGAGAGGGCGAGCTTCTCCGTTTGAGATTGCGCCGGAGGAGTCGGACTTAACACGGAGGTCGCAGAGGTCGGCGCGCAGAGGTCGCGGAGATTCGGCAAAGGTGAAACATTAGGCTTCGCGTGGGACACCGTCGCAGTGAGGAATAAAGTCATCAGAATTAATGCAGAGAATAAGTCACGCAGTTTCTTCAGAAAGGATTTTTCAGAAGGGGGTCTAGGTGGATCAAAGGGCTCTCCGAACGGCCATTCCCGCGGGTATTCTTTGTCACGCGGCTTTTCAGGTTCACGTAGCAATGTAATCGAACGTGGTGGGGATCCCACATCCTTTGACAAATCCCTGTTGGCTGCCCAATCAGCAGTGGAGGCAAAGGCCAGGCGTTCTTCCAACGATGCCTTCGACAAAAACGCAGGCCACAATTTTTGATAGGCCTCGCCGAGCACGACGGCGTTACCCAGTCGTTTCGGCACGCCCCGCCACCACCAACTCTTTGTCAACTCGTCGCCAGCCTCAGTCTTAGAAATGCCAAAGACAGTTCCTCCCCTCCGTTGCCTGCCACCAAGGATACGCACCTCGCCATAAATAGGCATTAGGAGCCGCGAAAGTTCCTTCCACAATCGCTGTAAGTTGTCGCTCCATCCTGGCTGCTTTAGCACGGCGGATTCGACCTCGATCTCGAGATGGTTTGTTCGAAAACCCAGCTTGCTAGCACCAACCGGATCGGGGTGACCCAAATACAAAGAGGCTATAGGCCTATGAGGGTACCAGACAACAAAGTCATGTACGTTCTGCTCCATGAAGCGAAGCAGGTGAGCCCTGCCTGTTTCCGCGTAGATGTGTTGCGGTGGTTCATATAGACCGTAACGTCTGGGCAACGCTTCCGGCAGAAGTCGTTCCAAGAGCGCCAGAAAGCTCTCTCGCCCGGTCGCAGATAACAAGGGGGATTCTAGGAACCACCACGAAAAGCACAAGACAGAGAATGTCTTCTCATATCTTGGCGGAGGAACGAATCGTTTCACACCCGAGGGCGTTATTGTTGTGTCTTCTTGTTTATCGAGAACCACACCATGAAGTGATTTCGCAAGGTGAGTAGAAGCCGATTTAAGAAGTTGCATTGCTTCATTGGTTCGACGACCCTCAAGTGTGATTGAGGTTAAATATTTGATCCCGGGCAAGAGTTGAGCGATTTCATCCGGCACGTCTTCCGGAAGGAGTTTGCTCGAACCGGACAGCAATATCTGCCATGAGGACCCTGAGCGCACCCACTCGCCGTCATCGGGACGTTCCCACTTTTCCGGATCCCGCAGAGCAGTTGGATCAAGTGCGTGAACCGACCAGACTTCGAGATCGTAGCTCACGGATGGGTCATATCTTCGGGTTTGACGAGGGCGTCGAACTCTTCGCCGGTTAGGAAGCCGAGTTTCACGGCGGCTTCGCGGAGGCTGGAGTGTTCCTTGTGGGCGGTCTTGGCTACTTTGGCGGCGTTGTCGTAGCCGATCTTCGGAGCCAGCGCGGTGACCAGCATCAGGGAATTGTGCACGTAGCTGTCGATGACTTCGCGGTTTAGTTCGATGCCCACCACGCAGTGGTCCACAAAACTGTTCATTGCGTCGGTAAGCAGTTCCACCGAGTGCAGGTAGTTGAAAATCATCACCGGCTTGTAGACGTTCAACTCGAAATTTCCCTGCGTGCCCGCGAAGCCGATGGCCGCGTCGTTGCCCAGCACCTGCACGGCGACCATGGTCACCGCTTCCGACTGCGTAGGATTCACTTTGCCTGGCATGATGGAAGAGCCCGGCTCGTTTTCCGGGATCACTAATTCGCCCAGCCCGCAGCGCGGCCCGGAGGCCAGCCAGCGTACGTCGTTGGCAATTTTCATCAGCGAAGCCGCCAGCGTCTTCAGCGCGCCGCTGGCAAACACAATTTCATCGTGCGCCGAAAGGCTGGCAAATTTATTCGGATGCGAACGGAACGGCAATCCTGCCAGCTCCGCGATTTTCTTCGCCGCGCGCTCCGCAAATTCCGGATGCGCATTCAACCCGGTGCCGACGGCGGTGCCGCCAATCGCGAGGTCGAGCAATCCATCCATCGCAACGGCAATGCGCCCTCCGTCGCGGTCGAGCAAGCTCACCCACCCGGAAAATTCCTGCCCAACGGTCAGCGGCGTGGCGTCCTGCAAGTGCGTGCGCCCGATTTTCACCACATCCTTGAATTCTTTCGCCTTGGCGTCAATCGCGTCGCGCAAACGCTTCACCGCGGGAAGCAGCCGGCGCGAAGTCTCCGTCGCCGCCGCGATGTGCATCGCCGCGGGAAACGTGTCGTTCGACGACTGCGACATATTCACGTCGTCATTCGGATGAATCGGCTTCTTGCTGCCCATTTCGCCGCGCGCAATCTGAATCGCTCGGTTGGAAATCACCTCGTTCACGTTCATGTTGGTCTGCGTGCCGCTGCCGGTCTGCCAGATGCGAAGAGGGAAGTGCTCATTCAATTTTCCGGAGATCACTTCGTCCGCTGCCTGGGTGATCAGGTTGGCCTTTTCTTCCGGAAGTTTTCCAAGGTCGCGATTCACCAGCGCCGCCGCCTTCTTCAAAATGCCGAAAGCGCGAATCAGCTCCGGCGGCATGGTGTCCTTGCCAATGGCGAAATGAATCAGCGAACGCGCCGTCTGAGCGCCGTAGTAGCGGTCCATCGGCACATCAATTTTGCCCATGCTGTCGGATTCGGAGCGGGTGGGGACGGACTTGGC